>Ga0256832_1000582_pt1 | contig 23974 bp, 38 predicted proteins | sample 134614metaG_FD_190534 | JGI IMG/M metagenome (GOLD analysis project Ga0256832, IMG submission 190534) | Hydrothermal vent microbial communities from Lau Basin, Pacific Ocean - 134-614 | ecosystem: Environmental > Aquatic > Marine > Hydrothermal vents | place: Pacific Ocean: Lau Basin | collected... | reverse complement strand
CTCAGGAGACGAACAGCTTGCCGCCAACTTTAAGAAGGCGGACGCCATCCTTGCTGAGTTCCGAAAGAACCCAACGGACGAGTTACGCAAGCTGCTGAAAGCCTCTGACCCACACACAATGAACGCTGCGTCCGCTTTTGGTAAAGAACCGTTGCAAGTCACTAAAGACGAACGTCAAGCTACCAAGAGTTTAACGTTTGGTATGATATATGGGATGCTTTTGTCAACCATAGCAAAGAACTTGAAGATGACTCTTGAGGAAGCAGAGAAGGTGGCTCGCAGGTTCTTTGACTCAGTTCCTCAAGCCGAGCAGTGGCTCTACGATGTTGAGAGGTTCGCTGCTCTTAACTACTACGTTGAGTCGCCAATGGGCCGTAGGCGTCGTTTGTATAACTACCTGCTGCCTTGGCGCAAGAATCCCAGGCGTTATGGTATGTACAAGGCTGAACACGACCGCAGGGCACGTAACTCACCTATACAGGGAATGAGTAGCGACTTTGCTTTCCTTGGGGCGTTCATATTCTACGTTGAATATATTGTAAAGAACAATCGGTCCTGGAAGATATGCAACGTTATTCATGATTCGACAGTTGTTCTTGCTCCTGTTGAGGAGTTGGCTGAAGTGGCCTTGGCCTGTGAGTGGTATTACACAAAGGGTGTTGAGTTGTTCTTACGCAAATGGTTTAACTTCCAGTTACCGTTCTCGTTAGCTATTGACATAGGAATGGGACTTAACCTGGCAGAGATGCACTCATGGGATTTCACGAAGCAGAACTTGTTTGAACTGCACAGGAAGTTACTCAAGGAGAACAGGTTGCGTAAGAGGGCGTTAAGGTTTAAACACGAGAAGTACAACCCCAATCCAAAGAACTGGTCGGTTGTTGACCGACCGATACTGCTGCCGCATTTGGCTTAGAAAGTTGTAAAGTAATTGTAGGTGATACACAACTCATAAAATAAAACAGAAAGGAGAGTTAACAATGCCAAAGAAGAAAAAGACCAAGAAGACCAAGAAGAAAAAGGAAGAGCTTCTTAACGACGACGAGTTCCTTGAAGAAGAGGAGTTTGACGGCGACTTCGACGACTTCCTGGGTGACGACGAGTTTGACACGTATGACAAGGATGAGGACGGAACGTGGGAAGATGAGGATGGTGACGACGACTGGGAAGATGACGGAGACTCCGGCGACGATGACTCCGACAGTGATGACGACTGGGAAGATGACGAAGACTCTGATGGTGAAGATGAGGATGGCGACGACGACTGGGAAGATGACGGAGACTCCGATGGTGATGAAGACGAGGACTGGGAAGACGGAGACGATGATGAAGGTGACGAGGACGCCGACCTCCTCGATGAAGACGAGGACGAGGAGCCAGAAGAAGAGGAGCTTGAAGTACCAGAGCTTGATGTTGACACACTAAAGAGCGAGTTCGACGCCTGGCTCGACGAGATGAAAGGCGTGTACAAACGCAAGAAGGAAGAGGTCTTGGAAATGCTTGCGGAGGCTTGCTTGGTGGGAACAGCAAGCAAGAAGAAGTCTGGCAAGAAGAAAACACAGTCAAAGAAGAAGCCGTCTGCCAAGTCCGCCAAGTCTGCCAAGAAGAAAGCGGACGACTTTAAGGTTGGCGACAAGGTAAAGGCCAAGTGGGAAGACGGTAAATGGTATCCCGCTATCGTCAAACGAGTGTTCAAGACAAAGATACAGGTGCGTGACCCTGAAGACGCAAGCGAGGTTTGGTCTGTGTCACGTGATGGAGAGATAAAGAAAGTCAAGTAACCTTCTCATCACCTCAACCCTGGGCGGGTGTCGCAACGGCACTCGCCCTTTCTTTTTTGTTGCTCAAAATCCCCCGCCCGAAAACCCCCTAAAATTTTGTAGAAAAATCCCAAAACCAACCTGAAACCCCCACCTGAATTTCCCTCAAAAAACTCAAATTTTTAATTTAAATATATGTATAATATGCCCCAAAAAAGTGGCTATTTTAATTTAAATAGTAGTAAATAAGTGCGGTTAACTGTAGTTAAATGCCAGTTAACTCGTTAACTGCGTGTCAAGTTTTTTAACGCAATTTCAGATATTCATTATATTATAAATAGCGTTGATTTGTGGGCACATTGACAAAAAGTTAACTTTGTGGTATAATAAAAGAAAAACGAAACGGCGGCGTGGACGTGACGTCGTGGTCGTTGCGAACAATCAACCCACCCGCAACCACCCGCCCCGTTCCCGCCAGCCAAAAGGAGGTAAAGAATGGAGAAAATGGAAAGAGGAGGTGTAAAAAATGAAAGTTATTAAAATGAAAGACGGCGTCATCGTTGACGCCAGCGTAGTATTGCTGGTTGTCAACGATGACGCCGAGTTCAACCCGTACCGTTACCAAAAGGTACGGGTTAATAGACAGTTTAAGACCCGCAAGGGTAGATTTGCCCTTGCGATAACTCCCGACCCTAATGGGGATTATTGGTACATTCCCATTAGTGGTTCGGGAGATAGAAGCTGGAACGGGTTAGCGTCACCCGTGACAGCTTACGAAAGGGAGCTACTCACCGCTGGTAGCTTCCCTAAACAGATACGGAACGGCCTCTTAAAAAGAGGTGCAGTTTCCGTGTCTGCACGCACCCGTGGTGGTGGGTGCTGGGAAGGCTGGGCTGTAGCTCCAGCAGAGGCTTTTGACCCAGCCGTTGAGGAAGACGGCTGGTATGGTGGGTCTTGGTGGCTGTCCACATTAGAAGAGTGGACTTACGCCAACAAGACCCTTGAGGATGTTGTCGATAACTTTTAATTAACGGTTGACGTGACGGTTACATCATAAACCGTCACGTCAACCGAACAAAAAACAAAAAACAAACAGGAGGTAGCTAAAATGGCAGACATACTTAAAGTGGGAGACATAGTATTGTACGGAGACGACCTTCTCACCGTTGCAACTATACATAACAACGGTGACGTAATTCTCGTCAATGACGATGGTGATGAGACACTAACCTCAATTGACGAGGTGTGCGCTCAAAACGATTTCGACCCGCCTGAGTTCACGGCGGATGAAGAACCCGTCCATGAGGACGAGGACGAGGACGAACCCACCACAGATGAACCCGTCCATGAGGACGAGGACGAGGACGAACCCACCACAGATGAACCCGTCCATGAGGACAAATCAACAAGCACCGACTCCGAAATGGAGAGGCGTTTGTTGAAACTTGTCCGTGTTGTCAAGAAACTCAGCAACCGTGTCGAGTCTCTTGAAAAGAGACTCATTGAACACGGTTGCCTACCAGAACCGCCTAAGCCCAAGAAGGGCATGAAGGTTAAGGCTCTGTTCGAGGGCGAGTGGCTTGACGCTGTTATCGTTGGCAAGTCACGCAAAACGGGGTTGTGGGTTGTTGAGGATGAGGAAGGCTCTTGGGAAGTGACTGAACAGGAAATGCAGTTACTTGAGCCTGTCAAAAAGACACGCCGTGCAAACGGCAAAAAGGACGATGGTGATGAAATGTCACCCGCACAGAAACGGGTTGCCCGTATCGAGAAACTCGGCCTTGAGGAAGGCGACAAGATTGTTGTCAAGGACGGCAAAAAGAGACGCCGTGCCGTTGTTGACAAGATATATCTCGGTAACAGCAAGTATAAGGGCTATGTCAGGGCAATCGTTAACGGCGAGGCTGTGAAAATTGACCCAGCTAACATAGTCAAGGTTCTTTAATCCTACCATATCAGTATCTTTTCAAACGCCACGGGGTGAGTGTATAACACTCACCCCCAATCACTTAACTTAACAAGGGGGATAAACAAATGGTAGTCCCTAAATTAACTACTTACCCGCTTATGGTATGTCGTGACTGCTTCGATGTTATTAGCGGCGACACATCCTCATGGTGTCTCTATATGACAGAGGCAGAACACAAGAAACGTGAGGACGAAATAAACCGAAAGATTAAAGAGCTTAACGGCTACGTTGAAATTAATCCTGACGGGGCACACCATGACTTTGCTAAGTATAGCTGTGAGCTTTGCGGCTCGCCTCTTGCGGGTGAGCGTTTTGAAGTGACTGTTTTTGAGGATTGATTAAGGGGTGTATTGCTGTGACTCACGTTTATGTAATAATGCGACAACGAGAGAGGCCAGCCGTTATGACACGGGCTGAAGCCGTATGAAGTTTTGCCCGAAAGTGTAAACGTCAAGGAGAGACTGGCATTTTTGAATGGGCGTGCAAAGGCTTACGTTTATTGGTCAGTGCGTGTCCCTTACAGAGATGACCTTATCAAAAAGTCAAATGGAGGTACAAAACAAAATGAAAACAAGTGTTAACTTTAACGGTGTGGTGCAGGACAAGATTTTTAACTCCTTGTCTGAGTATAGACAAAACACAGAGGATGTTATTACAGAGCCATACACAATTAACATCCCAATAGAGAAAGACCCATTCGCACCAAAGACTTTTGCTTACGTTCCTATCCACATAGAAACGGAAACGGAGTTTGAGAACATACCGAGACTTGAAACACCTTTTATGTTTAACAACGAGCCTCACGTTGTCATCGACTTGGCCGAGATATACGCCGTTGTTGAGGGGCTGATTGCTGACCCTGACAAGCCGACCGTGGCCTTGTTTGATATGACGTACCCTTTTTGTGGAACGCCTGTTATGGTCAACGGTGAAAAGAAGCCCGCTGACGTTGTAGGCGTTACAATTAACGTTTATTTCCATGAAAGCGGTGTTATCCGAGTGTGGTACACTGCTGATGTTGACGGGTACAGGGTTGTGTCTGACGTTATCGCCATTCTTAGGAATGTTAACTATGTTTGCGGCAAGGTGCGTTTCCCTGGAAAAAAGATTGATAGTCCTGTGGAGCGTGACGAGCGAACCCTGTTTGAGTTTATTGATATACGCAACCAGCTTGTTTATGCTCTTCTTAATGCCAAGGCTGTTATTGTTGATAGTACAGCCCTGACGTTTCCTGAGTATGATGAGGGTGATGACACTTTCCTCTTTGCGTGGATGACCGCTGAGGGCGACCGTGTTGAAATGAAGGTGTCCGCTGAGGATTTGGGAAGTGCTACCTTACTCGGTAACGGTACTATTCGTACTATTGACACAGAGGGAAATAGTGTAACCATTCAGTTTCTCACTGCAAATGACGACTTGTTTTTCTAAGGCAATCAAAATCAAAGGAGGTAACAACAATGTATAACAAAGTAAATTTACAAAAGTATCTTGATACTTCGTACAGAGTGTATGAGGCTACATACGAGCTTGAACGTAGATTGTATGATGCCCTCAAGAAGTTTATAGGCAAGAAAGTCTTGCGTAAAGATGGTAGTTTCACAAAAGCAGTGAGTGAGGCTCTTACTCAAGAGGCCACTGAAATCAACAGGGCGTATGACGTATCCGCTGTTGTACTCCAACCTGCTGTGATAGGCGGTGGCTTTACTCGCTTTCTCATCGAGGTTAGGGCCTCTTACCCTGTGTCTGATTCAGGGGTACACGCTTACTGTGACAGGCGTCATTTTATAAATATGTCCCTTGACCCAGAAAATCCCTCAGTGCTTATGTCGGTTTCTCAACCGTCAATGCTACAATTACCTGAAAAGATTGACGCTGACCAAGTTGCTGACCAAGTTATCGACTTAGGAGAAAGACTTCTTGCGTTTGGGCAGGAATGTGTCCAAAGAGATGACGCCATGAAACAGGGGTTGCCTGATTTCGTAAAGGAGCGATTACCAAAAGTCAAGATGTCTATTCCCACTAACTTCAAGTATGGCTTTTGAGGTGTAACAACTATGAAGAAATATGTCTTATTAACGCTGTTGTTTACAGCCTTTGTCAGCATTGTCAATGCCAGTGACGGCCACTACTACAAGTACAACGGCCAGACTGTATGGTGTGACTACAACATGCAAAATTGTTATTACTGGGATGTGTCACACCGCAGGTGGGTTGAGTATTACCATAATGGTAAATACCTGAATCAAAATCGAAGAAGGCACAGTTACAGGCACAGCCGTTATCAAACTCGTGACAACAGACCTGTGGTGTTAAGGCCGTCCACTTATGGGCGTGCGTTAGACAGGATAACAGCATCAGCTTTAAACACATTCATATCTGCTATCAATTCACAGGTTTCCCGTGCTGTACGGGACGCTGTGGACTAACAAAACAAAAACAAAGCAAAAGGAAAGGAGAACACACCATGAAAAGAACCACAACAGTCACAACAACATTCGTTTTGTTTTTTGCAATCATAATGCTAACCGCTTGCGGTGGAGGCGATGAAGCAAAATCCGAGTCAGGAAAGGCCATGACTGCTGCACGCACAGTCCATGTTTCAACCCCTATTGGAGTATGTAGGGCTACTGTCAGCACTGCTTGGAATGTTGAATTACCTGAATGGCTTACAACACACTGCGTGAAGTTTAAGAACACCACAGACAAACTGTTGTACCAAACAGTTTGTGCAGATAGACCTGTTTTGAAGGCTGACTTCAATGAGGTTAAGGTTCTCGCCGTCAATCCAGGAAGCATGGAGCTAACAAGGTGTGGGTTGCGTGTCTACGTTAATCACCCACCCAAGCCTGATGCCGTTAACAAGATTCCGACTCAGGAGATTTTTTATTATGCTTGGGAAGCACCGACAGTCGATGAGTTCAACAAGGTACTTGACAGTAACAGGCCACTTGAGAGTGTGGTTTCCGTTCTCCCTCAACTGAAATTTTATACATACTGTGTTAACAACAAGGCTGACTGCTTTTACAACTAATACATAGACATAGTAGAAAGGGGGTAACACTATGAGTGAAGAAATAAGATATTTACAGAAAAGAGGATACGAGCCTGACAGGTACGCTGTGGTCACTTGGCCTGAGTCACAAGCCTACATGGATTGTGAAGGCGTTGAGCTTATCAATGACGATGAAGGAATTGAATTGTTTGGTTCATCGGCCTACATAGTCCCACAAGAGGTTTACATTATTAAGGCTCTTCAAGCTGGTGTTCCTAATGAGAACATAGAGTTTGAGGATGTCACGGTAACAGCACCGTTTGAAATACATGAACAAATCATTGACCCAGAACCAATGTTTAACGAGCAGGGGCACTTAATGTTTCCGGTTGACGTTGACGAACTGTGTAGAGTTGTAAAGGATATTAAAGAGTTCCTTGACACCGCAAAATCGCCTGTCCTTCTGAGCAGGATACGATGTATTGACGTTGTGCTACCTTCCACAACAAGATTGTGGAACAGGTTCCACATATCAATAAACGGTTATGACCTGTACGAGTCAGCCGTGTACGCCAGAATTACCACAGACGATGTGTTACCGTTAATGGCAAGCGTTCGGTTGGACACTGATGTAGGGATTACAATAACCACACCCTTTCGTGATTGGTTATGGGTAAGGAAAGACGGCCTTGACAAATGATTTGATTTATGGTATAATACAAAGAAACGGGAAAGGAGGTTTGCAAATGGATAATGTCAACGTCAACACTAAAACCGGATTTAGGTTTGGTGTTGTTTCCGTTATGGAATTGAAAAGTGAAATAGTGCATGAGGAGTTAATGCCTGTGTATCCATGTGACGAGTGCGATGTCCCAGAGGGCGAAAGGCCAGACAAGTGTGATGGTTGTGAGCCTGTCAAACACTCGTACAGTAGTGGTGGAATATCATACATGCTTGATAGGTACAACGACGTGTGGGTGCTTGACTCACCTTACGTCACAAAGTGTAAACTGTGCTCTTTGTGTGCCCCGAACGCTGGGTACATACAAGACCAGGACGACGAAGGATACTTGACGCACATTCTACCGCCAGAGTATTTCCGTAATCCTGAAAATTATAACTTTATCAGGATTGAGGATTTGAAACAGGAAGGAGGTGATACACAACAGTAAATATAAATAGATACAAAATTTAACGACACGGGTTACTTTAATTAACAACAACAAACAAGGAGGTAACAAACATGAAAAAACCCAAACTGAAAGAGTTAATAGGCAACAGTGTTCTGTACGGGGATACACTGGCCGACATTGTTGACGTTGATGAGGATGGTAACATCACTCTTGACGTTGACGGTGAAGAGGAAGTCGTACACGCCACAGAACTCGTCGACGAGAACGACGAACTCGAACCCTACATTGAGGCGTATGGCTGGGACGAAGACACCGGTGGTGGCGATTCTGGTGATGACTGGGAAGATGAAGACACCGGTGGTGATGATGGCGGTGATGATTGGGAAGACGAGGAGCTTCTTGGCGATGATGATGGTCTTCTTGGTGAAGAAGAAGAGCCAGAAGAAGAGAAAGAAGAACAACCGAAGGCCAAGGCCCAACCTTCAGGTGTTATCGGGGCCGCTCTGAAATGTCTGCAACGCTGTGTGTCACTGTTGCAGTCCTCTGTTGAAGAGGCAGAGCTTGAGGAAGAGGAAGAAGAAACAGAAGAACATGAACATGAAGAAGAAAAAGGAGGAACACGAAAAATGGGAAAAATTACAGTCAGGAAAGGTATGAAGGCAAAGGCTCTGTACGATGGTGAATGGTATGACGTTGAAATCGTTGCCAAGACCGATGACGGTTACGTCGTAACTGACGGTGAGTATGAGTGGGAAGTTGCACCCGATGAGTTGAAACTGAAAAGGGCATCCCGCAAGAAGACATCCGCCAGGTCAAGCCGTTCCGCCGCCAGCGCCTCACGCAAGCCCAAGAACGCCGCCCAGGAACGTATGGCAATCCTTGAGGAGCTTGGTGTTGAAGAGGGTGACACAATCAAGTACAAGTCCAAGAGGGCAAAGAAGTGGCACAAGGGCGAGGTTGTCAAGGTGTACACATCGGCATCCAAGTTCAAGGGCTTTGTCAAGGTCGAGGATGACGATGGTAACGAGGACATGGTTGACCCACTCAAGTATGTAATCAAGGTTGTGTAGCACAAGCAACCGCTACCACAAACAAAGGGCGTGCCATCATTCAGCGGCACGCCCACTGTTGGAGGTAAAACTATGGAATACAAATACATACTTCTAATCGCTTTTGGTGCTGGAGTCCTGATAGGGCTGTGGCGTAGATTAAAGGACAAATAAACAAATAGGAGTTCAACTATGAACAACACACCAGATTCCGTTAGGTCATATTTCACAGGGTTGGTTGATGCTCACAATACCTTGCAAATCGCTGGCGTTGAGGCTTACAACGCTGTGACTAAAGAAGCGCAGAACTTTGTTGGTAAGCAGGTCTTGAAAAAGGACGGGACATACGCCAAGCGTTTCAAGAACACAATGCGAGGCGTTCTTGAGAATGTCAAAAGTGGATACGATGTTAACTACATCGTGCTAACCGAGAGTTATGGCTCTGAAATCAGGATAGAACTCAAAAGCTCTTTCACGTTTACTCGTAGAGACGGCAAGCAGGCGCATGACTCACTCACTATGTTTATGTACATAGACGGGTTTGTAGTCAATCGCCGTACACAACGCCTTGAGCTTAACACTGGCGAAGTACATCCGTTTAAGGCCAATCTTATTGACGATACAGAAAGTGTGATTAAGGCGTTTGAGGAGATACGAGAAACTGCCCTGCGGCTGCATAGTGAAATGGAAGAAGTGCAAAAGAAAATGCCACAGTGCTTTAGGTATTCCTTGTGCTACTCGCTTGAGTTGAAGCCGCCAAGGGATTTACAAAGGCTTGGCGTTGTGTAAGGAGGTTGTGATGAGTGGGGTTACAAAGGAAATACGTTTAAGCGATTTGCCGGTCAAGGGCAAGGTAATGTTAAACAACCAAGATGATAGTATAACTGCCCTTGATAATAGTCTGGTTCAGATTGAAATAACTGGTTCTGATGTTATCAGAACGCTCGCAAAGCACGCTATAAACACTATAAAAGAAATAGGTATGCCCACGGTGGTTGTAGCGTGTTCTGAGCCTGACGAAGCCCAGTGTTATTGGGATAACCTAACGAGTGTAGGTGAGCCGCTTCGTGTTGTCGAACGCATGATTGTGGTAACGGCATACAACGAGCACGATTTGTTTTTGTGTTTCACATCAGTTGACAAGTACACGCTTACCCAGTATCAAACAAAAGAGTTGCGGCTCGTACTATAACTGTAAAAGGAGGTAACAAACAAAATGGCTTTTGACCCAAAGAAAATGAAAGTGTTGAAGCGTTTGATAATAAAAGACCCTGACGCTGATGACCGAAGGTTTGTTGTTGAGCTATACTCCTACAATAAGGGAGAGCCAAAGGTCAGCCTGAAAACCCAGGTTCGCAACAGCGACGACGAATGGGTTTACCGTAAAGCGTTCGGTATCAGCTCCCCAAACGTAGCACGGGCTGTAGGTAAAGCTTTCACAAAGATGGCAAAAGAGCTTTCAAATTCTGACAAGTAAGGAGGTCGAACAACATGGACACAAATAGCAAAGACAAAGAAGCTGGTTATTTTTTAATGAACAACCCTACATATCCCAATGATGAGTGCTTGGTGTACTACTATTACAACCCGGATGCTAAGTGTTGGGGTTACGGGTTCAACATTGCGGATGGTTGTGGGTTCTTACCGGAGAAAGATGTGGTTCCTGGGACAGTGATAGTCCCTGTTGAGATAATGCCTGTAATATCAAAGAAGAAGGAGGTAGTATAACATGAAACTTTCAATCACAGACAAGGCAAGGAAAATATCTGAAAAGGTTGTTACTGTTGTTAATGATAAACTCGATGCTCTTGGTAACTGGCTACGGTCACGCAAGCTCGAAAACCGCAAACAGGTGCTTCTGGTAGCCAAGAGAGCCGCTCGTGCCCGCTGTAACACATTAACATCGTGTTTGACAAAGCTGTTGCGGCTGTCCAAGGCTCTTGTTCTTGATGCTGTCTTTCTGAGCGGTGAATACTTTACTCAGATAAAAGCGGCTGTCATAGACACCTTGGCCGCAATAATGGCAATAATCGTGGCGTCTATTGAAAAGTATGAACGAGTGTTCTCGGCCTTGACAGGTCTTGCCACTATCGCCAAAGCAGCAACGTCAGCAACAAGATAGACAGGAAAGGAGGATTTTTCAAAAGATGAGTGAGACTGCAAATGTAATTAACGTGGTTTCTTTCAGGAGAGACGAGCCGAATAAGGAGATTCTTATCACACATCCTAACACAGCCAACAAGCATTTTGGTGTTGCTAGTCACGACAATAACATTGAGCTATACACAGGCTACACTAAGCCTGACGGTTTCTTTACAGAGGACGTTATGGCCATACCTCTTGAAGTCGTCCCAGAGCTTATTGAGGCTCTTAGGGAACTGTCAGGGGGCGTGTGAGTCTGTTAGTGGCACACAGGAGGTAACAGCATGTCAACAAACATAGTTAAAGTCAGAACACCTGAAAAACTACAGGCAGTGATAAGTAAATATGCCAAGATAAAAGAACGGCTGGCAAAGGCCGCCCTTGTCGAAAAGAAGATAAACGAGAAGTTAACTCGTGCGGCTATCAAAGACTTGCGCCGTGTTATCAAAAGGGCAGGCATAATACCAACGTCTATTCAGTATGAGGGTTCTGGCGGAGAAACCGTTACGGTGTCTTTTTCTGACTCTGACGTCAAGTGTCGCTCACGTCAGGCTATTAAAGTACTATCAAAAGTTCTCGGCTCTACCTTTGTTAAAAAGAATTTTGTGAAGCGTAAGACTTTGCGACTACGCAAGGGTTTAAGCCAAGCGGACATTCGCAATCTACAAGAGACACTTGGCGATGACTTCGATAAGTATTTTGACCTTGAGTATGAATATGTCTCAAAGAAACCTTTAGCTAAGGAGGTTTTTGTAAAAGCTGGTGTTGACAGCCTGCACCTTCGTGGGGCGTCAATTCCAAAACCGAAAGTAAGAGTGAAAGGAGCGTAAGATGAAAGCAACAGTAAGAGAATTGTTACTGAACACACCACCAAACCGAATATTCATTCGTAATTGTAGTAACGTCGTCGTTGATGCAGTGGAAGAGTTTACCAGTGGGATTAAAGTTATATGGTTTTCGGCTGATGCGGGTAAGCAACCAACACGCCATACCAGTTTTATTCCTTTCACGAATCTTGAACGTGCTTATGTTGAAAGGGTTAGCTGTGATGAGTACGTTGTGTCTGTCAGGGACTCAAAAAACAACAGGCTTCAAATAGCGGTAACTCTGGAGCCTGTGGTACTGTCCGAAGATGACAGGCGTGTAGTTGACTGCTTACAGCACAACTTGACTACATGCTTTGGTGTGTTTCATGCTGAGTATGGTATGGCAAGTCAAGTGTACGAAGAAAATGATTGTGTTTTTCTGAGATGGGTAATTTCAGATGAAGGCGATGAAGCTGAGGTCGTGTTAGCACCAAATGACCTTGTGAACGCCAAGTTTAACCACGACAGGAGTACAATAACAATCACGTTCGATGTACCAGACCGTAAGCGAACCGAGATTGAACTGCTCTTGTTAAAACCTTACTTACCGTGTGTTGAGGCACAACGGTTCGAGCCAGGCGACAAGGTACTTGCTGATTTCAGAGAATGTGATGGGGATGACGCAAGGCCGCAACCTGCTACCTACGTCACTTTTCATCGTGGTTTTCATTGGGTTATACTTGAACCTTTAGACCCGGCTGATAGTGCATATTTCAACTGTATAACAGATGAGGACTACTGCGATGACACTGACGCTTTAAATATGTATCCGTGCAAGAAGGTGGTGCCTTTACCAGATGACCTTGTTTCTGATGTTGATTGGGAGAGTCTGCCCCGTAACACAGAAATACGTCTCGACTATACAACACCAGCGTGGTTTGCTGACTTTATACCCAACAACGACAATTCTATAGCTGTGTATGTTAACGACAAACGAGAGTATGTTCCAAGAGAAAAAGCTACTCGTGTTGTTTATGTACACGAAAGAAGATGCTCACTCCCAAAGACATACCGGAGGCAGTAGCTATGACAAAACGTATTGTTGTATTCAAAGGCAAGCCGAAAACATACTCATCTGGTGATGATAAAAGTATCGTGTACTACGAGGCGGTTAATTTTAGCAATCTTCCTATTAACGAGTGTGTTAGCTGTAGGACACGGCCAAGACTCAGCAAGATGGTTCGCAACGATAACAGCACCAGATGGTTTGTAGAGTGTCCAGCGTGTAAGGTAACAGGCGTGGTTTGCAAACAACCTTGGAAGGCTGTTCTTATGTGGAACAAATCACCAAACAGTGTAGTCCCCCATTACACAGACTTTTGGATGTTCCACTTGGACAAGTTTAAAAGTCCTACGGATGCACACGCCTGGTTGTGTATTGTCAAGCAAGTCCTTGAGCGTAGGTTAGCTGACGCACGCAAGGACAGTAAGAGTGGTAAAGGGTACAAAAAGAGATTGAATGGCTACCTGTTGTTATGTGATAACGCTATAGCGTCTTGCAAGTTCTACAGCAAGGTACTTGCTGTTAGCACAAACAACAAGACAAATCGTGAGAAGGAGATACAACAAAATGAACAACGCAGCGAAGGAACTTAAACGTCTGGCTGAGGCCCAAACAAAAAACCCTTTCAAGAAAGGGGCTTTCACTAAGGCGGCCAAGGCTATTCAGTTTTATGATGACAGCGAACTCGCCACGATGACGTTCAACGAGCTTAAGCAGATACCTGGCGTCGGTGAGTCGTCAGCAAAGGTTATCTTAGACCTGTACACAAAAGGCTCATGCGAACGTCTTGAGAAAGAGTGTTTGCCTCGTGAGTGTAACTTCACGGAGCTTCGTGGTGTTGGGATTGTTACAGCCCGTCGTTTGATTAAAAAGTACGGTGTTGTGACAATAGAGGAGCTTGAAGCCTGCGACATTCCTGATGACTTGAGGCAAAAAATAGAAACATGGAAAAGACTAACAAGCCGTTTGCCTCGTTATGAGGTGGAGCCTCTGGTCAACAAGGTCGTAGCTGTTCTGAGTAAACACCACGTGCAAGTTGCACCTGTAGGTTCTTACCGAAGGTTCAAGTCAACAATAGGCGACCTTGACTTTGTGGTCTATTCAAACACTAAGCCCAAAACGCTGGCTGGCCTGTTGAAACGTAACCTTAACGGATTTGAGCTTGAAAGTCTTGGTGAGCACAAATTGTTGTGCAACATCACTATCGGGGATGTGAGCGTTCATGCTGACTTTATCTTTCCCAATAAAGAAAGTGTTGCCACATCTATTTTGTACCTTACAGGCTCTAAGGACTTCAATGTCGGGATGAGAGCTTACGCTAAGAGACTCGGCTACACCCTTAACGAGCATGGTTTGTTCAAAGGTAAGAAAAGAGTTAAAGGACGCAGGGAACGTGATGTTTTCGACATCTTAGGGCTTCCTTACATCCATGCCTGTGCGAGAGAGTTGTACGCTGATGACTTTGACAGTCTTGTGACAGGTTACAGTGATGTTGTACCGGCAGATTTTGTGGCTCACAACCGCCACTGTTTTCACACACATTCTACATACAGTGACGGTGTTATGACTATCCGCAAGTTCGGCCAGTTTTGCAGAGCTAACAGGTTCAAATTGTGTGGCATGTCTGACCACTCATATCCGAACCCTGCTGGTTTAAAACCAGCGCACTTGAGCCGTTACATAGCAGAGTGTCGGGAGTACAAGCTGTTTGCAGGTATAGAGCTTGAAGTTATGGGTAACGGCTCTTTGCCCAAGGGTTTTACACCAAGGGTGTTAAGTCACTTTGACTACATTGTTTTAGCTTGTCATATAATTCCACACTCCAACGTTGTGAGTCGTTTAGCCAAGGCTCTAAAGCTTGTTCCGAGAGAAGTGCCTGTTGTGTTAGCCCATTTAACTGGGCGTGTGATTGGCACAAGGGATACGGCAGACATCAATGTGGGCGCATTGAAGAAACTATTTAGGGTGCGTAGAAATCTTATCCTTGAGATAAATGGTTGGGCTGAGAGGTTAGACCCTCCAGCTCCTTTGTTGCAAAGGATAAACAAGCATATAAAACCACCTATAGTGTACGGCCCCGATGCTCATTCTCTGGCTGATATAAAAGGGAATTATAATAACTGCCATCGTCAGGCATTGAAGGGGCATGTCACAACACAACAGGTGGCACGAGGTTTGAAGATTCTCCGTAACAAGATTAAGGGTTAAAAGGAGTTTACTATGTCCAACAGCAAAATTAAGTTATCACGTAAAATGAAGGTTTGGGCAAGACAAAATAAATTGGGTAAGTGGGCAATGGTGCTGCTTTTTGAGGCGTACCGGCGTGTGTTGGTGTTTAACAACGCTGACTTTGAAACTAATATGGCTTTGTTGTGCTACCCTTCGATGGTTAAGAGCGCAGCTAAAAGCTTATTTAAACCAGCCTTTGGAAAGGAAACGCCAAGAGTGCTTAATTGGTACGCTCTGTCGGATAAGGGCCTTGAGCTTGTTAAGAGCCTTGATGACGCTTTGACCGAGGTTTCTTCCCGTGAGGAAATCAAGGCATTACTGCAAGAGTCTGTAGATGATTCTTATGAAAATTTAATAGGAGGTGTTGCCTGTGAAACACTTGGTACTTGTTACATTGATGGTTGCAACAGTGTGTGTTCAAGGTAAACTTGTAACAAGATACAACGATAACACAGGGCACACTTATTTCGTTGTACAGGTCAAGAGGAGTGTTGCTGACAAGACAACCCAAACAATGAAACCAACTCCAGCACACAAACCAAATGTTGTGTTGTGTGTGAAGAAGAAATAAAAGGAGGGCGTTAGCATGAACGTAAAGCAGTTAAGAGCTTATTACAAGAGAGCAGCAAAACCGTTAGAGAAACGGCTACAAACAATAACTGCTCAAAAGGATAAAGCATACAAGAAAGATACTGCTATAACTGAGAGGGTACGCCAGAAGTTTTTGAAACAGTGGACAAGCCTTTCACCAAAAGACTTTGTAGAAAAGCTTATTCAAAACAAGTACTGGCTGTTGCGGGTGTCTTATCTCTCCGTTGAACCGGAGATTGTGGCCCTGTTTAAAGCAATACATACTCTCGGTTCACACATCGAGGATTTACCGAAAAAGCATATCCCTGTTGAGCTTACAAAGGTTAAAAGCTTTCTTCTTAAGGCAGTTTTCAAAAGACTCGAATCTTTACCCAAGAAACGCCGCATTGAGTTTATGGAACGTATGGCTAGTAACTTGTACAACATTACTGAGGCGGAGGAAGCCTTAACGAAAAAGGAGAAGAAACAGTACAACGCACGACGTGCTGTCATACAGGAAACCATAAGCAAATATTCTGCCATGCAGACGGAGCTGGAAGATAAGTTGCGGCCTTTGCATATGGCTATTAGCGTTTTTTCTGCCAAGGTTAGTAAACGCTTACCAAAGCCTAAAAAGGGTGAGGTAGTAACTCCCGTTATAGTGCCTTTACCTACCACAGTCTCTTTTGACGAGATGCTTGACAAGGTTGTGGAGATGACCGGTATCAAAAAGAAGTCTTTAACCAAGAACAACCTTGAGACTTCTTTCTATGAAGATAACAAGCCTGGCGGTTTTTACATAGTGTATAACGGCGTAGCTCTGGCAAGCCGTGCGTTGACTCCTGAGCGTAAAGTTAAGGGTATAAGTTTAAGGGGTTCTGAGGAGGCTTGTCATCAAATTTTAACCAAGAAGGAGACCATACTCAAACCAGTGGCTCACTTTTTGTTTATGGATTCCAGCGCTGAGATTTACGTCGGCCTCGCTGGTAAGAGTGGTGTGGTGACGGTTAAAGCTGCCTTGGCTTTGGCTATTAGGGATTTTCTTTTAACAAAGCCAGTAAAGTATCACCCCGTAGTGGGTAAGTTTGTACGTTACATTTTTGACAAACGTGACCCTGTTTTAAGGGTTGTTCTTGCCAGCAACCAAAAAGACCGTGAAAAGGCTTTTGCCAAACTGGACAATAAAGAACAGAAAAAACTTCTTAAGGCTTTCAACGTTTCTAGCCTTAAGGAGCTTGGTTCTGTTCTTAGAACGGTGTCGCATTACAAAGAGGCCGTAAAGTTTGCTGCCAAGATTAAGGGTAATTTTGTCCCAATGGCAGCTTTGGCTGTAACGGACATTTAAGGGAAGGAGTTAAGGCGATGACACAAAACATTAACATAGACAATAAACTGAGCTACGTTCCATCAAGAGGTTGGCTGATTGTAAGGCCATCTGTTTTGGACGCACTTAATCGACTGCAAGACAACAAAGCTGTGACCACGCGACTGAGCAGCAAGTCTTCACTGGCTTGTCCCATGTGTGGTATTAACTTGAACTCCATGTGTTCCTCCTTGTCAGCGGGAGGGACTACTTACGTGTTCCACGATAGGTTGCTTTACCACTGTATAACGGAACACAACATGTCCCTCCCTACTTCATTTGTCAAAGAGTTGTTGGGAGCATGTGGTGTTAATGCTCCAAAGCGTATAGTTGCAGCGGACACAAACGGCGTTCATATTCAACAGTTTTTTGAGCCTATTAAGGCTATCGAAAACAAACTACTACTCTTGTTGCTGAAACGTTCCATGTGGGAGAAGCTTACTTTCAATGTCTGTCACAAGCTTCGGCTTGTTGATGGTTACGAGGTTGCGACCATCAAACGTATAAAGTCCAAATGGTGGGTTACAGACCATCAGTGTAAGCATGTCCCCTTCGTACACGAAGAGTGGTTTGTTGAGCCGGTAAATATCATTGACCGTTCAGATGTTATTATGACACATCTGACAAAACCGGCGTTTTGGAGGTAGTAGTTATGATAAAGAGTGAAGACTGCGAAAAAATTTATATAGTATTTGTGGTGTATGAGTACAAAAGAATCAAACTCCCCGATGGTTGGTATGACCTGCGGTGGACAGGGAGGGGGATAATCATTATCCGTGAATATTTAATGTCTGCCAAGGGTACGACAGGGTTCTATGACGAGGATGGGGACTACCATGAGACACTGTTTTGGGGTGTTGAACTATTTACAAGGTCAAAAGAAAAGGCTCATAAAAAAGCACATGAGCTATTAGACTACTATAATACACACAAATATAAGCCGTGTAGGGAAGGTGCTTATATTAAATTCGTCCCGCACGGTTACGATGGCTTTATCAATATAGTTTAAGGAGGTAACAATAAAATGAAAACATTGATGAGTATGATTATGATTATGGTTATAGGGCTGGGTTTTGTACATTGTGAGGCATCATCGTTACACACGTTACAGTACATGGGTAAGACCTGTTTCTTCGACAACTTTACGATTTCCCATTACTCAAATGGTGTTCATGTGGTTATATGGGATAATGATGCTGTACTTGACAAGGAGGCAGCTGACAAGCTTATCTCGGCCTTGAGTAGCCCGAATAAACCTGTAACTATAAAGGGAAAGTACACTTACGATTTGCAGTTAAAACCCTTTAACAAGGGTGGTGGTTATTGTGCTGAACTCAAAACCGTGTACAAAAACACAAGCACCAGGGTTTTACTGACAGACCAGGACATTAAATATGTCAAGTCATGCCTTGTTGTAAAGGAGAGATAATAACACATGCTACAGGTAAATACTTACACGGTGTATCCAACGCTGTGGTGTGAGCTGATAGCTGTTGCACGGTTACAGAATACAGCAGCATGGTACATTCTGTTTATGGATGACTCTGGCAGCTGGAACGCTTTACCACGTGACGACGCTTGTGGCGTGTTTTCAGCTACCGGAGTAACTGGTGCGGCAGACTATGCTATGGTGTTCTGTCAGTCGTTCCGAACCATTGCAGAAGCACTGGCGTATTTACGTGCTGAGTTTAATTTGACACTCAGTTACAGTGATACTTTTTATCTTAAACACTTTAACAGGAGTGTTTTTCATAAGAAATAAAAGGGAGACTGCCAACCAATGAAAGCATTTTCAATTTACGAGCATCCTGCATACGGCAATCGAGTTGCCGTGAAGATAGGCTGGTCATGGCCTGCATTTTTCTTTGGTATCTTTTGGTTGTTGGCAAAAAAGATGTGGGCTTATGCTGCTATCTTTTTTATAGTCTTTTTCACACTGGGTTTCATTGAGGGTTACAATGACGGAACAGAGTTAGCACGGGCTTTAGATGTGCTAATAAATGCCTTGAATATTTTAACCGCTGTTGCTTTAGGTTACTTTGGCAACAGGATTTACGTACATCATCTGGAAAACACGGGTTACGAGAAGGTGGCTGACATGGTTATAGCTCCAAATCCTGACGCTGCTTTGGCAGAATATGTGAAAGGAATAAGGAGGTGTGGCAGTGAGAATTAAGTTTAATAGTCGAATTAAACCTAGAAGTTTACAGGAACACTGCGAAACAATCGGTTGGGATGATTGCTCAACCTTTGAAGACGGAGTGTTCCGCTACATGACACGTAGCGGTTCAGCAACGCTGGTAGTGAATGACGATGGTACAGGGGCGTATGAGGGCCAGAGGTCATTATTATTTTCTCATTCCATCTTTAGTCGTCTTCCACGAGCGTGGCTTAATGACGAGCTTGAGGTAGTAGAGATGAAATCTCGTGACAGCAACATTCCACCGTTCATTTATTTCGGGGAGTGTTACATGAAAGACCTCCGTATGAAAGCATTGGAAAAGGGTTTAGCGTCAATTAAGAGAGAGGGGTGTCCCGAAAATTACTTCATTGACTTTGTTAAAAGAGTCTTAGCTATACGCAGGGAATTAGTAGCTTTGATGGACACAGACCACGAAACGGATCGACGTGTTTCACGAGCTATAACGACGGGCTTGAAGCAGGCTTATCTAACGTGGGTTAACACCTCGGCATCTCTTTTGAGTATAATACTATCCGACTTTGTGGATACTGATAAATAAGGAGGAGGGTTGGAGATGTGTAACAACAACAAGACACAATCGTTAAAGGATGCTTGCTTTAACATGGCCGATTTCACAAAGCGTGTTAGGTTGTATAACAACTTGGTACTATACGCTAAGCAAATTGCTGATGCCGTTAGTGAGACACTTGCCAAGTTCACAGGCCAGAAAGTTTTACGAAAGGATGGTTATTTATATCTGAATGTCGTGTCAGCACTAGACAGGTCAATAGACCGAGTTGTACACACTATAAATGATGTAACCAAGTGGCAGGTCACAGCGGTTTGTCAGGTAAAGCAAAGCCCGATAAACAACAACGAGGCTGAGTTCCTGGTGTACCCGGTCTTTTTTACACTTGAGGGTGAACCAGAGTCTTTTGACTTTCCTTTTCGTTTGCCAGACTATTACATAGACGCAACTACCAGAATATTAAGGTCGTCCAGGGATAAAGGTGACAACTCCGATTCTTTCAATGAACTTGACGAGAAAACGTTTCCCGAATTTGTAAGTAACATGATTTCCAATGTTACTATGTTTGCAGAGTTGTATCTGTCACAGTTACGTAAAGAGGTTCCAACCGCTTTTCACAGTTACATGCCATCCATAGTTTTAATGTGTGATGAAAAGCCTTCGGTTCATTTCAAGTACCCGGAAGTACGCCTTACAAAAGGAATGTTAGAGGCATTGATTACGGAAGGCTTGTCGGAGATGAAAGACAAGCAACAACAGGAAAGGAAGCGTGACAGTAACGCCCTTAAAGCAACGGCAAGGCTTAAATGTCTCAACTGCTCTCACAGACGGCTTAAAGTACTTAAGCGTCCTTTGACAACTGAGGAGATAAAGTCATACGCAACAGAACCTTATGAGGTTGCTTACTGTCGTAAGTGTCAAAACTTGACGCTCCACCAGTATTTACTTTGGCAATAACAACAGCGTCGCTGTTGAAAATAAAACGTAGGAGGTTGTAGTAACATGAAAAAGTTTGAGATTTACGAGAACCCACAAACAGGTAAACGTGAGGCTGTGAAGGTTGGCTGGTCCTGGCCTGGTTTTTTCTTCACCGGGATTTGGCTCTTGGTTAAACGAATGTGGCCTATGTTTGTGTTCCTTGTCGCTGTTTATGCAGTATTCGCTTTTATCGGTGTTGTGGCTGTAGATAACCACAGTGCTGATTTGTACCGTGCCAATGCCATCCTGCGTATGCTATTCGGTATAGCGTTTACTATATACATAGCTATTGCAGGGAACCGGTTGTTTGCGGAGAGGCTTATGAAAAAGGGCTACACCAAGGTCGTAGAGATAGATGCACCGAACAAAGACTCAGCTTTGATGATGTACCAGCAACAGTATCAACCAAACAACACTGCTCCTAACAACGGTGGTGAGGTTGCCGCTGCCAACAACCCCGCACCGTAAGCACCTACACTCCCCTAGGAGGCCGGTTAATAACCGGCCTCTTTCTACTTTGATTGTAAAAAAGTCACGCTGGACCCAGAGTGTTCCGCTATCATAGGTGTGCTTCTTAATGATGTTGTACGAAGGGAGTTTCCAAACGTAACTGGATGTGGTGGTTTGACTTTAGGTGCTGACCCTATGAGCTACGCTCTGTCTCACGTGGCCTGGAAACGTGGTCATAAGATAAACCCGTTCATTGTCCGCAAAGAACCAAAAGGCCACGGTACAAAAGTCTGGATAGAGGGTAACGTTCAACCTGGCGACCACGTTGTCATCCTTGATGATGTGGTGACAACAGGAGGTTCTGCCATAAAAGCCGTTGAGCGGGCAAAGTTGTTTGGACTTGAGGTTGATGGTGTTATCTTGCTGATTGATCGGCAGGAGTTTAATGGTATGGATAACATCAAGAAAGTAGCACCGAAAGTCTTATCTCTTTTTACGAGAGAAGACCTTTTCGACGAAATGCGTCACATTAACGCTTGATGAGTAGGAGGAGTAGGATTATGAGCAAAGAATTCAAAATATCATCTATGCTTGTGTTTCGACCTGACAATGTAGACGATGTCTACACTTTCGCCGATAGCGTTTTCAACTTTATTAAGAACACGACAATAATATTTCCAGCTTTGTTTTGTTTTAACGAGAAGTACATTCGTATTGACAAAGATACGACAAAGGAGGAAGTGTTAAAACTTTACTTTAAATCTTCACCAAACAGTTAAAGGAGTGTTGTAAAGGATATTTGAGAAGAGAGGTAAGTAATCAAGTAACATGGAAACTTTTTGTTATAAGGATAAGGATACGAGTAGTAGCGACATTGGCAGTCGTTGTCGTAAGATAGTCAAAGCGGTTAACATAGCTATGCGTGGTGTGGTCCATGCTATAAAGCAGTTCCGCCGTAAAGTTAAAGCGCAAGCAAAGAAACGGTTAATCTTTGCTAAAGAGGCAAACAGTGTTAAAGATGCTCTCGTCGTGTATGTGACGGGTTTGCTTATTCAAGATTTCGACTTAGCGTTCGAGGCGGCTGACACCGCGTGTTTTGTGATTTTGAGTTCTGTGTTTGATCCGGCTATTGCCACTGCGTGACTATGAAACGAAGGAGGTTTAGTATGGAATTAATACTCATTTTTTGCTTGGGGTGTGTTAGTTTGTACTTTGGTGTCAAACAACACAGACGTGAAAAGGTTGAGGATACATTTTACTTGACCGAGTTGCCCGACAAAACTGTTCTACTTAACATAGCAGACACAACACGGAAAGCTCAATTCAACCGTATTAAAATATAACCAGGAGGCATACCAAATGAAACACACAATTTTCTTATCTATCTTTTGCATGTTTTTACTATTACCTTTAACACAGGCCCTGGGTGATGGCGCGTCCGTAAATAATCAAGCCACGGAGACAATTTGCAAGTTAGCCTGTAAGAGTTTTGAGATGGGAGCTAAATTGCGCTGCAAGGGAGTGTCTAAAGATGAAGCCATAACGATTATTAAAACAGTTGTTAAGGAGAGTGCTAGAGACATACCTGTTTTCAAACAAGATCGAGAGCTTTACAAGGCAGCCGAGGCAATTTCACTCACTGGAGTTCGTGCTGCGTATGCTGTTGAAAAACTTGATTGTGATGAAATACCGTTGCAATCGCTTATGTTTAAGGCGGTCTGCGTTACAGAGATCGGGAAGAGATTAAAAGGAATGTCTAAATAGATATGAAAGAGGGAGGTAGGGTTATGAAAACACAAATGAGAGTTTCGGTGGTAGTGTTGTTGATGTACGTTTGTGTTGGATTCGTATTTATACCAAACGCCTTTTCCGGTGACAGGTACAAATTTAAACTTGCACCTGTGTCGTTTGAAATACCTTGGTTTGACCCTTTTATGGAAGTTCACCACAAAATAGATAAGGACCGTATTCTGGGTGACTTTGAGTATTACGAGATCAGAAACACTGTGGCTGGTAACGCCTACATACTTTTCTACGGAAACTTCAACCGTAGGTTAGTGTGTAGCTGGTATGACAACACGTTTGTGACATACGAAGCCGGTGTCGCGTACCCTGGCTTGTCCCCAATACACGATACTCGCAGGCTATGCTCTAGTACTCCCAGAACAATGGTAGTGTACGACTATCAATCAAAACAGTACACAGGGCTTATGCAAAACTATCGAGTTGAGTGTTATAAACTGCACACCTACAAGGATAGTAAGGGTAATACACGTAATCTGCTTTTGGTGTATCACCACCTACGGGAAGAGAGACCTCTGATGGTCGGTTTCCCTCGGCATTATAACAAGTTGTGCAGGTTGCTATCTCATATACGCTATCATTAATCATAACACTACCAACACAAAAGGAGGCTCAAATGCGTAATTTCTTAGCTACGACAATAGCGGTGTTATTAATTGCCTTAACGGGAGCGGTTGCAGCTCACGCAGCCACAATGGAAGAAGCTATAGAGTCCATGTGTGATATGGCTCGTTCTGCATACGAGCTTGGAGCGCAACTTAGGTGCAACGGTATCAGCGAAAAGACTGCTAAAGACATTGGTGTTGACTTGATAGACAAAAGCGCGCGGGACATACAAACGTTCAAAAAGTACCCTGTGCTACTTAACTTGGCAAAAGACCTTACCAGCACTAGCATACATGTGGCATACAAGGACAGGTTTGAGTGTAATAATTTCAAACCTAATGCTATCATGT
>Ga0256832_1000581_pt1 | contig 23975 bp, 19 predicted proteins | sample 134614metaG_FD_190534 | JGI IMG/M metagenome (GOLD analysis project Ga0256832, IMG submission 190534) | Hydrothermal vent microbial communities from Lau Basin, Pacific Ocean - 134-614 | ecosystem: Environmental > Aquatic > Marine > Hydrothermal vents | place: Pacific Ocean: Lau Basin | collected... | reverse complement strand
AAACCGCTGACGCTGGTTCTCATTAATCGTTGTTTCGTTGTAATGCGCGACCCCTCCCGATACGCCCACAAAAGGTGTAAGCGGACGCTCAATTTTACCCTTTAATATCGGATTAAAATAATACCTGGCCCCGGCTTCAATGTCGTATTTCTCCAGATCATTAAAGGCATAATCATAAGTCGCTACAACTTTGTTCGGGATAAAGGTTGTATTGCTGGTGGTCCCGATAAGCGTCCCGACCACGCCTTGTGCCGGGTCGGTGACATAGTCCGATTGCGTTACCGTTTTTAACAGGGTATCAATAATCTGCGCTCCGCCACCGGTTTTACCATTGGCTTTGGTGTATCCGGCATTGGCAAAGACTGTTGCATGATCGCTTAAAATCAGCTCCAGACCACCTCTAACCTCTACCGGTGTATTATAGGCATCAGCGATACTGATATTGGGTGCATTTATCCGTTCGGCAGCACTTGTATAGGTCGTGGTTATCACCTGACCACCGGCAATGGAGCCTTCTGTACTGCCTTCGACAAACGCGGCCCGGTTATAGCTGGCGGCAGAACCATTTGTTCCCGGATCATAGATATCCCCGCCAATACTGCGGTCAAAGCCAAGACTGAGCTGGCCACGCAGGACAGGGCGTTTATAACGCTTCTCTATCTGATAGGCTGTGCCCGCGCTTTGGGCAACCCCGACGTGCGAGCCATAGCTGCCGGTTGTATATTGAGCTTGCTGCGTATACATGGCCGGTTGCTTCCCCAGCGCCAAAGTGACCTGCTCTGGCCGACACCCTTGCGGGATACGCTGGGCAGGAGAGGTAATCTGGCAATGTCCCAAAGGCGCTGACGAGCGCGTATAGGCATGATTTTGCGGGCCGACCGGTAGTGCCTGCGCACCATAACGACCTCCGGCCCCCTCATACTGGGCCTGGTATCCATGACCACCTCCACCTATTCCCAACCAGGAACAGCCGGACAATAATACTGCCGAACAGGCACATGCAAAAAGCCGCATAGTCGCTCTCATCCTCAATACCGAAGCGCACAATTGCACTATGGTTAATGAGGTGATGCCTGTTTATGTTTAACAACTGGTTATTAACGGGCGAAATTCTCAGGCTTTCTGCTGAAAAACCTACAAAATGTCTGCCACACTTTCAGGAGGACGACCGATTCGCGCCTTGTCATCCCTGATGACAATGGGGCGCTCTATAAGTTTGGGATGTTCGGCCATGGCGCGAATCAGGGTGTTTTCATCCGTCACGTCCTTTAGGCCCAACTCTTTATAAATGGCCTCACCCTTGCGCATCAAGTCCCGGGCGGAGGCCAGGTCGAGCATGTCAATGATGTGTCTAATCTCCGATTCGGAAGGCGGCGTTTTAAGGTATTCAATAATGTCCGGTTCAATACCGCGCTCCCTCAAAAGTGCCAGGGTCTGGCGGGATTTCGAACAGCGCGGATTGTGATAGATTTTTACACGCATATGCACCTCTTCTCACTTGAATTTTGTTTCGTTTTAGCCGAAGAGCCGGACTATGGAAACACAATTTGACAAATTTGGCATTAAAGGTTTCCTCCAGGCCCGCTTTGAGGACGTACGCAATGCGTTTTTGCAAAATTTTACAGAAGGCCTTGAGGCGGGGGCCGGCTTTTGTGTGATACACAAGGGTGAGGTTGTTATTGATCTGATTGGCGGCACACGGGACAAACACCAAACCATGCCCTGGGAGAAGGACACACTGGTGCCGGTGTTCTCGACCACCAAGGCTGTCGCCTCTGTTGTCATCGCCTGGCTGGTTGAACAGGGCAGGCTTGAGTATGAGCAGAAGGTCACCGACCTGTGGCCGGAATTTGGCACGCACGGCAAGGACGTCCTGAGCATTGCGCAAGTCCTCTCCCACCAAAGTGGTCTGTCCGGGATTACAGATGCCATGGAGCCGCAGGACTGGTTTGACTGGGAGGGGATCATTATCCGGCTGGCGGCACAAAAACCCATCTGGCCGCCCGGGACGGCAAGCGGCTATCACCCGCTCACCTTTGGCTATCTTGTCGGGGAAATTGCCCGTCGCGCAGATGCACAGCACCGCACGCTGGGTACAATTTTGCGCGAGGAGTTTTGCGATCCGCACAATATTGATTTCTACATCGGCACACCGGAGAGCGAGTTTCCCCGTTGTGCCGAACTGTTCAAACCACGCCAATTATCCGATTTGGGCGAGATTAATGCCGCCACCAAAGCCGCCTTTCTTGAGCCCTGGTCTTCGCCGGGGCGACGTGGCACGGAGGCCTGGCGCTCATTTGAGTTCGCTGGAGCCAATGGACATGGCACCGCACGCTCTCTGGCCCGGCTCATGCAGCTGGCGCTGAACGGTACGATCGACGGGCAGGCTTATCTATCCCCGACCACGCTGAGCGCCCTGTCCGAAGAACGTATTTGCGGCCCGGATCTGGTCTTACCCTTTGATTTGTGTTTTGCAGCAGGCTTGATGCTCTCAAAGCCCAATTTCTATTACGGGCCCAATCCGGATGCGCTTGGGCATTCCGGCTGGGGCGGATCCTGCGTGTTTGTTGACCGGGAGGCCGATCTGGTTGGCGCCTATGTGATGAACAGGCAAAGCAATGTCTTGCTCGGCGATCCACGCCCCCTACGCCTGATTGAGGCTTTATACCGATGCCTCTGAGCACAGCAGAGAAAGACAAAATCCTGGCTGTCTATAATGCCGGGCCAAAAATGCTCGCCTATCTGGAGTCTATCGGCATTGAAAGCCTGGCAGAACTGGCACAACATGATGCCTCACAACTCCGCTTCATGATCAATGCCGAACTGGGCAAACCGCACATCAACGCCCTTGGCGAGCGCGTGCTGGCAGATATTGTCCGCATGGCCAGAAAGACCCTCACACCCGCAGCAACAAACAATAACTGATGTTTTTTTTTGGTATTCTTCAGTTAAATTTAATGATTTGATGTATATTCTGCCACTTCCGACGTTATTCTAACTCTGGAGGAGCCAGCAGTAAAAGAAATTGGCATGTGGGGTAAAGGGGATGCATCAGTTAACAGGCATACGCTATTTGAAAGACACATCGGGTGGTTTTGCTGTCTGGTTTGCGGTTGTGTCCATGCTGCTTGCCCTTGCTGCAGGTGTGGCTATCGATGTCAACCATGCGCACCGGGCTGAGGCCTACCTGCAGGATCTGACTGACAGTGCGGCTCTGGCGGCGGCCCGTGAGAGCGGGAAAAGCGAAAAAGAAAAACGCAAAATAGCCAGAGCTTTCATAAAAAACGCTTTTGACAGAAATTACGATCTGAATATTTTGAGAGTCAAACTTAAAGAAAAGAAAGACGGGACCATCAAAGTCGTCTCAACTGCCAAAATCAACACAATGATGATGAGCCTGATCGGTCGTAAGACCATTAAGATAAAGGCCAGATCGGAAGTCAATCAGCAAGCCAGTGGCGGCCCGGTTGAAATCACATTTGTCCTGGATACAACAGCATCAATGAATGCGTTTGGGGCGCAATGGTCAAGCGTTGTTAATGCTCTTGAAGATTTAATGTTGAAACTGTCAGATAATGGCACAGGAAACAAAGAAGATTTTAGGGCCTCTCTCATTCCCTTTTCTGACCGGGTGCGGCTGGGGAACAACAAACTTAAAGGCAACCCACAAGAAATTTTACCGGGTTGTGCCAATACGCGTGAGGAAAATATCGGGGGAAACCCAAACAAGCTAACAAATAAAACACCAAAACAGCTTCCAATTACCGGTGGCTATATGGGCTGGGGATGCCCAAATGTCGCTGCCGTTTTTCCAACCCATGACATCCATGACCTGATCGGTCCCCTAAAATCCATATCACCTCAGGGAACAGGGCGCTTTGATGAAGGTCTGGTTTGGGGATATCGCATGCTGTCCAATGATTGGCGGACAGTCATTGGCGGCGGAGATTGGCCCAACAAAAACAAAGTGACCAAGGTCGCTGTTTTTCTGACCGACGGCTATAGTACAATTTATGAATATGAAGTATTGCCCCACGCGCATCCGCGACCGTGGGGATGGAATAAGGGCACTCCTGAAGGTTTTGCCAATGTTCTGGATGTTTGCAATCAAATGAAATCCGATAATATTGTCATCTATGTGATAGCTGTTAACATAAATGTTCACTTCAAGCCGTATTTACAGAAATGCGCAAGCGGGGCTGACAAGTATTTTACCGTCAGCAATGCAGGTCAGGTCATTGACGTCATTGGGTCGATAGGAACAACAACCTCGGACCTGCGCTTGACAAAATAAACACCCTTTCCTGTCAAATCTAATAAAATCTCAGGCCCATTTTGCGGAGTAGCCATTCAGTCATTATTTTGCAGATGGTTTCGGGTTGTTCCCACATGGCCCAGTGCCCGCAATTCTCTACTGTATGCCGCTCCAGATCGACGACCATCTCTTCCATGGGGTCGGCCATTTCAGGCGGCAGGAACAGGTCATCCGCTGCACTTAACATCAGGCTGGGCTGGCTGATTTCATCCGGCAAATCCCTGGTCAGCCGGTAATTGGCCGACGTATTGCGATAGAGGTTGATACCGCCACGAAACCCGGAATGGGTATAGGCCCCCGCATAAACCTGTAAATCCTGCTCCAGCATGACAGCGCCCGGCAAATCAGGGGTGCCTGCGTCCAGATAGGCCTGAAGCATTTTGGGCAGGGCATACATGTCGGAGCTGATCTTTGCGCCTTTCGGCGTTTTGCGAAACAGCAGTTTGAACACGGCCATTGGATCACGGTCAAACAGGGTTTCAATGGTCGGATTGTCCGTAAATTTAACAAAATAATGTTCATCCCCATGTCGGGCTCTGAATATATCAATCGGGTCAGCAGGCGGACGTTTCATATGTGGCGTACAAATCGAAATCACACCCCGCACCCGTTCCTCAATCATCCGGGCGGCATGCCAGACGATGATCCCGCCCCAGTCATGGCCAACGAGCACGGCTTCCCGAATGTCCAGCATATTCATGACCGCTTCCACATCTCCGACCAGATGGTCAATGCGGTAGGCTTCAACCTCATACGGGGCATCCGAATGACCAAACCCGCGTATATCCATGGCAATGACCCTGTAGCCGGCCCGCGCCAGTGGTTGCATCAGAGGAGCCCAGCTATAGGCCATTTCCGGCCAGCCATGCAGCAAAATCAGGGGTGGGGCCGCCCTGTCCCCACATTGGTAAGTGGCGATCCTGACCTCACCGGTTTTGAGAATTTCGGGTCGCGGAAAGTCCATAAACAGCCTTTTGGACTATAATTGTCGCATTCCGGTCACAAATTCCAGACGAATCTGCTTTTTTTGCGCATATTTTTGTGGACGTAGCGAAAATGACTCGTTACAGAACCGCAGATTTGAAATTTATGCCCACTCGTCATTTTGGCGGGCGTGGCTCGTTTACTTTGAAGGCAGGTTTTTATATGGTTGAAATATATGTGCGTCAGAACAATGTCGATCAGGCATTAAGGGCTCTTAAGAAGAAATTGCAAAACGAAGGTATTTTGCGTGAAATGAAAGCCCGCAAGCATTACGAGAAACCATCTGAAAAACGAGTCCGTGAAAAAGCTGAAGCCGTGCGCCGCGTGCGCAAGCTGGCCCGCAAACGCGCCCAGCTGGAAGGCCTCATCCCGGTAAAAAAGAAGAAGCGGCGTTACTAGACCGCTCTGGCCTGAAAAGCCAGAGCTGTCTTTCACCATAACCCTGGACCACTGGTATATTTGGTTGATTACCGGATGGCGGCCCCTTGCCTGACAAAAGCTTCCCCGCACGACAGGCGAAGTACAAACGGGTGCATTACAAATCAAGCGCCATAAATTTTGAGCAGGCCGTACCTTCCGACCTGTAATCTGAAACTTCCTTAAAGCCATAGGATTTATAAAGCTGAATGGCTGCTTGCATGACCGGTTCTGTCGAGAGCACCAAACGCTTATATTTCTGATCCAAAGCATAGGCCCGGCAGGCGTCTAACAGCTTGCGCCCCACCCCCTCACCACGGGCTTCCGGCCTGCAATACAGACGTACAAGCTCAATGTCCTGAGCGTTTACGTGCTTCAGCCCACAGGCCGCCACCGGACGGTCTTCCTTAAAGGCCATAAACAATTCCGTGTGGTTATCAGGAAAATCTTTCATCTCACCAACGCCTTGCGCATAACCGCAGGCATTCTGATAGTCCGTTTTGAGCAAAAGCAGATAGTCTTCAAATAAAGCCCGAACCGCCTCAATCTCATCCTCAGAGCGCGCTTTTTTGATGTCTATCATTATGCCCCCGCCGCCAGCTTCAACCTTTCAATCAAGTCCGCGTTTACGCGACCGGTCTGAGGCAGGCCGTTGGCCCGCTCAAAACTGATGATTGCATTGCGGGTTTTGGGCCCCAGAGCCCCGTCAGGACGACCAACATTATAGCCAAGTTTCTGCAATAAAGACTGGGCTGTTTTGACACTTTCACCCTTTTGCACACTGGCCTTTGCGGCTTTATTCATCCAGGGCAGATTTGTAAAAATGCCGTTGGCCGCATTGTTAATCGGCTTGGGCGCGAAAGCCATTAATCTGGCCTGTGCCCGGGCCATTTGTTCCGGGCTCATATCAATCGCGACCGCCTCGGCCTGCCGGGCAGCATCCCTGTCGCCTTGTGCAGCCGCAACTTTGAACCAAAACCAGGCGCTCTCCAGGTCTTTGGGAATGCTGGAACCTCCCTGATACAAGATACCAAGATTATATTGTGAGTCGACCACACCATGCTCGGCAGCTTGCGTAAACCAGCCTGCGGCCTTGACCAGATCTTCTGCTTCACCATCAGCACCTGTGGCATAATAATGTCCAAGATCGTGCATGGCCAGACGGTTGCCGGCCTTCGCCGCTTTCAGAAGCAGGCTTTTTGCCGTCCTGGTATTCACTTCAACACCCAGGCCCGCTTCATACATTTTTGCCAATCGGTATTGTGCTGCCGGTTGGCCTTGCGCGGCAGAGAGCCGCATCAGGCGTACAGCCTCCGATTCGTCGCCCGCCTCAAGCCGGGCCAGACCGAGTTGGAACTGGGCAATGGGATCACCCGCTTTTGCCGCCGCTTCCAATGTCTTTTCATGAGACTGTGCAACCTGGCCTTTGCCCAAATCCGGAGCCGTCATACCTTTGGAATAATCACCTTTGGGTGCCACGGTTTCCACACGTCTTGCCGGTTCTGCCGGTACGGCATCTGGAGACATATCCTGACCGGCCACCACAGGTTCATTCGGTGAGACCTTATTCTCCTGCGTATGGCTGTCTGCGATTGACGTGGGCGCTGATGCGCCTGTTGACGTTTCGGCTCCAAGAAACCTGGGTACGAATGTCTTGGCGGCGAACACCAGCACCACAGCGGCAGCCGCCATAAGAAGTGTCCGTTTCAGTGTCGAAGGTCGCGCCCCTTTGGAAGCTTTCACACGTTTCCTCCCGCCTTTCCTGGATTTGGCATCCGGCGTTACTCCGGGACGTGCACTTTCCATGGTCGGCTCAACCTGCTCAATCGACGGCACATCCGGGGCGGCCTGAGGCATTGGCGGCGGCGGGGGTGACGGATTAAGATTGTAAACATTACCCGCAACAGTTTGGCCAGATGAAGCCGGGCCCTGATCCGGCCCCTGGTAAGGAACCGACTCCGGGGGCGCATATGTCGTCGGGCCTTGCTGTGTCGGTGTTTTGGCAGGAGTTAAAGACGCATCCGGAGACGGCCCCGCTGACACATTGTCCCCTGAACCGGCACCCGGCACCCAGGCCCGGGGCTGGAACCCGGTTGACATCTGTTCTTGCGTCCCTGATGCTGCATACTCAACCGGCGCATAGGCCTCATAAGCCTGAGACCCGCTCTCCGCCAGATATGGTTGTGGTGAAGCAGATGAAGCCAACTTCTCCTGCCCAAGCTGGAAATCCGGTGGAGATACAGCGACAGATTCTCTTGACATCTGCGGCGCAAATGCGTCCGGCGCATCAGCCTGAGCATAATCCGATACCCCAACGTCATCTTTGCGTTCACAGGGTTCAGGCACAGCCTCCGGCACGAATGCGGGCTGTATGTCTTTTTGCGCAAATGTCTCTGCGACCATGACAGGCTTTTGTTCAAGCAGTTCGACACGACTTGCCAGTCTTTCCAGCTGGCGTTCAAAGGCCGGAATGGTGTTTCGCTGATCCTCCTCTAACGCCTCAATGCGGCGCGCCATTTCAAACTTGTGTTCTTCATAGTTTTGCTGGCGAAGTATCGCCTCTTCTGCCAGTTCACCCTTTAGGTGTTTGACCCTGTCCTGAAGCTCGTCAGCCACCTGGATAACCTTGTCCCCTAAAGACTGTATGGCTTCGGCACTGACTTTTTCAACTTTATCAAGGCGTTCACCCAAAGCCGTATCCGCCGCCTGACGGTCACGCGTTTCGCGTTCAATCCGTTTGTCCACGGCCTCAGCCAGCCTGGCAATATGCGCATTAATGGTATTAACCGCCTCGGCCTGTTTCTGTTCAGCCTGCTGCAGCCGTTTATTGGCCCTGGACAGGGCCTGCCCTATTGTCTCTATACGCGGGTCTTCCAGCACAACTTTCAAATCATGCGCCATATCCCGACGTGTCTGCTCAATCATGTCGGTCAAACGCTGAGAGAGGGCCTGTAATTGTCTTTGCATTTCCGAGGACGGTGTCTGACCGGCATGTGCTTCATAAAGAGCTTCATAGGAGGCCTGTAAGGCTTTGACTGACTTTCGGGTCAGGCTGTCGGCACGCTTGAGGCGTTTTTCCAGCGCATCAACATGCGCCCGTAACTTGGCCAGACTGTCACGCCCTGAATAAGAGGCAGTCCTGGCCCTGGTTCGGGGGGTTGAGCCTGTTGTGGCCGAATTCTTCTTAGCCTGTGCTCTTCTTGCCATGTCCTCGATTTCCCGTCCCGGTTTTTGAGCCTTGAGTGAGAGTGCGAATCAGTAACTGGTGCTCACAAATCACTCTCGTGCCAAAATTGCGTTAATTATGGTTAAAATGGTGTTAACAAATCACGCATTCTTGCGCGATTTAGCGCATATAAACATGGCAATTGTGAGGCCATCAACGCACAATGCGGGCATCAACCTTCAGGAAATAAATCTTTTTATCGTCTTTTTTGGCGTCCGGTGCGGGGGGTAGAGGCGGTCTGGCAAATGTCAGGATAAGCGGAGCTGTCGTCGCATTTTCTGGTATATTGACATCAAACAACATGACATGCCGCCCGCCTCTGGCAAATCTGGTGGTGGCAAGCGGCATGACTTTTACGCTGTCAAGCCTGCGCATCTTTGAAATACCGTTCTCATTGGTGCTGATATGCAGTTCAGCCCTTTTCGCCACAGGCGTGCGGACAGACAGAAGCTCATCCGCCCCGCCTTCATTGACCAGATCAAAATAGGCCACAGCCATGGTCTTGCCCGGCAGTGGGGCCTGTATCACTGCATTCTCAACATGAATGTTGGCGTCACGCAAGCGCTTGTCACCGGAGAACACATAAACCGTTGCCACACTCACCAATAACAGCAAAAGCAGAGTTGGGTATATCAGGACTTTTTTTATCATATCTCATTGCCCCAAAAGCCAACTGTTTTACGTACATCACGCATGATGGGCGCGCTGATCTCTCTCGCCTTTTGTGCTCCTTGGGCCAATATATTATCTACAAAAGCCGTATCCTCAAGATAGGCATTGAGCTTTTTGCTGATCGGGGTGAGCTTTTCTACTGCCAAATCTGCCAGGGCCGGTTTGAACACACCAAAGCCTTTGCCGCCATATTCATCCAGCACATCCTGATCAGAAATTTCGGCCAAAGCCGCATAAATACCAACCAGATTCCTCACCTCGGGCCTGTCTTCCAGTTCTTTAACATCATCCGGAATCATGCCAGCATCCGTACGCGCCTTGCGGAATTTCTTGGCAATTTTATCGGCATCATCCGTTAGATTGATCCGCGACATGTCCGAAGGATCAGATTTTGACATTTTCCTGCTGCCATCACGTAAAGACATAATCCGCGCACCAGGGCCCTGAATGAGCGGCTCGGGCAAGGGGAAAAAGCCCGGCGCGTTGAAATCATTGTTAAACTTCTGGGCAATATCGCGTGAGAGTTCCAAATGCTGTTTCTGGTCTTCACCCACTGGCACATGTGTCGCCTTGAAAGCCAGAATGTCTGCCGCCTGCAAGACCGGATAATCATACAGACCGACGGAGACCCGTTCAGCGTTTTTGCCGGCTTTATCCTTAAACTGGGTCATGCGCGCCAGCCAGCCTATGCGGGCAACACAGTTAAAAATCCAGGCCAGCTCGGTATGGGCGGACACCTGTGCCTGCGGGTAAATAATCGCTTTATCCGGATCGACACCGGCAGCCAGATAGGCCGCTGCGATTTCGCGGGTCTGGGCAGCCAGTGTCTTCGGATCCTGAAAGACGGTAATGGCATGCAGATCGACAATACAGAACAGGCATTCATGCTCTTCCTGCAAGGCAACAAATTTCTTGAGCGCGCCAAGATAATTGCCAAGGTGCAAAGCGCCGGTCGGCTGCATGCCGGAAAACACCCGCTCTGGCCCCTTATATTCAGTATTCCTGTTGTCTTCTTGCTTTGTCATGAGCTCCGCCTCGTTACGTCCCGCACATCGCCAAGACTGAACGCCTTAAACAGCCATGCGGTGCACGCATAAAGCACAAGCCCGGCCCCGGACACAAGCCCCAGAAGCAAATAATTTCGCACCAGCCCATCTCCCAACATGGGGGTATAATACCGCGAAAGCGCCCAGACACCCCCACCCATGACAAGACTGGCCAGAGCAATACGCGGCAGGCGGGTTTTAAGGCGCTTGTCCGGCGTGAATGCCTTTCTGTCAAGCAGGCTCCTGGTCAGAAATCCGACATTGACCCAACCGGCCACCGAGGTGGCCAAAGCCAGGCCCCAAAAACCGACAAACAGAAACAGTAAAAACCCGAACCCCAGATTGATGGCCGCTGAAATCCCGGCAAAAACCATCGGGGTTTTCGTATTTTCACGGGCAAAGAAGGCCGGGGTCAAAACCTTGATGAGGACAAAGGCCGGCAGACCAAAACCGAACATGCGCAAGGCCTGACCTGTCGCCTGCGTATCCGCTGCATCAAACGCGCCGCGTTCAAACAGGCCACCGACCAGAAAATCCGGCATGACAATCAGGGCCACGGAGGCAGGCAGGGTTAAAAATGCGGCGATTTCCATAGCCCGATTCAGGGACATTTTCGCCCCCGCTTCATCTCCGGAGCGCAAAGCCCGCGAGAGCGTTGGCAGCAGGGCCACGCCCATGGCAATCCCAATCATACCCAAAGGCAATTGATACAGCCTGTCAGCATAGCTCAGCCAGCTTGCCCCGCCTTCTTGCAAGGTCGAGATATTGTTGGACACCATAATATTGATGTGGGTAATGCCCGCTGCGAGCATGCCCGGAATCCCAAGCGTGATCAGACGCTTAACCCCTGGTGTCATACGCGGGCGCTGGAAGCGCAGTCGCACGCCGGCCCTGCGGATGGCCCACAAAAGAAGGGACAACTGAAACAGACCGGAAAAGGTCATGCCAGAACACAAAATCAGTGCGAGCTGGGCTTTGCTCCAGTGCGCCCTGGCCATCAGCGCAAATATCGATATCAATGTCACATTCAACAGCACGGGCGCAAAGGCAGCAGCAACAAAGCGGTGACGTGTATTGAGAATCCCCGAAAACATGGCCGTCAGCGAAATCAGCAACAGATAGGGCATGGTGATTTGCGCACCCAAAACCGCAAGGCCGTAAGTTGAGACGGGCCGGGCAAAGCCTGGTATGGCGATCTGCGGCACACGTGACAAACCGGCTCCAAACAGATTGAGGGCCCAGGGCATGGTCATCTCAAAGGCAATGACCAGTAGAGCAACAACAAATAACAGACCGGCAAAGGCTTCGGATGCAAACCGGTCGGCCGCCTCCTCCCCCTCTTCTTCAATCCTTCTGGCATAAAGCGGGACGAAGGCCGAGTTAAACGCCCCTTCGGCAAAGATCCTGCGAAATGTATTGGGGATTTTATAGGCTGTGACCAATGCATCATTGATCGGCCCGGCTCCGAGCCAGGCAGCAGACAGGGTATCACGCACCAGTCCCAGCACCCGACTGACCATGGTCAAAGACCCGATAATTGCTGTCGATTTGATCAGCCTCATGCCGCCCCCTGGGCCGACATTTCCATCACCCCTAACAGTGCAGATCGTAAGCTCTGTTCACGCAGCTCACTCTCCCCCTCATAGCTGCAATAAAACACATCTATGGCTTTTGGACCCAAGACTTCAATATGGGCCGAACGCACCGACAGATCATGGTCCGCCAAAACGGACGCCAATCCGTATAGCAGGCCCGGACGATCTCTTGCTGTGATTTCAATCATCATATCCGGGCCGGTTTGCCGTTCAATGGAGATACGCGGATGTACAGGGATAGCCCGGGCCCGACGTGATATGAGGTTTGTTTGCGGAATATCTCCAGAGAACTCTCCCCTGGCGGCGGCCAGGGTTCGCGCTTCCAAATCTTTCAACCGGTTTTTATTGAGACGCCCAAAAGCACGTCCTTCCGGATTTTGCACATAGAAACGGTTAAACACACGCCCGTCTTCCGCCGTATGCAGTTTGGCACTGACAATACTGGCCCCCGCGCTGGCAATGGCCCCGGCCAGATCGGCGAATAAATGTGGCCGGTCGCGTGTCAGCACCCAAAGCTCGGTAATGTCATTATTGCGGTTAAGCTTGGCTTTAACATAATGCGTCTTGCGTTTGGCCTTTTCTCTGGCCCGCTCATACGCACTCTCATCACCAAAACTTTGTGGACGCGTCTCAAGCTCCATCCCCATCAAGGATGTACGGGCACTATAATAAAGCTGACGCAACAATTCCCCTTTCCAGTCATTCCAGATACCCGGCCCGACCGCACGGATATCAACTACGGTCAAAGCGGTCAGCATTTGCAGGCGTTTAAGCGAGCCAACAGCCCTGGCAAAGGTCTTGATGGTTTCCGGATCAGAAATATCGCGTCTTTGCGCGGTTTCACTCATCAAAAGATGTGTGCGCACCAGCCAGCTGATCGTTTCGGTATCTGCGTGCGAGAGTCCCAAACGCAGACAGGCCTGTGTGGCCAGTCTTGCCCCGTCTGCGCATTGGTCACCTTCCGCCTTGCCGACATCGTGAAACAGGCAGGCCAGATAGACCAGCATACGGGTGCGCCGGTCCCATTCTGTGATAAAGCCTGAAGCGAGCGGATGCTCGCGTTCCAGTTCCCCGCGCTCCAGATCATTGAGAAAACTGACCAGGGTAATGGTGTGCTCATCCACAGTATAGGCGTGGTGCATGTTAAACTGGGTGCGCCCGACAATGCCGCCAAATTCCGGCAAATAGGCGCCTAACAGACCCGTTTCATTCATCAGGCGTAAAATCGCGCCGGGAGCCTCGCTATCGAGCAATATTTTCTTGAAAATGGAAAAGGCCTGGCCGTCCTTGCGGAAACGATCATCAATACCGGAAATGGTGTTCAAAACCGTCTGATAGGCGTTGGGATGAATATCCAGATTTCGCGCACCCGCAATCCGAAACAGGTTGAGCATAAGCAGTTTCTGCTTTTTGACCCGGCCCGGCTGGCTGAAATTGAGCCGCCCGTGGTCCAGAACAAAGCCTGGTTCTTTCAGCCCGCGCCGAACAGTGGGCAGGAAGCGATCAAGACCTTGCGGCAGCAATAGCTCACTGTCCGCTTCCAGCTTGGCACAGGCCATGCGGGTTAGGGCTCCCACTTCGCGCGTCGTGTTGAAATAGCTGTGCATGAAGCTTTCCACCCGCTTTTCCGGGGCTTCCTGGGTATAGCCCATACGTCTGGCCAGTTCGGCCTGTTTGTCAAAACTGAGGATTTCCACCGCCCTGCCGGAGAGCAAATGCAAATGAATGCGTACCGCCCATAAAAATTCGGCTGCCTGCTCAAACCGCTCCGCCGCCCGTTTGTTGAGAAGACCCAGCTTCATATAGGAGGCCACACCATGCGGGGTGAGCGGAGCCCCCTTGCGTTTGCCGCCATAGACAAAACGGGCAATCCAGTAAAGCTCATGCAAGTCCCGCAATCCCCCTTTGCCTTCCTTGACATTGGGCTCAATAACATAGCGTGAATTGCCTTCCTGATCATGGCGACGATCCCGGGCGGCCAGCTTGGCCGCGATATAGCGGCGCTTTTTGGCCCGTGTGCGCTCTTTGGCCAAAAGCGCAACCACGCGTGCTGCCGGGTCTTTGGCCCCGGCCAGATAACGTAAATCCAGAAGGGCCGTCAGGACGGTTTCATCATCTCTGGCAATCTCCAGACACTGGGCCGGGCTACGTGTGGCATAACCGACTTTCAGGCCCATGTCCCACAACAGATACAGAATATATTCCGTGACCTTTGCACATTTGGCCTTGTCGGATTTTGGTGTACACAGAAACAATAAATCTAGATCGGAAAACGGGGCCATTTCCCCGCGCCCATATCCCCCGACCGCGCACAGGGACATGGCATCAGATGCCGTACCAAATTGCCGGCATGCATGTTCAAACAAAGCGATAAGCAGTTGATCATGTACCTCTGAAATGGCAGAAGCTGTTTCCAGCGCAGTTCTGCTCCCGGCGACAAAGTCCTGTTCAATGCCGGACAGGGAAGCGCTACGCATTTCTTTCAAATGCGCCAAAACCTGATCCCGGGACAGATCCTCCAGTCTGAGCGTCTCCGGGGTACTCATCTAATCCTCCGCACTCATGGCTTTAAGCTCATAGAGCAGATCCAGTGCGGCACGCGGAGAGAGCTCATCGACCTGCAAATTGGCAATAGCCTTATCGATCCGCGACGGCTGACGCCGCGCAGGTGGTGGCGGGGCACTAAACAAAGGCAGGCCACCAAGCGTATCCGTCTTGTCCGCCTCAGCCTCAAGCCGGGCCAGAACCTGCCTGGCCCGTGCAATGGCGGCTGGCGGCAGACCGGCCAGTTTGGCCACCTGCACACCGTAGGACTTATCAGCCGCCCCGTCCCTGACATCGTGCAAGAAAACCAGATCACCCTGCCATTCTCTGGCCCGCAGGCAGGCATTTCCGGCATGTTCAAGCGTCTCCATAAGCGCCGTCATTTCATGATAATGTGTCGCAAACAAGGCACGGGTTTTGTTGACCGCATAAAGATGTTCAGCACAAGCCCAGGCAATCGCCAGGCCATCAAAGGTCGAGGTGCCACGCCCGATCTCATCAAGAATCACAAAAGAGCGCTCTGTCGCCTGATTAAGAATGGCCGCCGTCTCGATCATCTCGACCATAAAGGTTGAGCGCCCGCGTGACAGATCATCTGAGGCCCCAACGCGTGAAAACAGGGCGTCTGCCACCCCGATTCTGGCTGATTTTGCCGGGACAAAACACCCTGATTGCGCCAGAATCAGCATGAGCGCATTCTGTCTGAGATAGGTTGATTTCCCGGCCATGTTCGGCCCTGTGATCAATGTCAGGCGTCTGGCACTCTCGCCACTGGCATCAAGGTGACAGTCATTGGCGGTAAAATCACCGCCTTCACGTCTCAAAGCCGCCTCGACAACCGGATGTCGTCCGGCTTCAATGTGAAACTCCGTGCTGTTATTCACAACAGGGCGCACCGCCCCGGCACCAAGCGCCCATTTTGCCAGTGCACTCATCACATCCAGAGACGCCAGCCCGTCCGCCGCCTTGCGGATATCCTCGGCACATGTCTTGACTTCATCACAGAAGCGGGCAAAAATTTCCAGCTCCAGCGCCAAAGCCTTCTCGCCCGCCTGGGCGATCTGGGCATCGAGATCGGCAAGCTCTCCCGTTGTAAAACGCACACCACTGACCAAAGTCTGGCGGTGAATAAATACATCTTTGTGCGGGCCGCAGAGCAGTGTGTCAGCGTGCTTGGGTGTGACTTCAATAAAATATCCAAGGACATTATTGTGTTTGATTTTCAAGCTGGCAATGCCGGTCTTCCCAGCATAGTCTTTTTGCATGCGGGCAATAATGCGCCGTGAATCATCGCGAAGTTTGAGAAATTTGTCCAGCTCTGGCCGGTAGCCGGGCCTGACAAAACCGCCATCACGCGCTGATATGGGCGCATCTTCATTTATGCCATGACCAATGTCGCGCACCAGTGCTGCCAGCTTTGGCACATTGGCCAGTGAGCAGGCCGAGAGCGCCGCCTGCACATTGACCGGCAGCTCCAGTGATGGCTGTTTGGCAATAAAGGCGTTAATCGCCTCACCCTGTAACAGGCTGGTGGCCAGGGTTTGCAGATCACGCGGGCCGCCGCGCCCCAAAACCAGACGCGAACAGGCTCGGGCCGCGTCTCCGGTCTGTCTTAACAGCGCCCTGATCTCCTGGCGTATATCGGCGTGCGCGACAAAAAACTCTACCGCGTCAAGGCGAGCATTAATCGCCTCTACATCCACCAGAGGACGGGTCAGGCGATCAGCCAGGGCACGGGCACCGGGGCCGCTTACCGTTTTGTCAATCACAGAGAGAAGTGAGCCCTTGCGCCCCCCATTTTGGACTTTGTCAATCTCAAGGCTCGCGCGTGTCGCCGGGTCGATGGATAAGAACCCGGAAGTTTTTCGCTGACGCGGGACGGAAAGCTCAACCTGTCTGCCGGCCTGGGTCAGTTCCAGATAATCCAGAAGCGCGCCTGCAGCCATCAGTTCGGTTTTGGAAAAGTCGCCAAACCCGTCGAGACTATCCACATCAAAACGGTCTTTTAGTTGTCTCGCGGCCGCCCGCGCATCAAATTTTGAGGCGGGAACTGGGGTTAAGGCCGCCCCGCTGCGCTCCAAAACGGCTTTTATCTCCGGTCGCTGGAACAGAGCATCTGCAAATACAATCTCACGTGGGGATAATGCTGAAAGCTCGGCTTCCAGCGCGTCCCCGGTCACAGCCGAGACGTCAAAACTGCCAACCGAAACATCGGCCCAGGCCAGGGCCGCCTGCCCCGCCGGACTTATGGCCAGCGCCAGAATATAATTTGAAGCCCGCGCCTCCAATAGCGTATCTTCGGTCAGGGTGCCAGGGGTCACCACACGGATGATCTCGCGTTTAACGACGGCCTTATAGCCACGCTTTTTGGCTTCTGCCGGGTCTTCGGTCTGCTCACATACGGCGACGCGAAAGCCCTTTTTGATCAGTTTTTGCAGATAGGTTTCGGAGGCATGTACCGGCACGCCGCACATTGGTATATCCGCGCCCTTATGCTTGCCGCGCCGGGTTAAGGCAATATCAAGCGCTTTCGCCGCCCGCACCGCATCATCAAAGAACATTTCATAGAAATCGCCCATACGGTAAAACAGGATGACATCCTCACCGGCCTCCTCCTTAATGGCAAGATATTGCGCCATCATCGGGGTTGGCTTGGAGGCCTTTATGTCCGCAGGTTTGTTCATAAGCCCACCATAGGCAAGGCATATGGGCGCTGGCAAGAAAAACTGTTTGATAATCTGCCCCCCAACCGTCTAAAGGTGTAACAAACAAGGGGGAGTGGGCTTATGAGCAAGGCAGAGGCCAAACAGGTAACAAAGCACAGATTCAGGGACGCATTTTCCGGACGTCAGGAATTTGCCATGCTCCTTCTGGGCTTTGCCTCGGGATTCCCCTATGTCATTATTGGCGGAACGCTCAATGCCTGGTTGACCAAAACAGGCGTGAACCCAAAAGAAATCGGTATATTGTCGTGGGTCACGCTGGCTTATGTGTTCAAATTCATGTGGGCCGCCGCCTTTCAGAAACGTACCACGCCATTTAATCTCAAAATCGGGCCGCGCCGCTTCTGGATGAGTGTGTTTCTGGTGCTTGTCGTTATCGGAATATCCATCTTGGCCTTTATAAGGCCGCCTGACGGCCTGGCGACTATCGGGCTTATTGCTTTTGGCATTGCCATGGTCTCGGCCAGTTATGATATTGTGCAGGCCGCCTGGCGAATTGAAAGCGCCAAAAGTGCAGCAGAGCTTGATTTGCTTTCTGCCATTGAACAGTTTGGCTACCGTATTTCCTCTATCATTGGTGGTGCGGCCGCCCTGGTGTTTGCAAAATATTTTGGCTGGCAAACAACCTTTTTGGGTGCTGCTTTTGTGCTGGCCGCCATAGGCGGGCTTGGTCTGATCCTGGCCAGACCCTCGCCTCAGGCCCTGGACGAAGGGGAGCGGGTTATTCACCATCTGCAACAGGGGCGACATCTCAATGAGACACTGCGGCGTATGGCAACGGGTCTGGTCATGGCCAGCTGGGCTATCGCTCTGTTTATGCTGGTACAATTTATGGTGGGAGCCCTGACGGATCCCATACATCACAGTGCCCGGGACTTCCTGAGGCAGCAAAGCCCTGTTGTCGTTGCGCTTACTGTTGTTGTGCTGGGGGTTGTCGCGGCATATCTGGTTGTTATTGATGACAAAAGAGCGCGGAAAGGTCTGCCTCCTGATGAAACTGTCCGCGAAGGTGTTTTTTCTATTCTTTACCGGGCTGTGCTTGAGCCCATGATGGAGCTGGTCTCACGTCTTCGCTGGGCCTTAATTGTGATTTTGCCTCTCATCCTTACCTACCGCTTTACAGATGCCGTATGGGGCAGCTTTGCCTATCCTTTTTATCTCGGTGACCAATTCGGCGCACTTGGGCACAGCCTGACTGAAGTCGGCGTGGCCTCAAAATCAATCGGGGTCGGGGCCACAATGCTCGGTATTGCCATTGGTGGCATTCTTATGCCCCTTATCGGTCGTATGCCGGTTATGCTGTTTGGAGCTTTAACAGCGGCATTGACAAATCTATTGTTTGCCGATCTGGCCACTGGTGGCCTGTTTATGGACAGAGTTCTGGATGTGACGCATTTGGGCTCATTTCTGACGGCCATGCACTTTCATGGTGTTGGCATTGACCAGAAGCTTGCCCGCCTGATTGTTGCGATTTTCGGTGAGAACCTGGCGGGCGGCATAGCCAGCGCAGCATCAGTAGCTTTCCTGTCTTCCATCGTTAATAAAAAATATGCAGCCCCACAATATGCACTCCTTGTCTCACTCACATTCCTGATTGGTATTCTTGCTCGACCTGCCATTGGTGCCTATATCGAAGCCCAAGGTTATGCGCAGGCCTTTGTTCTGTGTACCTGGCTGGGTGGTTTTGCCGTCTTTTTTGTGTGTATAGAATGGATACGTGAAAAGCTCAGTAACATGTCAAAAAAGTTGATCTGACTGTTCTCTAGCTTGCCAGTCTTTTTTGTGTTTCCTTTGTCCAGGTGGCAACCATTTCGGACAGTTCTTCAGCGCTGACCGGCTTGGTCATGAAATCATTCATGCCCGAATCAAAGCAGGCATTGCGATCATCATCAAAAGCATTGGCGGTCAGAGCAATAATCGGCTTGTTAAATCCGTAAGAGCGAATTTTGCGGGTGGCTTCCAACCCATCCATATTCGGCATGCGCATATCCATGAAAATAAGATCATAGTCTTTGCGCTGTACGGCTTCATACGCCAGTGCCCCGTCTTCGACGGTATCAACCTCGGCTCCTTCGACCTCAAGGAATGTCCGGGTCAGTAGCGCATTGATGGCGTTATCCTCAGCCAACAGGATTTTCAATCCTGAGGCCGGCTTGTCAGACGCCTCTCCCGCCGCATCGGTTTCACTGCTCTTTCGAGTTTCCGTTGTTTCTGCATCATCCACATTTTCTGCACCTACCGCTTTGGCAATAACCTGATCCCGCCAGTTGGAACCCAAAACGCTTGTACTGTCTTCTATTGGCAGCGCCCGCCTGATCATTGGTCTCTCTTTGTTTTGGGTCTCCGCTTGGGCAGGGTTTTCTTCGACCCGTTCATCTGTGTTGGCCACGCCCACAGACGAATCACTGACCATTGGGGCCGTCTCATTGGTTATTGCCTTATCATGCGCATGGGTCTCAACCGACTGTTGTGCGGAATCATTTCGTTTGCTCTGCGGCGCAACCCCGGCAGGTTGAAGCGTTTTATCCGTTTCAGCAGAAAACTCCGCCGCAAGATTGTCTTTGACAGGGGCTTTGGCAGGCCCCGGCGCAACAGATGTTTCTGACTGGGCAGGCAAAGGTGATTGCATCGCCGGTTGCTCCGGCCTGACTGATGCGGACATGTCCTGCCCTGTCTCAGATGTGGGTGCAGTTGCCTGTATAGGTGTGGGTGCAGGCTCGGGCTGAGGCACAGGCGCAGACTCAGGAACAGGCGCTGGCGGCGGCATGACTGGTGCAGCCTGATTTTGTGTGGGTGGTGCCGATGCAGGTGCTGGTTCCGGTGTGACAGGTGCAGGCTGCGCCATTAAAGCCTTATGCAGTTGTGCCGTATAAATCGTGACATTCCTGGAAATCACCAGGGCATTGCCATCGGCCAAAACGGTCTCGACCCAATCATATACTGTATCTTCCGGGCCCTGCCCCAGACGGGTTTCAAACCGCTGTGCGCCGCTGGTGACCGGAGCTGGCCATCCTGGCACCAGCTTGCCAATCCAGTCATTTACCCGCCCGCCGTAAATTTGCAAAAAGGCGGCATTGACAAACTGCACCTGCCCGGCTCTGTCCCGTTTGGCTACAGGATCAGGCCATGGCCATAAACTCGCCGCTAAAATTTCATCTGCAGACATGCTCATTTCCCTCTTGCGCCCGTGTGATGGACTCAGTCGCGGCCAATATAGGGCAGTGTTTCTAAATATAGTCTTACCAAATCCGTGTTTTAAGCAGAAGAAACGGGATTTACCCGTAAATCACGCTTAATACCGGGCCAGGCCGGTAACATGGTTAAGGCGCGCGCGACATAATAGATTAAAAAGGCGCTCCAAACCCCGGCCCCGCCCATACGCGGCACCAGCATAGAGTGTGCGGCCAAATAGATGATAACCGCAACAACACCGGCGTTTCGCATGGCTTTTGTTCGCGTCACCCCAATATAAATTCCGTCAAGCTGCCAGGCCCCAAAGCCCAATACAGGGGCCAGCGCACAATAGGGCAAATATGTGCGGGCCGTCTGGCGCACCAATGCGTTTTCGGTAATCATATCAATGATAAAGGGGCCCACCAGATAAACAAATGCACCGCTCAAGAGCCCGAAAAGCAGAGAAAACTCTGATGTCAGGCGTACAGCCTTATCAAAGCGTTTCTCATCTCTCGCCCCAAAAGCCGCACCGACCCAGGCTTCCGCCACATGGGCAAAGGCATCCATGATCAGGGCAATCAGGGTGATAAACTGCAGCAGAATGGTATGGGCCGCCAGAAATGTTGTCCCCTGCGCCGTTGCCGCCCTTGAAAAAAACGTAAAGCCCAGGGTGAGCGCGATTGTCCGGATAAAAATATTCACATTGGCCGTGCCCAGTTTTTTAAGCGCCTGCGTATCCAACAGGGTTTTCGCGTGCAGTATCGTCGCATCAAAACCACCGCGCCGGTGTATTTCCCGCACCGCCAGGACCAGGCCGGCCCCCAGCCCTGCCCACTCGCCTATGGCTGAGGCCAGGCCAACACCGTGCAGACCCCAGCCAAATCCGGCCACAAACAGAACGGATAAAGGGGCATTGACCACATTTAAGACAATTTGCATGTAAAGCGCCCGTTTGGGCCGGGCCAGGCCAATAAACCAGCCCATCAGGGCAATGCTCGAGAGTGTGGCTGGCAGGCCCCACAGCCTGGCCCGCAAATACGCCCTCGCGCCCGCATCAACATCCGGGGCGGCCGGAAAGAACTGCAAAACCAGATCAATCAGCACATTTTGCAAGGCAAAGATCAGCAGACCGATACAAAATCCCAATGGAACCGCTCGGAACAAATGTGCCTGCACCGCCCGCTGATCCCCGGCCCCGTGCGCCTGCGCCGACAAACCGCCCGTACTCATGCGCAAAAACCCGAAGCCCCAGTAAAAAATCCCGTAAACCACCGCACCCAAACCAATTGCAGCCAAAGCTTCACGACCAACATAATTGCCAATCACCCAGGTATCGACAAAGCCGACAATCGGTGCCCCGGCATTGGCAATCATAATCGGGACGGCCCCGAACAACACCGCCTTGCGGGTCAGATTGATGTTGGAAATCTGATTTGCACTCATGCCGAATGCACGCCTAGTCCTTGACCCTGGCCAACATAAAATGCCCGTGCAGGATTGAGATCGGCTCTTCATAGCTATCTTGCCAGGCACGCACCCTGACATTGGCAACCCTTGCGCCCTGCTTGGCCACCTGGGCGCGGGCAAAGGTCTTCTTGGGATGGCCGCGCCTGAGATAATCAAGATTGATACTGATCGGCTTGGGCAGGCAGTGTGGTTCACTCATGAGCCAGGTTTGCACCAATGCGGTCGTCTCCAAAAATGCACCAACAGCACCACCATGTAAGGCCTTCAGCATGGGGTTGCCGATAATGTCTGGACGATAGGGCAGGATCAGGGTCAGCTCATCCCCCATCAAAAGCGGCTCAATCGCCAGGGCGCGGGCATAGGGAATCTGATCCAGAATTTCGCGCACGCTTGCTTCTGTCACAATATGCCCACTCATGACGCCCCCCGTTCAGTATTTGGCAGACTGTCAACCGCTTTGGTTCTTTCCAACGGACTGGTGGCTCTGGTTTTGCCTTTGGCTGTTGTCATAAAAGCCGCCTGGGCTGTGGCGACCGGGTCATTGACATCACCATCATGGGCCACAGCCCTGACAAAGGCGATATGGCGCGTGGTTTTATAGGCATGGGCTTCCGCAATCATGGTCTGGCCGGGTTTGCCGGCGCGCATATAATCAATGCGCAAATCCAGTGTTGCCACCGGATTTGGCTGTTCAAACGAGGAGACAGCTGCGAGGCCCGAAGCCTGATCGAGCAGAGCCGTGAGCACGCCGCCATGCACAACCCTGGTTTTGGGATTGCCTATATGATCCGCATTATAAGGCAGGCTCAGCGTGGCCCGGCCCAAATCTATAGCGACAAATTTAATCCCGAGGAATTTGGCATGCGGTGTACCCTCGACGAACATCGGGGCCAAATCCCATAATCTTTGCAGGCGCTCCGCCGTCTCTTTGTCACTCATGATGATATCCTTTGGACAGGCACTTTAATCAGGCCTCTCTTATAGGGTCTTTTGATATTTGATAAAGGGCGTTTTTATCGCCACTTTGTCGTAAAGATAATGCGCCCGCTCATTAAAATTCTCTGTCAGCCAATATACCTGATCTGCGTCTTTCTCTCTGGCCTTGTCATAGACCGCTTCAATCAGAGCGCGCCCCACACCACGATTGCGTGCAGTTTCAGATGTATAGAGATCCTCCAGATAACAGCGTGGCCCGTCCGCCCATGTGACCGGGTGAAAAAGATAATGGACAATGCCCAGCATGTCTCCCTGCGCATTGACAGCCGCCAATCCGTAAATTCCACTGTCACCCTGCAAAAGTCTCTGCCAGGTCTGCGTTGTGATCTCATCGGGCAAATCCATGCGGTAATAGTCAAGATACCCAGCCCATAATTCCCGCCAGACCTGTTCGTCTTCAGGCTGGAATTCCCGTATGATAATTTTCATATCCCCTCCAAAATCATAAATCCCTAAAAGTTTTTCCACCTGGCAGTTTGGCATCAGGTGGGCGGGCATAAAGCGGCTCAGCCGGGCACATGGCCGGATCAGCATCCAGACCCAGCCAGGCCAGAAGCGCCGGGTGGACAAAGCCATCACTATTGTTAACGCCCGAGCCAACCGCAAGTTCGGCGTTTGGCAATGCGGTATCAGCCGGTTGAATTTCAGGGTGGCCCTGCGGCACACCTTTGTCAAACAGCTGTGTCATGATCTGGCCACGCCGAATGTCAGCAACCACCAGCACGCGGGTTTGTCGCTCCGGATCCACCTGAGCGGCCCATACATCCAGGGCTGAGAGACCTATGAGCGGAATATTATGGGGCAGGGCCAAACCCT
>Ga0256832_1000580_pt1 | contig 23977 bp, 9 predicted proteins | sample 134614metaG_FD_190534 | JGI IMG/M metagenome (GOLD analysis project Ga0256832, IMG submission 190534) | Hydrothermal vent microbial communities from Lau Basin, Pacific Ocean - 134-614 | ecosystem: Environmental > Aquatic > Marine > Hydrothermal vents | place: Pacific Ocean: Lau Basin | collected... | reverse complement strand
TCATTTAGTTGCTGCTTAAATCTTATCCCCAAAGGTTCAAATTCTACATTTGTGTATATAAAAGGCAATTTCCCAAACAATCTTTTGCTTATTTCTTTTGCCTCATCATTAATTCCTTTTGCTTCATTTTCTATCAGTCCAATAGCCTCAATCAATTCCCCAACCAAGTCTTTTTCTAATAATCCGATTTTATTCATAATTGCCAATTGGGAAACAAAAGAATATCCAAAACAAGCTCTTGGCGCAGGCCAACCCGAAGGAATCTTAATGTAATCAAAACCATTCTCAACAGCCTTGTCAAGCAATTTGCCTCCGGAAGTAACACTAATAATCTCTATACCTTTTTCCGCAATCTTGTCAAATGCGGTCAATGTCTCCTCAGTATTACCGGAATAAGATGATGCTATGACCAATGTGTTTTTATCAACCCAATTAGGAACCTCATAGCTATTTGAAGTAAAAACAGGAACATTCCCGTATCTATTCATTTCTGAAGACAAAAAGCTACCTGCAATTCCGGAACCTCCCATACCCAGAACCAGAACTTTATTAATCCTTTTTGCAGGTCTCTTCAATACATATTTATCCGTAATATCAATCGCTTCTTTAAGTTGAGCTGCAAATTTATTAATCAGTTTATCCATTATATTATTTTTATTCTATGCAATAGTTTTTGTTTTTATCCGACAAAATCACGGCAAAAATACAATAAAAAAACACTAAAAATGCAATTTCTAAATACATTATAAAATGTTTAAGATTTTTACCGGTTTAATATACATGTTAAAAAAACATATGCAAATATTATATATGTATGAAACTTTAAATTAAATTTGCAAAAAATATAAAGCTTTGTCAAAGAAAATAGTAATAATACCGACATACAACGAAAAAGAAAATGCTGAAAAAATAGCAAACGCTGTTCTTAATCTCAATGAAGGATTTGATATTTTATTTGTTGATGATGGCTCTCCGGATGGAACCGGAGAAATAATTAAGAACATGCAAAAAAAACATCCTGAAATTCATCTGATAGAAAGAGAAGGCAAACTCGGTTTGGGAACTGCTTATATCGCCGGATTTAGATATTGTTTGGATAAAGGATATGATTTTATTTGTGAGATGGATGCGGATTTTAGCCACAACCCCAAGGATTTGCCCAGACTTGTAAAGGCTTGCGAAAATGACATCTATGATTTGGCTATCGGTTCAAGGTATGTCAGAGGAGGTGGAGTAAAAAACTGGGGAATGGATAGAAAAGTATTATCGTATGGAGCATCTCTTTATGTTAGAGCTATTACATTTATGAATATAAAAGACCCAACAGCCGGTTTTGTATGTTATAAAAGAGAAGTTTTGGAAACCATTGACCTCAACAAAATCAAGTTTATCGGTTATGCTTTCCAAATCGAAATGAAGTTCTCTGCTTGGACTTTAGGTTTCAGACTAAAAGAGGTTCCAATTGTTTTTACAGATAGAGTCGAAGGTGTCTCAAAGATGAGTTCCAATATAATTGGTGAAGCGGTTTGGGGAGTTTTAAAAATGAAAATGGCCAGTTTTATCAAATCTTATAGAAAAAGCTAAGTTGAAAACGTATTAATTTCATAAGTGGGGAGATCTGTGCATATAGAAAAATTAACCTTATATGCGAAAAAATGAAATACACATATCAAAACACAACATAGTCTGATAATAGGCGTTTTACGTATACGCTTATTGTAATATCATTAATATACTTTGGTATATTGCCTAAGCATTTTTGACTTTGTATCGCTTTTGTTGTAAATTGCAAACGGATTTGCGAAATGCAAGTACCGCATAAATCAAAATATCGTCCTATGTTGTATCTAAAGAAAGATGGTCATTCTTATTTTTTATTAGTCTTTTCATTTATATTTTTTTCATTATTCATTCCAATTAATGCTTATCCGGTCTCTCCGTATGCAAATAATCATTCAGCAGAAAAAGGCAATAGTATAACTGCTTCTATTTCCACCAGATTTAGAGTTTTTGAAGCCGAAAACTGTCAATTATCGGGAATGAAACTTAGAGCAAAAGCAGAATCCTGTCAGTCCAGCGATAAACTGATATGGAAATATATTATCGTTAATCCCGGTGATGACGAAGTTATACAATATTCATATAACTATACTCCAAAGCCCCAATCAGGCTCAATAGGTGATAATTCATTGGATAAATTAAACCAAGTTTTTGAGGCTAATTTGATTGTGTTGGATGAGCTACCTTTGGGAGAGTACAAAATTTCTTGGACTCTTACCATAAATGATGAGTATAGTGTAAGCAAAGATCAATACTTTGACATCGTGGATAATACTGCGCCTGTCCCCGAATTGTATCAAAGCATAAATACAAATAATCAATCTATCCAAGCTCGTGATTTTGACAAAGGAGAATGCGATGATTGTACTGCTTCCAATGACAATTGTTCTGATAATATCTATTTCACATTTAGTGACAAATTACCTGACTTTGAAAATAACTCAAGTAGATGGGAAAAACAATTTTCTAAATACGGAAAGTATTTTTTCGATCCAAATACCGGTGCGATAAGTACAGAAAGTGCTTATTTTAATTCCCTTGCAGATGCTTGGATACCCGAAAGAAATACTACCGAAAGGCTTATCTCTTGCGAAGTATTAAATGATATGAAAAACGAAGATTTAAAAGTATATGTTTGGGATGAATTCAAAATCAATGATCACAAAAACTATAATAATTTCAGTTATGAAACTGTTTACTTCAATTCTAATATAGAATGTAATTCTAAAATTGAGGGTTATGCAAAAGATATAAATTCAAAACGACCTATTAAAGATATGTCTATAACGATAACTACTTATGAAGAATCACAAAGCACAAAAACCGATACAAACGGATATTTTAATTTTAATATTACAGATGGTGCCAATACAGTCTCCATAGAAGCGATCAAAGACACAGATTGGATAAAGGGAATCACAACACTTGACATAGTCCTACTTCAAAGACATTTGTTGGGAATAAAAAAAATCAATAGCCCATACAAACTAATGGCGGGAGATGCTAATAATGACGATAAAATAACAGCTTCTGATATTTTGGCATTAAGAAAATTAATACTCGGTAGTAAAAAGAGTTTTAAAAATCATTCTTGGGTTGGTTTACCTGCCGGAATGAACTTACAAGGAATGAATCCTTTTGATGACAATCTGCTTAATAATACATTTGCATTGAGTTTTCTAAGTAGTAATAATATTGATTTTGATGCAATCAAAATTGGAGATATTAACCAGAGCGCAAATGCATTTGTACCTCGGGACGATGATACTATCAGCCTCGTTATAACAGACAAAACATACAGACAAGGTGAGTTTATTGAAGTTCCTGTTTTGGGAAGGGACTTTAGGAGCATTTCAGGTGGGCAATTCGCTCTTAAAACTGAAGGCTTGTCGTATATCAGCACTATTGGTAATGTACTACCTATTGACGACAACAACATTAATATAGTCGATGATAAGATTATTTTTAGTTGGAACTCTCCAAGAGATTTGTCTTTTGAAGACGAAACTGTATTATTTACCTTGAATTTCAGAGCAAAAAAAGAGATTAGGCTGAGAGAATCATTATCATTAGTTGGAAATCCTATTAGTTCAGAATTTTACCGGGGGACAAAAAACATACTGAATCTAAAACTGTCTATCAGGGAAAATGATGCTGAATATGCATTTAACTTATTGCAAAACACACCAAATCCCTTTAAGGATATTACTCAAATAGAATTTATTTTACCAAAAGCGGATGAATTCAAATTATGTGTTTTTGATATCACAGGAAAGCAACTCATAAAAATTGCAGGCAAAGGCTATAAGGGTAAAAACTCTTTTTATTTAGATAGTAAAATACTTAATCACAAAAATGTCAATACCCGGTTAGACACACCGCATATGCTATTTTACCGTTTAACATCGGGAAACAATACAGCAGTCAAAAGAATGATGATTATGCAATAAATTGTTGTCCTTAAAAGAAATAATATGTTCGACTTCCACCGCTAAAACGGGGATTAACAGCATTTGCGTACTTTGAACCGAATGTGTATCTCAAACCGACATATGTATATGCGGAATAATCTGTAGATAGTATTCTGTCGCCCAAAACCGTACCGATAACATCTGTCTCTTGCTTAGGCAAACTTATTTGGTCGTTTACAAAAGACACATAAGCCCCAATAGAAAGCGTTAACCCCTTGAAAATATTCCAATCAACATTGGTATTAAAAGATAGATTATTGATTCTGATATCGTGTAGATAACTAAAAAAACTTGCTCCAAGACTCACATTTCCCCATTTCTGTTTTTGATATAAATCAACTCCAATACTATGACTGAACAACAGTTCCGCTTTCTTAAAAAAAACGGTTGTATCAACATAGTCATTATAATTTGTGCCTATCTTATATGAAAAAATCAAACTTTTTCTATCAGATTCTTCAAAATTAAACACATTATATTCCAAACCAAGTTTGAGGCCTGAACCTATATTATAGTTGGAATATGTATTTGAAAAAACATTGGTAAACCCACCAATAGACCAGTGGTCATCCAAACTGTATATATAGCTACCACTAAAATACTTACTTTCTCTACTCGATGTAATGGTACTTGAATCTATCACTACATTATTGGAATCCCTAAAGTAATAATGTCTTACATTAAAATTTGAGCTAACACTAAACCTCCATTTATCTTTTTTTGTAATTCTATTTGCATTGATATTTCCATACACAGACAATCTATCACTACTTGACGAGCCATTAAAACTACCTCTGAGGCTCGCATTAAAAACCCAACTATTCCATGGATCAACAATTTTTTCCACAGCTTTTTCTTTTTCCACACCAACTTCATATGTGATTTTTTCCGCTAATGGGCTATTGAGAAAATATGGCAAGAGACCTTGTTTTACTTTTGAAATAATTTTATCATCAATAATACTTTCGGTCTCAGTATCCTTGATATCGAGACTCAAAGTATCTTGCAAAGAACTGTAATCCCTTTGTCCCTCAAAGTATATACTAACTTTTTCTCCTGCTCCCGTCGATTGATTTGTTACTATCACTACCACATCCGCATCTTGTCTCTGTCTTACATAATTGACAAAATCTATCTTTCTCTTCATTCTTGTCATATCGCATTGCCAACATTTAATAAAAACATTGGGTGCTCCCTTAACAATCGTTGCATCGGTATCCTGAGCCAGTGTTAAATTTGAAAATAAAAATAATCCCAGAACAATTAATACGTAGTTTTTCATAGTTAATAAGTTAGTTTTAATACTGCTAAACAATAAAATTAGCCTTATATTCAAAAATACATTAAATCAATTTGTTACAGTCTATGTTTTCTTTCTTTCACGATAATAAAAAAAACATCCTCAACTTTTATAAAACCATATAAACTAAAATATATTTTATTATATAACAACTAATATAGGCGCATTTCATTTTTTCTCGTTGCGGGATGATTCTCCTGCTTTTTTAATCTCTATAATTATTGTCCGGATTTTGTTTTTTTGGCAATGTTTTGATATCTTTGTATCAATCACTTGTATTAAAGCTAAAAGATTACAATAATAATCAATTTAGATTTACGTATTTTCTTGCAGAAGCTATGCATTTGAGAAAAATATACAATAATGGGAGAAGAAGCTAAAAAAGATTTTAAGACCATATCCAAAGAATTGTTTGATCTTAGAATAGACAAAGCCAGCAATCAGGAGATTATTGACGACATAAAAAAAGATTCGGTATTCAAAGGCCCAAGCTTATGGATACTTTTTTTTGCAATAATTATTTGTTCAATAGGACTTGATATAAATTCGACAGCGGTAATAATCGGGGGAATGCTTATATCTCCGTTAATGGGTCCCATTATGGGTATCGGTATGGGATTGTATAGAAATGATTTGGATTTGCTCAAAACTGCTGGATTCAATATATTTACAGCTATCGTACTGAGCGTTTTAGCTTCTGCTCTATATTTTTACATCTCTCCTTTAAACAAAGTACAATCCGAATTATTATCCAGGACATCTCCGGCAGTATGGGATGTACTAATAGCATTTTCGGGAGGCTTTGCAGGTATCATAGCTTATACCAGAAAAGAAAAGAACAATGTGATACCGGGCGTAGCCATCGCTACTGCTTTGATGCCGCCTTTGAGCACAGCAGGTTTTGGACTTGCTACAGGAAATTATAATTTTTTCTTTGGAGCTCTGTACTTATTTGCAATAAACAGTGTTTTTATAGCATTTGGTACATATTTGGTCATTCGTATTCTTAAGATTCGAAAGAAAAAGTATTTGGATGAAAAAATCGAACAAAGATCCAAAAGGATTATCGCTTTTCTTATTATACTGATTATTATTCCATCGGTGCTGACAGCCATCAAAATGGTCAAAAAAAATACATTTGAGAGGAATGCGGAGATGTTTATATCAAATGAATTTAATTTTGACAACACGCTTATTATATCAAAAAAATTCAGATTTAATAAAACACCAAAACAAATAGATATCACTCTGTATGGAGATAAATTAGATGCATCTACCATTTCAAAAATCAAATCCAAATTATCTAATTATCATCTGGGTAATACTCAACTGATGATAATACAAGGTAGTCAAGATAACAAACTCAACGAAGATATGGTGCAAGAACTCCGGGATAATCTCAAAGAAGATATTTTAAGAGATATGAACAATAATTCTTTTGAAAAACAAAAGGACAAAGACAAATCAATAAAGTCTCTTGAAGAAAAAATTAAAGCCTCCGGTAATTTTTATTATCCGGTAAAAAGAATTGGTGAAGAAGCAAAAATAAATTTCCCTAAGATTGAATCTATAACAATTAGCAAAAATCCAATACTCAACTTGAAGAAAAATAAAATGGATACTATTCCTATTGTTATCGCTAAATTTGAAGAAAAACAATCAGATACGGAAGCAAACAGGTTCAATCTTTGGCTAAAAGCAAGACTTCAAGTCGATACTATCGAGCTATTGATAAGAAAATAGGATTATTTTACAAATGATTTTGTAATCATTTTTTTGCCGCTGTCATCTATTATTTTTACAAAATATATTCCTGTCCTTAATTTTGACACATCCAATATATCTTTCTCTAAAACAATACCCGTAGCGATTGTTTGTCCAAATACATCCAAAATACTAAATCTACAAGCTCCACAATTATCTAACTTAATATTCAATATATTTTTAACAGGAGAGGGGAATAATTCGAGCCTATATTCAATTGACTCCACCTCAATTCCCAATGATTTTTGGTGAATTATCCCAAGTGCATCCAAGTCAAACCCACCGGATTCAAAGGGTGTTGGAAAGGGATCGTTAATGGGATTACCATTAGTGTCCAATGTAGAAAAATCCGGATTTATACTTCCAATGACATCAGTAATCCTGATAAATTTAATATTATTTTTATCCAAAAAATCACTATCAGGCAAGGAATCCAAATCGAATGGAGTTCCATATCCCCCTCTGTATTTTCCGGCTAAATTATGAATTTTTGTAGCGTCCAGTGTACCAAAAGTACCGGTTTGGCGAGAAACATCTGTTAGGGAAACAGGCGCAAACAAAAAATAGTTCTCACCATCAGAACTGACTTCAACAGTTGCCAATTCAAGGAAAGTGTCATCAAATGAATTTTCAAATACAGCAAAATCCCAAGACTCACCATTAATAATAGGAGGATCAATTTTATATACCACTACCCCACTATCTCCAAGACTGACAGTTTTATTATCTGCCTTACCATAAACTTGCTCAATAGAACCTTGTATAACCTGCCCCTTACTCTTATCACTAATATCAACATACCCCCTCTCTATTTCAGCATTGTCTCCCCAATTTATAAAAACAGAACTATCTTTACCGATAGCTGTGGAACCCGGTTGACCAACAGCTGGAGCAAACTGAGCCCGAGATGTATAGATCGATAAAAATAGAATAAAGGATAATAGTATTCTGTTCATTTGATTGTAAATATAATTAGAAAAATGAAGGCGGAAGTAATACTTCCACCTTCCCCTATTCCGACTTATCGTTATAAGTCTTATTTATTTCTGTATTTTGATAAACTGCTTTGTTAATTTCTTTTTACCATTTGATACTACCAAAACGTAAATACCATTTTCAAGAGAACTAACATCAATTTTAGTATTATTGTTCAATTTTCCTTTTGAGATTTTTTGCCCTGTGCTCGTATATATCTCAAAACCTGCATTTTTAATCTCAATATTTTTTATTTCAATATATTCTGAAGCCGGATTTGGATATACTTCCAAACCGGGATTAACCGTTAAAGATTTTGTTCCCGAACGAATATCATAAGTTATCTTATCAATAGCAAAAAACGCAGGAGTATTCATGCCGTAATCACCAACATCGCTGGATGATAGCTCAAAAGCCAATCCTACCGGTTCTCCCAGTGGCTCTTCTATATTTACCTCAGTCCAATCATCTATGATATAGTCTTTGGAATTATCATCAAATCTAAAATCCGCTAAGTAAAAATCAACATATCTGGATGAATCTACAAAACCTTCACTTGTATAAATGCCATATATTCTCAACTTGAAATAATCGGGATCATTTCCACTATCACCGCCAAATTTTTTGGCGAAAGAATCACCGTTTTTCATACTCAAATATGCATAAGTTGAATTGCATATCTTGATATTTTTAATAACAGGTTCTAAATCTGCCATTCTACTGTAAAAAGAGGCATTGTTTTGACCTATTGCATAGGTAATTCCATCATAAGCACCCGCAGCGATTGAACCATACAAATTGCTAAAACCGGCTGTACTATCATCTCTCATAGTCGAAAGAGCAAATCCACCGGACCAATAATTATACGTCGTATCGTATGTACTTTTAATAGAAAAGAGATCACTTTCAAAATAATCCCTGCCAAAATCACCTCCTTCTTTATTAAACCAAAAAGAATCCACAGCCATATTATGAACATCAAAAGAAGCTTCACCGTCTTCAACTTCATGACTGATTTTGACCTTATCTATAGCATAGAATGCAGGGGTATTCATTCCCCATTGGCTATTATCACTTGAACTAAGTTCAAAGCTCAATCCACTTACATATCCCAAGGAAGACAGATCTACATATCTCCAAGAATTCAAGATATAGTCATTTGTATTAACAGAATCCCTAAAATCCGCAAGATAAAAATCAACAAATTTTGATGAATCAATATTGTGGTTCTCAATGCCATAAATTCGCAATTTAAAGAAGTCCGGATCATCACCTGTATCACCACCAAATTTTTTAGCAAAAGAGTCACCGTTTTTCATACTCAAATACGCATAAGTGGTATTTGTTATCCAAAGTCCTTGGAAAAGAACTTTGTCATACCCATCTACTAAGATCGTTGAATTTTGAGTACCGACAGCAAATTTTTCTCCTCTTGCAGCCTTGGAAGTAATCACTCCATAAATATTCTCAAATCCCGCTGTCGTATCATCTCTCATCGTTGAAACTGCCCATCCACCGGACCAAAAATTATATGTGGTATCATAAGTGTTTGAAAAAATAAGACCACCATCTACAAAATCACCTGATAAATCCTTTCCATTCCAAAATGAATCAACAGGAATATCAAAATCTTCAAAGGATGAAACCGTCTGAGCAATTCCTCCCAGAACAAACAGTAAACTTAAAATAAATGTAAAACTTAACTTCATAATCATTGTTTTTTAGTTAAAAAAATAAACCTTGTATCTAAAGGATAAAACTTATTAAAATAATACTACCAAAATAGATACTAAAACTCAATGATAAAACAGAAGTGCGAGAATAAATTCAGAATGGTTGTATTGATTTATTCCAAAATATAGAAATCATCTACAACTTTCATCCCAAAGTACTTTTTTCCCGAAGCACAAATGAAATATCAAACTATATTGGCAGGTCTTCTGACTTGTCCGGTTGCAATTCCTTCCCATCTTTTCAGACAGTGGTTCAATCATTGCAAGCTATTTTTAGACTTTACAGCTGCGGGTACAGTTCAGGATTTTCACCTGATTCCCTTATACCAAATAGACTATAAAAAGTATTTGGTAATTTTTTCCCTTTGGAAAACCAATATAGATTGCAAAGGTACAAAATAAAATGATATAGTTCAAAAAAAAAAGCCATCCCTTAAAGGAATGGCTTAAAATATTTTTTAAAGACTACTTAAAAAGTAACTTTCAATCCAACATTGAATCTTCTTGGTAAACCAAAGAATACTTCAGCTCTTTCAGCTGAATGACTATTATTTACTTTCTGACCTTCACTATCTTTAAATGTATATCCATTGTATTTACTATTGTCCGTAGCATCCATTATATATAGTTGATCAAGTACATTAAATACATGTCCAAAAACCTTAACGCCTAACTTCCCGCTCAATGGTAAATCATACGCTAAGTGAAAATCAAGTAATGAATAATTTGGAGTCTTCCAACTTTGTGCTCTATCATCTTTGAACAATCTGGTAGTAGCATTCCAATTAGCATAAAAATTTCCATAGTATTTATATGCTAAACTAGCAGATAAGCCCTCTATTGGGAAAACTGTACCACTTATGGCATATTGAGTTTGAGGAGCATCACCAACTTTCAAATCCTTAATATATATTTCAAAATCTTTACTAGTATTTGTTGTATAGTCATGGTGAGTCGCTTTTGCATCATCAGTGTTTTTCCAGTTTCCAAAAGAAGCAGCCCCATCAAATCTAAATAATTTCATTGGCTGATAAGCAAAATCTAACTCAATTCCTTGATGCAATGAATTCATTCCTGTCAAAACCAAAAGACCTTCATTTTCTGTAGTAAAATCAAAATCACTAACAGTTATAGTTCTATTTTTCCAGGTTGTATGGTAAACATTTAAGTTAGCTGTGAATTTGCCGTCCTTTGACCAATACTTTGCTCCCATTTCACCAGAAACAAACTCTTCATTTTTATAATTTTCAATCAGTTCACTAGTATTGTCATTAATAACAGCATCTAAAATTGGCACTTTAGAAACGTAACCGAAGTTACCGAACAATTGAAAATTATCAAATAATCTATATCCTAATCCACCTTTTACTTGCAAACCGGAAATATTATCAGTCTCAATAAACAATTCCTTATTACCATCTGCCGGATCCTTCATAAAGTGATTTGTATGATCATACTTGATTGTAGAATACCCGAATGTAAAATAAGATGACAAATTGCCAATATTATACTCAGCCTGTGCAAAACCTCCAAGCCAATTAACGCTATTTGTTGAATTGTAATCAAATCTATCACCTAATTTAAGACTTCTATTTGGATGAAATTCGTCTGAATTGTCCTTGAAGAAAGTACCGCCAAGCAAATCCCTAACTTCTCTAAAATGGTCTATTTTTGCAGTTCTCATATCCAAACCTACAGTTGTTTTGAAATCATTTGACCACTCCATTTTCAGTTTAGAAATAGCACCAATAGTATATTGATTATTACGGCTGTTTCTTAAAATACCCAATGATTGTTTATCTTCTTTTGTCAACTTCTTTTTATCTACATAATAATCCCCGGCTGCTCCACTATTCATTTTAATATTCTCATTGAAGTCATATTTCCATGGACTGGAACCATAATAAAACTTATAATCATCGTCACCTAATTCTCCGTCTGCATCTCTACGGTACATTTTTCCATATGTTCCTGTTCCACCTCCTTTTCCTCCGGAATAATAAATAACTGTTGATTGAGACAATTTCTTTGTCCAATTTGCATACCAATTCAAATTAACTTGTGGTTTATGATAAAAGTTTTCTCTTGAGTTAATGAAAGATTCACTATGCCTGTCAAATTCTTTACCATCAACATTTTGTTTACCTTTATAACCGGGATCAATATCTGTCCAGTTTTGGTTATAAAATCTACCTTTTTCTTTAAATTTCTCAAATGCTTTTCCTCCATTACTATTGTAACTATCTAAATTCTCAGCAAACTCTTTACTGTAAACGGCAATATTTTGCTTGTACAAGTTTTGTCCGTGTCTTTGAGGAGCACCTAAAGCAAAAAATTCTAATTTATGCTTATTATTCAACTTCAAAGAAGCACCAATATAATAAGCCCAAGCATCAGTCCATGTTTTGTCAATAATTCCCTCTCCAACTTTTCTCACACCGGTCATACTAATAGCAAACTTATTGTTAATCAAACCTGAATTAGCAGACAATGTTGTTTTCAAGAACTTTCCAGAACCATATTCAACTTTTGCAATACCTCCCATTTTTTTATCAGCTGGACTAGTAATGATATTCATTGTACCTCCTATTGATGGAGTTGCTAAGTTTACTGCACTTAGTCCTCTTTGCAACTGAATAGAAGATGTCGCATCAGCAACACCATCCCAGTTTGACCAGTAAACCCAACCGTTTTCCATATCATTAACTGGAACACCATTAATCATTATGGCAACATTTCTTTGGTTGAATCCCCTTACATTGATACGTGCATCACCTGCACCACCACCTTGCTCTGTAGCGTAAACAGATGGAGTGGAGTTAAGCATCAAAGGAATATCCCTCGAACCTAATACTTTTTCTATCTGTTTTTTCTCAACAGTAACAAAAGCTACCGGTGTTTTCCTAGCAACTGCGTAATCTGCAACCACCTCTATAGATGATAACATCACTGCATCAGATTCCAATGCAATGGTTCCAAGATCGGTTTTCCCATTTACATTAACATCAATTTTTTTTGTAACAAAGCCAATGTAAGAAACAACAAGTGTCACATTGTTACTGTTAGTTTTTAAACCGAAATTCCCATCCACATCAGTGATAGTTCCGGTTGTAGTACCATCAATAAAAACAGAAGCTCCAATTAAAGGATCTCCGGCATTATCGACAACTTTTCCATTTATGGAACCTTGTCCATACATGAATCCTGTAATCATAAATACGACTATAAGAGTCAATAGTTTTTTCATAAGTAATAATTTTGTTTTGGTTAATATTACCGCAAAAATAAATATATTTATTTAATATATATAATTTTTTAATATTTATTTTATGCTAACATTAGTAGAATCGAATAAAAAATTGGCAGAAATCATTGAATCAATGATTTTTGAACACAAACATATCTATTGGATTTAAATCACCATAAGTTAAAAAAGTAAAAATAAAAGAGAATAATTATGTATTTAGTTAGATATTGAATAACTTTGAATTTGCTTTGGAATGCATCTATTGCCATAAAATGAATTGTTTTGGATAAAAATTTATTTTCAAAAAATCAGGTAACACCCTTAGTTTCATCTGATTGCTTAAAATTAAAACATCTTATAATGAAAGCTTTTTCGGTATTGATGATTTTTTAGAGCAAACTCAAAATTACTTATTTAAACAAAAAAAATATTTATTATGAAAAAACTACTCTTTTTAGCAGCAATGGTATTTTGCTTTGGTAAAATACATTCCCAGATTGTAATAACCGAGATTAACTACAACTCTCCCGATCAGGAAGACATCTATGAGTATATCGAACTTTATAATAATTCGGATGACACAATCGATATCAAGGGATACAAATTCTCCGAGGGTATCAAACACAAATTCAAAAAGTATTTATTCCCCCCAAATTCATATCTGCTAGTAGCAAAAGACAGTGCAGTAATCACAGAATTAGGTCTTGACGCATTCATTTGGAAAAGCGGTGGTTTAAAAAATAGCGGTGAAGCAATAGTCTTGGTTGATAGTACAGGTGTGACTATTGATTCTGTGAAATATGATGATGGAGGAGCGTGGGTGAGTACTCCCGACGGAGACGGCCCTTCACTTGAATTATGTGATTTTAATAAAGACAATTCAGATGCTAAATATTGGAAAGCTTCCGAATCATCACTCAACACTACTGTAAATGGTAAAGATATGTTAGGAACTCCGGGAAAAGCAAATTCGGTATCATGTGGTGGAGGTGAAGAACAAAATTTCTCCCTTGTGATAAATGAGATAATGTACAATGACGGTGTAGGAAAAGACAGTTTAGAGTTCATTGAGATAATAAATAATAGTGCAGATTCCGTTGATTTGAACGGTCTGAAATTAATAAGTAGAACAATTGATTTTGATTTCCCCCAATATACGCTTCGACCTTATAAAACTTTTGTTATAGCAAAATATCCGGAATTGATAAAAAAATATTTTAATATCAATGCTGATGCTTGGGGACAAGGGGGACTTAATAACAAAGCTGATACAATCACGATTTATGATAATGCAAATAATATCATCGATAAAGTAGAGTATTTTGAAGATGGAGATTGGTCTAATAAAGCAGATGGTCTTGGATATTCTCTCTCCCTATGCGATTATCGCTCTGACAATAATAATGGAAAAAATTGGCAAGCATCACCTGTCTATGCAGGATTCACTTACAAAGGAAACGAATTTCATGCAAACCCCGGTTATCTCAATTATTGCTCATATGATATGGATACATTGAAAAAAATCAATTCATCCGGAGAAATTATAAACAAACATTACAACCCGTTTATTACAGGGACGGTCTATGGTGTTAATTTCAATCCTGCCGGACTTCAATTCGTGATTAAAGACGATAATAATAAAGGAATATGGACTTATAGCCATAATCGAAATTTCGGTTACAATCTTCATGAGGGAGATAAAGTCACACTCTGGGGAAAGCTTAATCAATTCAAAGGTTTAACACAAGTAAGACTGGATTCTATTATTTTAATAAAAACAGATAGTGTACTTCAACCTGCAAATATAGTCACTAAATTGGATGAATCTACTGAAGGAGACTTGGTAACCATCGAGAATGTAAAACTTATTGATTATACCAAATGGACAAATACCGGTTCAGGTTTTAATGTAAAAGTTGCAAATTCTACGGATACTTTTAGCATTAGAATAGACTCGGATACTGAGATTTTTGGTAAACCTCATCCGGTCGGTGTATTTAGTATCACAGGTCTGGGTGGTCAATATGACAAAACAGCTCCTTTTTTTGACGGATACCAATTGCTACCCAGATATATTAAAGACATAAACCCATATTCCGGTGAAGCTTATCCAATTAAAAAAATAGGAGAAGTCACTCAAATTGACGATGAAGGTAAAGGATTGTCAGTAGGTAATAATTGTGAACTAAGGGGGTTGGTTTACGGAGTAAATCTTAGACCCGGTGGTTTGCAATTCACTATAATAGACGAATTAAATGATGGTATCGGGGTATTCAGCTTTTCCAAAAAATTTGGATATACAGTCAAAGAGGGAGATTACATCAGTATAAAAGGGGTAATAGACCAATATAAGGGATTATTGCAAATAAAACCGGATACAGTTATCTTAATCAATTCGGATAATACGCTATTCAAACCTCAAAATGTCACTAAATTAGGGGAAGAAACAGAGTCACAGCTGATTACTATAAAAAACCTAACGATAAAGGATTTAAGCCAATGGAAAGCAGATGGTAGCGGTTTTAGCGTAACAGTCACAAATGGAACCGACGAATTTGTAATGCGAATCGATAATGATGTGGATTTATCAAATGCAGTTGCTCCCGATTACACTTTTAATCTTACAGGAATAGGAGGACAATTTGATAGCAGTGTACCATATACCGAAGGATATCAAATTCTTCCGAGGTATAAGGCAGATATTGAAAAAACATCAGGAACATCAATTGCAGGATTTGATAATCTTAAACTATATCCAAATCCCACATCTGATTACCTATTTGTGGATAATGCCGGTAATGATATTAAATCAATATTTATTTATTCGGTTACGGGCAAAAAAATCATCTCAACTCAAGGCAAAAACAAAATCAACATAAAAGATTTAAACAAAGGCATATACAAAATAGTAATTGAGACTAAAGACAATAGAATCACCAAATCATTTATTAAAATGTAGATGATAGAATACAACTAATAAAAAAGAGGCTATCCTTAAAGGTGGCCTCTTTTTTATCGTAGAAATTATTTATATATCAAATACTATTTCTCTTCACTTACTTCACTTTCTGCGACCTCTTCCTCGACTACTTCCTCTTCCTCTTTGAGACTAACATATAACTTATCATATTTCCGCATTCCGGTTCCCGCAGGTATTTTCTTTCCAACGATAACGTTCTCTTTTAGTCCGATCAAATGATCTTTCTTAGCTCCAAATGAGGCTTCACTCAATACTTTTGTGGTTTCCTGGAATGAGGCTGCTGAAATCCAACTATAGGTATTCAAAGAAGCCTTGGTGATTCCCAACAATACAGGTCTGCTTGTAGCAAAAATAGCATCTCTGTACTTAACGGTCTTTTTGTCATTTCTCTTCAAGTATGAATTCTCTTCTCTAATCTCTCTATCAGTAACAATTTGACCTAATTTAAGGACTTCACTTCCACCTACATTTGTAATCACTTTCTTATTGTGAATCCATTCGTTTTTACTGAGAAATACCATTTTTTCAACAACTTCTTTTTCCAATAGACTGGTATCTCCAGGATCAATAACCTCAACATGTCTCATCATTTGTCTTACTATCACCTCAATATGCTTATCATTAATGTCGATTCCTTGAGATCTATATACTTCCTGAACACCGTTCAATAAGTATTTTTGAACTTCGTACTGTCCTTTGATATTCAATATATCTCTTGGAGTGATAGGACCATCGCACAAAGGAGTTCCTGCTCTGACAAAATCACCATCTTGCACAAGAATATGCTTTGACAATCCTATAAGATATTTGCTCTTTTGTCCAGTTTTCTCATCTACCACCTTTATCTCTCTCTTCCCCCTTTTGATTTTACCAAATGAAACGATTCCATCGATCTCACTAATAATCGCAGGATTTGAAGGATTTCTTGCTTCAAACAATTCAGTAACCCTTGGCAGACCTCCTGTAATATCCTGAATCTGTCCTAATTTTCTTGGAATCTTAGCAATCAATTTTCCTGCTTTTATCTCATCTCCATTTTCAACAGAAATAATAGCTCTAACAGGCAAGTTATACATCTTCAGCTCTTCTCCCATTGAATTGATTATTCTAATAGTAGGAATCTTCTTTTTATCTTTTGATTCTATTACGATTTTTTCTATGTGTCCCGTTTGATCATCTCTTTCAGAACTATAGTTGACACCTTCGATTATATCAACATACTCAACGATACCATCAAATTCATTGATTATTGTGGCATTAAAAGGATCCCACTCACAAATCGTATCACCCTTAGTCAATATATCACCATCTTTTTTACGTAAAATGGAGCCATAAGGGATGTATTTAGATGTAAAAACTTTTCCTGTTTCTTGATCTACAATTTCCATTTCTCCGGATCTGGAGATAACAACAGAAACAGGTTCTCCATTTTCTTCGGTATCAATAACTTTAATATTATCCAAAATCAATTTACCATCAAATTTGGAAACGATAGCTGACTCTGTTTTGGAAACTGAAGCGATACCCCCAACGTGGAATGTACGCAAAGTAAGCTGTGTCCCTGGCTCACCGATAGATTGTGCTGCCAAAATACCAACAGTATCACCGACCTCTGAAATTCTTCCACTGGCAAGGTTCTTACCATAACACTTCTTACAAACTCCCAATTTTGACTCACAAGTCAATACCGATCTAATCGTAACGCTTTCGATTCCTTCATCTTCGATATACTTTCCAATCTCGTCGGAAATATATCCACCTGCTTCCAAAATCAATTCATCCGTAACAGGATGGAAGATATCATTCAAGCAATACCTACCTATAATCCTTTTTGATAATGGCTCTATAAGATTATCGTTGTCGTATAATGCTTCAACTTTAATTCCCCTAAGTGTATTACAATCTTCCTCCTTAATGATTACATCTTGAGACACATCGACCAATCTTCTTGTAAGATAACCGGCATCGGCCGTTTTAAGCGCTGTATCCGCCAAACCTTTTCTAGCACCGTGAGTAGAAATAAAATATTCCAATACCGATAGTCCATCAATAAAGTTAGCAAGAATCGGGTTTTCAATAATCGCTCCACCCGTATCTCCTGATTTTCTTGGTTTAGCCATCAATCCTCTCAATCCGGCAAGCTGTTTGATCTGTTGTTTTGATCCCCTTGCACCGGAATCAAGCATCATATACACGGAGTTAAATCCTGCTTTATGTTCTGATAACTCTTTTAATAAATTTTCAGTGATACTATTATCGGCATACATCCACTTATCAATAATCTGATTATATCTCTCGTTATTTGTAATCAATCCCATATTATAATTCTCCCAAACCTCATCAACTTCCTCTTGAGCATCCGCCAACATTTGTTCTTTTATCGAGGGAGTAATCAAATCCCCAAGGTTAAAAGACAAACCACCTTTATAAGCCCAGTAGAATCCCAATTCTTTGATATTATCAAGAAACTCTGAAGCAACTGCGGTATCTTTTCTATTCAAAATGCTTGCTATAATACCTTTTAAGTTTTTCTTTGTAAGCAATTGATTAACAAATGGTATTCCTTCAGGGACTTTTTCATTAAAGATGATTCTTCCTAACGTTGTTTCCATCAATTCTTTCTTGATTTCCCCATTTTCATCTTCTACCTCAATCCTTACTTTAACTTGAGCATGAAGATCTACACGCTTTTCATTATAAGCTATCATAGCTTCTTCACTTGAGTAAAAAGTAAGTCCTTCTCCTAGTATTTTAGTATCTTCTGTTGATTTTCTAACTTTTGTCAAATAATAAAGTCCCAAGACCATATCTTGTGAAGGCAATGTAACAGGCGAACCGTTTTGAGGATTGAGCATATTATGTGACGAAAGCATCAATATCTGAGCTTCGAGTACGGCTGCTTGACTCAAAGGTACGTGAACCGCCATCTGGTCACCATCAAAGTCAGCGTTGAATCCACCACAAACCAATGGATGCAATCTTATCGCTTTACCTTCAACCAAAACAGGCTGAAATGCTTGAATAGAAAGTCTGTGCAGTGTCGGAGCCCTGTTTAGCATTACGGGATGTCCTTTCAAAATATTCTCAAGTATTTCCCAAATCACAGGTTCCCGCCTGTCAACCAATTTTTTTGCTGACTTAACAGTCTTCACGATCCCTCTTTCAATCAATTTTCTTATCACAAAGGGCTTAAATAATTCAGCAGCCATACCTTTTGGAATACCGCATTGATGTAGCTTCAATTCAGGCCCGACCACGATTACGGAACGACCGGAATAGTCAACCCTTTTACCGAGTAGGTTTTGTCTAAATCGACCTTGTTTACCTTTCAATACGCCACTCAAAGACTTGAGCACCCTACCCCCTTGTGATTTTACCGCACTTGATTTTCTTGAATTATCAAATAGAGAATCAACTGCTTCCTGAAGCATTCTTTTTTCATTTCTCAAAATAACTTCAGGAGCTTTAATTTCCAAAAGTCTCTTCAATCTGTTATTTCTAATTATAACTCTCCTGTACAAATCATTTAAGTCTGAAGACGCAAATCTTCCTCCGTCAAGAGGAACCAATGGCCTCAATTCCGGTGGTATAACAGGAAGATATTGAATAATAGTCCACTCAGGTTTGTTTTCTTCATGCTTAATCCCTTCTCTGAATATCTCTACAATTCTCAATCTTTTTAATGCTTCTGATTTTCTTTGTTGAGATGTTTCAGTAGCAGCTTTATGCCTCAATTCAAATGAAAGCTCATCCAAATTAATCCCCATAAGCATATCATAGACACCTTCCGCCCCCATTTTAGCAATAAACTTTTGTGGGTCTTCGTCAGGCAAATTTTGGTTATCTTCGGGCAATGAATCCAAAATTTCAAAATACTCTTCCTCGGTTAACAAATCCCCTTTTTGGACTGTTCCTTCTTTAATCCCTGGTTGAATCACAACATTTTTTTCATAATAAATGATTGATTCAAGATTTTTAGTTGACATTCCCAATAAATATCCGATTTTATTGGGCAAAGATCTGAAAAACCATATATGAACAACAGGAACGACAAGCTTGATATGTCCCATTCTCTCTCTTCTTACTTTCTTTTCAGTAACCTCAACTCCACATCTATCACAAACTATTCCCTTGTATCTGATTCTCTTATACTTTCCGCAGTAACATTCAAAATCTTTTACCGGTCCAAATATCCTTTCACAGAACAATCCATCTCTTTCAGGCTTGTATGAACGATAGTTGATTGTCTCAGGCTTCAATACTTCACCATAAGATCTTTCCAGAATATCATCGGGCGAGGACAATTTGATGGTAATAGAATTAAAATTATTATTTTGTTGCTGATCAACTTTTTTATTTCTTATCATATCTAAATAATATATGTTTTATAGAATACTAATCAAATTTCAAATCAAGTGCCAAACCTTTCAATTCATGTACAAGTACATTAAATGACTCGGGGATATTCGGTGTAGGAAGTGGATTCCCTTTTACAATAGCCTCATATGCTTTTGCCCTACCCTTAATATCATCAGACTTAATTGTTAACATCTCTCTCAAGATATGTGTCGCACCAAATGCTTCCAGTGCCCAAACCTCCATCTCTCCAAGCCTCTGTCCACCAAACTGCGCCTTACCTCCAAGAGGTTGTTGTGTAATCAAAGAATACGGTCCGATAGATCTCGCGTGCATCTTATCTTCCACCATATGGTTCAATTTGATCATATAGATAACTCCAACAGTTGCTTTTTGGTGAAATCTATCACCTGTTTCTCCATCATACAAATAAGTTTGTCCCAATGAAGGTAACCCTGCTTCTGAAATCTTTTGCTCAATCTCTCCGATCTTAGCTCCATCAAAAATAGGTGATGAATACTTGACCCCCATTTTCTTTCCTGCCCAACCAAGAACCGTTTCAAATATCTGCCCGATATTCATCCTTGATGGTACACCAAGCGGATTAAGTACAATATCGACAGGAGTACCATCCTCAAGGAATGGCATATCTTCTTGCCTTACTATTTTTGCTACAATCCCTTTATTTCCATGACGACCGGCGAGTTTATCACCAACCTGCAATTTTCTTTTTTTGACCAAATAGACTTTTGCCAACTTTAATACACCTACGGGAAGTTCATCCCCTATATTAATATTAAATACTTCTCTTTTGTATTTTCCAACCATCTCATTGGTTCTAAGGGCGTGATTGTGCAATAATTTTGCGACAAGTTTGTCCTTATGTTCATCTCCTGTCCAATTGTTGTATCTGATCGTACTAAAATCAATATCTTTGAATATTGATCTTGTAAATTTAGAACCTTTCGGTATTACTTCCTGTCCGTATGTATTTTCTACACCTTCTGAAATCTCTCCTTCAAGAAGTTTCATCAATTTATCTATCAAAAGAGTATCCAATTCATTGATTTCAATGGAATGCTTTGCGTCCAGTTTCTCAATCAAATCTTTTTCTCTAAGTTTTTGATACTTGTCTTTCTTAGCTCTTGAAAAAAGTCTTTTGCCGATAACAACACCTTTAGTAGATGGTGAAGCTTTTAGAGATGCATCTTTCACATCACCGGCTTTATCGCCAAAGATAGCTCTAAGCAGTTTTTCTTCAGGAGTAGGATCTGACTCTCCTTTTGGAGTAATCTTACCAATCAATATATCTCCACCTTTAACCCAAGCACCAACTCTAATAACTCCATTCTCATCAAGGTCTTTTGTAGCTTCTTCACTGACATTAGGAATATCACTAGTCAATTCTTCCTCTCCCAATTTGGTATCTCTCACCTCCAATTCATAATTCTCAATATGAATAGATGTAAACACATCTTCTCTTACTACCCTCTCTGAAATTACAATCGCATCCTCAAAGTTATAACCTTTCCAAGGCATAAAAGCAACCATCATATTTTGTCCCAAAGCCAATTCTCCTTTCTCTGTAGCGTAACCATCACACAAAAGTTGTCCTTTGGCAACTCTTTGTCCTTTGACAACCAATGGCTTTAAGTTGATACAAGTCCCCTGATTTGTTCTTAAAAACTTTGTCAAATCATAGGTTTTTATATTGCTATCTATTGATACCTTTTCTTCATCTTCAGATCTATCGTATTTAATAATCACTTTTTCAGAATCCACATATTCCACAACACCTGCATTTTCAGCATTGATAAGCATTTTAGAATCTTGTGCAACAAGTTTTTCGACTCCGGTTCCGACGATAGGTGAAGACGGCTTAATCAAAGGAATCGCTTGTCTTTGCATATTAGAGCCCATCAAAGCCCTGTTGGCATCATCATTCTCAAGAAATGGAATCAATGATGCTGAAACTCCGGTAATCTGGTTTGGAGCAACATCGATGTATTCAACCTCGTGAACGTCAAGTATAGGGAAATCCCCATGCTCTCTTGCTGCTACTTTCTCAGCTATTATATTACCTTCTTCATCTAATGGTGTATTTGCTTGCGCAATCTTTTTATAATCTTCTTCAGCAGCTGACAGGTATTCAGAACTCTTATCAAGTACAACTTTACCGTTAATAACCTCTCGATAAGGAGTTTCTAAAAATCCCATTTCATTCACCTTAGCATGAACAGCCAATGTGGAAATCAAACCGATATTTGGTCCTTCCGGAGTCTCAATAGTACACAATCGTCCATAGTGGGAATAATGAACGTCCCTAACCTCGAATCCCGCTCTTTCTCTTGACAATCCGCCCGGTCCTAAAGCTGAAATACGCCTTTTGTGAGTGATTTCAGCCAATGGATTTGTTTGATCCATAAACTGTGACAATTGGCTCGTCCCAAAAAATGAGTTAATTACTGAAGATAGCGTCCTGGCATTAATCAAATCAGTAGGAGTAAATACCTCATTATCCCTAACATTCATCCTTTCCCTAATCGTCCTTGCCAATCTTGCAAGCCCAACACTAAACTGCGAGTACAATTGCTCTCCAACTGTTCTAATACGTCTATTATTCAAATGATCAATATCATCAAGTTCGGCCTGATCATTAATTATATTGATTAAATATTTGATTATTTCTATAAAATCGTCTTTTGTAAGAACTTTTACATCATCAGAAATATCCAAATTTAATTTTCTATTTATTTTGTACCTTCCTACACCCCCCAAATCATATCTACTTTCGGAAAAGAACATTTTATCAATGATACCACGTGCTGTCTCTTCATCCGGTGGTTCTGTTCCTCGAAGCTGGCGATAGATATACGCAACCGCTTCAAGTTCAGAGTTAGTAGGGTCTTTTTGCAAAGTATTATAGATCACAGAATAATCCAATTCAAGATTTTCTTTTTGTACAATTATACTTTCCACGTTACTATCGATAATCAACTTGATATTTTCTTCATCGATTATAGTATTTCTTTCGAGGATTATTTCATTTCTTTCAAGGGAAATCAATTCTCCGGTATCTTCGTCCACAAAGTCTTCAATCCATTTTTTCAATACTCTTGCAGCCAATTTTTTCCCAATTGCTGCTTTAAAGTTATTTTCATCGGCTTTTACCTCTTCGACCAATTCGAAGATATCGAGTATTTCTTTATCGGAATTGAATCCAAGAGCTCTAAGCAAAATAGTTACGGGAAGTTTTTTCTTTCTATCGATATAGGCATACATCACCATATTGATATCGGTAGCAAATTCCATCCAAGCACCTCTAAAGGGAATTACTCTGGCTGAGAAAATCTTAGTTCCGTTCGGATGAAAATTTTGGCTAAAAAACACACCCGGTGAACGGTGCAATTGAGATACGACAACTCGCTCGGCACCATTTATAATAAATGAGCCTTTGGGAGTCATATAAGGGACATTGCCTAAGAACACATCTTGTTCTATCGTCTCAAAATCCACGTGTTCCTCGTCATTACAAGACAACCTAAGCTTAGCTCTTAAAGGAACACTATAAGTTAAACCTCTTTGCATACA
>Ga0256832_1000579_pt1 | contig 23987 bp, 23 predicted proteins | sample 134614metaG_FD_190534 | JGI IMG/M metagenome (GOLD analysis project Ga0256832, IMG submission 190534) | Hydrothermal vent microbial communities from Lau Basin, Pacific Ocean - 134-614 | ecosystem: Environmental > Aquatic > Marine > Hydrothermal vents | place: Pacific Ocean: Lau Basin | collected... | reverse complement strand
ATTTAAAATAAGAAATCTAAACGGAAAAGAGTTTATAGAGCTTTTGAAAAATGAGTTTCCAAATCTCAAAAAAATAATCGTGGGATATGATTTTAGATTTGGTAAAAACAGAGCAAACTATGCAAAGGATTTAAAAAATCTTTTTGACGGAGAGGTAGAAATAATAGAAGAGATAAAAATAGACGGTATCTCGGTTCACTCAAAAACAATAAGAGAGCTTATAAAAAAAGGCGATTTAAAAACAGCAAATAAGCTTTTGGGAAGAGATTACTCTATTTTTGGAAAAGTAATAAAGGGGCTTGGAATAGGAAGAAAAAAACTCTATCCAACCATAAATATATCAAATAGCTCCTTTCTTCTTCCAAAAGAGGGAGTTTATGCCACTTTTTCAAAAATAAACGAAAATTTATATCCTTCTGTAACATTTATCGGAAAAAGAGAGACGATAGATAACAGCTTTTCAATAGAGACTCATATTCTAAAAGAGAATTTCAACGAAAAAGATTTTAAAACAGTAGAGATTATTTTCAAGGAGTATTTAAGAGAAAACAGAAAGTTTGATAGTTTAGAGGATCTAAAAAGACAAATTTCAAAAGATATCAAAAAGGCAAAAGAGATTTTAAATTGATGGTGCGACGGGCGGGACTTGAACCCGCACGGCCGAAGGCCACTACCCCCTCAAGATAGCGTGTCTACCAGTTCCACCACCGTCGCGTATTAAAAGAGAGGATAAACCTCTCTTTTTTTTACATAAAAGGATTTGCGTAAAGTAGAATCAAAGCTACAACCAACGCATAAATAACTTGCGCCTCTATCATAGCCAAGGCGATAAACATTGTAGTCATCAATTTTCCGCCAAGACCTGGATTTCTTGCAGTTCCGGCAATTGTAGCGGCAGCTGTGCTACCCATACCTATAGCGCCACCTAATGCGGCCAAACCTAAACCAACACCAGCGCCCAATGCTGAAAAAGCTTTAAGTGTCTCGCCTGCTGCTGAACCCTCTCCGGCAAATGCAGCTGTTGCAATAGCAACGATTAAGAAAAGTAACTTTCTCATAAAAAACTCCTTAGATTTTTACGAAGTCCGTTCGGCTTGCGTATCCCTACTTACCACTTCGTGCGCAAAATTATATCCAAATTTTGTTAAAATTAACTTATTTTTGAAACTAAAGCAAGCTCAATCTTATGTCCTTTCTGGCTTAAAATCTTAACCTTTACCCTATCTCCTATATTTACCACATCAGTTACTCTGTTTACTCTGCCTAAAGAGAGTTTAGAGATATGCAAAAGCCCGTCAACTCCTCCAGGAAGCTCTACAAAAGCTCCAAAATCGGCAATTCTAACCACTTTCCCCTCATACACTTTTCCCTCTTCAAATTTTATAATCTCTCTCTCATAAGTTTTCCTTTGGGCTATCTTTTTTATATGATCGCATGCCGCTTTAACTTTGGCTTTATTTTGCCCAGTAACTGTAATTTCACCTTTTTCTCTATTTATATCTACTGATACTTCAAATTTTTCTATTATCTCTTTTATCGTTTTTCCAGCTTGTCCTATAATATCTACAATCTTGGAAGGATTGATCAAAAAGGTATGAGAAGATGGAAGAAGATCTTCATTTATTACTATCTTTTTAGCCGCTTCCTCCATAATATTCAAAATTTTATCTCTTGCTTTAGCCGCTTGATCTAAAGCTTCTTTTAAAATTTCTTTGCTTATTCCTCCAAGTTTTATATCCATTTGAAGAGCGGTAATTCCATCTTTTGTTCCGGCAACTTTAAAATCCATATCCCCGTCATGATCTTCAAGACCTAAAATATCGGTTAAAATAGCATACCTCTCATCCTCTACAATAAGCCCCATTGCAACTCCGGCTACCAACTTCTCTATCTCTACTCCGGCAGCCTTTAGGGCCAAAGCTCCTCCGCAAACAGTAGCCATTGAAGATGAGCCGTTAGATTCCAAAATCTCCGATACTACCCTTATTGTCTGATTTTCTCTTTTTACAATTACAGGCTCTAAAGCTCTTTTTGCCAAATTTCCATGTCCAAGTTCTCTTCTGCTTGGAGGCTTTAGAGGAGTTGCTTCTCCAACGCAAAATCCTGGAAAATTATAATGCACCATAAAAGTTTCATAACTTACGCTCTTTTCGGTTAATAAATCAAACATCTGAGCATCTTGAGCATTTCCCAAAGTAACAGAAACCAAAGCTTGGGTTTGGCCTCTTGTAAAAAGACAAGAACCGTGAACGGATGGAAGAATATTTGTCTCAATAGAGATATCTCTTATATCTTCAAGCCCTCTTCCGTCAGCTCTTCTCTTTTCATTTAAAATCATATCTCTTACAATTTTTCTTTTGTAAACATCCAAAACTTTCTGGATGGTATCCAAATCCCATTCTTGTTCTTTAGCAACATCATCTTCCAAAATCTCTTTTGCTATATTTTTAAGCTCTATTGCTCTTTCGCTCTTTGCCATTTTATTAATGGCTTCATAAACTCTATCTTTATAAAATTCATCTATATAGATATAGATATTCTCATCTATCTTTTCATCTATCAATGTAAGATTAGCATCTGGTTTTTTTAGTTCTTTGAAACTGTTTTCATAAATTTTCGCAGCTTCCGTAATATGAGATTGAGCTAAAGATAGAGCTTTTAGCATCTCTTCATTTGAAACCTCGTTTACCTTATGAATCATCACAACATTTTCTGCAATAGTTGGATCCATCAAAGGATCGATTTCGGGATATGGATAAACGTCTGCTTCCATAGTATCTATGGATCTCATCTCTATCATTAAAAGCTGATCTTTAGTTCCCGCTACATACAGATCCAAAGAGCTCTCTTTAAGCTGAGAATTTGTCGGGTTTATAACAAACTCTCCGTTAAGTTTTCCTATCCTGATTCCGCAAACTGGAACATTTACCGGAATATCAGAAAGATAAAGAGCGCAAGAAGCGGCATTCAAAGCCATAACCTGCATATCGACATCTTCATCCGAGCTTACAACCATGACTGTAATTTGAGTCGGATACATATAACCTTTTGGAAAAAGCGGTCTTAAACTTCTATCTATTATTCTTGCTGTCAATGTCTCAAAATCTCCCGGCTTTGCTTCCCTTTTTACAAATCCTCCGGGAATCTTGCCCGCGGCATAAGCCTTTTCCACATATTGAACGGAAAGGGGGAGAAAATCTTCCTCTACCATCTCATCTTCTCTTGCAACAGCCGCTATCATAACAGCCTTGCCTCTTCTCATCAAAACCGAACCGCTTGCCTGTTTTGCTATATATCCTATTTCATACCGCTCTTTTACGTTATTAATCTCTATATCTATTTTGCATCCCATATTCTACAAATTCTCCTTAACTTTATTTCTTTTTTTAAGAATATTTTTCACATCCTCCCCCTCTGCCTCTTCATACTCTTCATAATAAAAAGAGGTTTCTATAAAGTCTTCTATCAAATGCAGATAAAATATCTCATCTGCCTTAGAGAGAAAACTTTTATAAACTTGTTTGGGCATAATCGGCACACCTATTTTAACAGATTTTGCTCTATTATTGATTAAAGATTTTATTGCCGTAAGCATTTTTAAGCCGCTTTCGCAACCGTCGTCTATTAAAACAACATTTCTATCCTCTATTTTCCCTTTTAAATCGTAAACTCCCTTAAAAGAGTGGACTTTAGAGATGATATCCTCGTCATATCTTCTATGAGCCTCTCCGTAGATATAATCTCTTGTGATATCAAAAGAGTTTATAAGCTCATAACTTCCGACTATATCCTCTGTCTCGCTTACCATAGCCACAACACACTCTTTATTATTTGGAGCCAAAATAGGCTCCATAAAAATTATATCGAAATCGCATTGAAACTTCTCGGCTAAAAAGGAAGCTATATAAATAGCGTTAAAAGATAGAGCCAAAAAAAGCCAATTTTCCTCTTTAGCCCTCTCTTTGGAAAAGAGTTCTGAAAGTTTTATGGCAGCTTGAAGTCTGTTTTTAAATTTAAAATCTAAATTTTGAGGCATGATACTCTCTTGGAAACTGTTTTATTATCTCCTCTTTTGAAAAGGTAAATCTATAATTTTCAATATAATCTTTCAATATTTTGTAAGCTTCGTTTATCTCTCTAAACTTTTGGCTATTTTGGCTATTTAAATCGGGATGAAATTTCTTAGAAAGCTCTCTGTATCTTTTTTTTATATCGTTTAAAGATACAAGAGAGCTTAAATTCAAAATCCTCAAAGCTCCTTGAATCTTTTCAACTTCGCTTCTATTTTCCATTATTTAACAAAACTTCCCACATTTGAACTTCCAAGAAGAAGTTTTAGATCATTGTCTATAAAGTGAACTCCAAATCCCAAAAACATATTTCTGCTTCTATTGTTTAAAATATTATCAACTCCCAAATATGTATCTACATGCTTTAACATAGTAAATCTAAGAGATGTTTTAAGATGAGGATTGCTTCCTCTTACATCATTTTCTGCATTAAAATCAAAAATTTCCACAGAAGCTTTCAATTTATCGTGAAGCATATAGTAATCTGCTCCCAAACCTCCAGTGTTTTCTATAATACCGGCTCTAACTTGCAAATTATCATACCTTTTGGCAATCTCTGCAGAAATCAGCATTTTGGATTTTTCATGTTTTTTTGGCAAAATCACATGCCCAAATTCATCCTCTCTGCTATAATTGTCCATAGAAGTAGCTTCAAAAATATAGGTTCTTGTAGCGTTAGGTCTGTAATTTAGAGTAAAATAGCTTTTATTATACTTATCGTCAAACATATATTCGCCTCTTAAACCGACCTCAAGCTCGATATTTGCTAAAGAGTTTATATACTCTCCTATAGTATCGAAAGTCTCTCCCCCTTTTGAGAAAAACTCATCTGCTGAACTTATAGCATCCCCTATAGACTTTTTATTATTTTTTAGAATATCTTCCAAATCTGCTCCCACTTTGGAAAATTTATCCAATAAAACGGGAAGTTTTTCTTTAGCGTTTGAACCTACAGATTTTAAATCTTTGCTAAGAGCATCTATCCTTTCTAATATATCTGGAAGCTTTTTATTTAAAATATAAGCCGTTTTCTTAAACTCCAAAGACATTTTTCCAAATTTATTCCCAGCATCAGCTAAACTTTGAGCCATAGAATTAAATTTATTCATAGTATTATTTAAATCTTTTAATTTTATAAATCCTCTCAGCTCTTCGGTTATCTTTTCTAAATTATCAAAAGTCTTTTTTAGATTTGCTCTTGACTTTTCATCCATAACCTCTCTAAATTCATGTATAAAAGCTTTAAATTCATCAGCAGCTTTTGCCAAACTGTCACTAGCCGAGTCAAATCCCAAAAGCTCTTTATGTCTTGTTATAAATTCTCCCGGTTTTAAATATTCATTCGATTTTCCCAAAATTATTTGAGGATATTTTCCACTTAACATGGAATCTTGAGTTAATTCAAGCATAGAGTCTTTTGGAATTTTTACCCCCCTGTAGATAAAAAGCTCTAATTTAACCCTATTTTTATCTATGCTCATATCTTTTAAAAATCCGCCCTCTATTCCGTTTATTTTAACTTTGGCATTTTTATCCAAACCGGCGGCATTTTTTATATAAGAGTATAACGGATACCCCTCTTTCCCAAAATGAGTAAATTTATTTACTTGAGTGCTTAAAATAAAGAGAAAAAGCAATCCTATAAATATAAAAAAACCTACTTTAGCTTCTTTTTTCATATCTATTTATCCTCCGATAAATTTGAAGACTTTGTAAATTCATAATGAATACCGCCTAAAGGAACAAGATTTAGAGTCAAAAATATTCCTCTTTTTGTAATAGACTCTGTTCCTTCGCTCGTTAAAGAGGGAGTTACGCTCTCTCTGTAAGTAATTTTATAATTCCAGCACTTTTTCTTAAAAATCCAGCCGATTTTCCATCCTTTGGCAAAATTGTTATCCATATCGTAATCTATACCGGCAAAAAAATTATATTTTCTATAAAATTTCGTATTAAATTTACCTATTAAATAATTTGAAGTCTCTCTATCTTTAAAATTTTCATAATTATGTATAATCTTAAAATAATAATCCTTTCCATCCCATAAAAAAGTTGTCTGGGATTTCCTAATTTTATCTCTTTCATAAGAATAAAATGTCTGATTATAAATTTCGCCATTTAAAAATCTATATCTTATTTCATTTTCCAAATCTCCATATTTATAGAGTTCATCATCAAAATAGTAAGACTGAGTAATTCTATGAAGAAAAAAATTTTCTCCTTTTAAATTATAAAAATATTGACTAAATCCAAAATTTAAACTCTTTTTCTCTTTATTTAAAGCTATAAAATCTTGAAAATCTCCCTTTTTATTTTCAGCGCTTGGAACTATGAAATCAAGATTTAAATTTATATTATGAATAAAACTTTTATTTTTTTTCAAAAGATCGCTGCTTAGTGAAAATTTATGATAGTTGCTAAAATAACTTCCATTTTTAAAATTATTTCCGTTTACATAATCTACATAAGTAAAATAAAGATTTTCGGAAATTGAAAAATTCAAATAATCGTCATACAATGAAAAATATAAACTCAAAGGGGCAGCCGCTTCATACTGCCTTACTTTAACTCCCTCCTCCCTATACCAATTCTTTCCTTTCAAATCGATAGAATATAAAAGATTTTTCATAAATATGGGCTGAACACTTTTATGATATTGCAAAGATGGTAAAATCTGCAAAGTATCCTTATTAGAAACCTTATCGGTATCTATGAAATATTTTGCATAAGCTCCAAAATAGTCATCATCTTTCTCTATAAAATAATTTATTTTTGATGTAACAAGCTTATTGAATATCTTCTTTTTATTGCTCTCTTGCAAATTGAGATAATCTATATCATTTAAATATGTTATATCTACAAGAAGAGCATCTCTTGCATTCTTCCCAAATTTAGAGCTAAAAAGCTTTCTGCTTTCATAATCTATCTCAAATCCGTTGTGAACTTTATTTTTTAGATTATATTTTTGGTAATAATCATATTTTTCTTTAAAAGTTCCGGCTCTAATTAAACCTTTGGAATATAAAGAATCTACAAATCTGTAAGTTATATAAATTCCCTTTCCTCTTAGAGTTCTAATCTGAGGATCTATTTCCAAATCAGAGCTTTTTGATAAAACAATATATAAAGGCTCTCTAAAATATATACCCTCTTCTTTTTCATACCCCCCAGAAGGCCTTAAAAGCCCGCTATGTCTGGATTTATCTGTTGGGAATTTAAAATAGGGAAGATAAAAAACAGGAACGCTTCCGGCATACAAAGTCGCATGCTTTACGGTTACCATTTTGGTATCTTTATCAAGATACCCCTCTTTGAAAACTATCTTCCAATCGGGATCTTTTACATCGCAGCTTGAAACTATTGCGTGATTTGTCAAATATCTCTTTTTAGAGCCGGTTGCCTCAAAACTCTCTATCCAGACTTTCGTTTCGGGATCGAAAAAGAAAAATGGAGAGGATACCAAGCTTTTATTTTCTAAATTTAATTTGATATATTTTGAATTGATAACCTTATGATCCAATCCCAAAATATGGACATTTCCAAAAAGCTCTATCTCTTTTGTCTTTTTATTATAAACGACTCTATCTGCGCTTAAAACATAATTTTCATTATAAACGACAACATCGCCCAAAGCGTATATATAATCGCCTTCGGCTTCTACGCTTTTTGCAAAAATCTGATATTTTGAGGATTCTTTTGTTTTGGAAGCTAAAAGCAAAGAGGATATTAAAATTAAAGAAGCTAAAAATTTAAACATTCACTACCAATGTTTTAGCAAGTTTATCGTGCCAGGTCTGTCTTTTTGGATCTAAAAAAGCCCATGCAAACCCCAGATAAAAGAGCATTTCGCTTATAACTCTCCCTATAGCTCTATTTAAAGAGACAAGAAAAGAGGGAGTTTGAAAGTCTCTCTCTTCAATAACTTCAATTTTCAAAATCATTTTTCCGGGCGTAGCCGCGTAATACCATACAAAGAAAGTCTGATATATTATTTTTAAAAGAAGAAGATAGCCAACCAAGGAATTTATAGCCTCTATCATCTTTTCGGGAGTTTTCAAAACAAAAATAAAATCCCAAAAAATGATAAAAAATATCAAAGAAACTATAACCTCGTCTATAAAAAAAGCCCAGCCTCTAGCCTGCAAGGAGGCAAGAGTGAGACCTTCTCTCTCTATCTTCTCCAAATCGTCAAACATTACTTATCTTCTTTCCTTCAAAGAGCTTGATAAGCTATATCTTTTCTAAATTTTTTACCGGCAAAATGAATCTGTCCGCAAAGCATATAGGCATAATCTCTAGCTTCCCTAATACTATCGCCCAAACCTACGCAAACAAGAACTCTCCCTCCCGTAGCATACAGCTTGCCGTCAATCTTTGAAACTCCTGCAAAAGAGATATGAGAATGCTTCTTTAAATCTTCATGAACTATTTCATCTATTATAATTTCGGCAGGCTTTGAAGAAGAGTATGGATAATTTTCGCTTGCCATTACCACGCCTACAGCATATTTATCATAAAACTCAATATTTAAAGAATCCAAATCTTTTGTAGCTCCCTTATAAAAAAGATCAAAAACAGAACTTCTTATAAGAGGCATCAAAACTTCACATTCTGGATCTCCAAATCTAACATTATATTCAAGCACATAAGGCTCGCCATCCACTATCATCAACCCTATAAACAATACCCCCTCAAAAGGAGCTTTTTCGTTTTGCATCCCCTTTAACGTAGGCTTTATTATTCTATCCTCTATTTTTTGGTAAAGCTCTTTATCTATCAAAGGAGTCGGGGCATAAGCTCCCATCCCGCCCGTATTTGGGCCTTCATCGTTATCTAAGAGTCTTTTATGATCTTGAGCTGCTGGCAAAACCTTATAATTTTCCCCATCACAGATTGCAAAAACGGAAAGCTCATAGCCGTTTAAAAACTCTTCAATAACGACTCTTTTCCCAGCATCTGCAAACTTTTTGCCGCTTAACATATCAACAACGCTCTCTTTGGCTTCCTCTTTCTCTTTTGCTATTATAACTCCCTTTCCAGCGCACAATCCATCCGCCTTTACAACAATTGGAGGAGTCAAAGAGTCAATAAACCTAAAAGCTTCCTCTTTATCATTTGTTTCTATATATTTTGCGGTTGGAATATTATATTTTGAGAGGAAATTTTTCATATACACTTTAGAGCCTTCAAGTCTTGCGGCATTTTTAGAAGGACCAAAAATTGTTAAACCCTCTTTTTTAAAAATATCAACTATTCCATCAACCAAAGGAGCCTCAGGACCTACTATCGTAAGATCGATACCGTTTTCTTTGGCAAATTCAGCAAGCTTGTTATAATCTTTGATATCTATATTTTTAGCAAAATCGCTTGTAGCTCCGTTACCGGGAGCGTAAAAAATCTCTTTTACTTTATCTTCTTTTCTAAGAGCATATCCTATAGAATACTCTCTTCCTCCGCTTCCAACAATCAAAACTTTCATATTTTTTCTCCAAAAATAAGAAAACCCGAGTGAGCGTTCCATTTTTAAGTGGCCCCATCAAGCCAACGGTGCAGGAATGATGACGCCCTTAGGCGGCAATCTCTAACCCTAAATTTAAGGGCTCAAGCAAGATCACCGACACACAGACGCCATACGCTTCCCGCTAATACTTTCGTGTCGGACCCTCAATGTAATGGGTGGCGCTTCACTCAGGTTTAAAACTGCCCCTTTTTAAAGAGACACTTTTAAACCCGATTTTGTTTTCAATAATTATTATAATAATTTTTTTCTTAATTTTCCAGCAAATTCTATACAAGAGGGAATATTTTGCTCTTTAGATAAAAAATATTTTATATTCTTTGGCATAAAGGAGGCTGTTTTTTTACCGATTACCACAGCTTTATAACTTTTATCCCAAGAAAAACACCTAAAAAAGCACTCTATGGTTGAGGGAGAAGAGAAAATTATAATAGAATCCTTTGGAGGTGGCAAGATATTTTCGCATTCATTGCAAACAGTTTCATAAACTATCTCCTCTTTTAAATCCACACCGTTTTGCTTTAAAATTTCATTTAGCTTTGAAGTAACTTTTTTGGCTCTCAAAAAGAGAGCCTTTTTATCTTTTAATAAAGGAACAATCTCTTTTGCAAAATCATCTCCATAAGAGGAGGCCGCTGTAAAAATGAGATTTCCTCCTTTTTTCAAAATCTCTTTGCTCGTTCCTTTTCCTATGGAAAAAGAGGGGATGCTTTTCCATTTTTTATCGATCCTATCAATAGCCTCCACTCCGTTTTTAGAGGTAAAGATCAAAGCGTCATACCCGCTAAGATCTATATCTTTTTTTAAATACTTAAATTTAATTACAGGAAGATTTAAAGCTTCTTTAAACTTTCTATCGCTTAAAACAAAAATTTTACTCAAAATTACTCCCACTCTATAGTAGCTGGAGGTTTTGAAGAGATATCGTAAACAACTCTGTTTATTCCGTCCACTTCGTTTATTATTCTTGTGCTTATTCTCTCCAACAAATCATGAGGAAGATGAGCAAAAGTTGCTGTCATTCCATCTACGCTTTCTACCACTCTAACGCAAACGGTATTATCGTAAGTTCTGTTATCCCCCATAACTCCTACACTCTTTACATTCAATAAAACGGTAAAAGCCTGCCAGGTCTTATCATAATAACCGCTTGCTTTTAGCTCCTCTAACATTATTAAATCAGCTTTTCTTAAAAGATCTAAATCCTCTTTTGTAACCTCTCCCATTATTCTAATGGCAAGTCCAGGCCCTGGGAAAGGGTGTCTCATTACCATCTCTCTTGGAAGACCAAGTTCCAATCCAAGCTCTCTTACCTCATCTTTAAAAAGCTCTCTTAAAGGCTCTATAAGCTCAAACTTCATCCAATCGGGAAGCCCTCCTACGTTATGATGAGATTTTATGGTTTTAGAAGGACCCTTTACCGAAACTGATTCTATCACGTCAGGATATAAGGTTCCCTGAGCTAAATATTTTATATCTTTATGTTTTTTAGCCTCTTTTTCAAAAAGCTCTATAAAAAGATGTCCTATTATTTTTCTCTTCTTTTCTGGATCAATAACGCCTTTTAATCTTTCAAGATATATCTCTTCGGCATCTACGGTAATTAAAGGGATTTTCAAATTCAGTTTAAACATATTCTCAACAGCTTCCCTCTCATTAGCTCTAAGAAGTCCAGTATCTATAAAAATAGGAATAAGTTTATCTCCTATCGCTTCATGAAGCAAAGCCGCAACAACCGAGCTGTCCACTCCACCGCTAACAGCGCATAAAACTTTTCCCTCTCCTACTTTCTCTCTTATCTTTTTTATCTGCTCTTTTGCAAAAGAGCCCATATTCCAAGTAGTTTCACACCCGCATATCTCTTTTGCAAAATTTTTAAGAAGAGTTTTTCCATATTCGGAGTGGTGAACTTCCGGATGAAACTGAAAAGCGTAAATTCTCTTCTCTTCATTTGCTATCGCCGCATAAGGTGAGTTGTCGCTGTGAGCTATCTTTACAAAACCTTCGGGAAGCTTCTCAACCCTGTCGGCATGAGACATCCACACTATTTGAGAAGAGGGAGTATTTTTAAAAATAGGAGATATATGGCCATGCACTTCATCCAAAATCAAATTAGCCTTTCCATATTCGTGATGATTAGCCGCAACAACCGCTCCCTTAAAGTGATCAACTATAAGCTGCATTCCATAACATATTCCCAAAATAGGAATACCCAAATTAAAAATCTCTTCATTTGGCCTGTAAGCATCTTTTGCATAGATACTTGCAGGACCTCCCGATAAGATTATGCCTTTGGGATTTTTAGCCTTTATCTTCTCTATATCCTCATTATAAGGCACAATCTCGGAATATACCTTCTCTTCTCTTAATTTTCTTGCAATAAGCTGCGTATATTGAGAACCAAAATCCAAAACCACTATCGGAACATTTTTCATCAATACAACCTCATTAATTCAAATTGTAAATACCAAATAAGGCACGATAGAAAATATCCGGCCAAAACAGTCCATGCCAATTTCATATGGGAGCCAAAAGTATAAATCCCTTTCATTCTTCCCATAACTCCAACCCCGGCAGCGCTTCCAAAGCTAATTAAACTTCCTCCGATTCCCGCAGTCATCGTAACAAGCATCCACTGGGCCAAATCCATATTGGGATTTGCTTTTAAAATAGCGCTCATAACCGGAACGTTGTCTATAATGGCAGAGATAAACCCTACTCCAATATTTCCTACAGTAGCGCCGATTATATCATATAGTTTTGTAATATATTCCAAAAATCCTAAAAAATGCAAAGCTCCAACCGCAGATAAAATACCAAAGAAAAATAAAAGAGTATCGTTTTCAACCTTTTTCATATTTACATAAATATCAAACTCTTCTCCCTGTCTTTTAAGTTCATAAGCATAAAGTTTTAAAATAGAAAGCCCAAACATCATCCCCCACATAGCCGGGAAATGAAAAAACTGATGCCCAACAACAGCTATTATTATCGTTCCAACTCCAAGCCAAATAACAGTTTTGGCTCCAGGTTTAAACTTAACTTCCCCAGTTAAATTCATATCAAAAAAAGGCTTTCCTTTGGGAACATATCTTGATAAAAGCAAAGCTGTTAAAACATATCCCAAAGTAACTGCCGGAAAAAGGAAAATAAAATCCACAAACTCTCCCTTGCCGGCCGTCCAAGCCATAAGAGTAGTTATATCTCCAAAAGGACTCCAAGCTCCCCCCGCATTTGCCGCAACCACTATATTAATGGCTGATGGAACCAAAAAAGAGGTTTTATCTTTATCTATCGTATATACAACCGTAGATAAAATCAAAGCCGTAGTAAGATTATCGGCTACCGGAGAGAGCCAGAAAGCTAAAAAACCGCTAATCCAATAGAGCTGCTTATAGGTATATCCTTTGGATAGAAGCTTATATTTTAAAACATCAAATACATTTCTCTCTATTAAAGTCTCTATGTAAGTCATAGCTACAAAAAGAAAGAAAAAAATCTCCGCAATCTCTAAAATAAGCTTTTCAAGCTCATTATGAAGAGGTTTTGGATCCAAACCGTTTATTGTAAAATAGATACCTATAAGCAAAAAAGAAAAGGTTCCCACAAAAAGAGCAGGTTTAGCCTTATTTATTTCATATTTCTCTTCTGTGGCTATAAAATAGTATCCTATTACAAAAATAGCAGCTACAACTATTCCTATCCATTCCGTAGTAAGATTCATAACCTCTCCCCCTTTTTCGGAAGCAAACGAAATGGAAAAACTAAATATAAGCATAATTAAATATCTCATCCTACTCCTTTATTATATAGTGTGCGCCTAAAGACTCTTTTCTATTCAAAGCGCTTTGAATTATCTTTTTGGAAGTTAAAAGTCTAAGCCTTAAAAGTTTGCCGATATCTTCATTTAGCATCTTTTCTATTTTATTTAATGCCTCTTTTAAACCGCTCTCTTTTCTAATTATTCCGGCATACTCCCACATAATAGATCTAAGATAATTTTTCCTTTCTTTATCGCCCTCTTTTATCAAAACTTCCCTATTTGCCGAAAATTCTTTATACTTTATATTATCGTCGGAATTTAAAATACTATTTACCGCTCTTTTAGAAAATACAAACGCTTCAAGCAGTGAGTTGCTAGCAAGCCTGTTTGCTCCGTGCACTCTCGTATTTGCCACCTCTCCTACTGCGTATAGATTTCTCATCCCTTCCACTTTGCCGTCTATATCGGTTTTTATTCCTCCCATAGCATAATGAAAAGCTGGAGATATGGGAACTTTGTCTTTTGGCAAATCAAATCCCAAATCTTTTAGATGATAATAAATCGTAGGAAATCTCTTTTTGAAAAACTCTTTAGTAAAGTTATCAAAAGATAGATAAATCTCCCTGTTTGTCTTTCTTTTCCAATCAAACATAGCTCTGCTTACTATATCTCTTGGGCTAAGCTCTCCTCTTTTATCATAATGAAACAAAAATCTCTCTCCCGTTTCATCTACAATATAAGCCCCTTCACCTCTTAGAGCCTCCGTTAGAAGCTGTTTTCTGGCTCCTTTATTATGGATAAATACGGTAGGATGAAACTGTGTCATCTCCATATCTCTTAAAAAACAGCCCTTTTCAAGACAGATTCCCTGAATATCGGCGCTTATGCTCTTTGCATTAGTGTGATATTCATACAAAGAGCCTATACCGCCGCTTGCAATAATTACATTTTTAGCGTAAATATTTCTAAACTCTCCGTTATAAACCACCGTTACACCATAGCAGGTATCGCCCTCTATCAATAGATCCACAACAGTGCTTTTATACAAAAGAGGAAAAGGATTTTTTTGCATTAAAAAAAGATGTATCATCCTTCCGGTAGCGTCTCCTCCGGCATGCAGAATTCTATTTCTGCTGTGAGCTGCTTCTTTGGTATATAAGAGATTTCCGTTTTCATCTTTATCAAATTCAAAACCCTCTTTTATAAAATCTCTAACCACTTTATAACCGTCTTTGCACATAATCTCAACAGCTTTTCTATCGCAAAGCCCAGCTCCCGCTTTTATAGTATCTTCAATATGAAGATTTATATCGTCCTCATTGGCCGCTACCGCAACTCCGCCTTGAGCATAAAAAGTATTGCAATCCCAAGAGTTGCTTTTGCAGACTATAAAAACCTTTTTATTTTTAGGTATTTTCAACGCGGCATGCAATCCGGCTATACCCGCTCCTATTATTATCACATCATACTGCATTTTCTATTTAACCTTTTTTTCATAAACAGGATCTCCCTTATAGCCGCATCCTTGCAAAATAACAAAACCCAAAAAGAAGACTATAAAGAATTTCAAAATTTTTATCGATATTTTTCTCATAATTTGAACATTCCTCTCTATTTTTAAATTTTATTATAAATTCCGTTTAATAAATCGGATATTAAATTTATAGGAATTAGAAAAATAAATTATGATATTATCACAAATAAAAAAAGGAAAAAGCCATTGCAAAGTTCAAAAGAGATAATTTCAAATCTTACATCAAAACCTTATATGAAAAAAATATCTTTTCATAAATGCTTTAATAAGCTAAAATCTCTCCTGCCGCCTTATATGCAAAAACATATTCTTTTTATCTACACCAAAAATGATATTATGTTTTTTGTATTAAACCATCCCGGTATGAAGATGGAGTTTAACTACAAAGCTTCTCTTTTGAAATCATTGATAAAAAAACTATCGACTCTTGATAAAAATTGCGAACATCTAAAAAATATAAAAGAGGTAAGAAATTTCGTAAGCGACAAAGCATCAGCTTCATCTCCCCTTGCAACTACAACTCTCTCTTATAAGGAGAGAGCCAAAGGGGAATTTGTAAATCTTGCCAAAGATAAAGAGATTAAAAAATTAATAGAGGAGATAAGAGAGCTTATCAAAAAAAATCACTAATCAATCTTTATATCGCTGATACCGTCTATAAATCTTCTTATGATAGGATTATCGGTAGTTTTAAAAAATTCAGGCTCCCCGTAAGCTATAATTTTACCCTCATACAGCATCGCCATTTTATCGGCTATTTTAAAACTCTCTTTTATATCGTGGCTTATAACAACCGAAGTTGTGCCAAGCTCGTGTTGGAGTTTTAAAATCATTCTGCTGATTAAATCGCTTGTTATGGGATCCAAACCTGATGTCGGCTCGTCATAGAGGATAATTTCCGGATTTAAAATAATGGTTCTTGCAAGCCCGGCTCTCTTTTGCATACCTCCGCTTAATTCATCGGGATACAGATGAGCTACCTCGTCAAATTTAAGCCCCACCATCTCAAGTCTTTTTCTAACTTCTCTCTCTATCTCTTTTTCGCTTAAATTGGTATGCTCCCTTAAGGGAAATGCGGTATTATCGTAAATATTCATACTGTCAAACAAGGCTCCGCTTTGAAACAAAAATCCAACCTTTTTCCTAACGGCATAAATCTCCTCCTCGCTTGCTTTGGCCATATTCACACCTTCCACCCACACTTCGCCTCTATCGGGCTTAAGCAAAGCTACCATATGTTTTATAATTGTAGATTTCCCGCTTCCAGAAGGTCCTAAAATAACGGTGGTTTTATTTGGCTCTATCGTTAGATTAACTCCTTTTAAAACCCTCTTTTTGCCAAAACTTTTATAAACATCTATCAATCTTATCATTTTCTACTCCGACACTCTTGCTACAAATCCCCTATCTAAGCCTGCCAAATCTTTATAAAAATAAAAATTATCTATTTTCATTCTTTTCAAATGAGCCTCTACATACTCTCTTTGATCATATCCCATTTCACATACAAGATAAGGAATTTTTCTAAAGACGGCTAAAGATATAATCTTTTCTATAATCTCATCCCCCCTCTCTCCTCCAAAGAGAGCCTCTTTTGGCTCTTTTAAAACATTTTTGTCAAGTTTAAAAGAGGTTGAAATATAGGGAGGGTTTGAGACAAGCAAATCAAACTTCCCCTCTACTTCATCCAAAAAAGAGGTATGAATCAAATCTATTCTATCCTCAACTCCATATAAACAGGCATTTTTAAATGACAATCTCAAAGCTTTTTTATTAATATCGGTAGCGGTTATTTTACTATCTTTTCTAAAAAGAGCAAGCATAATCGATATAACGCCGCTTCCAACCCCAATTTCGGCAATTTTTGGATTTTTAATATTCTCTATCGTTTTTAAAGCTTCGTCTATTAAAATCTCACTCTCAGGGCGGGGAATCAATACCCCCTCCTCTATGAAAAAATCTCTTAAATAAAAAGAGACTTTTCCTAAAATATACTCCAAAGGATATCCCAAAGCTCTCTTTTTAACAAGCTTTAAAAACTCATCTTTCTTCTTAACTTCAAAATTATCATTTTTAAAAAGCCATAATCTATCTCTTTTCAAAAAAAAGGACAAAAGAAGCTCAGATTCTAATCTTGGCCTCTCTATCCCTTCCTCTTTTAAAATTAAAAAAGCCTCTTTTAAAACCTCTTTTACTTTATTTCCCAACTCTTCTCCATAGCCTCTTCTTCGTTTGTAAAATCGTATCCAAGCCTCTTTAATCTCTCAAGCAAAGGAGGATGGGTAAAATAGAAAAAGATATATAAAGGATGAGATCTTGGAAAACTCTTATTCTCCTCCGCAAGCTTCATTAAAGCTGTGGCAAGATCTCTTTTGCTAACACTCTCTCCGCCATACTCGTCCGCTTCATACTCAGCTTTTCTGCTTACAAGTCCCATTAAAGGAAGCATCAAAAAGGTAATTATAGGAGATAAAAGCAAAAAAATTGCGATAATTCCGTAAGGCGAGCCGTTTTGAATATGAAAAGCATCAAAAACGCTCTTTGGCAGATTTCCGAAAATAGCAAACATCACAAAAAGCATCATACCCATCATAAAAATATTTTTCAAAATATCTTTATGCTTATAGTGTCCAAGCTCATGTCCTAAGACAGCCAAAAGCTCCTTTTTGTCAAGCTTTTTTAAAAGAGTATCAAACAAAACGACTCTTTTTGATTTGCCAAGCCCTCCAAAATAGGCGTTTAATCTGTTATCTCTCTTGCTTGCGTCTATCGTATAAACCCCTTCGCTTTTTAAACCGGATTTCTTCATCAGATCTTCTATTGAATCTTTAAGCTCTTCATCTTCTAAAACGGTAAATTTATTGAAAATCGGAGCTATTAAAGTTGGATATATCATATTTATAAAAATAATCACGGCAAAAATAAATAAAAATCCAAAAATCCACCAGTTAGAAAAATTTAGCATAATTTTAGCTATCGCCCAAATTATTAAAGAGCCAAAAATCAAAAATAAAACGGCAGCCTTTATCTGATCGATAATAAAAAGCTTTACGCTCATATTGCTAAAACCATACTTCTTATCCAAAACAAATTTCTCATAAATTGTAAAGGGAAGCATCACAATATAATTTGCCGCTATAAAAATATCTATAAAAACTACCGTTTTTATAGCCATATTTTGAATATCTATAATCTCTTCTAAAAAATGAAGCCCAAATCCCATCCAGAAAATAAACAAAATATATTCAACCAAAGCGGAAATTATCTCTATCCGCTCTTTTGAGATTTTGTAGTTGGCCGCTTTGAAGTAGCTTGAAGGCTTTAAAATAACAGCCGTTTGATTTTTAGCCTTTGCCACATACCCTATCTCCATAACAGAGATATAAACTTTAAAAAGCACATATAAAAAATATATAATCCCTATTGTTAAAATCATAATTCCCCCTATATAAAATTTGGAGCATCGTTGGAAAATAAGATAAGATCACCGGCTTTTGTCTCTTTTTTTAAAATATCTTCCAATTTGCTCTTATCGCTTAAAACTATTTTTCGAGTATTTTTGATACTTTTTATCAAAACATCCAAATTGCTCTTTGCTGTCAAAATTACCAAATCAAAAACTTCATCTATTTTTTTTGCAAGTTTGGCATTATCCTCTTTTGTGCTCTCAACTATACCCGGAGTTACTAAAACTTTTCTTCCCTCATAAGAAGATACAAGAGAGTAAGAAGATAGCATTCCCTCCAAATTGCCGTTAAAACTATCGTCTATTATAAGTTTGCCTCCGGCTTCAATTTTTTGAAGTCTATGCTCCACTCCCTTTAAAAGAGAAACTCTTTTTTGCAAAGTCTTAATATCTATCCCAAATTCCAAAGCGCATAAAACGGCAGCGGTTATATTTAGGGCGTTAAAATCTCCAAGCAAAGGAGCTTTGAAAAAATACTCCTTTTTATTTAAAACAAGCTTAAAAGATACCCCATCCAAAGTCGCTTTAACATCCTTAATCTCATCTCCAAAAACAGTAACCTTTTCATTAGGCTTTACATTTGCGCTTTTGTGAACGAAAGCTTTTATAAGCCTTTTGGAGTTTAAAATCTCCATTTTAGTATCTCTAATATTCTCTAAAGTTTTAAAATACTCAATATGCTGAGGCCCTATTTTGCCAACTATCGCATAATGATGATCTAAAAATCTTGCTATCTCGTCTATATCCCCCCTCTCTCTTGCTCCAGCTTCCGCTATATAAATTTGAGTATCTGAAGGGAGATTTTCATTTACATCCTTTACGATTCCGCCCAAAGTATTTACGCTTCTTGGAGTCTTATAAACCCTAAAATCATCCTCTAAAAGCTGATAAAGGAAATTTTTGATACTTGTTTTTCCGTAACTTGCGGTAATTGCCACTATTTTTAAATTATTAATCGAATTTAGCTTCCTTTTAGCCTCTTTTTTAAATCCGTTAAAAAGAATCTTTTCAAAAAGATAGCCAACAAACAAAGATACAAAAATTGGCAGTAAAACCCCATATACTTTGCAGCTCTTTAAAGCGATACATAAGAAATCTTCAAAAATGGCAGCCAAAAGCAAAAAGAGAAAAAACCTCTTAACTCTTGATGTAAATACAAGCTTTTTATCAATCCTCTTTTGCCATATATAAAGAGAAGGAAGATAGGCAAAATAAAAATAGATCCAAAAATATATGCCGGTAAGGTAATAGGCAAACAGAGGAATTAAAAAATAGATTATATGCCACGTTAAGCGGGTATGGTGGAAAATCACCCTGTTTAGTTTATAGTTATACCATTGAAGATTTGTAATTAGGTAAAATCCCAAAGAGAGCACAAACAGAATATGGGAAAATATCTCAAAAAATTGAAGCATTAATATCTAACCTCAAAATCATTAAAATATGTCGGCACTATCTCCCACCCTTCTATATTATCGACTCTTGATAGTTTGGAGCCCTTTTTTAATATTTCCAAAAATTTATCATACTCTTCATCTTTTAAATTGGCTACCACCTCGACCGTCTTATCCGGAAGGTTTTTTACATATCCTGTTATTCCAAGCTTTTGCGCTTCCTTTCTTATAGTGTCTCTATACCAAACGCCTTGAACTCTTCCAGAAACTATAAATCTATAAGTGTGCATCTAAAACTTTCTCCTCAATTTTTTTTGATATCTCTTTTGCATTTTTCAAAAAGAAATAGTGATCCCCCTCCATCTCAAAAAAGAGGCTTCCTTTCATTAAAGAAGCTATTTTCTTCCCGCTTTCAAGCGGAGTTGTTTTATCTTCTCTTCCCCAAAATATCAGACTCTCTTTATCGTAGCTTTTAAAAAGAGAAGAGAAATCCTCATCAACTACGTTTTTTAGAGTCTCATACATATTTTTGCTCATCCCCTCTACATCTTTGGTAGCAAACAGTTTATAAAACCTATCGCCAAAAAGAGGCTTTAGGGCTTTAAAAAGAGTAATTTTCGCTCTAACTTTAAAAGGCTTTTTAGCAACTATTCCGGCACTGCTTAAAAGCACCAAAAGTTTTGGCCTAAGCAAAAGAGCAACCTTTCCTCCAAAAGAGTGGCCTATTACGATATCCTTTTTTGCCCCCAAATCTTTTAAAAATCTATCTATTATATTAAAATATAGGTTAGTTGTTAATGAATAGTCGTTTGAACTTTTGCCAAATCCGGGCATATCTATATAAATGTGCCTGAAATTTGGCATAAATTTTAAAAAAGCGCTCTTCATAACCTCCTTATTGCTTCCCCAGCCGTGAAGTATTATTAAATCGATATTTTTATCTTTATTGAAAATTTCATAACTTATATCAAAATCCATAGAATCTATTTTTACTTTTCTTACAGCCATAAACCGCTCCAAATTAAAATAAGCCAAAATAATATCATAAAGAAAATTTAAATTACAAATGTTACAATAATTATTATGCATATTATAATAGACAAAGAGAAATATATAGCAGAACTAAAAAAAGCCATTAGAGAATTTTACGAAGCTAAGGCTATTGGAAACAGAAACAAAATAAAATATTATAAAGGCTTTAGCGAAGGGATAATGCTTATTCTTCTAAAAATGAGAGTTATAGATGAAGAGGAGCTAAAAGAGATAATAAAAAAAGAGGAAGAGGAGTTTGAAAACTTAGAGACAATTCCAATCTATGAAAAGACTCTAAGAGATCTTGACACTCCCTCGATTTTTAGAAAGATGAAAGGATTTAAAATAAGAAAATAGCCTATTTCCCTTTGGCTTTTTGAATGGAGTTTATATATTTGTAATCTATCTCTATCTTCTTTCTTTTAGGCAAAGATCTTAGCAATTTTTCCAAAACGAAATTAAAATCATCAAAAAGATAGTTTGCATAGCTTCCCGGAACGGAATTTATCTCATTTATACAGACTCTATCATTTAGCATAAAAAAATCGCATCTAATTAACGCTCCTTCAAACATATTTGAATATATCCTTTTAAACGCCTCTTTTATCCTCTCTTCATCCTCTTTTTTTAAAGAGGCTTTTTGAGCTTTGGAAGTTCTTGAAAAATCCAAATATTTCTTGTCAAAATCTAAAAACTCCTCTTTTTTGGGCTCTTCTATTATTGAAAATAAAAACTCCCCGTCTGCTTTGCAACCTGCTAAGTTATACTCTTTAACACCCTTTATAAACGGCTCTATCAGCACCTCATTATCAAATTCAAAAGCCACATCCAAAGCATATTCTAAATCTCTCTTCTCTTTTACAACGCTAACTCCAATAGAGCTTCCAAGTCTAAGAGGTTTTACAATTACTGGAAAATCAAATCTGGTTTTATATTCGCCTTTTTTTAAAATCTCATACTCCAAAAAATCTACCCCAATCTCTTTTGCATACATTTTTGTAAAAAGTTTGTTAAAACTAATAGTGCTTGCTTCCATTCTGGGGCCTATATAATCTATCTCGAAAAAATCAAGCAAAGAGGATATTTTGCCATCCTCCCCGTCAGCTCCGTGAATTACATTTAAAACAGCATCAAACTCTATCTTTTTCTCTTTTAAAAGAGCCTTTTGAAAAAAACCTTTATTTTTTAAGGTAAGCTTTGGAAATTTTTTATACTCCCCGCTGCTAAAGGTCTTTGATTTCATCTTCTCTTCATCTATTAAAAAAAACTCTCTGTTTTTATCGCAAAAAATATAGAGTTTTTCGCTTTTTATCACATCTTTTAGGGCTATTGCGCTTACGATACTGATTTCATGCTCATAACTGACTCCGCCAAATAATAAAGCTATCTTCAATTTCATCCCTTTTTAGTTAATTTCTTTAAAGCTTCTTTCACAAGATCCGCAACGTTTTCGCTTTTGCAATCTCTTAGAACTTTTGAAATAGAATCTTTTTTAAATCCCAAACTCTCAAGAGCCATAAAAGCCTCTTTTTTATAAGATGTTTGAGACTCCTCTTCAAAAAGATCAAAATCGCTAAGCTCTATCAAGATTCTTTTAGCGCTTTTTGGCCCGATTCCCGGAACCATTTTTAATCTGTTTACATCTTTTGAGGCTATAACTTCGGCAAACTCTCTTGGAGTAAAAGTAGAGCATATAGCCAAAGCGATACTCGGTCCAACTCCGTTTAATTTTATTACCTTATCAAAAAGCCTCTTTTCATCAAAATCCATAAATCCGTAAAGAGTTTGCGAATCCTCTTTTGTTATAAGAGTTGTATTTAAATAAACTCTGTCTCCTTTTTCTATCTTTGAAGATGAGTTTAAAGAGATATGCGCCCCGTAAACTACGCCGCAATCAGTTTTTATATGCAAAAAAGATGGCTCTTTCCTTACAATCTCTCCTTCTATTGCAACAATCATCTTACTACCTGTAATATTTTAAAGCTTTAGGAATTAAGGCTTTTAATCTCTCTATTCTATGAATATCGGCAGGATGGGTAGAGAGAAATTCGGGAGGATTTTTGCCTTTTGATATTCTCATCATATTCTCCCAAAATTTTAAAGCCTCTCTTGGGTCATATCCGGCTTTTGTCATCAAATAAAGCCCAACTTCATCGGCTTCATACTCAAATTTTCTGCTATAAGGCAGCAATACTCCATACTGGGCGCCAAGTCCGTAAGCCATATCAAAAAGTCCGGCATATTGGCTGCCTCTTAGAACTGTTTGGGATAAAAGCTCTTTTCCAAGCTCTCCAATCTGAGCCATACTCATTCTCTCGGCTCCATGCCTTAAAATAGCGTGAGCTACCTCGTGAGCTATAACGGTTGCAAGCTGATCTTCATTTTTTGCAATCTTGAAAATTCCTTTATAAACAAAAACTTTCCCTCCGGGAAGACAAAAAGCGTTTGGAATATCTTTATCTATTACATAAAACTCCCATTTATAGTTTGGCTGATTTGCAACTTTTGCTATGCGCATTCCAACTTTTCTAACCAGATAGTTAAGCCTTCTGTCATGACTTATAGGCTCCTTTTGCAAAACCTCTCTTGCTGCCTGATACCCCATTCTTATCTCATCTTTAGGAGAGAGCATAATAAACTGAGTCCTATTTGTATAAGGAGTCTTGGCACAAGATATAAATATAAAAGACAGAAAAGCTAAAAGAAGAGTTTTGTAAATTAGCCTCATTTCGTTACCTCTTTTCAAATTTACGCAATTATAACAAATTTAGTTTTATTCTTTTATTGCATTAAAAATAGCAATATAGTAAAATAGAATAAACTAAATAGAAAGAGAAGTAAAAATGAAAAGGAATGTAATATATTTTTTAACCTTTTTAATATTTACGGCTATATTGCCATTAAAGGCTGAAAACAGTGTGGATTTTGTTACAAAGCTCTACATAGATATAATGAATAGAACTCCCTCTCAAAAAGAGGTAGATTATTGGAATAATAAACTAAAAGAAGGAAAAAGCGCCACATACGTTTTAAAAGCCTTTTTTAAAAGTAAAGAGTATAGAAATAAAAATTATGATGATGAGAATTATGTAACCGCTCTTTATAAAGTTTTACTTGAAAGAGAACCTGATAAAGAGGGTCTTGATTATTGGGTATCTCAAATAGAAGATAATAATATACATAGAACCCAAATATTTTATAAATTTCTCT
>Ga0256832_1000578_pt1 | contig 23989 bp, 20 predicted proteins | sample 134614metaG_FD_190534 | JGI IMG/M metagenome (GOLD analysis project Ga0256832, IMG submission 190534) | Hydrothermal vent microbial communities from Lau Basin, Pacific Ocean - 134-614 | ecosystem: Environmental > Aquatic > Marine > Hydrothermal vents | place: Pacific Ocean: Lau Basin | collected... | reverse complement strand
CTGTGTTGAGACACGAAACAGGGGATAGGAGGTTTTTTATCAACGCATCAACACCCTCCCGTATTTCGCTACGCCACATACAGACTACATTTTTAATCATTGAAATGGATATTAGACGGCTGCTTTGATGTCATCTACTTTATCAAGCACTTCCCAAGGTAAACCAATATCCTCACGACCAAAGTGACCATAAGCCGCTGTTTGACGATAGATTGGTTGTAGCAAGTTCATCATGGTGATGATGCCATAAGGACGTAAGTCGAACACTTCACGTACTATCGCTTCAATTTTCTCATCGCTCATTGTGCCTGTACCAAATGTCTCGATAGAGATAGAGGTTGGCTCTGCAACACCAATTGCGTAAGACACTTGGATTTCACAACGCTCGGCAAGACCTGCTGCGACGATATTTTTTGCCACATAACGACCTGCATAAGCGGCTGAACGGTCTACTTTTGAAGGGTCTTTTCCAGAGAACGCACCACCACCGTGACGCGCCATCCCACCGTAGGTATCAACGATGATTTTACGACCAGTCAGACCACAATCACCAACTGGTCCACCGATAACAAAGTTACCAGTTGGGTTAATGTGGTATTGCGTATCGCTATCTAGCCATTCCGCAGGAAGAATTGGCTTGATTACCTCTTCCATAATCGCTTCTTGAAGGTCTTTAAGCTCCATAGGATCGTGTTGTGTAGAGAGTACAACTGCATCAATCGCAACAGGTTTTGCGCCTTCGTAACGGAAAGTGACTTGGCTTTTTGCATCAGGACGTAAAAAATCTAACTTGCCAGATTTCATGAGTTCTGCTTGTTTTTCCACAAGACGATGTGCATAGGTAATAGGAGCTGGCATAAGTACATCGGTTTCGTTACTTGCATAACCAAACATTAAGCCTTGATCGCCCGCGCCTTGTGATTCTTTATCTTTACGATCAACACCCATTGCAATATCAGGTGATTGTTGACCTAGTGCATTTAGCACCGCACAAGAGCTACCATCAAAACCAATTTCAGATGAGGTATAGCCGATGTCATTTACCGTATCACGAACAATTTTTTCGTAGTCAATAATCGCACTGGTGGTAATTTCACCTGCTAAAACCACCATGCCTGTTTTAACTAGCGTTTCACACGCCACACGTGCATTGGTGTCTTGTTCTAAAATAGCATCCAAAATAGCGTCAGAGATTTGATCGCACATTTTATCGGGATGACCAGCAGATACAGATTCGGATGTGAATAAATGATTCCCAGCCATATTTAAGTTCTCCTTAAAGTGTGACTGAGCGCCGTTGCAATGTAGAAAGTGTATTTGAGCCTAGCCTTATCGCTCATTGTTATCGCTTATTTTTAGCTAAACAATCGGAAAGGTCGCAACGCTCCTCAAATACTGGAAGCGTAATTTACACTATTTTTATTTTTTTGAATAGATGAAAATTTCAATAAAAGCGATAAATTAGGATAATTGGTACTTCCCGAACACCTTAATTTGGATCACTCCAATACACAGATTCAAGATAGCTACGATCATAAGAGGATGACTGAGTGAGTTTTTTTCCAACACGTATATCAACAGTATGCTCACACTCTCCATCATTACATTCAAAAGAATTAAATACTCGCTGAGGAGCACCTGGGATCTCATTGGATGATATTGTGGTGAAAACATCAGATTCTGTCGGATTTCCACCGCTCCAGTCTAGATCATAGGTGGGCTTTCCTGTCAGTATATTCATAGCATAAAGACGCCCCTGCGTAGATGGAGCCGTACATAGATCAACGACTGCTCCAACACTAGTAGCTTCAGCAGATGGCACAAAAGTAGTAAATAAAACAGTTCCATCAACGGTAATAGCATTTGCTAATACTTTTTCACCCGTGCTAGCAAAGTCAACATACCAACCTCTTTTATCAATCGCTAGGAGATCAGTATTATTTAGGGTGTTATAGTTGAGCGATTTACTACCATCTTCATTAATGGTTACAGCTACTTTCGCCATATCGGTATCATTTAGATTGATAGTAGAAAAGGTATCGGTATTGATACGTCTAAACGTAGCTTTATCTAAGATAGTAAAAAAATAATCTTTTAGTTCATTATTCATAGGGTGGGCACGATAACCACTACCAATGCTCAGTGCGAGTATTGATCTTCCTTTGTGTTTAAACATAGACACATCAGGCTCATTGTAAAACTTTCTTGCATCGACTCCTGTTCCACCAAAGGAGGCTAGTTTTATTAGAACTGATCTATTATTTTCATTACTCTCATTAAGCTCTTCGTTCAAATCTAAACGCCAAATGTTTCCACCTGTGTCCGCAAAGTACATTCTATCAATCGCACCGTTGCGGTTCATATCTAAAATACGGACACCACCTGGGATACTATGTGCTAAATTTGTAGCACCACTGACGGAGGATGATTTTAAAGACCACAATAAACTCCCTGTGGTTGCATTCACAATAAATATATCATTACCATAACTCGCATTTATATTGCTTGTAGTATTATCCTCGTCATCTTGGCTGGTATCATATCCACCTGTAAAAATGGCTACTTTCTGAAGCGTTCTATCGGAAGCTTTACGAATACTTGCTATATATGCTTTAGACCATGTATAACCTAAATTTGAGAAATCAGAATCATTATTATCTATTTTCCACGCAAGTGATGGTGCATTAAGGTTCGTAATATCTAGCGCATAATAAGCACGCCCTCCACGACGTAGACCAAAGTATAGATACACTTTTTCATCGCCATCCACTTCGTTATTATGGTTTACATCGTTATGCCAAATACTGAGCTGCCCATCGATACCATAACGATGCCCTCCTAACTCACTATTTAAATATTGTGTTTCAATATTTTTTAACAACATTTTTGGCATAAAAGCAAATTTTTCGACACCTGTCTTAGTATCAAATACATGCAAATAACCTTCGTTAGTAGCAACAAAAACATATTGCTGTTTACCTGTACCATCATCTAAACCTTTTTTATAGGTAAAGATAATAGGGGATGCATGAATAATATCTCCCATATGCTTACGGGCATTATTGTCACTGTCGTAACCCATTATAAATTTAACAAGTTTTTTTCGATAAATTGCATCCTTACTGCTATCTATTGCGAGTACGGTATTATTAATGGGCTTTCCATCTTCTGCATTGGCAGTTTTTAAATGATTATCACTCGATATAAGAGAGCAAGGGTAAGATGCACAATTAAGATCAGAATAGAGCTTGCGATTGTCAGGATCTAGCAGACTAGCAACACCTCCTTTTTCGACATAGTAGCCATCGGGATTGGCATTATTTGAGGTTGACCAGTAATCAAGTGCATCATCATTAAACACACCTAGCTCAGAGACAGCATCTAGATTATTTTTACCTTGAATTTTACGTAAACCACGTCCTTGGTCATCAGTAGACCGAACTAGTTTAAATTTCTTAAGATTACCTTCCCATGTTGGTTTTAAACTTTTATCGAAAACAGGAATGTAAATAAAATCCTCATTCTCTGTCGTATTTTTCATATTGACGGTATAACCAGATTCAGCATAGGCTGAAGTTGTCGCTCCGACTTTACCTAAAATACTGCCAAAGGCAGTGGCTAATTTATCTTCATCTTCAGCGTCAAAATAGCCATCACTGGTGGTTACAAGGCTTTGTAAATAATTCTTTGCACTCGCTTCTGCACCTAAAGCAAAACCTATCGCATAAGTATCTACCGTCTGTAGTCCATCTATAGAGCTTTGATCATGATTGGCTAAAAATTGAGTTAATTCAGGACCACAGGCACCACTGGCATAGCCAGAGGGGGTGAGATTAGAAGCACAGCTTGTGTGATCAAATTTAATAGAGTTATCAGTTTTATCTACTAGCCCTGACCACTCTCCATCCGCAAGTTTCCAGTAAGTTGGACCTCTAGAGCCTGTACCATCACCGCCATTATCCCAGTCTCTAGAGTATTGTGGTTTGCCATCAGATAGTAAAACAATAAAGTTACGTTGGCAGGATTGCTCAATAGGAGAGATATAATTAGGGTAAGCACTAAGATCTCCATCGCAAACTTTATATTTACAACGGTATTTGGTTACATTATTTGTATCACAATAACCATTGGTACCAGCAACATAGTCTATACAAGATGTGTTGCCAGTTTCATCAGGTTCTGAATAGCTATTACAATAACCGCTAGTACCTCTGACCCAGTGACCCGAAGGGCAACCTTGATAGCTATCACACACTTCTGTACCTGGACAATTAGCATAGCTTCCTATACCACTAGGATTGTTTGGATTAGACGGACAAAGCATCCCGTCGCGTTCATTATTAGCGAAATCTATATGTGAATTTTGCTCACTTTCTCCCCCCTTTTTACTTACTATGTGCGTATCATTACAAATTGAGTCATCCCATTTAATGACATCTCCCTCATAGCTTGCGGGGTGTGAAGCAGGGCGACCATATTCCCAAAAACCTACTTCTCTTTCTCCCCAGCCAAGCTGCTCACCTCTAAAATATAAAGCAGCTTCATATAAGGCATCAACAATAGGCGTTGCACCAACATGATCCATTTCTACAATAGGAGTATTATTATATTGATGTTCATACCAGTTATCTTTCCAAAACCAATTAGTAATCTCTGATAAATAGTTTCTTACAACAGCGGTACTTGTAGGCTCAGGTATATTGCTACGCCACCATTCACGATTATTCCACTCATCAATGGGTAAAGCTTCACTGACAACGGGATAGGCGAGTGAATCAATATGCTTTATAGGGAATTTAATCCCTAAAGAATCATTACTATCGCTTACTTCACCGTAGTTCATTAAACCCACATTGAGGTTAGCAGGCGCATTTTCCAAGACAGTTTTTAATGCAGATTGCATTACTTGTAAGCGATTTTTTTCGGGTTCAAGTGCATCATATTCAATGGTTAATTCAGGTGCTGCATCCGCATCACCATCATAAGATTCTGCGGTACATTGCCCTTTTTGACCGCTTCCTCCCTTCATTAAAAAAACAATGGCATTGCCTTTCTTCCAGCCTGAACGATCTATAACGTTTTGAACAATTGTTTTTAAATTAGGGGTTTTTTGGTTTGCTCCACGTTCTCCAATATTAGTCCAATTTGATGGAAACCAATTAACAGGTCCATACCTTCCTCTATTACTAAGGTTGTTGGTATTGCTATTAAATTCTGAGGCGTTATTATTTTTTTGTGTGAAAATTTTTACCTTTTTACCATTACAAGGTTTTGTTTCATCCACTTGAAACTGAATGGTCGCATTGGTAATAGTTGCACCCTTAGGAATGGTAATATTTCTAAAACGCAGACCAATCATTTGTTTATGAGATCCATCTTTTGTTAGTTCTAAATCGCTGCTCCATATATGCATTTCACCTTGATTTGCATTATCTAAATATTCTTCCGCATCATCATGTGACGATGTAATTTTTTTTATTAGCGTATAATGCTTTATCTGTGTCCCACCAGACCCTGCAACAGGTTGATCCATACTACCTGATACATCTAGAACAAAGAGTACATTTGGGTTTACTTTTGACACCTCAGTTGAAAAAAAGATTTCGGTATCGTCAGCATAAGTGACCAAGCTAAATATATTTAACAATAGTACGACAAGAAATGCCTTTTTAATAAGAATGTTCATTATAAAACCTGTTTATTAAGAAGTACCATGTAAAAATCAGCCAATAGAACATGGTTTAAATTATTTTTATTAATATCAGTTATTTATAGACTCCACCATTATGAGGAACTTCTTTACCAGCGCCACGATGATGTACATCATTCGTACCCAAGCCTTTTTTCTTAATATCAACTTGAAAATCATATAGATTACAAGTGGGCGCATCAGGACCGATACTAACGGCTCCTCCATTGCCAACACAGGCATACTTCCTATTGAGCGCAGTTATACCTGTTTTAGCTTTATATTGAGCGGTAACAATATCATCAATACCAACACCACCATTTTTTTGTGCCTCCATCCATGTATAGAGCTTCTCTGGATTGGTAATGGTTCTTAGTGAATTTTCAGCCTCTTGATATAACATCATTTGCTGTTCCTCATTGCTAGAAACTTTTATATCAAGAATCGACATACGAGCAGCAGATAAACCTACAATTGTTAGTACCAATAATATGGAAACAACAGATAAAAGTGTTGCACCTTGTTCTTTGGAGTTGTTTTTAATTTTTTTATAACTCATATCACCCCTCTATTACGATTGGGAAGGTTGATAGTAGTCATATAGACACGATAGATTCGTTTGTCATTTTTACTTATTTTTTGGTCAAGAAGTACAAAATAACGCCCTTCATTTTGCTTTAAAACGTCTTTAGAGGATCTAACTAGTATGGCAACTTGAACACTAATTACATTTTCCCATGCCTTACTGGTTTCTAATTGCGTTGCGTTTAAGTAAGACATGCCTGACTTAGTATTGACGCCATATAAAAATTGTATATTAGTAATACCTTCAGCAATAACTTGAGGTGTAACATTAGCTGATCCTTCGCAGACTAAAGAATTTTCACTATTAATATAAAAAGCGTTGTAAACAACAGCATCCATCGAGTTGTACATACCATTAATGGGGTCGGCACTGCACTCAGGTACAACTTTAGTGCCTGTGCAATCTCGAATAAGCTCATGATTTGCATCATTTTCATTATCTGATAAATATTTGACAACAATTGAATCATTAGCACCATTATCTTTTGTTACTTTGGTTTTAATAGAGCTAAGATTTACTAATTTTTGACTACCACCACGACATGTTGCTGTTATGTCAATATTTCCATCCATAGCAGAATGAAAAGGCTTTTCTAGTGGAACATTGTAAATAGAAGGGTATCCAGCATGCTCAATAGTTTGTCGCAAACTAGAAAGTGCAATACGTGCATTTGCTTCCATATCAGTAATAGCATCTTGTGTACGAGAGCTTTTTTGGCTTGAGAGATATAGAGTCACCAGACCTAAAATAATCACCATGCCCAAAACAGCTGAAAGCAATAACTCAACTAAAGAAAGACCTTGGATTCGTTTATTTGAAGCATTAATTTTCATGGTAAAACATTCCAGATAAGTGTTCTCACTTGTCCATTCTCATCAGCATCAAAGTTATCTGTTTCTTCCCAACGTATGGTGATAGTGTGTTGCACGCCTGTGTTACAAACAAGACTTCCACAGTCGATACTCATCGTTGCAGAAGGTAATAAGTTTTTAAGACCTAATGATTTATGCAATCCATTTTTTATACCACACGATACCTGATAAAGATCAAAGGTTGCTAATTCGCTTGCTGAACATAGCGATGAACCTACACAAAGCTTAGGTGTACTTGCAGCACAAATACTCGTGCTTTCCGAACTTGTTATTGTATAAGCTGCCAGTGCAACACCATCCGAGTTGATACGCATACGATCACCTAAGTCTGCAGCGAGAATACTAGCAATAGTACGAAAGTGAGCATTGTTACTTCCTTTAAGAGAAAATAACTGTAATTTCCCAAGACCTAATAAGCCTACGGATAATACAAGCACTGATATTAAAACCTCCAGTAAAGATATACCTTGTTGATTTATTATTTTCATTATTGAGTCAATGTGGTGGCGATGTTACTTAGAATCTTTGCAAAACTCGTGGAGTTTAGCCCAGAAATATCGACTGTTTTGATAAGTTTTCTTTAAAGAAAGTCTGATCAAGTATACTGTTTTTAATCATTTTCTTGTTCTTGCTGCTTTTCTCTATCCATTGGCTCTCTATCTCTTTGTTCTTTAGTAAATAAACAATACATACGAATACTTTCTTTCAGTATACGAATCCTATCTTGACGTTGCTTATTATTAAGTCTCTTGCTTTTACTACCTAGCGCCCAATTAGCTTTGCGATATCTTTTCAGCATATTTAATTTTTTGCGCTGTGAACGGCATAGCTTACGTTTAGTGCTTTTTTTAACTTTATCTTTATTATCACTACCGTTCATACGTTCTGGCTTTACTTTTTTTGCCAATAATTTAGTTACTTTTTTAATTTTTGTAGCTGTGAACTTATTATCAACAATCCGCAGGTTATCTTTAAGGTTGGATATTTTTTCATTAGGTTTGGGAGGAGTCCCAGAATAATGCTTTTCTCCAGACGCATCTATCCATGTATATACTTTTGCTTCTGCGATGGTGAAAAAACCTAGGGCTATAACAAGCATGGAAATGATAGATAGTTTCATAAAATGCAGTACCTTTATTGAGCTAAGATATCACTGGTGAGTACCTCTTAGCATCAAGCCTACATTAAAGTCGATGAATAAAAGCTTAAGGAAGCTCTAATGATCTACACCGTTAGCCCTAAACCTTACTAAGTTTATTGTAAGCCGTTAATAATGCCTTATGCATTGACCAATTACTTGCCAAACTAAACACCGTTTCTCCTCGTATTAATGCTTCTGCCTCTTGCAAGTGCTTCTTACCAAAGAGTTTTTCTATTGATGATTTATGTTTGTAGTGCATTTCTTTATTATTTTCTAACTTAAACTGTAACAAAGCATCAACACAGCGATAGGTTTTAAGGCGCTCTTCATTTAATTGAGCAAAATAAATCAACCACTGACACCCTTCTAAAGATTGATCATCATCACCTGATTTTAATGCCAATAATGTTTTTAATTCTGCGATACGCAAGTCTGCCCAAATATTCTCTTTATCTGCTGGTAAACCGATAAGTGCTGCAACGGGTTGCTGATCATCTAAGTCTCTTTCATTTAAGTCAGCCAATAAATTAGCGTGAGTTTCAGGATTATCATCAAGATTTAAAATACGCTCTCGCAAATCCATACCGACATTATTATTAGCCCAGATTAAATCATCGGGGGGATATATTTCGGACATACTTGGCACAAGGATACGGCAGGCATAGACACCTAAATGCTCATAATCAGCAATATAAATATCTAAACCATCTTCATGTATTAGTTTGCAGAGATAATTAAACTCTTCTTCTGTTGTGCCTGTGAAATCCCAATCGCTAAAGTCATAATCTGGGGTATCTGCTAAATAGTCCCAATGAATAATGCCACTAGAATCTATAAAATGCGTTTCAAGATTTTGCAAGCTAGCCACTTCATCTAAGTCAAAACCTGGCGCGGCAAATCCCTCTAAGGCATTTAAGCCACGTCCTTGTAATAGCTCAGTTAATGCTCGCTCTAAGGCAACTTCAAAACTAGGGTGTGCGCCAAAACTAGCATAACAACCTTGGTCTTTTGGGTTTAATAAGGTCACACAAATAACAGGGTATTGTCCACCGAGCGAGGCATCTTTAATAAGCAATGGATAGCCTGATTGCTCTAATTCTTTTATACCTGCTTGAATACTTGGGTAGCGTTGCAACACTTCATTAGGAATATCAGGCAGACAAGTCCCCTCACTAATAATTTTAAACTTTATGGCTCGCTCGAAAATTTCGGATAAAGCTTGTACCCGCGCTTCTGAAGGGGTGTTTCCCGCTGACATACCATTACTTACATATAAATTACCAATAATATTAACGGGAAAATAAACGGTTTTATTATCACGTTGACGCACATAGGGTAAAGCACATATTCCACGTTGAGAATTACTAGAATTGAAGTCTACGATTGCATCTGGGGATAGCTCTTTTTCGTTATCATAAAAGTCCCATAAGTCAGGGCTTAATAAACCTTCGGGCATCTTATCGTCATTGATAGGAAACCATTTTTCATTAGGGTAGTGAACAAAATCAGCCTGACTACACTCATCACCTAAGTAAAAATCAGCCCAAAAATAATTACAGGCAAGCCGCTCAAAAAATTCACCCAAAGCACTGGCTAGTGCTGCCTTTTTCGATGCCCCTTTACCATTGGTGAATAACAGCGCACAATCCCTATCCCGAATATGGACAGACCAAACATTAGCAATGGGATTTAACCAAGATTGCTCTACAATAGAATAACCTAGCGCCTGTAATTTTTGTTGCATGCTAGCAATAGAGTCTTCTAGTGCAGCATCTTTACCTAGTATATGTGTTTGTGACATGTTAATTTTTTACAAAGGAAGAGGATTGATGAGTATAGTCGTTTTATAAAAATTCTGTGAAACTTTAAAGAAACCTTAAGAAACTATATTTTCAATAAATACTTTATGAAAACAACAACTCAAGAAAAAAACAAATTCAAACCTCCTCTTTGGTTTTGGGTTGCTTTAGCCTCAGTTTCTCTTATAACACTAAGCTCTACCGCCTTAAATTTAGCTAAAAATAGCCGCTTAACCATTGCAGCTAAGCAAGATCAAAAACCATTAATTCAGCAACGAATTGAATTATTAGCAGAAAAAGATGTTTTACAAAGCAATTGGCTGAAGACTTTAAACAAGCGAGCAAAAAAAATTAAAGGTGATTTAGTCTGGAGTACACGCCAACAAAAAGGTGTTATGCGCTTTAATAATCTGCCAAAAAATTCACCCAATGACTTCTATCATTTATGGATTTATGATTTAGAAAACAGCTCTAAAGATCCTATTTCTGCAACAAAATTTCAATCAAACTCTCACGTCAAAAAAGATTTTTTAGTTGATATTGTTCCTGCCAAGACAATTAAAAAACCTTATAAATTCATTTTGGTATTAGAAGCAAAAGACCAAAAAGATCAGATTTTATTATTAGCTCAACCTTAAATCTTACACAACTTTTTTATGACACAGGCACAAAAAAGCCCGCCATAAAGACGGGCTCCGAAGATTTAGTCTTTCAGCGCTAGGAGCTTATGACTTCTTCTCTACAGATGTAGTTGGTGCCGCTGCTTTTTCTTGAGCTTCAATGCGCTTAAGCATTTCAGTTGCTTGTTGGATTTGAGCTTGTAAAGCAGCTTTCATTTGTGCAGATGATACTGCAGCTGTACGAGGTGCGTATGCAGCTGGAGCAAAACCATTATTAGAAAATGTTTGAGCAGACGCTTCACCGTTGTTAGCACCTGCTACATTTGTAGCACCATTACCTGCTGCATTACCTTTTCCTGCAGCGTTAGCTAGCGCATCACCAGCAACTTTTGTGTCGCCTGATAACTGAGCTTTAGTGTCCATATCGGTGCTGCCTTTACCTTTGAAAGAGATGCTAAAGTCAACTTCTCCATTTGCATCGCCTTTGCCAGTACCCCAACCATTGCCTTGTCCAGCACCGTTAGCTTTTCCAGCAGCGTTGCCTTGAGTATCAAGTGCGCCGTTTCCTGTTCCGTTTGCTGCACCGTTTCCACTATTGAATCCGTCGAACCAGTTAGCAGAAGCAGTTCCAGAAAGAGCGATTAGAGCAGCGAATGTGATAGTTTGTAATTTCATGATAGTTATTTCCTAGCAAATTTAGTTTTAAGTTAGTTCCAATAATTTGGAATATATTAATATAATAATATTCTAATATATAATCGTCAAGGAGTAATTTAAATTAATTCTTTTATGATAAAAATTAGTCCAAAGAACGTTTAATCAAAATATGAAACCATTCTAACGGGAAAAAGCTTAACTAATTATTAAGCAGCTTCAAGTTATGATAAATGGTGCTCTAAAAAGATTATTAACCTCTTTCTTCACCATGATTCAATCGAGGTTATTCGGACCTCCTGAATGATCTGTTATGATATACCTGAATCCGTGATTTCAATGCGGGTAATAGGGGGGATAAGATATTGGTTTAGCAAGGGGTTTAAAAAACCTTATTAAGCGGGTATTTTTTAAACCCGTAAATGAATCAATAGCTTATTCACTGTGCCATAGTGAAGTCACGAATTCAGGATATAAAAAGATGGCTTACTTAAATCTAATTGACATCATCAGAACTTTCATAAAAAAGCATATTATATAAACCCGAGAATACCTCATGAGCGAAAAACCTAGCAATATCGAGTTCAGCGCACCCGATGACAGTAAAGCATTTCTTAATAAAGAGCTTGCCAAAAAACAAAAGCAATTATCAGAGCTTTCTGCAAATAGTGACCCATTAGAAAAAGCAAATCTACAATATGATATTAGCGAAATTATGTTAGATATTGCTAACCCTGGTATGTCTGAAACAGCATGGGGTATGGCAAAGGAAGCATTTGATATCTATATGCAACATAAGCAATGGGAAGACGCTGTACGTTGCTGTGATGTACTTTATCGTACGGAGCAACCTGGCTCTATCATTGCTTTAGGTAACGGACTTTGGTTAGCGGTCACCTACCCTATTGACCCTGAACTTACAATTCTTATGTTAAACAATCTTATTGATGATACGCCGCCAAAAGCTGATGGTGCAGCCGTTGCAGCCGTTTCTGCACATTACATTGCCGATTTACGTCTTGAAGGTAAAAAGCGCGATAGCGTGATGTTCCTCACCATGAATATTATCGCTAAAGTTGCAGAACGTCATAGTAATGTAAGCAGTCAAGAGCAAATGGACTTTTGGATGGATAAGTTAGAATTAAATGATCCTGAAATTTATTTACCACGTTTATCGCAAGTTATTGATGCCATTGTTGCAGATACTTGGTGGTACGACCGTGATGCTTTGCGCGCTGAATTACCAGTCAATTAAATCGTGCTAAAAAATGTCATTACGTGACACCTTGCTACAGCTCTCCTCTGTCGCACTTGATGCTGTCAGAGGAGATAAGGTTGTTAAAAATACGTTAAAAAGAAACCACTATCTAAACAAGTGTCACCTCTTAGCGATTGGTAAAGCAGCAGAGGCAATGACTTTAGGTGCTATCGAGCAACTTGGTAGCTTAATTCAAACGGGTTTGATTATATCCAAGCATGGTCATTTCCAGTCATCATTATTATCTTCTGATTTTCGATTCCAGTGCATTGAATCCGACCACCCTATTCCTGCTAAGGCGAGTTTATCTGCGGGAAAATACCTTGTTCAATATCTACAACAGCTCCCTATAGATGCTCACTGCCTTATTTTAATATCAGGTGGCACATCAAGTTTAGCAGAAGTACTACACGAGGGCTGGAGCTTAAATGATCTTCAAGAACTTAATCAATATCTGCTTGAAAATGGCTACTCTATTGAGCAAATTAATGCCGTACGATGTCAACTTTCTAAAATAAAGGCGGGAGGATTGTGGCATTATATCGGTAAACGACATGTTACTTGCCTCATGATTTCTGATGTTGAAGGTGATAATCCTGCGGTCATTGGTTCTGGTCTACTTTTTCCCTCAAATACGACTACTCCTACTAACTTACCCATAAAATGGAAGCAACGCTTTAAACCGAGACAAGCGGTATCCACCCCAAATTTTTACTGGGAAATTATTGCTACCTTAGAGCATGCAAAAAAAGCAGTGAAAACTTCTGCTACGAAGATGTCTTATAAAGTAAACGTTGATAATAACTTTCTACACGGCAATGCTACTGATATTGCAAAACAGTGTGCCCAACAACTAAAACAAAGTGATGTTGATATAATTATATGGGGAGGAGAAACAACGGTTAAGCTTCCTAAAAATGCACCAGAGGGTGGGAGAAATCAACACTTTGCATTAGCTGCTGCGATAGAGCTAGAAAATAGCAACTGCGCTTTAATTAGCTTAGGCACAGATGGCAGTGATGGAACAACAGAAGCCGCAGGTGGTATAATTGATGGACAGACTATTGCACGCGGCGCAGCACAAGCATTATCTGCCAAGCAATGTCTACAACAAGCAAATGCTTATACCTTCCTTAAAGCAACAAATGATTTAGTGATAACAGGTGCAACAGGAACCAATATTATGGATATTGTTATTGGCATAAAAAAACGTGACTAAAGCCACGTTTTTTTAGAGCGCAAAGAACAAATAAACCAATAATTTACTTACCGTCAAAAATACCCCATTTTGAAATATCCATCATATTTCCTGCTTCTTCTGCAATCGGTGGAAATTGATTGGTAATAGCATCAGATACCGTCACAGGATCAGGTGTACTAATATAAGGGAAACGCCACCCACCAGGCATACGTCCTAATTTGCGAGGACCACTCATCGCTTCATCCCATGCTTTATCAGTAAAGTCAGTATAAAAATCTGGCCAGATATAACGCTTATCGCCCCATGCCTTTTTCTTCTTTTTATTGGTACTTTGAGGCATAAAAGGAATTTTATTTCCCATATTACTCCAGCCCTTATTCCAACCCTTCATAGGGTTTGAACTACCATTCTTTCCAAACGGCATGGCAGGAAAAGAGTTCGGCATTGAGAAGGGCATATTATTATTTCCCATAGAAAAATGACTTGGGAACATATTTCCTATTGATGTATTCGGAAACCCTTGCATTGGAAAATTATTAGGATAAAAACTCTGAGGGGCAACAGGCATTCTTTGCAGAGGCATCGCTGTTACTGGTACTTGATACTGTGGCAAAGTAGATGTTGGCATGTGATATTGTTGCTGAGCCATTGGCTGAGTATTAGGAAAATACCTAGGTACAGGCACCGTATACTGTGGAGTTTTTGTTGCATTAGGCGTTGTAAACGAGTTTATAAAAGCAGGTTGCTGAAAAGGTGCTTTTGGAAATGCAGGTGCTTGAGGTGCTAATGGCGTAGAGAAGGCATTATTAGCAGGTGCTGCAAATAAAGACCCCGTAAACAAGCTCATCATTGTGGTTAAAAATATTTTATTACGTAAGTTTTTCATAGCGGAGTAGTCACAAGTTATTTTTTAGATTGCTTTAAGTATACCAGAAGTAGTTAATATTAGTAATAACTAATATACTAATTTTCCATATGATGACCTGTATTAGCATCAAACGAAAAAATTATTAACAGAGTCCCCAAGATAATTTTAAGGAAAGCAGGATAAACTCAAGCTATTTTTATTTATAGTACAAAAATCTTTTGCTAATTTACTCTAACATACAAACATCTTTTGATTTAGTCATTTACGATAAAGAAAATCCTGAACAGGTAGGGAAAACTATCTTTAATCGTCATAACATCGTATTGTATTTATAATTTCTATTGAGCTATTTGCTCGAAAATACACGCCTACTAGTATATTAACTACGTTGGTTTAATGGAGTACTAAATTAAAAGGAGTAAATAATGAAGCCAGCCGTTGTCGTCATTGGTATGGGAGAAATTGGTTCTGTGCTTGCCCGAGGTATGTTAAAAACAGGTCATCCTGTTTATCCTATTACTCGTGATATGAATATGATAGAAGAAGCAGAGCATATCACCAATCCTGCTGCAGTTATCGTCGCTGTCGGTGAAAACGACCTTCACCCTGTGCTATCAAGCCTACCTGAGTCATGGCAAAAAAATCTTGTCCTAATTCAGAATGAGTTACTACCAAGAGATTGGGAACAGTATGATTTTCCTGCTCCCACCATTATATCGGTATGGTTTGAAAAGAAAAAAGGGCAAGATGTAAAAGTAGTTGTGCCATCTCCAATATATGGTGCTAATGCACAGTTATTATTTGATGCTTTGCAAGCTCTCGATATTCCCGCACAGATTATTAATAATGAAGAGGAAATGATCACAGAATTAGTGCGTAAGAATTACTATATTCTATGCAGTAATATTGCAGGACTAAAAACAGGCGGAACGGTTGGAGAGCTTTGGGCTAACCATCAGGACTTTGCCAAAAAGGTATTAGTGGACATACACGAAATACAAGAGTACTTAGTTGGTGGAACTTTAGATCATAATTTACTGACTAAGGCGATGTTAATTGCTTTTGAAGGCGATCCTGATCATGGCTGCATGGGGCGTAGCGCACCTGCTCGTTTAGCAAGAGCCATTCAAATAGCAGATGACGCAGGGCTTACTATTACAACATTGCGGGAGATTGCCGAACAAACAAGCAGTTAACTGTTCGACAAACTTACCCGCAAAGATTCTAGAGGAAACAAAAAAATGAAAATATTAAAATATACCGTACTAAAAACCATTACGCTCTTTGCGGGTAGTCTTTTATTAATGAATACCTCACTAGCAGAAGGACTTAACGGACCTCATACGCATGGTGAATTAGAGGTGAGTATTCTTAAAGCACCTGATGAACTGGTATTCGAGATGGTCGTGCCTGCAAAAAATATTGTTGGTTTTGAGTCCGCAGCGAAAACAGATGCTGAAAAAAAGCGTCTAAAAGAAGCTGAAATAGCCTTATACACTGCCGAAAACATTCCCGTCTTATTTAACTTTTTCCCTAGAGGTTCTTGCTTACCCTATGAGTCTTATGTAAATTCCGATCTACTAAATGTTCACTCACACCCTAAAAATCAGCAAAAAGAGTCATTTATTGGCAAGCTAGCAAAAAAATCACTTGACAATGATGATGTTCATGTCGTTGGCAAAGATGGACACAGTGATTTTGTTATGTCGTATGTATTTGAGTGCCAAGGTGTTAGCGAAGTAGCACTTCACTTTGAAAAGATATTCCCTAGTATTAAGAAAATTAATATTCGTAAGAAAAATGTGGAAGGAAAAATAATCAAAACGATTAAGACGAATAAAAATACTTCCATCAAGCTTAAAGACATATAAATTATCGTGCAAAAACCTCTCGAGAAGAGCAATCAGCAGCTCATTGACCATTTTCTTGATGCCATCTGGTCAGAGAGAGGCTTAAGTAATAATACCTTAAACGCTTATCGACGTGACTTACAAAACTTTGACCAATGGCTAAGCACTCATCATACTCCTCCTGGTTTACTTACTGTCGACAAGCCTTTGCTACAAGAGTATATAGCCTCACGCGGTATTGCAGGAGCTAAAGCCAGTACGATGGCGCGAGTACTTTCGAGCTTGCGCCGCTTCTATCGTTATCATGTCCGCATAGGTAGTATAAGTGAAGATCCCTCTGCCTTAATTGACTCACCTAAGCTTGGGCGCGCATTGCCAAATACTATTTCAGAACGTCAAGTAAGCGATTTGATTGAAGCACCTGAAATACTTGATCCTATTGGCTTACGAGATAGAGCAATGCTTGAGCTACTTTATGCGACAGGTTTACGCGTATCTGAACTCGTCACCCTAGAAGTCTCACAAGTTAGTTTACAACAAGGCGTATTACGCGTCATGGGCAAAGGTAATAAAGAACGCCTAGTACCAATGGGTGATGAGGCTGTAGAGTGGATTGAACGCTATCTACTCGACTCCCGTCCTATTTTAATGAATGGCAAAGGCACTTCTGAGCATTTATTTGTGACACAACGTGGTAGTGGTATGACTCGCCAAGCATTCTGGTATCTCATTAAACGCTATGCACAGATTGCACATATCCATCAAAAAATATCACCTCATACCTTACGTCATGCCTTTGCAACACACTTATTGAACCATGGTGCTGATTTGCGTGTCGTACAGCTATTGCTTGGTCATACCGACCTTTCTACAACACAGATTTATACACATGTTGCACAAGCTCGTTTGCAAGAGTTGCATCAGAAACATCACCCACGAGGTTAAAGCTCAACACTAAACACATCCAAACACATGAATAAACCGTAATATTCTAAAATGCAAATAAACCAATATGCTATTTTGGAATTATTCCCAGATGATATAGAATCAAACAAATACATTAAAAATAAACAACAGAGAAAACCAATGATAAAAAAATTACTATTAGCATCGACACTCAGTGGCTTGCTTCTTGCTGGACTTGTAAACGCAGAGTCTGAAACTAAAACAGCGACAACGTCAGATGACTCTAGCGCTATTATTGCTCTAAAACAACAGCTAACAAAAACATTTCGTCGCGCCCCCGATACTATAACTAAGAGCCCTATAGATGGCGTTTTCCAAGTTCTCTATGGTACTGAAGTTGTTTATGTTAGTGCTGATGGTAAATATTTTATTGCGGGTGACCTTATTAATACTGAGACTCGCGAAAACCTTTCAGCAATTGCTCAACGTTCCGTACGTAAAGATATAATCAAAGAAAAAGCTAAATCCCCCATTGTCTTTAAAGCCAAAGATGAAAAGCATGTACTTAAAGTATTTACCGATATTGACTGTCCTTATTGCGCAAAGCTACACCGCGAAGTGCCAAAGTTAAATGAAAAAGGGATTACAGTTGAATACCTAATGTTCCCTCGTGCGGGAATAAAATCAAAATCTTATGACAAAGCCGTTAGCGTATGGTGTGCAGGCGATAGCAAGGCACAACAAAAAGCAATGACTACAGCAAAAGAGCGTAAGCCAATAGAAGAAAAGAAGTGTGAAAATCCTGTTGAAGCACAATACAAACTTGGTCAAGAAATTGGCGTAACAGGCACACCTGCACTTGTTACCTCATCTGGACGCTTAATTCCTGGCTATATACCCGCAGATCGCTTAGCTAAAATGCTTGAAAATGATGCTGCTACAACATCCTCTAAAAACTAAATAAAAATGAGAGAAATACTAATAAAATCGCTTAGATTTAATTCAGAATCTCCTTAAATAATTGCGGCAACTATATCCCTAAGGTATAGTTGCCTTTTTTCGGCTACACCTCTCGCAGGAGAGTTTCTATTATTACGATAATTAACGTATTTAATAGACACCGAAGGCGCAAATCCGCTCGGAAACGCTCAGGTACAAAGGACTGCAAGAGTAACTCTTAAAATAATGAGTTAGCCGACTCTGGAGAGCGAGATGTAGTACATCTCCACCGAAGGGTATCAACTTATAAGCCTCTGGCATATAAGGAATCTCTCAGGTAGAAAGGACAGAGGGGCGGCAGATGATCATCATCTGCCGCCCTTTTTTTATGGAAAATAGTATATGTCAGAAACTAACGCCTCTCTACGCACTCCCCTCTACGACCAACACTTGCAAGCAGGCGGCAAAATGGTTGATTTTGCTGGCTGGGAAATGCCCATAAACTATGGCTCTCAAGTACAAGAACATCATCAAGTCAGAAAAGATGCAGGCATGTTCGATGTCTCACACATGGTTGTTGTTGACTTTAAAGGTGCTAACAGTAAAGCATTTTTACAGTACCTACTCGCCAATGATGTCGCAAAATTAAAAGACCAAGGTAAAGCACTTTATAGCTGTATGCTCAATGACAAAGCAGGCGTTATAGATGATCTTATTGTGTATTATTTAGCAGATGATTTTTATCGCATGGTAATTAATGCAGCCACACGTGAAAATGACCTCGCTTGGATAAACAAACAAATAGAAGGCTTTGATGTTAGCTTGCAAGAACGTGACGATTTATCCATGATCGCGGTACAAGGCCCTAATGCACGCGAGAAAGCACTATCGGTACTTGACAAGGAAGTTGCAGAAAAAGCGGCAATACTAAAACCCTTTTTTGGCGTACAAGTTGGCGATACTTTTATCGCACGCACAGGCTACACAGGCGAAGACGGCTTTGAGATTATGCTACCCAATGCAAACGCTGCTAACCTCTGGAATGCCTTTATTGATGCTGGAATTAAGCCAACAGGCTTAGGCGCACGCGATACCTTGCGTTTGGAAGCTGGCATGAATCTCTATGGAACCGATATGGACACCAGTACATCACCACTTAGTGCAGGTTTGCGCTGGACTATCGCCCTAGAACCTAAAGAGCGTAACTTTTTAGGTCGCGCTGCTTTAGAAGAAGAGATTGCCACAGGTTCAACATCGAAATTAGTCGGGCTGGTACTAGAAGAGCGAGGCGTATTAAGAAGACATCAGAAAGTTATCACCGCATCAGGCACAGGAGAAATCACCAGTGGTACATTCTCCCCTACTTTAGGCGTTGCCATTGCAATGGCTCGTGTACCTGCTGATACAGGCGATAGCTGCCATGTAGAAATACGCGGAAAACAATTAGCCGCACGAGTAGTAAAACCGCCTTTTGTACGCAACGGAAAATCTTGCCTGTAAACAACAACAGACACAATATCATTTAATATTAACAAAATGACGATAAGGAAAAACACATGAGCACAAATACCCCAGAAGACCTACTGTACACAAAATCTCACGAATGGGTGAGAGACAATAAAGACGGCACAGCAACCATTGGTATTACAGATCACGCCCAAGAATTATTAGGTGATATTGTTTATGTTGAGCTGCCAGAAGACGGTGCTGTTTTTGCTGCTGAAGACCCTTGTGGTGTGATTGAATCCGTAAAAGCCGCTTCAGATTTCTACTGCCCTTTAGGTGGTGAAGTCATCGCAGTCAATGAGTTATTAGATGACTCTCCCGAGTTAGTCAATAGCGAGCCTTATGGTGATGGCTGGATAATGACATTAAAGCTTGACTCTACAGATGATCTTGATCAGTTACTCGACTCTCACTCTTATATAAATGAAATAGCAGAGTAATTACACTCAAACATCCTCAAGAGTTAGGATTGCTTTAGTCGCTTAAAACAATCTATCGCGACTAAAGCGATCAACCCATACCCCCTTGATTTAATTATTTTTAATGAGCCTTAATTGCTTATCCACAAGATTTGATCAAACTTTTTATCAACTCATACCTTTTAGCTCTATTATTTTCGAACAGGTAGTCCCCCATGAACACCTCCCCTTTACACACACTTGAGCAACGTACTGATTTTATACACCGTCATATTGGTCCTGATAATGCTGATATAAAAGCGATGTTAAAAACCATTGGCTCAAATTCTATCGATGCCTTAATTCAGCAAACTGTTCCGAGTAGTATTCATCTTGAAATGGGGCTTGATTTAGCCGAAGCGTGTACCGAGCAAGAAGCGTTAAATCAGCTCAAACAGCTAGCAGAAGAAAATATCGTCAATAAATCCTATATTGGCATGGGCTATTACGACACCATTGTGCCACCCGTTATTTTGCGTAATGTGCTAGAAAACCCAGGTTGGTATACTGCTTACACACCTTATCAACCAGAAATTTCTCAAGGTCGCCTAGAAGGTTTACTCAATTATCAGCAGATGACAATGGACTTAACAGGCATGGACATTGCTAATGCATCCTTACTAGATGAAGCGACTGCCGCAGCCGAAGCGATGGCTCTATGTAAACGTTCAAATCGTCTGAAAACAGATAAGTTTTTTGTCGCAAATAACTTACACCCGCAAACCATTGATGTACTACAAACACGCGCCAAACACCTTGGCTATGAGTTAATTATTGGCGATATAGAAACAGAACTGGCTGATCACGAAGTCTTTGGAGCTATCACTCAATACCCTTCTAGCACAGGTGCAGTGATTGATATTGAGCCTATTATTGCTCAAGCCCATGCACAAAAAGCATTAATTTGCGTAGCCACTGATTTAATGAGTTTAGTACTACTAAAATCACCTGGAGAGCTAGGTGCTGACGTGGTTCTCGGCTCTAGTCAACGCTTTGGTGTACCAATGGGTTATGGCGGACCTCATGCTGCCTTCTTTGCTACCCGCGATAAATATAAACGCTCTATGCCAGGGCGTGTCATTGGTGTATCTGTTGATAGTCGTGGCAACCCTGCTTACCGCATGGCAATGCAAACACGCGAGCAGCACATCCGCCGCGAAAAAGCGACATCGAATATCTGCACTGCACAAGCACTACTTGCCAATATGGCCGCATTTTATGCAATTTATCATGGGCGAAAAGGCTTAACCACCATTGCTAATCGTATCCATCGCCTCACCTCCATCTTAGCGAAAGGCTTGCAGGAATACGGCTTATCACTCGTCAATAACACATGGTTTGACACCATCACCGTTGAAGTTGGCGATAAGCAAGACGAGATATATCAGCGCGCATTAAACGCTGGCATTAATTTAAGATTATTAGATGATGACAAGCTAGGTGTCAGTATTGATGAGCGAAAATCAGGTTGGGATATTATTGAGTTATTTGATGCCTTTCTTGGCTCTGAACATACGCACAATATTGCTAGTTTAGATAGCGCCACGATCAACGAAGTATTTTCAGGTATTGATGACAAGTTACTGCGTACTGATGACATTCTTAGTCATGATGTATTTAATAGCTATCACTCTGAAACAGAAATGTTGCGCTATTTAAAACGTTTAGAAAACATGGATTTATCACTTACTCATGCGATGATTCCATTGGGTTCTTGCACCATGAAGCTCAATGCAACCAGCGAACTGATTCCCGTTACATGGCGTGAATTTGCCGACATTCATCCCTTTGCCCCAAAAGATCAAGCCACAGGCTATCTAAAAATGATAGAGGAGCTAGCTAGCTGGTTAGACGAAGTAACAGGCTATGATGCCACCTCGCTACAACCTAACTCTGGCGCACAGGGCGAATATGCAGGTTTACTCGCTATCCACAATTATCAAAAAAGTATTGGTGAAGGACATCGTAATATTTGCCTTATCCCAAGCTCAGCACACGGTACAAACCCTGCCTCTGCCACCATGCTGAGTATGAAAGTAGTGATGGTTAAATGTGATGATAAAGGTAATGTTGATGTTGATGATCTACGCGAGAAAGCCGAGCTTCACGCCGATAATCTATCGGCTCTAATGATTACTTACCCATCAACTCATGGGGTCTTTGAAGAAGCCATTGTCGAAGTATGCGAGATTGTTCACCAAAACGGGGGGCAAGTATATATGGATGGCGCAAATCTAAATGCTCAACTCGGCTTATCAAAACCTGGGCAATTTGGCTCTGATGTATCCCATCTTAATTTACATAAAACATTCTGTATTCCGCATGGCGGTGGTGGTCCTGGCGTTGGACCTATTGGTGTTAAAAGTCACCTTGCACCCTTTTTACCAAGCCATTGCGTTACCCCTATTGACGGCTTAGATGAAAAAAATCGTGCTGTATCAGCCGCTCCTTTTGGTAGTGCCGCTATTTTACCCATCTCATGGATGTATATGAAACTTATGGGAGCAAGCGGTTTAAAACAAGCCACTGAAGTGGCAATACTAAACGCCAACTATATTACGGAACGTCTAGCAGATCATTACCCTATACTTTATCGAGGTGATTTTGGACGTGTTGCCCACGAGTGCATTATTGATATTCGCCCGATTGAAGAAGCATCGGGTATTAATAATGAGGATATTGCTAAACGCTTAATGGACTACGGATTCCATGCGCCAACCATGTCCTTTCCAGTTGCAGGAACGCTAATGATCGAGCCAACAGAATCAGAATCAAAAAAAGAAATTGATCGTTTTTGTGATGCGATGATTGCTATACGCGAAGAAATTAACAAAGTGCAATCAGGTGAGTGGAGCGTTGATAATAACCCACTGCGTAACGCGCCACATACCATGCTTGATCTAGCAGAAGACTGGGACAGACCTTATACGCAACAGGTCGCTATTTTCCCGAAAGGTGTTTCTACCACTAGCAAATACTGGCCGACAGTCAATCGTGTTGATAATGTTTATGGTGATCGTAATTTGATATGCTCTTGTCCCAGTATCGACACATATAAATAGGGTAGGTAATCATTATGGCAGGCAGTGGCAACACGGGAATAACGCGTATTATCAAAGCATTTGGCTTTTCCATGCAAGGATTAAAAGCAGCTTATAAATTGGAAGAAGCCTTCCGCCAAGAAGTATGGCTGTTAATCGTTGCCACGCCCCTCGCATTATGGCTAGGTGATACAGGCATAGAAAAAGCCTTGTTGATTGGCAGTATTATGCTATTGCTGATCGTCGAAATACTCAATTCTGCCATTGAAGCAGCGATTGATCGTTTTGGTGGGGAAATACATGAGCTATCAGGTAGAGCGAAAGACATGGGGTCAGCCGCGGTCTTTTTAGCGATGGTCAATGCGGGAATTATTTGGTTATTGGTGTTATTTTAAAGCTTCAATCATTGTAACTACTCAGATTGCGCTCTATTTTATTCAAGTTGAAGACAAAAGGGCGAGTTTTTTCACTACCCACTCTCTCGGGTGAAGCGCAGGAGTAAGCGGTTAGCTGGGTCGCCTTTTCTTTGCTTACTTTACTAAAGCATAAGATTCGATAAATCTCATCTAATCTTTTGGCGACGCAAAAGAAAGTAAGTTGT
>Ga0256832_1000577_pt1 | contig 24025 bp, 11 predicted proteins | sample 134614metaG_FD_190534 | JGI IMG/M metagenome (GOLD analysis project Ga0256832, IMG submission 190534) | Hydrothermal vent microbial communities from Lau Basin, Pacific Ocean - 134-614 | ecosystem: Environmental > Aquatic > Marine > Hydrothermal vents | place: Pacific Ocean: Lau Basin | collected... | reverse complement strand
GGATTTGGCAAACTGTTTGGGGAGTTGGTAGCAGCCAAATTTATTTGGCTGAAAAATCCTTGTTCCAAATAAATTTGGAACTACCGACCAATCCATCAAATATGGATTTATATTAGGCTTTGCCCGTGGCGCCATGTTGCTGCGCTCCATGGCTACAACGGCAGTTGAAACAGCCGTTACCTTGGATTTGGAAAGCTGTTTGGGGAGTTGGTAGCAGCCAAATTTATTTGGCTGAAAAATCCTTGTTCCAAATAAATTTGGAACTACCGACCAATCCATCAAATATGGATTTATATTAGGGTTTGCCCGTGGCGCCATGTTGCTCCGCTCCATGGCTACAACGGCAGTTGAAACAGCCGTTACATTGGATATGGAAAACTTGTTTGGGGAGTTGGTAGCAGCCAAATTTATTTGGCTGGAAAAGCTCACCATCTCCCGAGTGAATTCGGAAGTACCAACGAAAAATCCAACTATGTGGCATTTTCCAACCGGAATTAAGATTGCAGAATTAAGAGACGTAGTGAAAAGGCACGCCTTTTCACATCAACAAAGTTAAGATTTAAGATTTAAGATTGCAGAATTAAGAGTGGAGAAGGATGGAATTCAACACATAAGTTCCTTGCTTTATTCTATGGGGCAAATCTTTAGACCGCCTGCCCGTTACACCGTTACACCGCTATACCGTTATACGGCTTCCCCGTTAGGCGCTACGCCGTAAAACCATCGAAATAGCACCGCATCGGTAAGTAATAACCCTTAGTTTTTGGCAATATCAAATAATCAAGTGCTAAATTCAGGTATTATCACTAATAATTGGTTAAATTTGCTGTCCAGACTCGTCGGTCTGTCTCCATTGCTAGGACTTGTTTTGTAGTCTCTACATTTTTGCACTACTCTGAGCGTAATCCACAATCCATTTTTTGTTTCAAAAATAAAACTATGAAAAAGTATTTTCTACTCTTTTTTCTCTTGAGTACTTCTTTGGCGATTTTGGCGCAAGTCAATTATACAGCTAATGATCAAGTTACACCCTACACCGGTCTGTTTAGACCCGGAATTAATTTTGACTATTATCCACCCTACACCAGTATTGAATTGGCTAATATTGCAGCCGGCAACCCTTCCCTTGGCCTAAATGGCATTGGTGCCAAAACATCCCGTCCGGCACTATATGAAAAGTTTACGCAAACTTGGGGTTTAAACTTCCATGTCAATAACTTCCAACACTTTCAAGATGTCGGGATGAAAGATTTGACGATGATCGTCGGATTCCCGGCCGAATGGCATAGAGATCAGACCATTTATTGTGACGGCAATGACCCTTACCATGTTTATTGTGGCAATGATCCTTATACGACGAATTGTCAGTCCACCATGTTTGCCAATTTATACACGCCTATTTGGGATGGTGGCGCCAACGGGACTCCTTATAATGATGACAACTATTTGGCGGCTTACATGTATGAATTGGTGACCCTGTACAAGGATGATGTAAAGTTTTGGGAAATCTGGAATGAACCCGGCTTTGACCACTCTTATGTCCAAGGTTGGCAACCGCCCGGAGGCCCCGGCAACTGGTGGGACAATGATCCATCTCCTTGCGTCAACCACTTTCATGCTCCTATCGAACATTTTGTCAGAACGCTTCGTATCTGCTACGACGTAGTCAAGACCGTGGATCCGGATGCTTACGTTACTTTGGCCGGTGTCGGCTTTGAAAGCTTCTTGGATGCGGTACTTAGAAATACAGACAATCCCGTCGATGGCAGCGTGACACCGGAATATCCACTAGGTGGCGGTGCCTATTTTGATTGTATGGGCTTTCATACTTATCCTGATATTGACGGAAGTGTACGCGAGTGGGACAGCAATACAAATCAATGGGTCTATCATAGAAATTCGGATGCCGCTGCTCAAGGTGTTATCAAAAGAAAGAATACCTATCAAAACCGGCTGGCAGTTTACGGTTATGATGGTGTCACTCATCCAAAAAAAGAGTGGATTATTACCGAAATTAACTCTCCTAGGGTCAAATTTGGTGCACAGTCCATGGCTTCCGATGAATCGCAAGTCAATTACATCACCAAAGCCGTCGTCAATGCCATGAAAATTGACGTTAGACAAATGCATCCTTACCAATTAGCGGATAGAAAGACCGTGGCTGATGCTACCGGAGAATTTGACCTATTGGGTATGTACCTAAACTTCACCGGCACGCAGCCTTACGATAACCTGACCAAAACCAATGAAGGTATTACCTATAAAACCACTTCGGATGTTTTATTTGGGACTAAATACGATGCCGCCAAGACGGCAGCGATGAATCTGCCTAATAATCTCGATGGTGGCGCTTTCTACGATGTCGCCAATAATCGCTACAAATACATCCTTTGGGCTAAGACCACCTTGGATTTGAGTGAAGCTGCATCAGGTACCTATTCTTTTCCGGCATCTTTTGGCATCTCGACCTTGTCCAAGCGGGAATGGAATTATTCGGAAACCAACAATGCCGTAGATATTTCACCGAATAATATTCAGCTAACCGGTCGCCCAATCTATTTATTGGATGGATCAGACCCGGGTAATGGCAATATTACCCTGACTTGCCCGCCTACGCTTAATTTGTCTTTACCGCAAGGTGCTTCTACAGTCGTAGGTGTTTGGAATCCGCCGACAGCGATTTCCACTTGTCCTTTGGATAATACTGTTACCGTCAATCAAACAGGAGGCATGCCTTCCGGATCTGATTTTTGGATGGGGTCACACACCATTACCTATTCTGCTTTTGACCAATGCGGAAATACGGCTTCTTGTAGTTTTGAAGTCGTGGTCAGTGCCGGTGGTTCTAGTACAGTGTCTATGACTTGTCCACCGGATGTCAATGTTACCACATCCAATGGGGCAACGACGGCTGTTGCTTCGTGGGCGACACCTACTGCGACCACCAATTGTGGCACCAGTGCCAATACGACAGTCACTCAAACGACAGGCTTGCCGTCCGGTAGTAATTTTACCGTAGGTACGCACCCTATTACTTACCAAGCAACAGACCAATGTGGGTCTTCCGCCACCTGCTCATTTTCTGTGATTGTCACTCAAGGAGTGGCTACTTCTTGTGGAGAAGAAGTGGGTTATACTAAGATTGGGGAACAAAATAACCACGGCTATTATCTTTCCAATACTTCTATGAATTGGAATGATGCTCAAGCCGCTGCTCAGCAAAGCAACGGATATTTAGTGGCCATCAATTCCGCTCAAGAAAATGCCTTAGTTCAAGCCGGTGTGACCGACATCGTCCTGATTGGGCTCAATGATGCACAGACAGAAGGCAATTTAGTCTGGGCTAATAATGACCCGGTCACTTACACGAATTATAACACGGCCTGCACTTGGTGTAATGCCAATGGCAATGATTTTGATTATGCAACGCTATTACCATGGGATGGGACTTGGGCTTTTGAGAATCAGTGGGTGAGTCGTCCTTTTGTTATGGAAAAAACTTGTTCCGGTAGCAGTGGAGACCTTACTCTGTCAAATTGCCCTGCAGATATTACGCGAACCTTGGGAGCCGGCGTCACCGAAATTCCGGTTAACTGGTCAATGCCCACAGCAACGACCACATGCTCCTCAGGAAACAATATTACGCTTACGCAAACAGCCGGGGCTAATTCCGGTTCTAATTTTAGTGCGGGGACTTATACAATTACCTACTTAGCTACAGACCAATGTGGCAATTCTGCTACTTGCACCTTTACCGTAACCATAGTGCCTTACAGTGGTGGCGGTGGTTGTGGCCCAAAAGCCGGTTTTACTTTACTCGGTGAATTCAACGGGCATGGCTACTATTTGTCCAATGCTTCTACACCTTGGGATGAAGCTAAGACCCTTGCGGAAAATGCGGGAGGCTATCTAGCGACCATGAATACCCAAGCGGAAAATGATTTTGTAAAATCAGTATTGGGTAGTAAAATGGCTTTCATCGGCTTTAACGATGCGACAACAGAAGGCATCGGAGAATGGGCTAATGGAGAGGCTGTTACTTTGGACTTGAGCTACGCTAACTCTTCTACTAATGACTATGCTGTCATGAATTTTTGGGCCGGTACTTGGCAAATGGTTAGTCAAGGCGTCTATAAGCCCTTTATTATGGAAGCTGATTGCGGCAGCATCGGTCAGTTGGTCATTAACTGTAGAAATGACATCTCAGTCACCATCCCACCCGGTAGTGTTGGAACAACCGTTAGTTGGGCGGCACCTTCGGCGGTAACGACCTGTAGCAACCAACAAGTAACTGTCACCCAAACCGGCGGACCAACATCGGGCTCTAATTTAGCCGCCGGCTCTTACAATGTTACTTACGAAGCCACCGACCTTTGTGGCAACACGGCGACCTGTGGGTTTACCATTACGGTAACGGGAGGGGCAAGCAATTGCAATGACTTACCCGGCTACACACTTTTAGGCAGTTATGGTGGTCATGGTTATTATCTTTCCAATGATGAAGCCAACTGGAATCAAGCCAAGACCCTTGCGGAAAATGCAGGGGGGTATTTAGCCTCCATGAACACCCAAGCAGAAAATGACTATCTAATGTCTATGCTGGGAAATAACATGGTTTTCATTGGTTTCAACGATGCTACAACAGAAGGCACCGGACAGTGGGCTAATGGAGATGCGGTCACCTTAGATTTGAGCTATGGAAACAGTCCGGAAGCGGATTATGCTATTATGAATTTTTGGGCGGGCACTTGGGAAATGGCCAATATGTGGGTCGCCAAAAAATATGTGATGGAAATGAATTGTGGAGCTTCTCAACCGGCGCCTTATCAGTATGTTCCACTTCCCATCATTGGAACCAAATTGATGTCCATGTATCCCAATCCGGCGGATGATATTATTACGGCACGCATCCTTTCGGAAAAAGAAGCAACCGTGCAGTTCTTGATTTTTAATGCCCAAGGACAAGCCCAATCCACGACCAAGGCAGACCTTGAGAAAGGGGTCAATGAAATTGATTTTGAGATTCAGGATTTGGAGCCCGGTATGTATTTCTTGAAAACGACCGGCCAAGATGCGAACCAAGTGATTAGATTCGTCAAAATGGATTGATACCGGTTTGGGTTCATATAAAAAAAAGGGGATTGGCGCGGCCAATCTCCTTTTTTTTTCGCCAATTCCCATCTGGAAATTGATAGCACAAAAATCAAATTTTTCACGTAACTGTTTAGGTGTCCCAATTTTTAGATAGAAAATAGGTATTTTTGTGGATGTTGACGTAGGTATCCACGGCCGTGCGTCCCTACGTGAGAAAATTTTAGCAAAAACAGGCGCAAAAAGGGCATTTTCTAGCGAAAATGAGCGGCTGGCTAAATAGTTACTTTTCCACTATCTTTCCCGTCTTATTTTGCCCGCAGATTTTTGGGAAACCCAACCCTTGCCCCTTTCTTACAACCGATCCAGCTGCTCCAAGAGCCAAGCTCTTTCCATTAAGACATCCTTTTCTCTCACTTCCTGTTTAAACTGTTCAATTTTCTCTTTGTCATAAGGATTTAGATTATCCAATTTTCTGATGAAAGCAATCGAATCTGACCACATTCGATAATGGTAACCCACTACTTTCTTTCGTTTCAAGAAGAACTTTAAAGAGTGAAGGTGGTGGTCTAGGAGTTCTCTTTCCGAAGTCTCCCAATAGATTTTTATTTGTAAAATTCGGGCAGTAACCGCATAAAACAAATCGCTATAATTAACATCTGCCAATAACTCTAGCGCTTGGCCATAGTTCTTTCGTTTATGTTCCAATCGAGCCTTATTCAGGCTGTAAGTCTCTTTACGGATATCCTTTCTCAAGAATGGCTTATAGGACTCGATAAAATCAGCCACCCACTCTGTATCTCCCACTTGTAGAGCCATGGCTGTAATATTACTAAACGACACCTTTGAAAGGTAGCCGTCTTCAAAAAGTAATTTTAATTCCAAACCCTTCTTGTAGTAATCTAGTACTTTAGGGACAAATTCCAGATTATTTTGATTAATCTTTCGAATGTAATAGTTTAAGATCATCTTAAAGGCCTCTTCAAATTCTGCATCAGAAAAATTATTCTTTTGTGTAAACAAACCATCATCTAGTCGCTCAACCACCTTCTCATCTCCTCCTTGCATCATCTTTATAAAGTGATAGTAAATGGAGATGGAAGGAATTCTCAGAAACCTTTCTTGGGAGGCGATGGACATGATATTATCCAATAAAGGAAATTCATAATTGCTATCATGTACAGATTTATAAAAAAGTGCTGAACACGCTACGCGTAGCTTAGCAGTCAAATAAAAACGATCTAAAGAATCAATTAATCCGGAGTGATTAATGAATTTCTCACCCCTTGATTGAGCCAAATACCAGCTTTGAAGCCCAAGCCGATACTTCCCAAAATAATAAGCCCAATCCTTTTGGTCTCGTTTTTCAAATTGGATTTGGCAGTGTTTTAGCTTTTTAGAATAATTTTTTGCCAAATTTCGGTGCTTCAATCCTTCCAGTAAGAGCCAGGAGGCCTCGGCCGGCTGTTTTTTTAGCTCTTCCATGCTTATAAAGAGCTCAAATTGTTTTTGTAAATAACTCAATAGTAAGCGCATCTTTTGGTCATTATAGGTCATTGATGCCGGATAGACCTGGTAAAATACTTCTTTTTTGCTCAAGTCATCCCTTGCTAATACTTCTTCCGACAATAAAAAATCCCCCAAGGCAATCAAATCTTCTCGAACATTGAAGTAAGGGGAGTGTATAAACCGTAAAAATGCATCCAGCTCTCGCTTGGTTAAGCCATGTAATCCCTCCCAGATTAGTGTTTTTTTCATTAATTCAATATTTTATTCCCTTTTTTCTATGTTTTTTTAACTAATCACAAATATACAACAAACGTTTTTTTTTTACAAAGTAAAAATGTGAAAAAATATAACTAGCTTGTAATCAGGTATTTATGCAAAAAAAATCAAAAAAAATCAAAAAAAAGGCGCTACAATCATCAAAATTTGTATTTTTCTTACATCCAATTAATACCGACTTTTGTACTATCCAAAAACAGACAGCAAATTAACAAACAAAGTAACTAGTCCGCAGGGATGCTTTTGAGATAAAAAAGAGCTATTTTTTTTTCTCCGGATGAAGACTGCTTCTTTAGCAATTGCAAAGGCTATTGCTAAAAAAATAGACGGAATCTAGTAGAAAAATAGACTTTTGGGGTCGAAATATTTCTGACTTACTAGTTACTAAATTAAATTGGGAGCTCTATGATCAACAAAACTCTTATAATTTTTAGTTTTTTCATCTTCGTTGGCCTATCCCTTTCCGGCCAAACTTGCACGACTGACACCCTATGGTCGTCCCAAAGTGACATTGATAATTTTCAAACAAATTATCCCGGTTGTACAACCATCTTGAATGATTTGAGAATTACTGGGACAGATGTCACCAATTTGAATGGGTTATCTGCTGTCACAACTTTCATGGGTAACCTGAAGATTGATACATGTCCTCAGTTGACTTCGCTTATTGGACTCAATCAGGTGGATACCATCTATAGTGGTTTTTATATCGAAAAAAATGATTACTTACAGACTTTAGATGGAATTAACAACCTAAAATCAGTGGAAGGCGAGCTGAAAATTCGATACAATAACTCTCTCAGCTCCATTACCAATATTGGTGGGCTCAACCACATTGGCTTCAACCTAGAAGTCATCGGAAATCCCAGACTTAAAAACCTAAATGGTTTTCAAGCCATCTCGAATATCAACCGTAGCCTATACATCTCCGCTAATGACAGCCTGACATCCGTAACAGGATTAGACAATCTCCAGAGTGTTGGTGAATTGCTCATCATGAGCCAAAACCCCCAACTGGCTGACTTATCCCCCTTTAATAAGATAGAATCTATTGGAGTTAGCCTTATCCTTGTGGATAACCCCGCTCTCGCCAGCCTAGACGGACTCCAAAATATTACTTCGGTTGGAAGCAAAATTCAAATTGAAAACTGTGCCATTACCGACTTACAGGGTTTAAACGGTCTTACCACAGTTCACGACAGTCTTATCATCTATAGAAACCCAAACTTGACTTCTTTGGCCGGTTTAGCCAATATAAGCTCTATGGATGTGCTGAAAATCAAAGAAAATCCGGCCCTAATCTCTTTGGACGGCCTGACCGGATTACATGCTGTTGGAGACATGGACATCTCTTATAACAGTCAATTGACTTCCTTGGAAGGCTTGCAAAACGTAACTGATTTTAACGGAAGTGTACTACTCATCTATAACAAAAACAAAGATTTGGCCGGACTTGAGCAAGCCAGCGTTATTCACGGTTATTTAGGGGTCAATTATAATCATTATCTAAAATCATTAGACGGACTGGATAACTTGAAGTCCATCGATGGATTTCTCGCTTTTAGTTGGAATGATTCCTTAACGGATGTTTCTGCTTTATCCAATTTGGATTCCGTCAAAGGGGGATTTGTTTACATCGACGGCAATCAGTCCTTGGAAACACTTCATGGGCTGGAAAACATGTTTTACATAGGAGGTAGTAGTATTGATATCCTAAACAACCCCAAGCTGACTTTTTGTGCGATGCCTAGTATTTGTTACCACCAAACCTATGCTAATCATTTCCTTGCGGAAAACAACGGCCCGGGTTGTGCTACCAATAGCGAAATCGAAAATGCCTGTGGAGGCCCTGTCATTCAAGGTACGGTTCATGCCGATTACAACAATAACTGCCAAACTGACGCCAATGAAGAACCTCTAGCTAATTGGCTAATCAGAGCCATTGGAAATAATGATACCATCCAAGATTATACCGACAAACTTGGTTTTTATAAATTATTTGTTCCTAGTCCGGGGACTTATAGTGTGACGGCATTCCCGCCTGATTACTGGTCAGAATCTTGCACCGGCACTGTCGATGTAAGCATGGACAATAATCAAGACGTAGGAACCGTCCACTTTTATGGGCAGGAAGACATCAATTGCCCCCTTCTTTCTGTGGATGTCACATCTCCTACGGTCACCCCTTGCCAAAATACTTATTTTAAAGTAAAATATTGCAATAACGGGACAGTCGTTGCACACAATACTCAAGTGACCATTAAGTTTGGTGAGTCCGTTACCGTCACGTCTGCTATGTTTGCAGGAGCCATGCTGGGTTATACGGATTTAGGAGACAATACCTTTAGGTTTGACTTATCCGATGCTTTTGTAGGAAACTGCCAAGAATTCACTGTATTTGCTACTATCAGCTGTGATGCGATTGAGGGGCAAGCTATTTGTGCTTACGCAAATATCACTCCCAATGAAAATTGTGCTCCGGTGGATCCAAACTGGTCCGGAGCATCTATTCAAGTTTCCGGAAAATGCACAGCCGGTAATGTCATCTTAAAAGTCAAAAATGTTGGAGTGGGCACAATGAACACCCAGCTGACAGATGGAATTATTGTAGAAGATTGGGTGCTTTTAAGAGAGCAGGTACAGCTCAATCCCAACGACTCTATCGTACACACGTTCCCGGCAGACGGAAAAACTTACGCTTTAAAAATAGATCAGGAAGCCTATCACCCCGGTCAGTCCAACCCTATTGTGGTCATTGAAGGCTGTGGAACCAATGCATCAGGGACTTTCTCTACCGGCTACACCTTACAATTGCCCGAAGATGATGCTGATCCGTTCAAATCTATTGATTGTCAGGAAGTTAGACTAGGTATTACCGCCACCGACCAACAAAACTTCCCGATTGGATATGGTGGCAAGCACTATATCGAAAGAGGACAAGACATCGAGTACAAAATAAACTTCCAAAATACCGGAGCCGACACACTTAGAAATATGGTCATCAAAGAAGTACTTTCTAAATATTTGGACAAATCCACTTTGCAATTGGGGGCGAGCAGCCAGCCTTACATATTACACATTTATGGAGATACGCTTTTCTTTAAGATGCCTAACTTGAGCATTCCACCCAAAGACACGAATGAAGTCACTTCTCAAGGTTTCATTAAGTTTAGGATTAGTCAACTACCGGAATTACCCAATGATACAAAAATCGAAAATACCGCCTTTTTATACTACGGCACGACAGATACCGCAACAACCAACACCGTTTTTAATACCATCGGTGAAGACTTTATTCTTGTGGACATTTTTAGCCCCAAAAATCCACACTTAAAGCTTAATGCCAGTCCGAATCCCTTCTATTCGGAAACCACTTTCCAAGTGGATGGCATTAGCTTTAAAACCGCTCAATTTTTTCTTTATGACCAAATGGGACAGCTTGTTCGAAGAGAGCAATTCTCCGGCAAGCGCTTCAAATTACTTAAAGAAAATCTGAAACAAGGAGTTTATTCGTTTGAGATTTTATTTGATAATAATACCAAAGCGAACGGCCGCCTAACGGTTTTTTAACCTATGAAACGACGCCTGTCCACACCATTTATTTATAGGATTAGATGTATTTTGTAGAGCCATGCGACGTGACGTGGCTCTACTTTTTTTTTATTGTTCCGGCTTTGGTGCTTGATTTGAAGCGTACCCAATTCTTGGTTCAAATTCTATCCGGAGAATTGGGTGTACTACAGTTCTTGGGGGCATCTACTCGATTATTTTTGCTTTAAAAATTTTACTGTTTTAACTTGGTGTTTGGTTTCAATTTTAAGGTAATAAATGCCACTACTTAAAGTCGTTAGGTAAATCTTATTGGAGAGAGAATTTAATAATTTAAAACTAATTAATTGGCCTATTGAATTGTAGATAGATACTTTTAATTTTTCTCTAAGTCTTTGGTCGATATTTATATAGTCATCTGCGGGGTTTGGGTAAATGGTCAGGACTAAATCATCTTTTAAAGATGTATAAATGCTTGAAGGGTTAGATTCCATGACTTTGGGGATAGTAATTATTAACGGATTGTTGGTGTATCTATTTGTAGTAAAAACTAAATCATAGTAATTTAACGTTGGGTCAACTGTAAAAATACTATCCGTGTTATCTTGCATTTGGCCGGGTGTACTATTGTAATATCCATTGTTTAAAGGCAATAGGCTTGAAGAACTATTTCTTACCCCTAATTTGTCATAGGTATTTACGCTTAAATTATGTTCTGTTTTCATAATTATACTATTATGGAAAACCCACCAATAGCTAAAATTTACATTGGCTAAATCCATTCCGGTTTCTTTGTTTAAATTATTGCTAAAAATTAGACTATCTGAGTCATAGACAACAATGCTGTAACCTTTAATCCCATAAATTATGTTATTCGAAAAAATCGAATTTCTCATAGCTGCTCCATTAACTGGATTTCCGATGGCAATGCCTCTAGTTGCATCATAAACCAAATTATTCTTTATAAACACATTATTCACGTTAAAATGTGCAACGATTACTGCTCCAGGATCACTTAAGGTACTATTCGTGTTGTCGGCTTTACGATAGCCCCACATCATGTTGTTTGTTATCACAAAGGGATTGTTAGGATTTTCTGAGCCTGATTTTAAATCAATTGCATTTTCTGCATACGCACAATCGCCATTATTATCTTGGTTGCCATTACAGTCTGTATAAATTAAACTATCAATAAAAAAATGATTGTTATCTATTATTGTTCCTTCATAATTGATATAGTTTTGATTAGCGCTCCCTGTTTTTACAGCTTGGAATCCATCCACAAAATTATATACTTCATTGTTCAAAACCTTAGTATTTTTGATGCTAATACTGTCCAAAGTGCCGTTGGATAAAGCAAAAGCAGCCCTGTCAATATGTAATGAAATGTCATTTTTTTGAACTCTACAGTTTTGTATTGTATTGTTATTAGAATTAGGATAAATATAAATAGCACCACCGGCAACATTACTTGTAAAATATCTATTAATTATATTATTACTTGAGTTTTCTATTTTAATAGGAATCATGCCGTCACTTTTCTCCCAATAGGACATTCTATCAATAGTCCACCAATTTGCATCTTGCAAAATAAAACCGACTTTAGCTAATTGATTCGTATTTAGTTTTCCCGGATGCGTATTGTTCCCATTGTATAAGGAGATATATCTTTTATTGTCAGAAGTCCCACTTGAATTTAAAACGACTTTGTAATCATTACTCGGAAGTCCAGCATGGCTGTAATCACCGGGTAAAACATAAAAATATTTGATTGCTGGATTGTTTATATTAGCCCAGTCACTATTAGTTGATATTAAATACATTTCTGAATTGAGCGAATCATAAGGAGGAATGGTGACTGACTCTTCATATTGGGATTGTGAAAAACAAACAACAAGAGAGTTGAGAACGAGCAAGAATGTAAATAATTGTTTCATTTTTTTGAGCTTTTGATGTGTGGACGGTTTGTATATGGTGCGTTTGGCATTTCAATGTTCCAAATTTTTAGTTTACTACAATATTTATTTATTTATTTATTGCTATCACCTTCATTATTAGCACTATCTGCCAAATGCACTATATTTTTTGTTAGCGGTTCGGCATTGTTTTTAATTTTATATTCATACTTGTCTATTTTGTACCAATTATGTTTAATGCCTTCAAGTTTAAATGTTTCAATAAATTTTAAACCAACTTTTGTAAGTACATTTATCGAACCTTGATTATTACAGTCAGTAATTGCATAGACTTCATTTAGGTTTAATTTATGGAAACCGTAATTCAATGAAGCAAATGCAGATTCAGTAGCAAAACCTTGTCCCCAAAATCTTTTTAATAATCTATATCCAAGGTCAAAATAGTTTCTATGATTATTGGTTTCTTTTGTTACAAACTCCAATCCAGTCCAACCAATAAATTCATTAGTTTTTTTATTAATCATTGCCCAACGACCGACCCCAAACTCACTATACTGCTGATTGATAAAATCTATGGCTTCAATTATTTGCTTTTTAGTCGTCATCGTTTTATTCCCTAAAAAAATATGAACTTCTGGGTCAGAATGAAGTTCAAGCATTTCATTTACATCCGTTACTTGTATTTCTCTTATGATTAATCTTTTTGTTTCTGTAATAACTTTCATTATATATTTTTCAAATATTATCAGTTTTTAATTCATTTTTATTGGTGTACAAATTTCGATTAAAAAACCATTGTTTGTTTGAAGTGTACCCAATTCTTTGGACAGAAGTTGGACAAAGTTAAGAAATGTTTGGCATCTTTGTATAGTCGGGTAGCCATATATTTTCCCCTGAACCTTTTTTTAAAAACATCTCAGCATCATTTTCTCGCAAGCTTGACTACAGAAACTTGAGTTTTAGGGGCAAGCCCGGCTATCAACAGCTTTGGAAAAAGGGAATCATACGGCTTTTGAATATATTATGCTTGCACGGATAGAAAAGTAGCTCCTACTCCGTAACTGTTTAGGTGCTCCTATTTTAAGGCAAAAAATAGGCATTTTTGTGGATGTTGACGTAGGGATGCACGGCCGTGCGTCCCTACGTGAGAAAATTTTAGCAAAAACAGGCGCAAAAAGGGCATTTTTTGACCAAAATAGTGGGTGCCTAAACAGATACCCTACTCCTTAACAAGCATCCGGGTAAAAACTCCTTTCTCATTAACCAAACGCAGGAGATAAGTACCGGTTGCCCAATCTTTTGTGATTACTTCTTGGTTGGCACTGCGCATCTCTTTTTGTGCAAACATCAATTGGCCTTGCTGATTAAAAACTTGAATAGCAAAAGAATGATTATCCGGATTTTTGATGTAAAATCTATCTTCCATTGGATTTGGCTGTATGGAGATGCCGGACAACTTAATATCATCTGTACCTAACACATAACAATCGGGCTCATCAGTGAATTTGATGGTCGTCCCATCTGCGTAAGTGACACAACGCAAAAATGAGCCTTCTTCACACAAAGCCTCTTGCGGAAATAAACACCAATTATAAGAACCTATGCCTTCAATAAAATTATCTCCCCAGTCAGCACCAAAACTATTAGTAAAATAATCGGGATCCGTTACCTGAATTTGAAAATCTTGACCATCAATGTTTTCGGTGGTCACCGATTCGATGTAAATGAAAAGACTATCCGGCATCCCAACCGTGTCCGGAGATTTCACCTTTAATGTATCTCCGGCAATCAACGAGAAATCATAAAGCAATCGTTTCTCACCATTCGAATAATAATACACTTTTTGGTTGTCCTGACTGATCATTTTTATTTGGTTTTGAGTACAATTACATCTACCGTCTAGAACAAAGCGAGTTTCTCCATCAATTACTGTATCCCCAACAATTTCTATGGTATTGATTTCCCAATAAGCGGCAGGAGGGCCACCTACGGCATGCACATACGTCCACTTCATCCCTACTTCAAAATACTGGGCAGAAACCGCATAAGAACTAAACATCAAAAGGAAAAGAATGGCTAAATTTTTCATAATTTAAGTATTTTGTAACTGTTTACGCCTACAGATGCTAAATTACGAATTTTTTTACAACTGTGCAAAAAAAATCCTTAGTTTGAAGAGTGCAGCGGCTTGTTCTTTTGTCCACAAAATATTGAAGACCATCAACTTGGAAGCCCTTAACGTGTGAATATACGTAGTAGCGGCCTTCAACACACTTGTCTTTCAATTTATGACTTAATTTTGTTCAAAGATACAAACTTTAAATTAAGCACAAAACCCGCAATTACATATATTTTTTGTTGTGTAGCGTTTTTATTCTAATTTCAATTTTTCCATTTCAGAGTTTGATATTTTAGATAAAGGAAATTCTGATGGATATTTTGTTAAATTTATAGCTTTGTCCAATCTATAAAAGTGAATATATTCAAAATTTGCAATTAGGTCAGGTTTCCCTTTTATCGCTTTTGTATTATACTTTTTTCTATTAAACATATATTTAAAAGCAACAGACCAAAAATCTGTGTACGCCAACATTCCTACTTGTAATTTATTCGGCATATCATTTCTTTCAATTACTCTTAATAAAGTCCATTTTTTATCATTTTCATATTTATAGGATTGATAAAAGGTGTTCCCAACTCTTGAAATAGCAATAGATATCCATCCTTGTTTACTGGGAAAAACTTTCAACTTACTTTTTCCTTTTATAGTATTTTTACTTTCAAATTGTGGTTCTCCTTTTTTTGTTGCACAACCTGTAGATAAAAACATCCAATTTTCAAACCCTTTAGCATTCTTATCTGTATTTTCCGGTCTTGGTGCTCTCAACATTAAACCTGCAAGTGAATATTTTACCTTTGGGGATAGAGATTTTTTACCAGTTACTTTTAACTTTGTAATTACTGTAAAGTTACCTTCCACTTCTTTAAAATAAAAAGGACCTCTATGAAATTCGCCAAACCAAGCCGTACTTTCAGGTATTAAAAGAAATGTTTCATCTTTGGATATTTCTACCTTGTCTATAAAAGACGGAAAACCTTCAGTTTGATGATGAGTTTTCCATTTTTCCAAAGTTAAATGACTAGTAAATTCATCATTTAGAACTTTGAGATCGTTTTGTGCATTTAGATTTGTGATAGCCATAAGTATTGCATTTTTTGCATTGTTAACTGTTTTTGTTCCTAATGCAAAATTATGTATAGCTTACGATTTATCTTTTAACATATGTTAAATTGAAGGGTAACTGTTTTGGTGTCCCAATTTTTAGATAGAAAATAGGCATTTTTGTGGATGTTGACGTAGGGACGCACGGCCGTGCGTCCCTACGTGAGAACATTTTAGCAAAAACAGGCGCAAAAAGGACATTTTCTAGCAAAAATTAGCGGGTGGCTAAATAGTTACATTGAAGTTTTGGTAATACTTTTTCTTATTCTGCTTAAAGATTGTTGTTTTATTCCTAGGTAAGAGGCAAGATGCCCAAGTGGAATTCTATTTACAAGATTAGGGTTTTTATTTAAAAATTCTAAATATCTTGTCGTAGCATCTTGATTTACTAATTCACTTCTATTATTTAGTTTTTCAAGTAAAGCATTCTGTGTGATTTTATTGGTAATGTTTTTCCAATTAGGAATTAACTCTGTTAACTTTTCAAAAGATTTTTTAGAAATAATAATCAATCTGCTTTTGGTAAGAGATTGAATATATTCACTACATATAACATTATTTTCATAGGAATATAAATCCACTAAAAATTGATTTTCTTGAAGAAAATATCTTACAATTTCATGACCTTCTTTATCATAAAAATAAACTCTAAAAACACCTTTGTCTATAAATGCAATTTCTTTAGAGTATTTCCCTGCTTCTAAAAAATGTTCATTTACAGCATATTCTCTTATAGAAACTAAGCCTTTTAAGATTTCTACTTGAGTATCATTGAGATGATCAAAGGTTTTGATATATTCAAGGAATGAGTTCATTTTTTTTGTTATTGTGTCGGTGAGTGTATGCGTCGTGGCGGACTAGCCCTAACAGCTAGCTAAAGCCACCAATCTTTCATTCCTGCAAGCAGCCAAGTATAAGCTCTTTCTTTTTGTCCGCCATTACGCATCCACATTGATATGTGTCGTACTTTTTTTTCTCCACGAAGGTACACAGAAATTCTCTAAAAGTTAAAAACAAGCGATAAAGAAAAGCCGGACCGATCTTTGGAATTTTCTTTTTCCCTGATTCTATCTTGGTCGGGCGGCACTCCGACACTTTTGCCAAGAACCAGCCACTTCCCATACAACGCTCTCATTCTCAAGTACTTACCATGGTGGCTTCGACTGCGAATCCTTTGGTCAATGGGTGTCGGGGATTCATCACATTTTTCCCCGCAAGGGTATGACAGCATCTCTTTCCTTTGGAATCTGCGAAGTCACTATGGGCGGCTCTCCTTTTGTGCCCCAAGAGCCTATGTCCAAGTTTTCGGGGCAAGCTCACCGCTAAATCACAAAACCATCATTCTTTTCGTGTTTTTCGTGGTTCATCAGCCTAGAGCATTTGGCTGCCAAACCGCTACACCTTCACACCCTATCTTTGCCCAAGATGAACTATCTTTGCGCCCTGTATGTTAAAATTGGGCAATGACAAAAACGACTAAGAAAAAAACTCAAGAGAGCATCCATGTGATTGGGGCAAAAGTTCACAATCTCAAAGGAATTGACATTTCTCTTCCCCGAAACCAACTCGTGGTCATCACCGGAGTCAGTGGCAGCGGTAAATCATCCTTGGCCTTTGACACCATTTACGCCGAAGGGCAGCGTCGATATATGGAGACTTTTTCTTCTTATGCCCGTCAGTTTATTGGAGAGATGGAAAGACCTGATGTCGAAAAAATCACCGGTTTGAGCCCCGTTATTTCCATCGAGCAAAAAACAACCAACAAAAATCCCAGATCTACGGTCGGCACAGTGACCGAAATTTATGACTTTTTAAGACTGCTTTTCGCTCGTGCCGGAGAAGCTTACTCTTATGTGACGGGCAAGAAAATGGTGCAATTTACCGAAGACCAAATGGTCGATAATGTAATGGCCAATTATACCGACAAAAAAATATCTATTCTAGCTCCTTTAGTCCGTGCTCGTAAAGGCCATTACCGGGAGCTTTTTGAGCAAGTCCGCAAACAGGGTTTTACCAAAGTACGGGTGGACGGAGTCATGATGGAGCTCAGCCCCACACCTAAATTAGATCGCTACAAAACCCATGACATCGAACTGGTCGTGGATCGGATTAAGTTGGATAATAGCAAGATTGATCGCTTTCGCAAATCCCTGGAGCTAGCCCTGCAGATGGGGGAGGGGCTCATCTTTATCCTCGATATGGATACCAACGAAATCGCTTCGTTCAGCAAGCATTTGATGTGTCCCGAATCCGGCATTTCTTATGAAGCCCCTTCGCCCAACGCTTTTTCCTTCAATTCCCCTTATGGCGCTTGCCCTAGATGCACCGGGTTGGGATTTGTTACGGAAGTGGATATCAAAAAGGTCATTCCTGATAACTCATTGAGTATCAATAAACAAGGTATTGTGCCTTTTGGAGAAGTGCGGGAGAATATGTTGTTTAGGCAGCTCAGAGCCCTTTCGGAAAAGCATAAATTCACCTTTTCGACGCCCATCAAAAAAATTCCAAAGGAAGCGCTTGATACCATTCTTTATGGCGGGGACGAAAATCTACGGGTCAAATATCACCACACCAAAGATGAGTATGGATACAATATCGGACACGAAGGTCTCATCAAGATGCTTCAACGATGGTACAAAGAATCTACGTCGGAAAAAATGCGACAATGGGCTGAAAAATTCATGAGTGTTTCTACCTGCCCGGACTGTCAAGGGATGCGGATTAAAAAGGAATCTCGATTTTTTAAGATTGGAGACAAGAATATAGGCGAGCTTGCGCAAATGGATATAGCCGAGCTCAGTGAATGGATTGACCGGATTGAAAAACAGCTTTCCGAAAGGCAAAAAGCTATTGCCACGGAGATTATCAAAGAGATTCGCTTTCGCTTAAAATTTTTACAACATGTGGGCTTGGTCTATCTCAATTTGAATCGCCCGGCTCGCTCCCTTTCAGGGGGGGAAGCCCAACGCATTCGATTGGCCACACAAATCGGCTCTCAATTAACCGGCATCACCTACATCTTGGACGAACCTAGTATTGGCTTGCACCAAAGAGATAATCAACGACTCATCGCTTCGCTCAAAGAATTGACCGAAATCGGCAACAGCGTCATCGTGGTCGAGCATGACAAAGACATCATGCTGGCTTCGGACTATCTCGTGGACTTAGGCCCCGGCGCCGGGGAGCACGGCGGTGAAATCGTTGCGGAAGGCACGCCCAAGGCTTTCCTCAAAAACAAATCAGTCACAGCCGAATATCTCAACCATACCAGAGTCATCCCTACACCTAGCACACGCCGAAAAGGAAACGGACTTAAACTAATCTTGGAAGGAGCCACCGGAAATAACTTGAAAAATGTAAAACTCACCATTCCTTTAGGGACTTTTACATGCATCACCGGAGTCTCCGGAAGTGGAAAATCTTCCCTGATTAACAGCACTTTATATCCTATTTTGCGAAAGCACTTCTACAAAAGCTTAAAAAATCCCCTCCCTTACAAAAAAATATCCGGCCTGGAACACATTGATAAAGTCATCGAAATTGACCAATCTCCTATCGGTCGCACCCCGCGATCCAATCCGGCCACTTACACCGGCGTGTTTACTTTCATCCGGAGTCTATTTGCTAATTTGCCGGAAGCCAAAATCCGGGGCTATAAACCCGGACGCTTCTCTTTTAATGTCAAAGGCGGACGCTGCGAAGTCTGTAAAGGCTCCGGCAAACGAATCATAGAAATGAATTTTTTGCCTGATGTCCACGTAGATTGTGAAGCTTGCCTGAGCAGACGATATAACCGGGAAACCCTAGAAGTCTTGTACAAAGGAAAGTCCATCAATGACATTCTAAACATGACCGTCGAAGAAGCAGCCGTATTCTTTGAGCACATCCCTAATATTTATCGAAAGATAAAAACCCTGCTCGACGTCGGACTGGGATACATCACGCTTGGACAACAAGCCACTACGCTCTCCGGCGGAGAAGCCCAACGTGTCAAATTAGCCGAAGAACTGTCCAAAAGGGATACAGGTAATACCCTCTACATCCTCGACGAACCTACCACCGGCTTGCACTTTGAAGACATACAGCAATTGCTGAAAGTGATGAACAAGCTCGTGGACAAAGGAAATACGCTCATCGTCATCGAACATAACATGGATATTATCAAAATGGCAGATTATATCGTTGATATTGGGCCGGAAGGGGGAAAAGAAGGGGGACAAATCATCGCCAAAGGCACTCCCGAACAGGTCGCCAAAGCTAAAATTAGCTTTACGGCTCCGTTCTTGGCAGATGAATTAAAGCCGGCTAAAACAAGTTGATAGAGGCCATCAGCTGGCGACTTCCCTCAAACTTTACGCCAAAATTGACTTTTTTTGAAAAAAAATTGAAAAAAATAAAAAAAACTTTTATCTTTATTCTTGTCTAATGGATTAAGCAAACCAACGCCCTTTTTAGCTAGAATACTATTTTTAAGCAATTGATAGTGTGGAGATTAAGAATAACAATATTCCCTCTGCTATCCAAATTATCACATTATTATAAAAAACACATTATTATTTTGTGGCATGCTTTTTGGTTTATGGTGTCCGGTGGCTTGCAACATTCCCAAACTATTCTTAGTATAATTTGGCATGTATTGGGGACCACATTAGACAACAAATTTTTTTAAAATCAGAGGAGACGATGCTAAAACAAAGTTTAAATCAAAAATTACTTCAGAAATTATCCCCACAGCAGATTCAGTTGATGAAGTTGTTGCAGATTCCTACAGCAACCTTAGAACAGCGTATTCAAGAAGAATTGGAAGCCAATCCTGCACTGGATGAAGGATACCAAGACGAAGAGGAGGTTCAAGGTGAGCATGAATCCGAAACCGATGACCATGACGAGTATGCAGATGAATTTGACGACGTATATAACGCCGGTGAAGTAGTCAAAGACGTGACGGTCGAAGAGCCTGCCGTTCCGGAAACCAATGATAAAGAATTAGAACTGGACGACTATGTAAAAGAATACATGGACGACGACCCAATCATGTACAAATCTACGGCCGGCACAAAAGATGAAGAAGATAAAAATATCCCTTTTGCCGTTCAATCCAGCTTTCACGAATACCTTGGCGAACAACTCGCTACTCTAAACTTAGAGACCGAAGAAGATCGGGCCATCGCCGAGCAAATTATCGGTAGCATTGATAATGATGGTTATTTGCGTAGAGAGCTGAAGGCCATGGTCAACGACCTGCTTTTTTCCAAAAATATCAGCACTACCGAAGAAAAAATTGAATCCATCCTAAAGCAGATTCAACAATTTGACCCCATTGGTATTGGCTCCAGAAATCTTCAAGAATGTATCACTATTCAGCTAAAACACCTTGAAAAAAATGCTAAAAATCTTGCGGATAGAGATATTGAAAACATCCACCTAGCCATCAAACTTATCAATAAATATTTTGATGCGTTTAGCAAAAAACACTTTAGCAAGCTCCTTAAAGGGCTGGATATTGACTCTGAGCGCCTAAAAGAAGTTATTGACATCATCACGAGCTTAAATCCTAAGCCGGCTAGTGGTCATGCCTCCGGTAATTCATCCATGAATTATATTGTCCCGGATTTCTTTATCCAAAATAAAGACGGAGAGTTGGAGCTTACGCTAAACACTAGAAATACCCCCGACCTTAGAGTCAACGACTACTACAAAGAAATGCTGACGTCTTACGTCAACAACAAAAAGAAAAAGAAACCCACCAAAGAACAAAAAGAAGCCGTCAATTTTATCAAAAATAAAATCGACTCCGCCAAGTGGTTTATTGACGCCATCAAACAGCGTTATGACACCATGCTCAATACGATGTATTCCATCATGAAATTACAAGAGGACTACTTCTTGACCGGAGACCCCGCCAAGTTGCGCCCCATGATTCTTAAAGACATTGCGGAAATGACCGGACTGGACATCTCCACCGTATCCAGAGTCGCTAACAGCAAATACGTCCAAACCGAATTTGGCACCAAGCAGCTCAAAGAATTCTTCTCTGAATCCATGCAAACCGAAGCCGGCGAAGAAGTCTCTACCTACGAAGTCAAAAATGCCTTATCCAAAATCATCGAAAACGAAGATAAACGCAAACCACTCAGCGACGAAAAATTGATGATTGCTCTTAACGAAAAAGGCTACAACATCGCCCGTCGTACCGTCGCCAAATATAGAGAACAATTGGATATCCCTGTCGCTCGTATGAGAAAAGAATTATAAGAGAGTGGTGAGTGGTGAGTGGTGAGAGATGAGTGGTGAGTTGCCAAGAAAGAAATAAATCTGCGAAAATCTGCGGGTAAAATCTGCGCACATCTGCGGGAAAGAAAGCGGTGAGAAGTGAGTAGTGAGTAGTGAGAGATGAGTGGTGAGTAGTGAGAAATGAGTAAGTCGAAATCTGCGAATATCTGCGGGAAACAAATCTGCGCACATCTGCGGAAAAAGATTAAAAAATCCTTTATTTAGACAAATTCTAAACTTTTGTTTGGCCGGTTGGTTTTAAAGAGACAGTACCAAAAAAAATCAAAATGAGCCAAAAGAAGATTGTCTATCTGGATAATAATGCTACCACTCCGGTTGATCCACGTGTTGTAGAAGCCATGCTTCCCTATTTTACCGAGCATTATGGCAATGCGGCAAGCCGAAACCATCCCTATGGTTGGGCTGCCGAAGAAGGAGTGGATTATGGACGTAAACAAGTAGCCAAGCTCATTGGCGCAAGCCCAAAAGAAATCATCTTCACTTCCGGAGCCACAGAGTCAGATAATTTGGCCATCAAGGGCGTCTTTGAAATGTATTCCCGCAAGGGCAACCATATTATCACCGTCAATACGGAGCATAAGGCCGTATTAGATACTTGTAAGGCTTTAGAAAAAAAAGGCGCAGAAGTGACCTACCTTTCGGTAAAAAATGATGGGATGCTGGATTTGGAAGAGCTAAAAGCGGCCATCCAACCCAATACCATTATGGTTGCTGTCATGTGGGCCAATAATGAAACCGGTGTTATCCAAGACATGGAAGCCATCGGAAAAATATGCGCAGACGCCGGTGTACTGTTCTTTACCGATGCCACCCAAGCTGCCGGCAAAGTACCCATTGATGTCAATAAGATAGGCATTCATCTACTCGCCATGAGTGCGCACAAAATGTACGGCCCGAAGGGAATCGGTGCGCTTTATGTCAGAAGAAGAAACCCAAGAGTCAAAGTCACCGCCCAAATGCATGGTGGAGGCCATGAAAGGGGGATGCGTTCCGGCACCTTAAATGTCCCCGGCATTGTCGGTTTTGGCAAAGCCGCAGAGATTGCCCTTGCGGAAATGGAAACCGAAGCCCAAAGACTAGCCAAACTCCGTGACCGGCTAGAAACCGAATTACTGAAAATTGAAGAAACCTACCTCAACGGAAACCGTCAAAACCGAATGCCACACGTCACCAATATTTCCTTCAAGCACGTAGAAGGGGAGGGCTTGATGATGACCTTCAATAAGCATCTTTCGGTCTCCTCCGGTTCTGCCTGTACTTCCGCATCTTTGGAGCCCTCCTATGTTTTATTGGCTTATGGTTTAGGCTCTGATTTGGCGCACTCTTCCATCCGTTTCAGTCTTGGAAGATTTACGACAGAAGAAGACATTGACCTCGCCATCGAAGAGCTCAAGCGGGGTACACAACACATGAGAGATTTGAGCCCGATTTGGGAGATGTACAAAGAAGGCATCGACTTAGATTCTGTAAAATGGTCAGAGCATTGAGCCCCCTTAATGGCCTTTGAACTTTAGTTCAAAGCTGTAGCCATCGAGCGAAGCCGGAAGGCACCACGTGCCCATGCAAATTGCTTCTAGGAGCACTCAACCACAAAGTCCGTAGGACAAGCTCAAATCAGAGAGGCTAGGTCAACGTCTCAATTTATCAACTAGTGAAGCATTTCATCCAGAGCCAATGGCATTATATGGGAACATTTTGGCTCACCAATCACTCCGCTTTGCTCCGTGCTTAGCGATCCACGTCCCAAGCGAATCTGAACGACGAAGTCCGAAGGACAAGCTTAATCAAGAAGCCAAAGACAAACGTCTCAACTTCTTCAACTAGCGAAGCTTGCGAGCGAATCAACTTTTTCAACTTCTTCAACTAACAGAATATCGAATGCAGAATGCCGAATATCGAATAATGAAGTAAAAAAGCCACAAGAACTCAAATTGTCTCAACCTGGAAAGCACTCAACCACGAAGTCCGAATCCACGATAGTAATCGGGACAAGTCTCAACCTAGAGAGCCAAAGGCAATTAACGGTGTAACGGTATAGTGGTTTAACGGTTTAACGGCTAGGCGGCTAAAAAATCTTACAACTATATCAATTACAGAATCCCAAATATCATATAATGGTGTAAAATCCCAATCAAAAACCCAAGTCTCTCAACTAGCGCAGCGAATC
>Ga0256832_1000576_pt1 | contig 24028 bp, 22 predicted proteins | sample 134614metaG_FD_190534 | JGI IMG/M metagenome (GOLD analysis project Ga0256832, IMG submission 190534) | Hydrothermal vent microbial communities from Lau Basin, Pacific Ocean - 134-614 | ecosystem: Environmental > Aquatic > Marine > Hydrothermal vents | place: Pacific Ocean: Lau Basin | collected... | reverse complement strand
GGATGCACCGCCAGCGGCCCCAGCAGCAGCGCCCGTTCGCCACCGGGATGGATGCGCAGCGGCCAGAAGGAAATCAGCCCCGCCAGCCTGCCACTGGCCACGTCCAGCGCATGAAAGCTCAAATCCTCCACCGGCGTCGACCCCTCCCGCAGCCGATAGGAGGCCCTGGTGCGCCGGCCCAGTCCGAAGGCGGCGTCCAGCAACGCTTCCGCCGGCCACGCCGGAGCGGGCGCGTTCACCAGCCGGAACCATTCATCTGCCGCCGCTGCCGTCATGCCCTGCCCCGTCATGGCTGCTTTCGTCCTCACCATTGCACCGCCGGCGGACGGCCTTCAAGCACCTCCGCGATGCGCCGCCGCGTGCCCGCGGTGGTGCCCGCCGGCAGATCGTCGGGCGTGAAAAAGCCCATCTCGGCGATTTCCGCGTTCGGCCGCCACGGATGGCGCGCATATTGCCCGGGCCGCAACACGTAGAGCAGCACGTGATCGCCGGGAAAGATCGCGCGATTGTCATAGATGCCGAACAGCTCCGGCCGCGCCCGCACCTCGATGCCGGCCTCGTCCAGCAGTTCGTGCGCCAGCGCCCCTTCCGCCGTGTCGCGAAATTCCACGCCGCCGCCGGGAAGCTGCCAGCCCGGCTTGTAGGTATGGCGCACCAGCAGCACCCGCCCCTCTTCGTCGAACACCATGCCGCGCACCCCCAGAGTCAGCGCCCGCATGCGCCGGAAAACGAACTGGGTCAGCCGCCGCCGCGCCTTCAGCGGCAACAGCCCCAGCAGCCGATAGAGTTTTTCGGTCGCATTCGCCATGCCGTGATGATAAGAGGCGGAGATGGGAACCAGGTTAATGGCGCAGGACATGCCGCTCACGTCCACACGACATTCGGATATCGTCGTGCGTCCCGTCGCCGGCCGGCGGGAGCTCAACGCCTTCATCCGCCTGCCAAAGGCGATTTATGCCGACGATCCGGCCTGGATCGCCCCGCTGGAGCTGGACATGCGCATGCGGCTGTCGAAGAAACAGCCGTATTTCCGGCACGCCGAGGGCGAGATGTTCATCGCCTGGCGCGGCGGGGAGCCGGTGGGCCGCATCACCGCCCAGATCGACCGGCTGCATCTTCAGCGTTATGATGACGCCACCGGCTTTTTCGGCTTTCTGGAAGCGCGGGACGATCCGGCCATCTTCCGCGCCCTGCTGGGCGCCGCCGCCGAATGGCTGCGCGCCCGGGGCCAGCGGCGCATGCGCGGACCGTTCTCGTGGTCGATCAATCAGGAAAGCGGCCTGCTGGTGAAGGGCTTCGATACGCCGCCGGCGGTGATGATGGGCCACGCCCGGCCCTGGCATGGCCCGCATGTCGAGGCCGCGGGGCTGAAAAAGGCGATGGATCTCATCGCCTATGACTTCCACCCCGGCATGCGCCCGCCGGAGAAGATGCGCGCCTTCATCCGCCGCCTGAAGGACAAGGGCGAGTTGACGGTGCGGCCGTTGAACCGCAAACGGTTCAACGACGAGCTGAACCTCATCATGGACATCTTCAACGACGCCTGGGCCGACAACTGGGGCTTCATCCCCTTCACCGAGGCGGAAATCCGCCAGATGGCGCAGGAGCTGCGCCTGCTGGTGGAAGACCATGACGTGGCCATCGCCGAATGGAAGGGCGAGCCGGCGGCCATGACCGTGGTGATGCCGGACATCAACCGCCTGATCGCCGACTTTCACGGCCGGCTGCTGCCCTTCAACTGGCTGAAATTCATATGGCGGCTGAAATTTTCCGGCGCCCCGAAGCGCTGGCGCATGCCGCTGATGGGCGTGCGGAAAAGGTTTCAGAACAGTCTCACCGGCGCCGCCCTGGCGCTGGCCGTCATCGAGGAGGTGAATGAACACCACCACGCAAAGGGCTTCGCCGGCGCCGAGCTGTCGTGGATTCTGGAAACCAACACCGGCGTGCGCAAGATCATCGAGAGCATCGGCGCCATTCCCTACAAGACCTACCGCATTTACGAAACCGACATCGCATGAACGATCCCGCCGGCAATGCGACCGAAAACGCCGCGCCCGGCCCGGTGCGGGCGCTGGTGCTGGCGGCCTCGCGCGGGCCGGACGACCCGCTGGCAAGGGCCTTTGGCGTGCGCCACAAGTGCCTGCTGGACGTTGGCGGCGTCCCGATGCTGAAGCGCGTGGTGCGGGCGCTGATGGAAGCGCCGTCGGTGGCGGAGATCGCCCTTGTCATCGACGATGAGGCGGCGGCGCGCGAGGCGCTGGGGCCACTGGCGGAAAACGTGGCCTTTCTGCCCCCGGCGGAATCGGCCTCCGCCTCCGTGCTGGCGGCGCTGGAGCGGGATGGGCCTTTCCGCCCTGTGCTGATCACCACCGGCGACCATGCCCTGCTGACGGCGGAAATGGTGGAAGATTTTCTGCGGGCGCGGCGGGAATGCGCCGATGCCGACCTGCTGGTGGCGCTGGCCCGCCGCGAGGTGGTGGAGCGGGCGTTTCCGGATGTGAAACGCACCTGGCTTTCCTTCGGCGGCGAACGGGTTACCAGCTGCAACCTGTTCCTGTTCGCCACGCCCCGCGCCCTGGCCGCGGCCCGCCTCTGGCGGCGGGTGGAGAAGGATCGCAAGCGCCCCTGGCGCATCGCGCGCGCCTTTGGCGTCTGGCCGCTGCTGCGCCTGCTGCTGTTCCGCCCCGGCGTGCGCGCCGCCTTCCGCATCGCCGGCAAGCGGCTTGGCATCGCCGCCTGCCCGGTGTTTCTGCGTCAGCCGGAGGCGGCCATCGACGTGGACAAGCCGGAAGACCTGGAACTGGCGCGGCGGGCCATTCGATCCTGAACACACGACGGAAGCAGCCATCCACCGCCCCGCGCCCCCTCCCGGACACCCCCGCAAGACATGCCATCGGGTGGCCGGGAGGGGGCGCGGAGCGGTGGGCGGTGGCGCCGGCAAGCGCCATTGCCATCGCCGCCGCCGCGCTCTATATACGGAGCAATCCCGCAATTTGATGGTTCATTGCGGAAATCCCGCTTCGGTGGGGTTCCGGAGGAGAATGCACATGTCCGACAGACCGCTGATGCCGAGGGCCACCGCCGTCTGGCTGGTGGACAACACCGCGCTCACGTTCAAGCAGATCGCCGAATTCACCGGCCTGCACGAGCTGGAGATCCAGGGCATTGCCGACGGCGAGGTGGCGCAGGGGGTGCGCGGCATCGATCCCATCGCTTCCGGCCAGCTCACGCGCGAGGAAATCGAGAAGGGCGAGAAGGATCCCAACTATCGCCTGAAGCTCTCCAAACCCGCCGTCGAGCTGCCGAAGACCCGGCGCAAGGGGCCGAAATACACCCCCGTCTCCAAGCGTCAGGACAAGCCCAACGCCATCGCCTGGCTGCTGAAGCACCACCCGGAGCTGTCCGATTCGCAGATCATCAAGCTCATCGGCACCACCCGCAACACCATCGAGGCCATTCGCAACCGCACGCACTGGAACATCGCCGAGATCACGCCCAAGGATCCGGTCACGCTGGGCCTGTGCAAGCAGGTGGAGCTGGACGAGGCGGTGCGCAAGGCGGCCGAACGCGCGGCGAAGGAGCGCAAGCGCCTGGGCCTGCCGGAGCCGGCGGAACAGGAGCGCCTGAAGACGCCGGACGAAATGATGCGCGAGCTGGACGAGAAGAGCGTGGACGAGGTGTTCGGCGAAGCGCCCGCCGCCCCGCAGGAGGCGGAAGAGGAGCCGGTGCCGGACGCCGACTCGGTTTTCGCCGGTTTGCAGAAGAAATCCGACGAATGAGCAGGCCGATGCGCTTGACAAGCGCCGTCCCGCCCCGCTAAACAGCCTGCCAGCTCGGGGCGGCATGGCCGCCCCTTGTGATTTTGGCAATGGCGACGCCCTCGGGCGGCCCGCCGCTAACCATGAAAGAGATGGTGCCATGAAGGTGCGCAATTCGCTCCGTTCGCTGGCCAGGCGCGACCGCGACAACCGCGTCGTGCGCCGCCGTGGTCGGCTGTATGTCATCAACAAGGTGAAGAAGCGCTTCAAGGCGCGCCAGGGCTGACGGCTCCGGCGCACGCCTTGTCGGGTCAACCCTTCAACCGAAAGGACGGTGAAGAGAAGTGGTTCAGGTCGTCGTTCGCGAAAACAACATCGATCAGGCGCTCAAGGCGCTGAAGAAGAAGATGCAGCGCGAGGGCATCTTCCGCGAGATGAAGCTGCGCGCCTATTACGAGAAGCCCTCCGAGCGCCGCAAGCGCGAGAAGGCGGAGGCCATGCGCCGCGCCCGCAAGCTGCTGCGCAAGAAGCTGCAACGCGAAGGCCTGCTGCCCAAGGGCGGCAAGAAGTAATATCGGCCGACGACACTTTTTCCGGCGCGCCTTTCCGCCCTTTCGGAAAGGCGCGTCTTGTTTTTCCGCTGCGCCTGAAATATGCCGATGGCGGCGGTGCGCAGGGTTCGCGACAATGGAGACTTTCGAATCATGGCGAAGATTCAGGGCAACGAAATCCGACCCGGCATGGTGCTTCAGCACAAGGGCGAACTGTGGGTGGTCACGAAAACCGAGCATGTCAAACCTGGCAAGGGCGGCGCCTTCGCCCAGGTGGAGATGAAGTCCGTGGTCGGCGGCACCAAGCTCAATGAACGCTTCCGCGCCACCGAGAGCGTGGAGCGGGTGCGCCTGGAGGAGCGCGACTACCAGTATCTCTACGAGCAGGACGACATGCTGGTGTTCATGGACATGGAAACCTATGATCAGATCGAGCTGCCGAAGGAGTTCCTGGGCGAGCGCGCGGCCTTCCTGCAGGACGGCATGACGGTGACGGTGGAAAGCCACGAGGGCAAGCCGCTGGGCGTGAAGCTGCCGCTGCACGTGACGTTGGAGGTGACCGAGGCCGAACCGGTGGTGAAGGGCCAGACGGCGGCCAGTTCCTACAAGCCGGCGATTCTGGAAAACGGCCTGCGCGTCATGGTGCCGCCGTTCGTTTCCGCCGGCGAGAAGATCGTGGTCAATACCGAAGATCTCACTTACGTGAAACGCGCCGAAGGCTGATGCGGGTGTTTCGCCAGCTCCGGCTTGTCAAGGCTGCTTCGCACCGCTTCGCGGCCCTGGCCTTGACAAGCCCGAGCTGGCGAAAGAATGGCAATGAAGCGCCAATGGCGAAAATTCGCCATTGGCGCTTGTCTTGGCAAAACATCCTTTCCCTGATGCGAGTGGAATCATGGTGCATTCGCCGACGCTGAACGTGATGGTGCGGGCCGCGCGCAAGGCCGCGCGCCACCTGTGTCGCGACTTTTCGGAAGTGGAGCAGTTGCAGGTGTCGCTGAAGGGCCCGGCCGACTTCGTCACCCGCGCCGACCGGCGCACCGAGGAGATCCTGTTCGACGAGCTGCGCAAGGCCCGCCCGGCCTACGGCTTCGTGCTGGAGGAAGGCGAGGACGTGGCCGGCGACGGCGAGCACGCCTGGATCATCGACCCCATCGACGGCACCACCAATTTCATCCACGGCATTCCGCATTTCGCCATGTCCATCGCGCTCAAGCGCCACGACGAGATCATCGCCGCGCTCATCTACAACCCCGTCGCCGACGAGATGTATCTGGCCGAGAAGGGGCGCGGCGCCTTCCTGAACAACCGCCGCATCCGCTGCTCCGCCCGCAGGGGGCTGGGCCAGGCGGTCATCGTCAACGGCTGCCCGCACCGCGGCCGCGCCGATCTGGCGCGCTTCCGCCGCGAGCTGGCGGTGGTGCAGGAACAGGTGGCGGGCCTGCGGCGTTTCGGCGCGGCCTCGCTCGACTTCTGCTGGGTGGCCGCCGGGCGCTTCGACGGCTACTGGGAACGCGGCCTGAAGGTCTGGGACATCGCCGCCGGCATCCTGATGGTGAAGGAAGCGGGCGGCATGGTGGAGGAGCTGGACGGCAAGGGCGACATTCTCGAAACCGGCGACATCATCTGCGGCGCGCCCGGCGTCTTTCCCATGCTGGCCACCATCCTGCGCGCCGTGAAGTGACGCTTAACGCGTCGGCACCGGCTTTTCGCCGCGATAGTCATAGAAACCGCGCTTGGTCTTGCGCCCCAGCCAGCCGGCCTCCACGTATTTCACCAGCAGCGGGCAGGGCCGATATTTGGAATCCGCCAGCCCCTCGTAGAGCACCTGCATCAGGTTCAGGCAGGTATCAAGCCCGATGAAGTCGGCCAGCTCCAGCGGCCCCATGGGGTGATGCGCCCCCAGCTTCATCGCCGTGTCGATGGCCTCCACCGTGCCCACGCCCTCATAGAGCGTATAGATCGCCTCGTTGATCATCGGCAGCAGGATGCGGTTGACGATGAAGGCCGGAAAGTCCTCCGCCACCGCCGGCGTCTTGCCCAGCCCGATGACGAACGCGCGCACCGCCTGGAAGGTGGCGTCTTCGGTGGCGATGCCGCGGATCAGCTCCACCAGCTCCATCAGCGGCGCCGGGTTCATGAAATGAATGCCCATGAACTTCTCCGGCCGGTCCGTGGCCGCCGCCAGCCGGGTGATGGACAGCGAGGAGGTATTGGTGCCGATGATGGTCGCCGGCGGCAGATGCGGGCACAATTCGCGGAAGATTTCGCGCTTCACCTCTTCCGCCTCGGTGGCCGCCTCAATGACAAGATCGCACTCGGCGAAGGGTTCATAATCGTTCACCGGATGGATCTTTTCCAGCGCCGCCTGGCGCTGCTCTTCCGAGATGCGCCCCTTGCGCACCTGGCGCGCCATGTTGCCATTGATGGTGGCCAGCGCCTTTTCCACGATGTCCGGCGCCACGTCCTTCAGCAGCACGTCATGGCCGGCCAGCGCGCACACGTGCGCGATGCCCGTTCCCATGTGGCCGGCGCCGATGACCCCCACCTTGCGAATATCCATCTTCACCAACCCTTCATGCACACGGCCCGATGCGCCCGCAGGGTAACGCCGCCCATCGCCAGCGGCAAGGGTTTTGGGCAGCGAACCACTTTTGTGCTATGCAGACAGGGAATCGAACCGGAAACGCGAACCGCACAGGCCGACCATGACCGACCTGAACGCGCAGACGGAAACGGCGCTGGCCCGCTTCGAACAGGCGCTGGCCGCGGCCGAACAGGCCTTCGCCGAGCTTTCCCGGCGCGGCGAGCAGGTCGGCGCACTGCGCGAAGAGCGGGAGCGGCTGGCGAGAGAGCTGGAGCAGGTGCGCCAGCGGGCCGACGAGCTGACCCGCGCCGGACGCACCGCGCTCTCGCGCATCGACACGGCGATGCAGCGCATCCGCCAGGCGCTGGAGGCCTGAGCGGCCCTGCCCGCCGTCAACTGGGGGACACATGCCGCAGGTCGTTTTGCAGATCAACGGCCGCAATTACACCCTGCAATGCGGCGAGGGACAGGAGGAACATCTGCGCCGCCTGGCCCGCATGCTGGATTCGGAAATCGCCGACATCCGCGAAAAGGCCGGCCCGCTGGGCGAGCTCCGCCTGCTCATCATGGCCTCGCTGGTCATGGCCGATCAGGTGGTGGAGCTGCAACAGCAGGTCGCCACCCTTTCGGCCGAGCTGGAGCGCCTGCGCCAGCAGGGCGATCCGGCCTGCCGCGAGGCCGCCACCCGCCTGCTGCAGGCGCTGGACGGCGCCGCCACCCGGCTTGAGCGGCTGAAGGGCTGACAGTCCAAACGAAAAATCAACATGATACCCCGCACCCCCATCCAAACACCCTGTTCACACGCAATATCGGGTGGCCCAAGTGGGGGCGCGGGGCGGTTTTACCGGTCAATCTTTGCGCAGCCTGGTATTACGCCACGAACGCCCCCGCCGACCCTCGCTCACACCGCCATCATCTCCCGCGCCATTTGTTGCAGGGTCACGTAATCGGTCTTGCCGGAGCCTAGCACGGGCAACTCTTCGACATGCATCACGTTGCGCGGCAGCCACAGCTCCGGCGCGCCCTGCTCCTTGAACGCCCTGGCGATCTTGCGCCGCTCCAGCCCCTCTTCGGTGGTGATCAGCACCAGCTGCTCGCCCTTCTTCTTGTCGGGAACGGAGACGACGGCATGCGCCGACTCCGGCCAGGCCCTGGCGACGGCGTTTTCCACCGCCGTCAGCGACACCATCTCGCCGCCGATCTTGGCGAAGCGCTTGGCGCGCCCCTTGATGATGACGAAGCCGTCCTCGTCGATGTCCACGATGTCGCCGGTGTCATACCAGCCGCCCTCCGGCGCTTCCAGCACGCCCGGCGTGTCGGCGCGCAAGTATCCCTTCATCACGTTCGGCCCCCGCACCACCAGCCGGCCGCCGTCCTCGATGCCCTCCACCGGATCGATGCGGTGCTCCACGTCCGGCAACAGCCGCCCGACGGTGCCGGAGCGGAAATGCATGGGCGTGTTCACGCTCAGCACCGGCGCCGTCTCGGTGGCGCCATAGCCCTCGTAGATGCGCAGGCCGAACTTCTCCATCCACTCCTGCCGCGTCTGCTCCTTCACCCGCTCCGCGCCGGCCACCACGTAGCGCACCTTGTAGAAGTCATACGGATGGGCGTTGCGGGCATAGCCGTTGAGGAACGTGTCGGTGCCGAAGAACACCGTGGCGTCGGTGTCATAGACCAGCTCCGGAATGATCTTGAAATGCAGCGGCGAAGGATAGAGAAACAGCCGGCTGCCCGCCACCAGCGGCAGGAAGACGCCGGCGGAAAGCCCCAGCGCGTGAAACATCGGCAGGGCGTTGAACACGCGATCGGAAGCGTTCAGGTCGATGATGGACAGCACCTGATAGGCGTTGGCCAGCAGGTTGGCGTGGCTCAGCACCACGCCCTTCGGCACCCCTTCCGAGCCGGAGGTGAACAGGATCACCGCCGCGTCGTCCGGGTCCATGGTCGCGCCCGCCAGCTTCAGGCCCGAACGGTTGAGCTTCGCCAGCAACAGGCCGCCCAGCTTGTCCTTCAGGCCGATGCTCTCGCGCACGTCCTCCAGCCAGATGACGCGCGCCTGTTTCGAGAGCACCTCCAGCATCTCCTGAAGCCCGCCCTGTTCGATGAAGCGCCGCGAGGTGACGATGGTCTTCACCCGCGCCGCCTTGCAGGCCGCGGCCATGTTCACCGCGCCGGTGGAGAAGTTCAGCATGGCCGGCGTGCGCCCGCGCGCCAGCAGCCCCAGCAGGGTGACGAGGCAGGCGTTCGAGGTGGGCAGCAGCACGCCGATGGTCTTCTCGCCGGGCGTCAGCCCCGCCAGCTTGCCGCCGAGGATGTAGCACCCCGCCAGCAGCCGGTTCATGGACAATGGCGTGCGCTGGATGTCTTCCAGCACCCGGCGCTTGCCGCCGTGATCGCGCTTCACGTCGATGACCGCCTCCATCAGGTGCCGCCGCCACGGCTGGCTGCGGAAGGATGCGGAAGCCATCACGTCGTAGAGCTTGTCGGCCAGATATTTGCGCAGGCGCGTGCCGGAAAGCCCCTCCGGCGCCTCCATCTTCACCGGCGGTTGGACGGTGACGGTGATCTTCGGAAACAGCCGCAGCCGCTGGCTCAACGGCTGGCGCGAGAAGAAGCGCGCCCGCTCCGCCCCGCGAATGAACACCGGCACGATGGGCGCATCGGCCTTGTGCGCGATCAGCCCCGGCCCTTCGTAAATCTTCATCAGCCCGCCGGTGGTGGAAATCCGCCCCTCTGGAAAAATCACCACCCGCCGATCCTGCTCCACCTCGTGAATGAGGGTGCGAATGGCCATGGGGTTCACCGGATCGATGGGCAGCAGGTGAAAGATTTTCGCCATCAGGCGCGCGATGGGGCGTTCGGCCTCCGCGGTGTGCACGGCATAGGCGGTTTCGCGCGGCAGGAAGGTTGCCAGCACCGGCCCGTCCAGCCACGAGGCGTGGTTGGAAACGATCACCGCGCGCCCGCCTGCGTCACGCAGATGCTCCAGCCCCTTCACCTCCACCCGGTAGAGCAGGCGGAACAGGATGGTCCCGATGCTGCGCAGGAAATCCGCCGGCATGCGCCAGACGAGATACAGGCTGACGAACGCCTGCAACATGGTCAGCGCCAGCAGGATGCCGGAAAGGGAAACGCCCCGCTTCAGCGCCCAGCCCATGGCGGCGGAGGCGGCGGCCATCAGGAGGGCGTTGAGCACGTTGTTGGCGGCGATGATGCGCGCGCGCTCCGCTTCCGGCGCCTCGTGCTGGAGCCAGGCGTAAAGCGGCACCACGAAGATGCCGCCGAAGGTGGCCAGCAGCAGCATGTCCAGCGACAGGTGCAGCCCCTGCCAGGCGCCCAGGAAGTCCCCCAGCCCCGCCGGCGCCCCCGCCGCCACCGGCGCCGGCAGACCGGCCACCGTGCGCCAGAAATCGAACAGGCTCAGCGCCATCAGCAGCGCCGAAACGGGCGCCAGCCGCGGACTGATGGCGCCATGCAGCAACCGCGCGGCCATCCACGCCCCCAGCGCAATGCCGACGGTGAACAGGGCGATGAAGAAATTGGCCACCGTTTCGTTGGCGCCCAGCACGTCCCTGGTCAGCAGCGGCGCCGCCCCCAGCACCACCAGCCCCAGCGACCAGAACCACGAAATGGCGATGGCCGCGCCGAACAGCCGTGGATGGCGCGCCAGTTCGCGCAGGATGGTGAACGTGCTGGCGAAGAGATTCGCCCGCACCTTCATCTCCGGCTTCGGCGGCGGCGCCGGCGGAATGCGCCGCGCCGCCACATAGCCCAGCGCGGCGGCGGCGATCATGGTCAGCCACACCAGCGCCACGCCATGCGTGCTGTTGATCGTAAGCCCCCCGAACAGGGTGCCCAGCAGAATGGCGACGAAGGTGGTGGTTTCGATCCAGGCGTTGGCCTCCACCAGCTCGTTGTCCGCCAGGTGCTGCGGCAGGATGGCATACTTGATGGGACCGAAGAACGTCGATTGCGTGCCGGCCAGGAACAGCACGAACAGCATCATCGGCGGCCATTGCAACCACAAACTGGCTCCCGCCAGCGCCGCGATGCCCACTTCCGCCAGCTTGATGGCGCGCGCCAGCCTGGCCTTGTCGCGCGCGTCGGCCAGTTCGCCGGCCAGCCCGGAAAACAGGAAGAACGGCAGGATGAACAGCGCGCCGGCCAGCCCCACCAGCAGCCCCGCGTTCCACCCCTGCCGCGCAAGCCCATAGGTGACGAGGATGATGGCGGCGTTTCTGAACACGTTGTCGTTGAACGCGCCCAGCGCCTGCGCGACGAACAACGGCGCGAAACGGCGCGTGCGGAACAGGCTGAAGCGGCTCGCTTTTCCCGGCATGTCCCCTCCCCGATGGCTCTGTGCAAACGACAACCGTCCCCCTGTTCTGACAGAAAATGCGCCTTTCGCAAAGTTTTGCTTGACTTGCCCCCGCGCGGGGTTCAGGGTGCGCCTCACGACAACGACGTGGCCAGCGGCGCGAAGGGGCTGCCCTGCAACGCCGCCGCGGTGATGAACCGCGAGAGACGATCTTTTCCGAAGACTCTTCTCCCCACATCGTGATCGAACGCTTTTGCCGGGGGTGACGCCTTCGATGGAAGGGCGTCTTGCCGGCATGCGTGCATGCCTTGCCAGATGGCCCGCGGGGTTTTTGGCAGGGGATTACCTGTGAAAGACGAAACGCCAGAATTCAAGGAGTTACCAAGATGGCGAACGGAACTGTGAAATGGTTCAACCCGGAGAAGGGCTATGGCTTCATCGAGCCGGAAGAGGGCGGCAAGGATGCCTTCGTGCACATCTCCGCGGTGGAGCGCGCCGGCCTGTCCACCCTGCACGAGGGGCAGAAGGTGTCCTACGACCTCGTGGAAGGGCGCGGCGGCCGCATGGCGGCGGAGAACCTCAAGGTGGAAGACTGACCTCGCCATCTTGCCGGCGGTGTGATGCCGCCGGAACGACGATCAAGGGGCCTCGTCCGCTTCGGACGGGGCCTTCTTCTTGTCTGAACGCGGTTGCCGGGCTATTCCGGCGACAGGCAACGACGCTGCGGCACGAAAACATCATGTCCCTGGCCCATTCCGAACGCATCGAGAGCATCCTGCGGCGTTTCGCCGAGCTGGAACAGGCGCTGGCCGCCGGAGCCTCCGGCGAGGAATACGTGCGCTTCTCGCGCGAATACGCCGAACTGGAGCCGGTGGCGAAAAAGGCCGAAGAACTGCGCGCGGCGCTGGCGGAGCGCGAAGAGCTGGAAAGCCTGCTGAGCGACCCGGAGCTGGGCGACATGGCGCGCGCCGAGCTGGCCCAATTGAAGGAGCGCATTGCGGCGCTTCAGCGCGAATTGCAACTGTTGCTGCTGCCGAAGGACGCGGCGGACGAGAAGAGCGTCATCCTGGAGATCCGCGCCGGAACCGGCGGCGAGGAGGCCGCCCTGTTCGCCGCCGACCTGTTCCGCATGTATCAGCGCTATGCGCAAGATCGCGGCTGGCGAGTGGAGGTGCTCTCCGCCTCCGAAACGGAACTGGGCGGCTTCAAGGAGATCATCGCCGCCATCCGCGGCAAGGGCGCCTATGCGCGGCTGAAATACGAATCCGGCGTGCACCGGGTGCAGCGGGTGCCGGAGACGGAAGCAGGCGGGCGCATCCACACCTCCGCCGCCACCGTCGCGGTGCTGCCGGAGGCGGAAGACGTGGACGTGCACATCGACGAGAAGGACTTGCGCATCGATGTGTTCCGCGCTTCCGGCGCCGGTGGCCAGCACGTGAACACCACCGATTCGGCGGTGCGCATCACCCACATCCCCACCGGCATCGTGGTCAGCCAGCAGAGCGAGCGCAGCCAGCACAAGAACCGGGCCAAGGCCATGCAGGTGCTGCGCGCCCGCCTGTTCGAGCTGCAACGCCGCCAGCAGCGGGAGAAGCGCGCCGCCGAGCGCCGCGGCCAGATCGGCTCCGGCGACCGCTCCGAGCGCATCCGCACCTACAACTTCCCGCAGGGCCGCGTGACCGATCACCGCATCAACCTCACCCTCTACAAGCTGACCGACGTGCTCTCCGGCGAGGCGCTGGACGAAATCATCGAGCCACTCATCGCCGAGGAACAGGCCCGCCTGCTGGCGGCGCAAACGGAACCGGCGGCCGCTTCCGACCATGCCGAAGACTGACGCGGCAGAGGCGCTGGCGGCCCTGCGCGCGGGCCTGCCGGTCGAACGGGCGCGCCGGGCGCTGGCCGGCCTGATGCGCGCCGCCAACCCGGACACGCCGGCGCTGGACGCGCGGCTGCTGGTGCAGGCGGCGACGGGCCTGTCGCACGCCGCGATCATCGCCGAAGCGGATCGGCCGCTGACGGCGGAGCAGGCCGCGCGTTTGCGCGCCTTCGCCCGCCGCCGCCTCGCCGGCGAGCCGGTTTCGCGCATCCTCGGCCGGCGCGAATTCTTCGGCCGTGTCTTCGAAATCACCCCGCATGTTCTCGACCCGCGCCCGGAAACGGAGCTGCTGGTGGAAGCCGCCCTGCGCCTGCGGCCACATGTCGAACGGTTGCACGCCACTCCGCCCGTGGCCTGCGACCTGGGCGCCGGATCGGGCGCCATCATCGTCTCCCTGCTGGCCGAGTGGCCGGGGCTGCACGGTCTGGCGCTGGACATCTCCCCGCCGGCGCTGCGGGTGGCGCGGCGCAATGCCGTCCGCCACGGCGTGGCCCGGCGCCTGCTTTGCGTGCGCGGCGACTGGCTGGAACCCGTCGGCGGGCCGCTGAACCTGATGCTCGCCAATCCGCCCTACATCCCGCAGACCGACATCGCGGCTTTGCGGCGGGAAGTGCGTGAACACGACCCGCATCTGGCGCTGAGCGGCGGCGCGGACGGCCTGATGGCCTACCGCGCCATCGCCCGGCGCGCGCGGGCCGTGCTGCGTCCCGGCGGCTGGCTGCTCACGGAGGTTGGCGCCGGCCAGGCGAAGGCGGTGCGCGAACTGTTTCTGCGTGCCGGACTGACGGCGGAAGAAACGGTCTTGCCCTCCATCCTGCCCGATCTGGCGGGCATCGGACGCGTCGTGGCCTTGAAAGCAAACAATTGATCGCAAGTTTCTGGCGAAAAATTCACTGTTTTCCGGCAAATCCGCACCTTTCGCGCGCATTATGCGGAATTGGCCGATTCAGTGCTTGGAAAACGCTCCGCAAGGGAGTAAATAGGCGCTGTGCGCCAATGATGATGATTGATTCCCGCGCGGGGGCCTGGGGGCTTTTGGAAGAAGCCGCGTGAACAGGAGGCAGAAAGCGGGTTTTGCCTGCGGCAAGGGGAGCGCATGAGAGGCAGCGGGCGGCCGGGAGCCGCCGGGATATGCCGGAACAGTTCCACGCCTGAAACAACGAGGGTCACAAGCGGAGCAAGGCTTTTGCCTTGTGGGCGAGTTGCAACATCATCACGGACAAGGCACATCACAACCAGTGAGATGAAATGAGACAACCACAGCACAGGAACCGGTCGCGCATGCGTGCGCGGCGGCAGCCGAACCCCGCCAACAAGGTTTATGAGAGCAACGGGCCGGACGTGAAGGTGCGCGGCACCCCGCAGCAGATCGTGGACAAGTATACCCAGCTCGGCCGTGACGCTCTCTCCGCCGGTGACACCGTGAAGGCGGAAAACTATTTCCAGCACGCGGAACATTATCTGCGCATCATCTCCGCCGCCCAGGAGCAGATGCAGGCGCGCCGCCAGCAGCAGGAGCAGCGTCGTCAGGAAGCCGCGGCGCGGCGCAAGGGCAATGGCGGCGCGGAAACGCCGGATGCCGACGCCGAACAACCGGCGGCGGAAGTGGTGGTGCTGCCCACCGACGCCACCGATGCGGCCGCGGCGGAAGCCGCCACGGAACCACCACGGGAAACGGATGCGCCGGACGCGGAGCAGCCCTGGGGCGAAAGCCCGCCTTCCTTCCTGGCCACGCCCGTGGCGTCAACGGAAGAAACGACCGAAGAGGCCGGGAAGAAACCCAGAACCACCCGCCGCCGCCGCGCCACCCGCGCCCGCAAGAGCAACGGCGCCGATGCGGCGGCGAAGGACGCCCCGGCCGCCGACGACACGCCAACCGACGAACAGCCACCGGCGCCCGAAGCGGGCTGATTACCATTCGCAGGAACCATTCCTTTAAGCGTGAATGGGCTTGCCGAAGGTGGCCATGGCCGCCTCGCGCACCGCTTCCGACAGCGTGGGATGCGCGTGGTTCATGTGGGCCAGATCGCGCGCCGTGCCGCCCACGTGCATGAAGGCGGCCAGCTCGTGGATCATCTCGCCGGCCATGGGGCCGAGGACATGCGCGCCCAGGATGCGCCCCGTCTCCCTGTGCGCGAGAATCTTCACGAAGCCGGCCACCGCGTTCATGGCCCGCGCCCGGCCGTTGCCGCGGAAGTGGAACATCCCCTTCGCGTAGTCCACGCCGGCCTTCTTCAGTTCCTCCTCCGTGAAGCCGACCGACGCCGCCTCCGGCGCGGTGTAGAGCACCGACGGAATGAGCGCGTAGTTCACCGCCGCCTTCTGCCCGGCCAGCAGTTCGGCCAGCGCATGGCCTTCTTCCTCGGCCTTGTGCGCCAGCATCGGGTTGCCGATGACGTCGCCGATGGCGTAGACGCCCCTGGCCGCCGTCTCGAAGGCGTCGTTGACGGGGATGAAGCCGCGTTCGTCCGTCTCGATGCCGACGTTTTCCAGCCCCAGCCCTTCCGTGTAGGGCCGGCGGCCCACGGCCATGAGCACGCGCTCGGCGCGCAGCGTGTGCGTGGTGCCGTCCTTGCGCTTCTCCATCTCCACCAGCGCCGCGCCGTCGTCCGCCCGCGCGGCGGTCACGGCATGGCCGGTGCGCAGGCGCATGCCCTGCTTCTTCAGCTCGCGTTGCAGCGTCTTGCGAATGTCGGCGTCCCAGCCGGGCAGGATCGTGTCGCCGTATTCGATGATGGTGACCTCCGCCCCCAATCGCCGCCACACCGAGCCAAGCTCCAGCCCGATGATGCCGCCGCCGATGACGGCCATTGACGTGGGCACGGCGTCGAAGGAAAGCGCCTCGGTGGAGGTGACCACGCGTTCGCCGTCCACCTTCACGCCGGGCAGGGTGACCGGCGCCGAACCGGTGGCAATGACGATGGCGCCGGCGGAGATCACCAGCGGCTCCTCGCCGGGTTCGTCACGCACTTCCACCGCGTCCGGCGCGATGATGCGGGCGGTGCCGCGCAGATGGGCGATGCCGTTCTTCTTGAACAGCGCGGCCAGCCCCCGGACGTTGGCCTCCACCACCTGGTTCTTGTATGCCATGAGCTGGGCGACATCGATGCGCGGCGTGCAGCCGACGATGCCCATTTCGGCGAACTGCTCGCGTGCCTCCTCCAGCCGCTCGGAAACGTGCAACAGCGCCTTGGAGGGGATGCAGCCGACGTTCAGGCAGGTGCCGCCCAGCGTTTCGCGGCGTTCCACCACCGCCACTTTCAGCCCCAGTTGGGCGCAGCGGATGGCGCATACGTATCCCCCCGGCCCGGCGCCGATGATGAGCACGTCGAAACGATCGGTCATGCCTTGCTCCATTTTGCCGGTTCTCGACATTTCTTCCCGTCATTCTCGCCCTCTCCGTCATTCCGGCGAAAGCCGGAATCTCGCACATCGGACTCATGCGTTCATGGCGCGAGACCCCGGCTTTCGCCGGGGTGACGAGGTGATGTTCACAAGTCCAGGATCATCCGCTTCGGATCTTCCAGAAACTCCTTCACCCGCACCAGGAAGGTAACGGCCTCGCGCCCGTCCACGATGCGGTGATCATAGGTCAGCGCCAGATACATCATGGGCCGCGCCTGAATGGAGCCGTCTTCCATGACCATCGGCCGCTGCATGATCTTGTGCATGCCCAGAATGCCCGTCTGCGGCAGGTTGAGGATGGGCGTGGACATCAGCGAGCCATAGACGCCGCCGTTGGTGATGGTGAAGGTGCCGCCGGTCATCTCCTCCAGCTTGAGCGTGCCGGCGCGCGCCCGCTGGGCGAAGTCGCCGATGGCCTTCTCGATTTCGGCCAATGAGAGCGTATCCGCCTCGCGCACCACCGGCACCACCAGGCCGCGCTCGGTGCCCACGGCGACGCCGATGTGATAGTAGTTCTTGTAGACGATCTCGTCGCCATCGATCTCGGCGTTGAGCTGCGGGATTTCCTTCAGCGCATTGGTGACGGCGCGCACGAAGAAGCTCATGAAGCCCAGCTTCACCCCGTGCTTGCGCTGGAACAGCTCGCGATACTGCTGGCGCAGGGCGATGACCTCCGTCATGTCCACCTCGTTGAAGGTGGTGAGCATGGCGGCGGTGTTCTGCGCCTCCTTCAGCCTGCGCGCTATGGTCATGCGCAGGCGCGACATCCTCACCCGCTCCTCGCGCGCGGCATCCTGGGGCGGCACGCGGCGCGGCGTGCGCACCACTTCCTGCGGCGGCGGCGTGGCGGTGGACGGCATGGCGGATTGTGCCGCCGGCGCAGGCTGCGTCAGTTGCGCCAACGCCTCTTCCCTCGAGATGCGCGCTTTCGCGCCGGTGGCGGGCGCCGGCGTGGCGGGGCGTTCCACCGGCGCTTCCTTTTCCTCGGCGGCAGGCGCCGGCGCTTCCTGCTTCTCCGCCGCGGGCGTCTTCTCTTCCGCCGCTGGCGCCGGGGCGGGGGCGGCCACGCCTTCGCCCTCCCCGATGCGGGCGATCACCGCGCCCACCGCCACCTCCTGGCCCTCTTCCGCCAGCACCTCCTCGAGCACGCCGGCCCGCGGCGAGGGCACCTCCACCGTCACCTTGTCGGTTTCCAGCTCCACCAGCGGTTCGTCTTCCGCCACCGCCTCGCCCGCCTTCTTCAGCCAGCGGCCCACCGTGGCCGACGTGACGGATTCGCCAAGGCTCGGAACTTTCACATCGATTCTCATGACCGGTATCCCATTGCGTGGTGAACCATGTTCAGACGATGCTGGAGCCCCGGGCGCGGCCGACGATGGGTTCCTCGCCGAGCGCCTGCTCCAGAAGTTTCTGCTGTTCCTTCAGGTGCTTGCGATAATAGCCGGTGGCCGGCGAGGCCGACGCGGGCCGCCCCACGTAGGCCGGGCGTTTCTGCCTGGCGTCGATGGTGGTGAGCACCCATTCCAGATGATGCTCCACGAAGTTCCACGCGCCCATGTTCCACGGCTCTTCCTGACACCAGACGAACTCGGCCTGTTTCGCGAAGCGCTCCAGCTCGCTCACCAGCAGCCGGTGCGGGAACGGATAGAGCTGCTCTATGCGCATGAGATAGACATCGTCGATGCCGCGCTTCTCGCGCTCGGCGAAGAGGTCGTAATAGATCTTGCCGGTGCACAGGATCACCCGCCGGATCTTCTCGTCCGCCGCCAGCCTGATGGACGTCGTTTCCGGCCGCCGCTCGGCGTCGTCGGTGAGCGTGCGACAGAAGGCGCTGTCCGGCCCCATGTCGGCGAAATCGGACACCACCAGCGGGTGGCGCAACAATGACTTGGGCGTGAACAGGATCAGCGGTTTGCGAAAGTCGCGCTTCATCTGCCGGCGCAGGATGTGGAAATAGTTGGCCGGCGTGGTGCAGTTGGCGACCTGCATGTTGTCCTGCGCGCACAATTGCAGGTAGCGCTCCATGCGGGCGGAGGAATGTTCCGGCCCCTGCCCCTCGAAGCCGTGCGGCAACAGGCAGGTGATGCCGCTCATGCGGTGCCACTTGCGCTCGGCGGAGGAGATGAACTGATCGAACACCACCTGCGCGCCGTTGGCGAAGTCGCCGAACTGCGCCTCCCACAGCACCAGCACGCCCGGATCGGCCACCGAGTAGCCGTATTCGAAGCCCAGCACCGCCTCTTCCGACAGGATGGAATCGATGAAATCCGCCTTCTGCGGCTGGTTCGCATCGATGTGGTTGAGCGGGATGTAGGGCTCGTCCGTCTGTTGATCCGTCCACACCGCATGGCGCTGCGAAAAGGTGCCGCGGCGCACGTCCTGCCCGGAAAGGCGCACGCGATAGCCCTCCATGAGCAACGTGCCGAAAGCCAGTTGCTCGGCGGTGGCCCAGTCGATGCCCCTGCCTTCCCCGATGGCCTTGCGGCGGGCCTCGATGATGCGCTTCAGCGTCGGGTGGATGTGAAACCCCTCCGGAATGCGGGTGATGGCCTCGCCCACCTTGCGCAGCAGCTCTTCGTCCACGCCCGTCTGTCCGGGGCGCGGATCGTCCATGGTGGTAATCGCCGGCGACTTGTAACCCCGCCACAGGCCACCGGGAGAACGCACCGCGGGCCGCCAGTTCTCCGCCGCCTCGAACTCGCGTTCCAGCAGGGCGCGGAAGCGCCGGCGCATGGCCTGCACTTCCTCTTCCGTCACCAGCCCCTCGCGGATGAGCTGGTGGCCATAGATTTCCACCACCGAGGGATGCTCCCCGATGCGCCGATACATCAACGGCTGGGTGAAGGCCGGTTCGTCCGCCTCGTTATGGCCGTGGCGGCGATAGCAGAACATGTCCACCACCACCGGCTTGTGAAAGATTTGGCGGAACTCGGTGGCCACCCGCGCGGCGAAGACCACCGCTTCCGGGTCGTCGCCGTTGACGTGGATGATGGGCGCGCCGGCCATCTTGGCCACATCCGAGGGATAGGGCGAGGAGCGCCCCCAGATGGGCGAGGTGGTGAACCCGATCTGGTTGTTGATGATGAAATGCAGCGAGCCGCCGGTGCGATGACCGGAGACGTCGGAAAGGGCGAAACATTCCGCCACCACGCCCTGCCCGGCGAACGCCGCGTCGCCGTGAAGCAGCAAGGGCATGATGTGGGTGCGCTCCATATCGCCACAGGCGTCCTGCAATGCACGCGCCTTGCCCAGCACCACCGGATCGACGATTTCCAGATGCGAAGGGTTCGACGCCAGCGAGATGTGCACCTCGTTGTTGTCGAACACGCGGTCGGACGAGGCGCCGAGGTGGTATTTCACGTCGCCGGTGTCCACCGCATCGCCGGGGCGCGGCTCCTCGCCGGTGAACTCGCTGAAGATGGCGCGATAGGGCTTGCCCATGACGTTGGCCAGCACGTTCAGCCGGCCGCGATGGGCCATGCCCATGGAGATGGTGCGCACGCCCAGCTGACCGCCGCGCTTTATGACCTGCTCCAGCGCCGGGATGATGCTCTCCGCGCCCTCCAGCGAAAAGCGCTTGGTGCCGATATATTTGCGGTGCAGGAAGCGCTCGAATTCCTCGGCCTGGATGAGGCGCTCCAGAATCGTCTTCTTGCCCAGGCTGGTGAACTCGATTTCCTTGTCCGGCCCCTCGATGCGCTCCTGTATCCACGCCTTCTGCTGCGGGTCGGCGATGTGCATGAACTCCCAGCCGAGATGGCCGCAATAGGTGCGCTTGAGAATGGCCAGCACATCGTCGATGGTGCCCCAGTCCAGCCCCAGCACGCCGTCCAGATAGATGGTGCGCTTGCGGTCTTCCGGCGTGCGAAACCCATAGGTTTCCGGCCTCAGTTCCGGGTGCGGCTCCGGCTCGCGCAGGCGCAGGGGGTCGAGATCGGCGATCAGGTGGCCGCGCACGCGGTAGGCGCGGATGAGCATGAGCGCGCGCACCGAATCCTTGGCCCGCGCCTTGAGTTCGTCCGGCGGGCAGACCTCGCCGCTCTTCCGCCCCGCGACCCTGATCTTCCCGGCCATTTCGGCCTCGAGATGCGACCAGTCGTAATCGAGCGCGGCGATAAGATCGTCGGCCGGGCGCGGCGGCCAGTCGGCGCGCGCCCAGGAGGGGCCTTTCACGTCGCGCTCCACCGCCTCCGGATCGTCATGCACGGCGGCGAACAGCCGCTGCCATTCGGGATCCACCGACTGCGGGTTCTTCAGCCAGCGCAGATACAGGTGTTCGACATATTCCGGCTCGGCGCCCGCCAGCTCGGCGACCTGCGCCACCACGTCCGCTTGCGGTTCGAGAGTTGTGTCCGCCGTCATGGCCCTTGCTCCGAAATGGAATTGCCCTCCCCGCCGGGAAAGAAAAACGAGACGGAGGCTCGTTTTTCTTTCCCGGCGGGGAGGGCGAGCTCAGCGTGTGCCTGTGGCCATGGCATGTCAAGGGCGCCTTCGGCGCCGCGAAGCGGGCATGCCCCTTGACATGCCATGGCCACAGGCAAAAGCCCTGTAACGGATGGAAGGGATGTCGAGCCGGAAATCATGGGGATGCTCCTTTCCGGCGGTTGCCAACGAAGGGAAGGATCAGCCGCGCGCCAGCTCCGCGATGGCCTGACCGATGCGCGCCGGCGAACGCACCACGGTGACGCCGGCCGCTTCCAGCGCCTCGATCTTGGCCTCCGCCGTGCCCTTGCCGCCGGAGATGATGGCCCCGGCATGGCCCATGCGCCGGCCCGGCGGCGCGGTCAGCCCCGCGATGTAGGCAACCACGGGCTTCCTCCCTTTCTGGTCCTTTATGAACCGGGCGGCCTCTTCCTCGGAAGTGCCGCCGATCTCGCCGATGAGCACGATCTGCCGCGTCTCGTCATCGGCGTAGAACAGCTCCAGGCAGTCGATGAAATCCATGCCCTTCACCGGATCGCCGCCGATGCCGATGCAGGTGCTCTGGCCCAGCCCGACGTCGGTGGTCTGCTTCACCGCCTCGTAGGTCAGCGTGCCGGAGCGCGAGACGATGCCCACCGAGCCGCGCTTGTGAATGTAGCCCGGCATGATGCCGATCTTGCACGCCTCCGGCGTGATGATGCCGGGGCAATTCGGCCCGATGAGACGCGATTTCGAACCGGCCAGCGCCCGCTTCACCCGCACCATGTCGAGCACCGGGATGCCCTCGGTGATGCACACGATGAGCGGCATTTCCGCGTCGATGGCCTCCATGATGGCGTCCGCCGCGAAGGCCGGCGGCACGTAGATGACCGTGGCATCGGCGCCGGTGGCCTCGCGCGCCTCGCGCACGGTGTCGAACACGGGCAGCCCCAGGTGCGTCATGCCGCCCTTGCCCGGCGTGACGCCGCCGACCATCTTCGTGCCGTATTCCAGCGCCTGCTCGGTGTGGAACGTGCCCTGCGCGCCGGTGATCCCTTGCGTGATGACGCGGGTGTTCTCGTCTACCAGTATGGCCATGGTTCACGCTCCTCTCGCCGCCGCCACGGCCTTCTGCGCGGCATCGTCCAGATCGCTGGCGGAGATGATGTTCAGCCCCGATTGGTCGAGAATGGCCCGCCCCTGCTCCACGTTGGTGCCTTCCAGCCGCACCACCAGCGGCACGGAAAGCCCCGCTCCCTGCACCGCCTGCACCACGCCCTCGGCGATGACGTCGCAGCGCATGATGCCGCCGAAGATGTTCACCAGAATGGCGCGCACGTTTTCGTCGGAGGTGATGATCCTGAAGGCCGCGGCCACCTTCTCGGCCGTGGCGCCACCGCCAACGTCGAGGAAGTTGGCCGGCTCGCCGCCGTGGAGCTTGATGATGTCCATGGTGGCCATGGCCAGTCCCGCGCCGTTGACCATGCAGCCGATGTCGCCCTCCAGCGCGATGTAGCTCAGGCCATATTCCGCCGCCTCGCGTTCGCGCGGGTCTTCCTCCTCCGGGTCGCGCAGCTCCATCACCTCCGGGTGGCGGAACAGGCCGTTGTCGTCGAAATTCACCTTGGCGTCGAGGCAGATCAGTTCCTCTTCCGCCGTCACCACCAGCGGGTTCACCTCCAGCAGACTCATGTCCTTTTCGATGAAGGCGCGATACAGCGCCGCCACCAGCCGCTGACACTTCTTCGCCAGATCGCCGCGCAGGCCCAGCTTCGCGGCGATGGCGCGGCCCACGTAGGGGCTGTAGCCGAAGGCGGGATCGACGGTGATGGTGAAGATCCTTTCCGGCGTCTCCTTCGCCACCTCCTCGATGTCCATGCCGCCGGCTTCGGACGCGATGAAGGCGACGCGGGAGGCGCCCCTGTCCACCAGGCAGGAGAGATACAGCTCGCGCTCGATGTTCAGCCCTTCCTCCACCAGCAGCTTGCGCACTTTCCGGCCCTTCGGCCCGGTCTGCGGGGTCACCAGCACCGCGCCCAGCAGCGTCTCGGCGGCGGCGCGCACCTCGTCGATGGAGCGGCAGACCTTCACCCCGCCGGCCTTGCCGCGCCCGCCGGCGTGAATCTGCGCCTTCACCACCCACACCGGCCCGCCCAGCTCCTCCGCCACCTTGACGGCCTCGTCCACGGAAAAGGCGGGCTTGCCGCGCGGCACCGGCGCGCCAAAGGCGGCGAAGATTTCCTTGGCCTGATATTCGTGGATATTCATGGGCGCTCTCCCGCGCTGCGTTCAGGCTGTGCTGCGGCTTATGCCAGGTCCGGCGCGATGGTCTTGGCCGCGTCGATGAGCCGCTCCACATGCTCCACCGATTTGGCGAAGGCCTCCTTTTCCTCGCCGTTCAGCTCGATCTCGACGATCTTCTCCACGCCATTGCCGCCGATGATGACCGGCACGCCGACATACAGCCCCTTCACGCCATAGGCGCCATCGACGTAGGCCGCGCAGGGCAGGATGCGGCGATAGTCCTTCAGATAGCTTTCGGCCATGGCGATGGCGGAGGACGCCGGCGCGTAATAGGCGGAACCGGTCTTGAGCAGCCCGACGATCTCCGCGCCGCCGTCGCGCACGCGCTGCACGATCTCGTCGATGCGCTGCTCCGTGATCCAGCCCATCTTCGCCAGATCGGGCAGCGGAATGCCGGCGACGGTGGAATAACGCGCCAGCGGCACCATGGTGTCGCCATGCCCCCCCAGCACGAAGGCGGTCACGTCCTTCACCGAAACGTTCAGCTCCTCGGCGATGAAATAGCGGAAGCGGGCGGAATCGAGCACACCCGCCATGCCCACCACGCGCTGCGTCGGCAGGCCGGAATAGCGCTGCAAGGCCCACACCATCACGTCCAGCGGATTGGTGATGCAGATGACGAAGGCATCCGGCGCATACTTGGCGATCCCCGCGCCCACCTGGGCCATGACCTTCAGGTTGATTTCCAGCAGATCATCACGGCTCATGCCGGGCTTGCGCGGCACGCCGGCGGTGACGATGATGACGTCCGCGCCGGCGATCTCGGCATATTCGTTGGTGCCTTTCAGCCGCGCGTCGAAGCCTTCCACCGGCGAACTCTCGGCG
>Ga0256832_1000575_pt1 | contig 24041 bp, 23 predicted proteins | sample 134614metaG_FD_190534 | JGI IMG/M metagenome (GOLD analysis project Ga0256832, IMG submission 190534) | Hydrothermal vent microbial communities from Lau Basin, Pacific Ocean - 134-614 | ecosystem: Environmental > Aquatic > Marine > Hydrothermal vents | place: Pacific Ocean: Lau Basin | collected... | reverse complement strand
TCAGGAAGATCTAGCAGTAAAAGGTTCTTGGATTCCTGAAAAATTAGAACAGCCTGTTGAAATAGCAATGAAGCTTTTAGAAAAAATAATAAAAAACACACCAGAAGCGATAAAACAGGCTTATGGAGTTGAATCATCTGAAGATGTTCTTCAGACATTAGAAAAGATAGGAGAACGTTTAAACTACAAGATCTCAGGCGGTGAGATAGACTACGAACGAACTGCCAAAAAAATATTATGGGACTGGATAAAAGGACACATTAAAGCATATTGGGGGAAAGAAGAACAAAATTCATAATATTACTTGATTGAAATTTCTTTAACAAATTTATTTATATCTTTTTCTTCAGTGATAATCAGTTCTTTTCCCAACTTTTCCATTTTTCTTTTGAATCCTTCACCACATCTTCTTGTGACAAATATATCTATATCTTCTAATACAGACCAATCCCTTTTATTTTCAGGTATTGGTTGATTGTTTTCATCATGATGCCTGATTGGATTTTCTAAAATCTTTTTGTTTTTTATTTTATCCCCTTCAGTTTCAACAATTACTAAGTATTTAGCTCTTCCTGGATGTCCTGATATCCTTTCACCTGTCATTGAAGGATATGCTATTCTCATCATCTTTACCTCTTTAGTTAGTAGATACTAACTAAAGTATATAGATTTTTAAAAATTTTTCAATGGCTTTTCAATCTAACACATGTTTTTCAAGGATATAACATTTGAAATCGCCCTGAAAAACTTTAACATTTTCTTGATTTTTTGCGATTACATTGACAAGACGTTTGTGTCCATCTGAATGTATTATTGTTCCTTCAAATTCTAAACTATCTCCAAGTTTTACAGGTTTTAAAAACTTAACCTCAGCAGAACCCAAAACAACATTCGGATCATTAACGGTAAGCATAGCACAGTAATCAGCAGCTCCGAAAATAAAACCGCCGTGGATCAGACCTTTATCATCTGCAACCATTTCTTCATTTGTTTCTAATACTACTTTTGCATAAAGATCATCTTTTATTTCAACAGGTTTCCCACATAATTTTTGATTGATATTTTTATGAGTTTTTATCTCCATTTTTCACCTCTTCAATAGTTTTTAACTGCTTAAACCCGTCATAAGTATATGTTATAAAGGATAAAATTGTAAATCCTGCAGTTATATAAATCAAAGACTGAACAATCGTTTCAGATATAAAAATTATATTTGCAGTTAAAACGGTAATAACTGTAAGAATCTGAAAAAATGTTGTCGCTTTTCCAAAAATGGAAGGTCTGACTTCTAAATGACCTTTTAAATAGTAAATAAGAGCACTTCCTAAGAGTATGTATATATCTCTACTTATCACTAAAACCACAAACCAGTATGGGAACTTGACTTGAAGATCTGAGTTGTATATGAAAATAAACGCAGATACTAAAAGAGCTTTATCTGCAATAGGATCTAATATCTTTCCTAATTTTGTGATTTGATTTCTACTTCTCGCTATATAACCGTCTAATGCATCTGTTACACCTGCTAGGAAGAAAACCAGCAAAGCATATAAAGGTTTATTGTATCCCAACAGAATAATAAACAGAGGAACCATTAATAGACGTAAGATAGTAAGCTGATTAGCAAGTCCCATGTTTTATTTTTTCAATAGTTTTTGTTGTAGAAGTATTATGAACAAAATCTATTGTTTTTACTTCTCCTCCGTAAGATTTTACAAAATCTGCACCAACAATATTTTCTATTTTCCAGTCTCCACCTTTTACAAGAACATCGGGCTTTATCTCTTTTATTAGTCTTTCTGGTGTATCTTCTTCAAAAATTACAACAAGGTCAACAGGTTTTAAGTTTTCCAAAACTTTTTTTCTGTCTTCTTGATTATTTACAGGACGGCAGGGGCCTTTAAGTCTTCTTACTGATTCATCGCTGTTCAGACCAACTACAAGAAAATCTCCTAAATTTTTAGCTTTTTTAAGATAATCCACATGTCCTGCGTGGATTATATCAAAACATCCATTTGTAAAAACGATTTTTTTACCTTCTTTCCTTGCCTTTTCGATAATATCCAAGTAATTTTCCATATAGTACCTCATTCTGATTTTGATTAATATTTATTGTCCTTTTAGTAATTTTGCAACTTCTTTTGCGTGATATGTGATGATAATATCTGCTCCTGCTCTTTTCATCGAAGTTAATGTTTCCATCATAACTTTTTGTTCGTCAATCCAGCCCATTTTTCCTGCTGCTTTTATCATAGAATATTCTCCACTTACATTATAAGCAGCAACAGGTAAGTTAAAGTTTTGTCTAACATCGCTGATGATATCGAGATAAGACAAAGCAGGTTTTACCATCACAATGTCTGCTCCTTCTTCCACATCAAGGGCAACTTCCTTCAGAGCCTCTCTCCTGTTAGCCGGATCCATCTGGTATGTTCTTCTATCTCCAAAAGATGGTGAAGATTCTGCTGCGTCCCTAAATGGGCCGTAATATGCAGAAGCATATTTTGCAGAATATGCCATAATAGGAATATCGTAAAAACCTGCTTCATCTAAACCTTCTCTGATCGCTTTTACTACTCCGTCCATCATTCCTGAAGGTGCTACCATATCTGCTCCTGCTTTTGCATGGGATACAACCTGTTTTTTGGTATTTTCTAGTGTCGTATCATTTTCAACATCATGTCCGCATAAAACACCGCAATGTCCGTGTTCAGTGTATTCACAGAAACACACATCTGTTATTACATAAAGCTGAGGATAATTCTTTTTAATGTGCCTTACTGCTTTTTGAATAATACCTTCTTCACTCCATGTGTCACTTCCAACTTCGTCTTTATGTGATGGAATACCAAATAGAAGAACAGCTGGAATATTTAGATTAACAACTTCCTCTAATTCTTCATCGATTCTATCTAATGAATATCTATAAATATCAGGCATAGAAGGTATTTCTATTTTGATATTTTCACCGTCTTCTATAAATAACGGATATATTAGATCATCTACTGTTACATGATTTTCCCTTACAAGTCTCCTAATATTTTCATTTTTTCTTAATCTTCTTGGTCTATGGACTGGAAATGCCATCTTTTTTCTCCTCAAAAGGTTATTTATCTATCAGATTTATTATAAAATATTTTAAAGTTGAATTTTTGATTGAAACCTGCTCAAAAATGGACATTTTCTAAATGTATAAAAATTCTTACTGAACGGTTAAATTGTTATATATTAATATTGTAATCTTTAATTAAAATTTTAAGAGGTAATTTTATGTGTGGTGTATTTGGTGTTTTTAATAACCCATCAGCTTCAAAAATGACTTTTTTAGGTTTGCACGCTTTGCAACACAGAGGACAGGAATCGGCAGGTATAGCTGTATCTGATGGATATGATATAAATTTGAAGTTAGGATCTGGGCTTGTAACGAAAGCAATAAAAGAATCTGATCTTGAAGAGCTCCGTGGAGATATAGCTATTGGACATGTCAGATATTCAACAGCAGGCGGTTCAAATATTAAAAATATTCAACCGTTCTTTGCACATTTTTTCGGTGGTTCATTTGCAATAGCCCATAATGGAAACCTTGTTAATGCAAGGGATATAAGGTATGAACTTGAAAAGAATGGTGCAATTTTCCGTTCGACATCAGACACTGAAGTTTTTGTTCATCTGATAGCAAAATCAAAAGAACCTCCTCCATCTCATATAATGCTTCATAAAAACGATGTGGAGTTTTTACCTTTAGTTTTTAGTGCCATGAAGAAGGTTAAAGGTGCTTATTCTTTGACAATTTTAAGAGAGAAACAACTAATAGCAATAAGAGATCCTTATGGATTCAGACCTCTTGTTTTAGGAAAAAATAAAACAGGAAGTTATTTTGTGGCTTCTGAAACCTGTGCATTTGATATTGTTGATGCAGAATACCTAAGAGATATAAAACCTGGAGAAGTTCTTGTAATCGATGATGCAGGAATGAGATCTTATTTTCCGTTTGAGCATACAGAAAAAGCAGAAAAATGTATATTTGAGTTTGTATATTTTGCACGTCCTGACAGTCTTATATTTAATGATTATGTTTATGGAATAAGAAAAGAGATGGGCAGACAGCTTGCTAGAGAGTATCCGATAGATGCTGACTGTGTTGTCCCAGTTTTAGATTCTGGAATGTTGGCAGCAAAAGGATATTCTGAAGAGAGTGGGATCCCATTAGAAATAGGATTGATACGAAATCATTATGTTGGGAGAAGTTTTATACAACCTACTCAAGAAATCAGAGATTTAAGTGTAAAATTGAAACTAAATCCAGTAAAAGAAGTAATAGAAGGAAAAAGAATCATTGTTATAGATGATTCTATTGTAAGAGGAACAACAAGTAAAAAAATTGTAAATATGCTTAAAAAAGCAGGTGCTAAAGAAATCCATATGCTGATTAGCTCACCGCCTGTGATAGCACCGTGCTACTACGGAATAGATACACCTACAAAAGAAGAACTGATAGCGAATCAGATGTCAATTGATGAGATCAAAGAATTTATAGGTTGTGACAGCCTTCATTATCTTTCCTTAGAAGGGATGATTGAAGCAGCAGGTAAGGAAAAAGGGTTCTGCACAGCTTGCTTTACAGAAAATTATCCTGTTTTATAAAAAAAATCATCTTTTTGTGATTTTTAGTATGTTAAATTTTATTTAATCAATTATAAAAACAAGGTGTACAACTATGATTTTAGATACGGTATGCACATACTGTGGTGTTGGATGTGATATTTCTGCAGAGATAGAAGACGGTAAAATAGTAAAAATGTTTGCCCAGAAAGAAGGTGTTGTCAGCCGCGGCAAACTTTGTATAAAGGGAAAAAAAGGCTGGGATTTTGTATATTCACCTGAACGAATAAAAAAAACAAGAATTAAAAAATCATTCATAGATAAACATTACAAACAATTTCCAGAATATATATCAAAGCGATTATGTCAGCTTTCAGATTTTGATGAAAACTGGTTTGAAGCACCACTTGACCTTGCTTATGACATAACTGCGTGGAAACTTAAGCAGATTATTGAAAATTATGGTGCATACTCATTTGCAGGAATTGGCGGTGCGAGAACAAGCTGTGAAAGTTCTTACCTTTTTCAAAAATTCACAAGAAAAATCGTAGGTTCACCTCATATAGATAACTGTGCCAGAGTTTGCCACTCTCCTTCTTTAAAAGGAATGAGGGCTACCATTGGAGAAGGAGCAGCAACTAATCCTTTTGACGATATCTATGAAACAGACTTTATGATAGTAATAGGCTCTAACACAACAGAAGGACATCCGATAGTTGCAAACAGAATAATTGAAAGAGTTAAAGAAGGAAAAGAGTTAGCAGTTTTTGATGTTAGAGAAATTCCACTTTCCAAATTTGCAAAGTACCAGTGCACAATTCCTCACGAATCTAATCTACTATTTTTAAACATGATGGCAAGAGTCATAATAGAGGAAAAACTTTACAATGAAGATTTTATAAACAAAAGAACAAAGGGATTTGAAGAGTATAAAAACAAAATTTTAAATGATCCTTATTCAGACCCAGATCTATTTTTAAAAATAAAAGGATATGAAGATTTAGCCCAGAAAATAAGAGAAGTAGCAAGGAAATATGCAACGAACAAGTCTATGATTTTCTGGGGATTAGGAATTACCGAACATTTAGACGGAAGTTATGCAGTTATGGCAATAACACACCTTGCACTTCTAACAGGGAATATTGGAAAGGAAGGTGCAGGTCTAATGCCCCTTAGAGGTCAGAACAACGTTCAGGGAACCTGTGATATGGGATGTCTTCCTTATTATGATCCAGACTACAGGCAGCCAGAAGTTGTTGGACTGATGACTCCTGATATTATTGACGCAGCCATAAAAGGTGAAATCAAAGCAATATGGAATATAGGAGAAGATATAGCCCATATTCATACAAATCAGAACAAAGTTCATAAAGCATTAAATAATCTTGAATTTTTAGTGGTAAATGAACTCTTTCCAAATGAAATAACAAAATACGCAGATGTTATTTTCGGAGTAAAAAGTGCATATGAAAAAACAGGTGTTTATGTAAATGCTGAAAGGAGATTACACCTTTCTCAGCCTTTAATTGAGTGTAATCTGCCAGATGACTGGGAAGTGTTAAAAGAGGTTGGAATAAGGCTTGGAGCAGATTTAAGGTATGAAAGTTCAAAAGATGTCTGGGATGAAGTTCGACACGATGCAAAAGAAAGATTTTTCGGAGCTACATACGAAAAATTAGAAAGAAATATGTTAAGAGGTCTTCAGTGGCCTGTCCATATGACAAAAATAGATGAAGAAACAACAGAACTTGGAGACACACCAGTTCTACACACTGAAAAATTCAGAACAAAAGATGGATACGGGCATTTTAAATATAAGCAGTATGAAATGAGAGGTATGGTAAAAGAGCTTTTAGAAGAAAACAGATTATCCGGATTTTATCTCACAACAGGAAGAACACTTGTCCATTACAACAATGCCGCTCAGACAAAGCAGTGTGAAAGCCTTATATCAAAGCATGAAGAAGATATTCTACTTGCAAGTATAGAAGATAAAGAAATCATAAATTCTGAAAAAGTAAAACTAAAATCAAAATACGGAGAGACAGAACCTCTAAAAGTCAAATACGTAAACACCGTCCCAAAAGGAACTCTTTACACAACATTCCACCATGCTAAAAGTAAAATCAACTTCGTTTTTGGTGACGAAGCAGATATTTTCGTAAAAACCGCCAGATTTAAGTCTGTGAAAGTGGATGTGATTCCAGTCTAAAAAAAATCTGCAAGAAAAAATTTTTTAATCTTAACCTCTTAAACATGGACTTTTTCCTTAATAAGATTTATAGTTAATATCAAACATAAAAATAAAGTCAGAAAATAGTATTTTTTTTCGTTAATAGAATAAAAGAATATTTGTGGGGAAAAATCTGATGAAAAGTATAAACTTTACAGTAAAAACAATTACACCTACTCTAATGGGAGGAGGATTTGGTCAAAATGATGACATCCGCCCTTCTGAGATCAAAGGTATGATGAGATACTGGTTTAGAGCAGTAGCTGGAGTAGTTGTTGGGGATGATATCAAAGCTTTAAAATTACTTGAAGAAAAGGTCTTCGGCTCTCAGGAAAGAAAAAGTCCGTTTAGGATTTTAATAATAAATAAAAAACTTAAATATTTGGATAAAAATAGTTCTGAATTTCAATTTTCAAATAAGATGAATGGCTTAATATATTTGGGAATAGGAAATGTTTTATTTAAGTATGATAGAAAAACAAAATCTTTCAAATTCAACGATGAAAAAATAAATATGATAGCTCCAAATTCTACATTCAGTGTTAAATTCTTATTTAGTCCAAGCTTGAGACCTGAAATAAAAAGACTTATAGCTTTGTCATTTTATTTAGCAACAGTTTTCGGGGGTTTCGGACTAAGAGCGAGAAGAGGCTTTGGTAGCTGGCAGATAGTAAAGTCGAATGTAAAAATTCAAGATTTAGAGTTTAATGAATATATAGAAAAAGATATAAGAAGGGCTGTTGAATTATCTATAAATAATATAAACTCCTTAACTGATAAGAGAGGTAATCTAAACAAATTACCCAATATACCAGTATTAAAAGAAGTTTGTTATAAATTTTCCCAAATAAATACAAATCATAGGAATTGGGAAGATCTTTTTTATAATTTTGGAGCTTATTACAGAGGATACAGAGAGAATCCAGATACTCCCCAAAAAAGTGATTTTAGTAAAAAACATACAAAAGATTATGACGATATTTTGGATTTTGTAAATGGGGACATTAAAAACTTAAAACTAAGAAATCCAGTTTTTGGACTAAATATTCAATATTCTTCATCTTCAAATAGAAATTTTAAAGCGTCTGTAATATTAAAAGGTAAAGAGATTTTAAGAAGAAGTTCTCCTATGTTTGTTTCAGTTAAAGAAATAGATGGAGCTTTAAGTCTTAATCTATCCGTATTTTATTCTAAATTTAGACCTGAAAACTCAAAAATACTTCTAAAAACAAATGGAATGACGCCAGTAAAAATTTATGGTTACAAGATAATAGATAATTTTATAAATTGGGTTAGTAAAGAAATGCAGGGGAGAACAAAATAAATGGAAAAAAGAATATATCTTTTTCAACTAACAATTCCATCAGTTCAAAAGTTAATAACTGCATCAAGAAAATCCCACGACCTATGGGCAGGTAGTTTTATTATTTCAAATATATTAAAAGAAACTGTAAAATCTTTAGAAAATCAAATTGAATTTATATTTCCCCATGAAGATTTACTTGAAAATACGCAAGAAAAAATATCAAATGTTCCAAACAAGATTTTATTTACTATTAAAGCTTCAAAGGATGAAGTTAAAGAACTTGGTCAAAATTTAGAAAAAACCATAAAAGAAAAACTAAAAAGTTTAGCAAATAATATTCCTTTTAATATAAAAAACGGTTCAAAAGAATTAATGGAATATCAGCTTGAAAATTTTATAAATGTAATCTGGGGAGCTATTCCTTTAGAAGATGATTATATAGGCTCTTTAAGAAAATTAGATAAGCATATAGCCTATAAAAAATCCTCAATTTTACCTGATAGAAGATTTATAGAAAGTTATAAACTAATCGATTTCGAAAAAGAAGAAAATCCTTTTACGGAAGGGCTTAGCTTTGAACAGATTTATCAATATTTCACTAATCCAGACATTAAAAAATCTCACCTTGTAAAAGGAGCTTATAGATGCACACTCTGCGGTGATAGAATTATCCTTGAAGCAACTGGGAATGATTATAAAGGAAATGGTTTTTGGGAGCCTTTATGGGATGATAAATTCTTTTCCACAGGTGAAAGGCTTTGTGGAGTATGCCTTGCGAAAAGAACTTATAAAATGGAAAGTTTTCCATCTGTAAGTGAAATAGCAACTACAACTTTTAAAATTTTTCTAAAAGATTATCTACAGATAATAGAGGAAATAATTAACATTATAAAATCTGCTGGGGATGGAAAAAAATATTTTTCTGAAAATCCTCAAACAGTTCCAAAGTTAGAAAGAGAAGAACAAGACCGATTAGGAAAGCTCTTAAATTTAGACGGAGAGTATCTACTACCTCAAGTTTGGGAAACGGACGAAGAAAAACCAGATATTGCAAGAAAACTAACGGATGTTTACAAAAAGCTAAACAAATTTCCTTCTGATAGCTTTGCTATTTTACTTATGGATGGCGATTCGATGGGAGCTAAATTAAGACTTTTAGATGATATAAAAGAGCAAAAAGATTTAAGCAAAAAACTATCAGAATTTACACAAAAAGTAAAAGAAATTGTGGAAGATGAAAATTATGGAAAACTTATATATGCTGGTGGAGATGATGTTTTAGCACTATTACCTATAGAATATTCTTTAAAATGTGCAAATGAAATACAAGAAGCTTTTAAAGAAGAATTAAAAGATATTGAGGCAAAAATAAAAGATAAAATTCAAGGTGAAGAAAAATCAGATATAAAATATAGTTTCACAATGAGCGGCGGGCTTTTATTTGCATATCATAAACTTCCTTTAAGTTATGTTTTAAATAAAGTCAGAGAGTTTGAGCAAAAAGCAAAGAATAGCGGAAAAAACAAAATTCATTTTGGATATATAAAGCATTCATTAGCATATTCGGAATCTTCTTTTTCTTGGGATAAATATGAAATTTTTGAAAAAATCTTAAAAATATGTGATGAAATTCCAAACACATTCGTTACGCAAAGCTATGAACTATTTATAGAACTTGAAAGTTCTAATAATGAGATGAATGAAAAATTATTTAAATCTTTATTAAAAAAGAAAATAAAAGAAGAAAAGGTTAAAGAAGTAATTGAAACCTTTAAAAAGCTGGATGATAACTTTAATAATCCTTTAAAGCTAATAAACATATTAAAAATAGCAAAATACATAAATAAACAAAAGGTAGAAAAATGAGCAAATATTTAATAACTCCATTTGATGTTCTAATTTTCGGGGATGGAAAACCTTTTAATGCAGGGGAGCAGCATAATAGAGAAGGTGATTTTTTCCTAAATCCTGTTCCTTTTGTTGGTGCTTTTAATAAAAACACAAATCTAAAAACAGGTTTAAGATTTTTATCCTTTTATGATGAGGAAAAGGAAAACTTTTTATTTCCTGTCCCTCTTGATATCGGTTTTGAAGAAGATGGAGAAATTATAAACTCACTTTTGAAAAAATCAGACAAAGATTTTATTTCTTCAGATGAACTTGAATTTTTTGTTGAATTTGATACAGATAAAAAAATGAAAGTTGGTGGCAGATATATAAACACACAAGGTTTAAAAAGTTATCTACTTGGAAAAAAACTTGATAAAAAAGATATTTACAATCTATTTGGAGAAATTATAGAAAAAGAAATTAGAACAGGTATAGAAATAGATAGAACTACAAGAACTACAAAAGAGAAAAAGCTTTATTTTCAGCCATTTATTAGATTTCATGAAAAAATTAAATTTTTCGTTGAGTTTAAACAAGAAATAAAAAAAGACTTTTTAACAATTGGTGGTGAATCAAAATCAGTTAATATTTTACCTTTTAATACAGATCCTCTTAAAGAATTAAATGTAAAAGAAATTAAAGAAAAAATATCTCAAACTAAGTATTTCAAAATAATTCTTTTAACTCCTACAAACTATCCACCAAAATTAGATGGAGCTGAGTTAATAGCACAGCTAACAGGCAAACCAATAACTTTTAGTGGATGGTATAACATTTACAAAGAAAATAATAAAAAATCAGGTAGTTTCCCTACAAGACTATTTAAGCTACTCCCTGAAGGCTCAGTTTTTTATTACAGATTGGTAGATGAAAACAAGTTAGATGAGATTTTTAATAATCACTGGTTAAAACCAAACTTTTATATCCATGAACTTCCATATTTTGATAAAGCTAATCCGATAGGATTTGGTTTAACAATAATTGGAACAGTAAAAACGGAGGGAAAAAATGAATAAAAAAATAACTTTTTATCACTGTCATACGCCACTGCATATTGGAAGTGGAACAACTTTAGACATAATTGATCTGCCTATACAAAGAGAAGCTCATACAAATTTCCCTGTTATGCCTTCTACTGCTATAAAAGGAGTTATAAGAGCAGAATATGGACTGGAAGAATCAGATTTTTCTTTAGATGATTTTCCTGAAAAACCTGAAGCATGCCCTGAAACTGTTAATCAAGATAAATGTGAAGAATTTTTCAATTTATTTGGCTATGGAGATAAAGAAGGAGATATTATTTTTACAGATGGAAAAATTTTATTATTTCCAGTGAAATCAGTAAAAGGTGTTTTTGTATGGATAACCTGTCCTTTATTATTAGAAAGGTTAGAAAGGGATACAGGAATAAAAATAAATTTTGATAAAGAGAATTTAAGAAATAAAGGTGCTATAGTTAGCTCAGAAGAACCAGTTATTAACAACCAATATCTCGTTTTAGAAGAACTAAGTTTTGAAGTATCTATAGATAATGACCTTAAAAATAGCTTTGATAAATTAGGTCTGGATATCGATACAAAAAAAATAGCAGTTTTGCCAAATGATAGTTTTCGATATTTTGTGAAAAATCATACAGAAGTAAATGCAAGGACGCGAATTGACCAGACTACAGGAACAGTAAAAGAAGGAGCTTTATGGTATGAAGAATTAGTTCCTGCTGAAACTGTTTTTTATAATCTGATATTTTCACGAACAGAAAACTCTAAGAATATAGAAAAAATTACAAATTTCATGGACAACAAAATTTTCCAATTTGGCGGAGATGAAACCTTAGGAAGAGGATTTACGAAGGTTTCTATATTGGAGGGAAAAAATGAGTAATAAAACTCTTGAACAAAAAAGAGCAAATTATGCCTTTAATAAAATAAAAGAAGTTAGTGGAAAATCTTATGAAAAAGATTTTTCTTCTCTAATTGGAAGACTTCCAACCTTAATACTGACTAATGGACTTGGAAATATCCTTTCTTTTTTGTTTTCAAAAGGGAAAGAACAACACTTATTCGCAATTGCAATCATATCAAACTGGCTTTTTAATGAAACAGATTTAAAAGTAGTTAAAGGTGAATTTAAAGAAGAATGGTTTAACAATTTAGAAAAACTAAAAAATAAAGAGAACATAGCTAAAATCTTAAACCCAATCATTTTAGAAGCAGAAACAGAAAAATACATGTTCGCAACAGAAGAGACTCTAAGGCTTTTAAACTGGCTGAAGAGATTTTCGGAAGCAATGCTGAAAAAGGGAGATTAAAATGGCTAAGACATTATCATCAGTTATTTTAAAAGATACAAAAACAGCCCTTTCCAACTTTAGTTGGCAGATAGAGAATGTATCCCTCTTATTAAATAAATATCTTGATTTTTTGGAATTTGAGGATAAAAACATTTCTAAAATAAATGATATCAGTTTAGTAAAAACTGTTTCTTATTTGCCTTTAATAAAAGATGATAAAGTTTTTAGTATTGCTATTAGGAAAACTTTTGAAATTAATGAAAAAAGCAAAAAATATAAGATTTCAGGAAAGGAATATGAAAAACAATTTGTAATTAATTTAAAAAATGGAATTGAAAAATATCGTAATATTTTAAAAAAAAGAGTTTATCCACAGATTAACCAATATATCGAAAATATTAATAATATACAAAATTTTATTTCTGATAAATATTTTTCCCTAAAAACGTCATCAAGGCTTATAGTAGGACTTGGTGTAGATTCTGTTTTGGAAACATCAATAAAACTTCACCATATTTATGGAGTTCCTTATATACCAGCGTCTGCTATAAAGGGAATCCTAAGAGCTTATAAGATTTGGGAATTAGTGGATTGGGACAGTTTTAAATATTTAGTTGTAGAAAATTTAATAGAAAACTACCAATCAGATAAGTTTAACCAGCAAAAGGAAAAACTTATAGAAAACATACAAAATGGAAATTTTAATAAAAAATTTAAAGAAATAGATAAAGATTTATCAAAGGAAGAATTAGAAATAAAAAAACAGGACCTTATAGATTTTGTAAATTCCATTTCCCAAGGAAAAATTGAAAAAATCGTTCAAATTTTTGGAAATCAACAACAAAAGGGAAATCTCATAATTTTAGATGCTTATCCTACAAAATTTAAAGGTTTTGATGTAGATATTATGAATGTTCATTATCCAGACTACTATCAAAATGAAAAAGAACCTCAACCACCAGCAGACTGGCAAAATCCAACTCCAATAACATTTTTAGCAATTTCGGAAAATACAGAGTTCAATTTTTATTTTAAAAATACAAGTGCTTACGATGGAAATTTAAAAGATGACCTAAAAGAAGCACTCGAAAATATAGGTATAGGAGCAAAAACATCCTTAGGATATGGGATTTTAGAGTAGATGTCAGATTTTTAAAAATTTTTGCGTTTATATAAATAAAATATATTGAAACGGGGGAACTATGAGAATTAGAATTCTAATTAAAGCTAATAAAATTCCTATTTTATACAGGCACAGGGTTGTTTCTCTTTTTAAAGAAGCTCTGAAAAAATCAGATAAAGATTACAAAGAATTCCTTTATAAAAGTAAAATCACGAAACCTTTTAGCTTTAACCTTGTTTTGCCTCTGAATAAAAAAACTACAAAGGCAAAAACCCAGATAGATGAAAAGTTTACTATTGAAGACACTGTTTTAGAAATAGAAGAAGGCTATTTATCATTATTTGTTTCAGCTTTAGATTATCGCTTTCTAATAAGCCTTTTTAATGGTCTAAAAAGACTACACACTTTTGATTTTAGCTCAGATAAAAATATGCTTGTTGATGGTGAAAAAATAGTATGGGAAATCAAAAAGGTATCCTCTCTAAACGAAAGACCTATAAGATCTAACACCATCATATTTAAAACAAACTCCCCTATAATTATAGAAGATGAAAATGATAATCCTGTTTTATTCTTAGATGAAAAGTTTGAATACCATCTAAATGAAATAACTGACAGAATACTAAAATCTCCTCACATAAAAGGAAAAGGTTTAGAAGAACCTCTCAAATTTGAACCAATAAAAATGAACAAACAGGTAGTAAAACACACCCTAAAAGCATTTAGAGAAAAAACAGGAAAACCTGTAATGTATCTGACAGGAAACTCAGGGATATTTAAACTTTCAGGACACCCGAAAGACTTAGAAATCCTCTACAAAATCGGCATAGGCAATCGAACAGGCCAGGGCTTCGGCATGGTGGAGGTTTTAGGATGAATTATTTAGAAACTTTAGGAGAAGGTAAATGAAAAAAGAAATAATTAAAGAAATAGAAAACATAGGTTCTTCTTTAGAAGAAATTGGGAAAGCACTAAAAAATATTTCTAAATTTTTATTAGAACATGAAAATAATATTGAAAACTTTCCTATTAATGGAGAAGGAAAACAGGAAAATAAACAAGACATAGAAATAATAGATGAAAACAATTATCAAATAAAAGATGAAATTATAGACTTTTTAGAAAAGAAAAATTTTTCTATTGTAAATATTACATCTGAAGAAAAATCTACATCATTAGATACAATTTCAAAATTTATTGGAGACAAATATGAATATATAAAAGATTTTCTAAAAAAGTTAAAGAAAAGTTTAAATACGGGTATCCCAATAAGAATATATATGAAAGATTATCCTGAGGAAAAAATCACTTATATATGTCAACTTGCATCCAATTTACATAGTATAGCTTTTCTAAAAGAATATAAATATTCTAAATCCCCAAAATATATATTATATGCAGATCCACTAAGAGAACCTTTAGTTATTAATTTTATAAATGGAAAATGGTTAGAAGATTATTTAGTATTAAAAATAAAAGATAATTTAAATAAAAAAGGATTTGTTGAAGGAGTAGACTACGATCATTTACAAAATATACAAATAAAACTTCCAAACGGAAAAAATTTTGAACTTGATGTACTTTTTAAAATTAAGAATAAAATATTTTGGTTTGAAGCTAAAACAGGGGACTATCAACAGTACGTTCATAAATATTCAGAAATTTCAAAATTATTAAGAATTCCTCAAAATAGAGCTTTTATGTTAATAACAGAGATAAACTCTGCTGGTGCAGATGCTGTTTCCAGTTTATTTAATATGACTGTATGTAATTTAGATACTTGGGAAGAAAAATTTATAAATAGTTTAAAAGAAATTAATATTTTTACGGAGCAATCATGAATTATTCCTTAACAGGAAACTTTCAATATGACCTTGGAGTTTACGGGTTAAAGAAAATTTTAGACTTTTTTAAAGAAAATTATAAAACTGATAGAAATTTTTATATAGAAGTAGATAAAAAGCCTGAAGAGATTTTAGAACTAATAATATTAAAGTTAATTTCTCAAAAATCTGGAGATTATTTCTTAGAAAAAGTAGCAGATACCTTGTTCAAAGACGATAAAGAAACAAAGAAAAAATTTGAAAAACTTTCTAAAGAGAAAACAGAACCTTTTGTAAAAATAAATCTTAAAAATTTAGTCAAAAAAGAAAAAGACTTAGAAAAAGTTATAAGAGATTTATCCAAAGAAATTTATGAATTTCTATCTAAAAACTTTCCCGAAAAGTCTTTTTCTGTGCAAGAAATAGAAGATATTCTCTGGAGTAAAACAGTTAATCTACTCAACAACATTCTTTTAAATTTTCAAGCTGATATGAAAGTTAGGGGAAAAGATGTTTTCCAAAAAGCAGTTGATAAACTTTATAAAGATATAGGAGAAAAAACCTGTTCTTTTTGCTATACAAATAAAGGAAAAAGAATCACAAGAGATACGTTTTTCTTTGCACCGGCACAATTTAACGCATTTTGGTTTGGAGAACCGTCCATCTTTATATGTCCCTACTGTCTTGCTTCTAACCTCGCAATTACCCAGTCTTTTACTTTTTTAGGAAATGAACTAAATGCTATTTCAGTTTATAGACCAAACTTACAGGATTTAGAAGATTTAAACGAAGGATTGAAAATATCAGATATAGGAGAGTTAACAAAAAGAATTATTGATTATGAAAAGCTACAGCTAAAAAAGGAAGGATACATTAGAGACTTACAAATATTGGAGTTTTATCTTGACCCACAAAATCCAAATTTAGATTTTTACCTTCTTACAGAGGAAATCATTCAAAACTTAATAAAATTAGAAAATGAACTGAGCAAACTTTACACAGACTATAAAAACAACCTTTGGGGACAGGTGAAGGATAAACAAGGCCACCAGACAATAAATCTATCGAAAGAACTTCTTCACGCTATTGTCAATAATCAAAAGCTAATTGTAATAGTTTGGAGATTTTTAAAACTTGCCTTAATGGCAGAAAATTTCAGGCAAAACAATGTCAAAAATCCACCGGTAAAAGGGTTTTATATAAGTATGTTGCTCCACATTTTAAAAATGCACTTTAAATTAGAGGAGGAACTAAATATGGATATGTATAATGCCTTTAAGGAATACGGACAGTTTTTAAGGGGAAGAGTTTTCTCATCTTTATCAGAAGGTGGAGAGATAAATTGGAATACTTTTAATAATAAGATAATTTCCCTTTCTAATTCTTTTTTAGACGCTTCAAAAGGAACTTTTAATCAATTTATGGAAACGCTAACAAGGGTTATGATTAGCTACGATGCACCTATAGATAGTAATCTACTGCAGATGATAACAAAAGATACATACAAGGACATTGCCACAACAATAGCTCTTGCAGTTATGACAAGAAAACCAGGAGAAAAAATTGAAACAGAAAAAGAAGAGGCTATTAGAGGAGAAAGATTGTAATTAATACATAAAACAAAAAAACAAACGGAGGATAAAAAATGAAACTTACAGGTGTTTTTGTTATTGAAACAGGTGTAGTAAACAGGGGAGATGGGATAGGAAACATAGCTACAGTGAAGAAAATCACTACTCCTGAAGGAATAAAAGTCTTTTTCTCTCCAGTTTCCTATAAAAGAGCATTATGGACGGCACTACAGAAAAACAAAGGCTGGTCTATTCCAATGGTTACAAAAGAAGGTGGAGTTGTCCAGAGAACAGGAACAATCATAGACAGTGAAGAGTTTGATTTTGCAGGAACAATGGTTGCAAAGCCTAAATATGAAAGATACGGAACATTCTTAGTAGATAACGGAATATCTATAAACAACTACTTTGGCGATATGGAATTTATGACAAATATGGCAATTTCTAAACTGTATGGCGAAGATGAAGCTAACATCATTAATAAAGAAAACTTCTACGGAATTTATCTTATGCCTTTTGGAATAGAGATTAATAGAGTTGGAGTTCAAGAAATCTCAACTGTTGATACAAAAATCAAAGAAGATGACTCTTTAGAAGAAAAAATAAAAAAAATATACAAAGCTCTAAAACTTGATAAGAAGATAACAGATGAACAGGTTCAAAAATGGGCTGAAATTGTTGAAAGTATTGATTACTTTGAAAATGAAAAAGGACAGAAAGTAACAAAAATAGTTCTTAAAAAAGAAGAAAGAAAAAGAAGATTAAAAGAGCTTTTAGAAGGAATGGGAGAACTTGCTAAAAGAATAGAAGGTTCGGAGAGAAATTTAAGTCCCTTCTTTGCAGCATTTTCCCTTGATTACATAGCCCCAAAATACTATCTACTTATGAAACAGTTTTTAAAAGAAAAACTGTCTGAAGGCGGTTATCTAAACACAGAAGAATTAGCACAAGAACTTGAAAATTTTGCAAATTCTGAAGGAAAAACAATAAAAACTGCAGATTTTATTAATTACAATCAAGTAGTAAACGAAATAGTAGAACAAATATTCAAAGAGAACTAAAAATGATAAGGCTTGAAATATATCAAGAAACAGCACATTTTAGAATTCCAACGGTGGGAAATCCATATCTTAGTTATCCTCTCCCACCACCATCTACTATTTACGGATTTTTAAGAGCTATAACAGACTATGAAAGTATAAACCACGAGAACACAAGGCTTTCTATTCAGGGAAGCTATAAAAGTGTTTCTATAGAAAAAGAACAACTAATCTTGGAAACCAAAAAGGAGGTAAAAACAAACATAATCCCAATTCAAAAACTCCACGAATGCAGATGGATAATTCATATAAAATCTCCATTTGAAGAAAAAATTGTAAAAGCTATACAAAAATCTCCAAAAATTTTTAGATTAGGAAGACAAGAAGATTTGATAATAGATATATCGGTAAAAAAACATTTAGAAGAACTTCCTTTCAACAAATATAAAAACAAATACCAAGACTGGACAAATATTTATCTAAACTGGACTAAAGAAAAGAAGCAAAAAGGAAGTCTGTTTAATATGGCACTTGATACAGTAGTTGATGAAAATAAAAACATAACAGGCTATAAACCTATAAACCTTGTTTATACAAAAGCAAGAACGACAGCTAAGGATGTGAATGTTTTTGATGGAGAGTATATTTTAAACTGGATATAAAAACTATTTAAGAAGAGTAAAGAAAATGAATAACTACCTCCAAACCCATCTTGCCAAATCGGATGGAACTACTTTAGAAGAGCATATTAAGGATTTGCTTTATCAATTTGATATATTTAATCGATATTATCCTAATCTTTTAACAGATGAAGAAAAAGAGCTTTTGAAGGTGGCTATTGAGTATCACGATTATGGAAAACTAAACAGACTTTTTCAATGTAAACTTCCTGTAAATTCTAAGCTAAAACCTGTTAAATGCAATTGGAAAATAAGGGACGACAAAATTCCTCACCAATATTTGTCTCCTCTATTTCTTAGAAAACTTGAAAATGAATTTTCTTTTGAGGAATTATCTTTCGTCATCTACTCTATAATCAACCACCACGCCAGAGGAAGAGAGTTTTTAAATTATTCTGGAATAGATCTGCTAATCAGTGAGATAGAAGAACACATTTCTAACTTTTTCTCCCATTTAGGAATAACAAGCTTATCAGAAGAAACAAAAGATTTTTACAAAAATCATCTTGATTATATAGTTGACAATATAGCAACTATTGAAGGACTAAATAACAGACTAAAAGCTGATGATGATTTTATAAAAACCCTTATCAAAATAGCAGGACTTCTTATTAGAATAGACCATTCAGCGTCAGGAGAAGAGTTAGTAATAGAAGAAGAACCTATAAAAGAAAATAGAGAAAAACTATTTTTAAAGGATCTTGAAGACAATAAAAAACCTCAAAAACTAAGACCCTTTCAAGAAAAGTTTAAAGATAAAGAAAATCTTGTCTTAGTTGCAGATACAGGACTTGGTAAAACAGGACTTGCAGCTATCTGGTCGAAAAGGAAAATGTTTTATGTCCTGCCAAACAGAACTTCCACAAACGCAATGTTTGAAACGATGAAGGAGATTTTTGGCAATGATAAGGTTGGACTCCTGCATTCAACAAGTCTGTTTTATGTTTTTGAAAATGCAGAAAAGGAAGACTTTACAGTTTTAAGGGATTACGACAATACTAAAAATCTATCAAAACCTATCACTATATCAACAGCAGACCAGCTATTTACAGCAGTTTTTAAATATCCAACCTATGAGAAAATCTACGCTACTTTATCCTACTGTGATATTGTTATTGACGAAATTCAAGGTTTTGACCCTGCTCAGATAGTCCCCATCTTAAGGCAGGTAAAAGAAACAACAAAACTCGGAGCAAGGTATCTAATAATAACTGCTACACTTCCCCAAATAATAAAAGAAGAGTTTGAAAAACTTGGCTTTGAAGTAAAAACTAACGACCCTGATACGATAGATAACACCAAAAGACACAAAGTAAAAATATTAGAAAAAAACATTTTTGAAACATTAGAAGATATCGTAAAAATAGCAGAAAGCGGAAAAAATGTTCTTGTTTTAGTAAACACTGTAAGCATTGCACAAGAGGTATATCAAAAACTAAATTACAAAGATAAAAATCTCCTACACAGCCGTTTTATCTGGGAAACAAGAAAAGATAAAGAAGATAAGATAAAAAAAGATTATAAAACATCAAAAGGCAAAATATGGATATCAACACAGCTTGTAGAAGCTTCTCTTGATATAGACTTTGATGTTTTATTTACAGAAGCTGCACCTGCTGACAGCTTAATACAGAGAATGGGAAGAGTATGGAGACATAGAAAAGAGGATTATAAAGGAAAAGAGCCAAATGTTTATATTCTTTCTCAAGTAGATGAAAAAAGAGTATCTCATGTCTACGAAAAGGCTTTAAGAGAAGAAAGTTTAAAGCTCATTAATCAGCATTTAGATAATGAAGGCTATCTCTTGTCGGAAGAAAAAAGAAAAATTGTTGAAATTTTATACTCAAGAGAAAAATTAGAGGAGCTTAACTCAAAATATTTTGAAAGATGGAAAGAAGTAGAAAAAGTTCTTAACTCAAACTGGGAATATCTCTTTAAAAAAGAAGCCCAAGAAATTTTCAGAGATACTTTTACTTTTGAGGCTATTCCTCATAGATTTAAAGAAAAAGTTAAAAAACTGTTAGATGAGTACAAAAATCTAAAAGACATTGAAAATAAAGAAGAAAGAAGATTTAAGAAAATAGAAATCTTAAAAAAGATAAACGATTTAAAAGCTCCAATTCCTGTTTACTGGGTTTTAAATGAAGAGGTTAAAGACAAAAATCCTTATGAAATTTTAGATCAAAATTTAAACATATACTTACTTGCTAAATATTTTGTTTATGATGATGAACTTGGAATAAGGATAGACAAAAAAACACTTGAGAAATATCAGTTTGATGAAGAGATTTTTATATGAATTTATATTAATTTCCTTTTAAAAAGGAAAAAGTAAGATAAAATTTACTTGTGAAAAGGAAAAATTGTGAAAAGGAAAAATAGTATGCAACCAGAAATAAACTTCGAAGAGCTTAAAACCAACGGGATAAAGGTTAATTATTACTTTATCTGTCCCAGAAAGCTCTGGCTTTTTGATAGGAATATTGGGATGGAAGATAAGTTTGATAAAGTTCTGATGGGAGCATTACTCCATGAAACTAGTTATAAAAGGGATAAACCAAAGGAAGTTCTAATAGATAATCTGATTTCAATAGACATTGTTGATAGCCTCAATATTCGCGAGGTTAAATACTCTGACAAGATGGCAGAAGCTGATAAAATGCAAATTCTTTATTATCTTTACTATCTGAAAAAACTTGGAATAAACAAAAAAGGCATAATAAACTATCCTAAACAAAGGAAAAGAGAGTCCATAGAACTAACTCCTGAGTATGAAAAAGAGATAGAAAAAGCATTAGTAGAAATTGATAAGATTTTAAAGCAAGAAAAACCACCACCTGTTATAAACGCACCCTACTGTAAAAAATGTGCATATTATGAGTTTTGTTATGGATGAAATATTAAAGAAGTTAGAAGAAGTAGAAAAAGAAAATAACATCACAATTCTTTATGCCTGTGAGTCAGGGAGTAGAGCATGGGGATTTGAGTCTCCTGATAGTGATTATGACATCAGGTTTATCTATGTAAATAAGCTTGATTTTTACTTATCCATATTGCCACAAAAAGACACAATAGAAATCACTGAAGACCCTTTAGATTTTTCAGGCTGGAATTTAAAAAAAGCATTATTTTTACTTAGGAAATCAAATCCATCTATTATCGAATGGCTGAATTCTTCTATAGTTTATAAAAAAGATGAAGAGTTTTTTGAAAAGATAAAAGAACTTGCAAACCTTTCCTTTAATCCAAAAGCAATGATGTATCACTACCTCAATATGGCAAAAACAAATTATAGAACTTACCTGAAAACAAATCAGGTTAAAATCAAAAAATATTTTTATGTTATCCGTCCTATTCTCTCTTTAATCTGGATTGAAAAAAATAAAACAGTCCCACCGATTAAATTTGAAGAACTTTTTAATCAAGTAAAAATTGAAGGAAGTGTTAGAAATGCAATAAACAATTTGTTGATAATAAAAAAACAAAAAAAAGAATTAGACTTATATCCAAGGGTTGAAGAGTTAAACCAGTTTATTGAGGAAAAAATAGAATACTATGAACAGTTCTTAAAAAGTTTTGAATTTAAGAAAGATTTATCAAAAATTGAGGAATTTAATTATTTTTTAAAAGAAATGATATTTAAATATGACAAAAATGCCTGTAATTTTATAGGAAAAGGATAATTACCATGGCACGCAGATTTTATATTAACTCAAATGGAAGGCTTAGGAGAAAAGAAAATACACTGTATTTTGAAACACAGCAGGAAGATCAAACAATAAAAAAAGCCCTTCCTATTAATGACATTGACGCAATTTATGTATTTGGTGAGCTTGATATAAACACAAAAGCTCTAAACTACCTTTCCCAGTATGATATTCCAATTCACTTTTTTAACTATTACGGCTTTTATTCGGGAAGTTTTTTGCCAAGAAAGAAAAATGTTTCAGGTTCTCTTTTGGTTGAGCAGGTTAGACACTATTTAGATAGTGATAAAAGGCAGTATTTAGCAATTTCTTTTATAGAAGGAGCAGTTCATCATATTTTAAGAAATTTAAGAAAAAATAGGATAAATCCCAAAGACTACGAAGGCATAGAACAAGAACTTTTACCTAAAATTTTTGAGACAAAAATATCTGAAGAATTAATGGCAATAGAGGGAAATATTAGAGACAGATATTATCAGCTTTTTAATAAAATTATTAAAAATGAAGATTTTAAGATGGAAAAAAGAGAAAAAAGACCACCTGATAATCCAATAAATGCATTAATCAGCTTTGGAAACTCTATAATGTATAATACAGTTTTAACAGAAATTTACAGAACCCAGCTTGACCCAACAATCAGCTATCTTCACTCGCCACAGGAAAAAAGATTTTCTCTTTCTCTGGATCTTGCAGAGATTTTCAAGCCATTCATCATTGATCCTTTAATCTTTTCGTTGATAAATACAGGTCAGATAACAATCAAAGATTTTGATAAAGACCTGAACTATGCATATTTAAACGAAAATGGAAGAAAAAAGTTTCTAAAAGCTTATGAAGAAAGACTTGCCAAAACAATAAAACACCGAAAACTAAAAAGAAAAGTGTCTTACAGACAGTTGATAAGGTTAGAATGTTACAAATTGATAAAACATTTCATCGGTGATGAAATTTATCAACCATTTAAAGCGTGGTGGTGAGATGTTTGTAATAGTTACTTATGACATAACGGATGATAAAAGATTGAACAAAGTCAGAAAAATTTTAAAGAAATATCTCTACTGGTCACAGCTTTCTACCTTTGAAGGGGAAATATCAGAAGGAAAACTTGCCCAGTGTATGTCAGAAGTAAATGATGTGCTGAATAGAAAAGAGGATAGCGTTTATGTTTATGAAGTGAAAAATCCTAAGAATATAAAAAAAAAGGTTTTAGGAATAGAAAAAAGCTATATGGATAACTTTTTATAAGTTATGATATGAAATTTTTATAAGTTATGATATGAAATGTTGATTTTTATATAATAAAAATCTATCTTTATTGATAGATTAAATGGATTTAATTGGATACTTGGCAATTGAATATGGTTAATTTAATTTTTTTATAGGAAGTTCGTTTTGCCTTCCATGTCATAATGCATTCTGAGTCTGTTATACTCAGATTTTTGAGTCTTGAGTATCAAGGATTATTAGGTTATGCTAATAAATATAATTGCATTACTGGAGGGTCAATGCAAATTTATACCTTTTGCGAGGATTTTTAATTTTCTAAAAATCTTCAGAAAGTAGCTAAACTACTTGCTTATTTTAAATTTTTTTATTACTATTATTTTACGGGTTTTATCTGAACTATATGGGATATAAAGTGTTATAAACTCGTTATAAACGATAATTCTGTAATAAGTTTTATCTGAACTATATGGGATATAAAGAAGGTTTTTGGATAACATCTTTCGGCAAGTCCATAAGTTTTATCTGAACTATATGGGATATAAAGACTCT
>Ga0256832_1000574_pt1 | contig 24046 bp, 20 predicted proteins | sample 134614metaG_FD_190534 | JGI IMG/M metagenome (GOLD analysis project Ga0256832, IMG submission 190534) | Hydrothermal vent microbial communities from Lau Basin, Pacific Ocean - 134-614 | ecosystem: Environmental > Aquatic > Marine > Hydrothermal vents | place: Pacific Ocean: Lau Basin | collected... | reverse complement strand
TACCTTAGGACCCTCTCACTTATGCCCAGGCTCTCTGCTGCCCTTGTTTGCACCCAGTTGGCCTCTTCAAGGGCGCATACGATTTCGCGTTTTTCAAGGGCTTCAATTTTCCCCTGAAGGTCTTGGGGAAGCTCCATCTCCTCCACTGGAGGTTTGAAGCGGATGTCCGAGGGTCTTATGGTGGTTGAGCGGCTAAGGGTCACGAGCCTTTTTACTGTGTGTTCAAGTTCACGGACATTACCTGGCCAGTTGTACTTTACCAGCTGGTCCATTGCCGCATCCGCCACCTTCATGGGTTTTGGCGAATATTTCTTTATGAAGAAATCTACCAGCTCTGGAATGTCCTCCTTTCTCTTTCTTAGGGGAGGAAGCTCAATTTCGAACACGTTTAAGCGGTAGTAAAGGTCTTCCCTGAAGTCGCCTTGTCTTATCATTTCCGTAAGGTCCCGGTTGGTTGCAGAGATTACACGGACATCAACCTTTATGGGGGTGGTTCCACCAACCGGTGTTATGGAGTGTTCCTGAAGGACCCTCAGGAGTTTTGCCTGAAGCTTGAGGGGCATCTCGCCTATTTCATCCAGGAAGATTGTCCCCTTATTGGCTATCTGGAACATGCCCTTCTTGTCCTTGTGGGCTCCGGTGAAGGCGCCTTTTACGTGGCCGAAGAGCTCGCTTTCAAAGAGGTTTTCCGGAAGGGCTGCGCAGTTTACTGCTATAAAGGGTTTATCCTTTCTGGGGCTTAACTCATGTATGAGCCTTGCCATGAGCTCCTTTCCGGTTCCTGTCTCACCGTAAAGGAGAACAGGCCAGGAGGTGGTTGCCACCCTCTTTGCAAGGGATACCGCCTCCTTTAGTTTCCTGCTTTTTCCCACAAAAAGGGGAAAGTCTACAGGTACTTTTGAAAGCTCATGGGATATTTCCTCAACGTCTTCCTCTATTTCCACGTCTTCAAGGTGTGTTTCCACCTTTTTTAAAAGCTCCTTGAGGTCAACGGGTTTTTCCAGGAAGTCAACGGCCCCAAGCTTCATGACCTTTACTGCCGTATCCACTGCCCCGTAGGCCGTGATCATGATGACCTTTGAAAGAGGGTTGATTTTCTTTAACTCCTCAAGCACCTGGTCCCCGTTCATGTCAGGCATCCTGTGGTCAAGAAGCACCAGGGGCACAAATTGCCTTTGAAAAAGGGCGATACCCTTTTGTCCGTCTTCTGCCTCCACCACTTCGAAGCCGTTTTCCTCGAGAAACTCCCTTAGTATTTTGCGCTGCACAGGCTCGTCATCAATCAAGAGTATCTTGCTCATTTTCCCTCACCCGTTGGAAGTGTTATCTCCATAATGAAGGTATCGTCTTGGACCTGCGCCCGTATATTCCCTCCATGGGCCCTTACAATCTTTTGGCAAATGGCAAGCCCAAGGCCCGTGCCCTTTGTCTTGGTGGTAAAGTAGGGTTCAAATAGCTTTTTAAGCTCATCTTCACTGGGCAGTTTTCCCCTGTTCGATACAAGGATTTTTACCTTGTCTCCCCGCCTTTCAAGTTCAATGCCTACCTCACCACCGTTAGGCTGGGCCTCAAAACAGTTTACAAAGAGGTTTTCAAAGAGCTGGCGAAGGAGTTTCGCATCCCCAAGGATTCGTCCTTCATCCTTGGTCTTCATGTTGACGGCCATGTTTTTTGCGTTTTTTCTTTCCTGGGCGGAAACAAGGGCCTCCCTGATGATTGGCTTTAGGGAAACCTCCCTCTTTTCCACGCGCGAAGGTCTTGCATACTCCAAAAGGCCAGAGACAATGGCCTCTGTCCGCTCAAGCTCCCTTTTCATGAGAACGAGCATCTCCCTGTTTGATTCTGAAAGGCTTTTTCTTTCAAGAAGCAGTCTCTGCACGCCCATGGAAACCGCGTTAAGGGGGTTCCTGATCTCATGGGCAATGGTTGCGGCAGAGCGTCCAAGGCTTGCCTCATGTTTTTCCATTAGGAGCCTTTTTTCGTATTCGTTAAGCCTTTGCACGTAATTTTTCTGGTGTTTGTAAAGGAGCCAGGTTACTGCCCCTCCAGCGACAAAAAGCAGCACGGAAAAAATTATGAGGAGAGCCCAGATATTTCTCTGTTTCTCTTCAAGTGTGCTGGCGTCCATACCAAGAACGAGGATTTTGTCTTTTGATATGGGAAATTCCACTTGGACCACAGGACCCTGCATCGTGTTAAGAAGCCTGGTGCTTTTCTTGTGATCACAGTTTTCAGGGCAGCCCCAGCCGTTTTTAAGGCGGCAGGCCTCCTCTTTGGAAAATACCCTGGCGTATTTGACGCCTGAAAGCCTTGCAATCTGCCTGAGGGTGTTTTCAAGGCTGATTTTTCTTTGTATCTCAAGGATGTTTGAGGCATCGATTCCGGTTAAAATACAAAGCCTGTCCTTTTGCCATGGGCTTACAAAGACAAAGAGTTTTTCATCTGCAAGGAGTATAAGCCCCCTTTTTTCATCACAAAGCCCTTTGACAGGCTCTGAAATCCAGCCCTCCCTGCTTTCTGTGATGGTCCCGTTGTTTCCATCTACAATGCTTACACCAGACAGCCCAGACTCCTTGGCAAAGGCCCATATCTCTTCAGGCGTAAAAGGTTCAACATTTTGAAGGTAGCGGATGAATCTGGCCTGGCTCTTTAGAAAAGTGGCAACTATCTGCTGGCTTGTCCTTTTAGCCGTAACGGCATTGTCTGCGTTTATCCTTGCAATCTGTGCAGCAAGTCTTGCATGGTCCTGCGCCTCTTGAAGAAATATCTTATTGACGTAATGGGTCTGCCATAATGCAACAGATACTGCCACAAGAAATATTGCAGAAAAGGCACAAAGATTGGCCTTCCAAAGGTTTGGAAGCTCCATGATTTAGATGACTCCCGTTACTTGCACCTGCATCTGTGACCGCGGCCCCGGCCACTCCGTCCATGCATGGAGTTAAGGGCCTTTCTAAGGCGTCTTTTCATGCCAGTGGCATCGTGGCCCCTTCTTTTTTCCACACTTTCGGCCATAAGCCTTCCGGTATCATCCTCATGAAGCTGCATCCTTAATACGCAGCCCTTTTTTATTCCTTTTAAATCCTGGACCATTACCTCCTTTTCCTCCTCATCAGCAAAATCAAAAATGGTTACGCTGTTCTTGGAATGGTCAATGCTGGTAATTCGCCCTTCAAGGAGGCTCGAAGCGCAGGCCCATGGCAGGGACCAAGACATAAGAAAAAAGGCCGTGACTAAAAGAGTGGGTAGATATCTTTTTATCAGGTTTTTCATTTTGCTTTATTAAGTCCTGTTGGTAGTTACACAATAATATTAGTTCAAAAAGAATACCATAAAAATAACGTGCTGAATATAAAGCAAAAATTTGTAATGGACCCGCTTAACTCCCCTTTTTTTCGACATTTATGTCGATAGAGTACTCCCGTTGTCGATAAAAGACCCAGGTGTTTTCTCCAGATGTTACTGGCAACCTGTTGGAATAAAAGGAGATTATTTAATGGGGGCCTTATGGCACACAACTTGAATTATTTAGGGCCAAAGCCACGAACATGGAAAATGAAAAAAATTTAAAGGAGGACTTAAATGAAGCAGTTTATGAAGAAAAAGGCGTTTATGGCCCCGTTCATGATGGTGTTGACAGTTTTATTGGTTATGCCAATGGCACTAGCCAATGCAGGCAAGGGAAAATCACGCGGCCTTAACGGGGCAGGGATGGGACCAGGTGGTATGGCATCAACAGTCAGTCAACTTCCCAAAGAGGACCTTAGCCAGGAAGAACGGGAAGGGCTTCTAAAGATGGTTGAAGAGGAAAAGCTTGCAAGGGATGTTTACTCCTTTCTCTATGATCAGTGGAAGACTCCGGTCTTTTCAAATATAAAAAATTCAGAGCAGAGGCACATGAATGCGGTTATTTCCCTCATCTCAAAGTATGGACTTGAAAATCCCGTCCAAGACCTTGTCCCAGGACAGTTTGTCACACCTGAAATGCAGGAGCTTTACGACACCTTGACCAGTGAAGGAAGTAAGAGCCTTGAGCAGGCCCTTCAGGTGGGGGCTACCATAGAGGACCTTGATATCAAGGACCTGAACGAGCTCATTAACAAATGTGACAATCAGGATATCCTCATGGTCTTTCAGAACCTGGTAAAGGGTTCAAGAAATCACCTGCGGGCCTTTACTTCGTACCTGAAATCCATGGGTTTAACCTACACGGCAAAGTATCTTTCCCAGGACCAGGTAGACCAGATAATTGAAAGTGACTGGGAAAGGGGCCCTGTGGACAGTAATGGCAAACCATTGAGGGGTTTTATTGGCAAGGGGCGTGGATGCTCATGCCCGTGCTTGAGTAATTAAAAACTCAAGTGTGTAGAAGGGGAGGGGCTTCCCCTCCCTTTTTTGATGGAGAAGGAGGAGAAGATGGTAAAAGAAGACAATAACATCGCATGGATACTGGCATTTTTTATTCTCTGCGGCCTTGCTGTAACTGGTTATGCGGTTTCTAATCAGCAAAACAGGGAGGCCATAGGCGAAACGAACAAAGCAGTATCCACCTCCATGCAGAAAAGCAAAAAGAAGTTCGTGAAACATACGCGAAAAATAAATGTTCGAAAAAGTCCGGCAAGAATTCATAAAAGAGTGATCAGCACTGCGGCCCCGAGGCACGCTGTATATTATCCGGCCCAGCCAAGATATTCGAGTTACACAAGGGACCTTGCCGAATGCAGGATGTACGCCCAACAGGTGGCAGGATACACCCCTGAACAGACCGTAAAGGGCAGCCTTATTGGCGGCGCGGTGGGCGCTGCCGCTGGCGCTGCAATTGGGGCCGTACTTGGCCATGCAGGAAAGGGTGCCGCAATTGGTGCGGCCGCTGGAGGAATAGGTGCAGGAACCTACTCTGCCATAAGTGCAGAGAGAAAATACAAAAAGGCCTATGCCAGGTGCATGAGGCAGAGGGGTTACAGAGTCTTAAATTAAGGGTGCTCGCTAAGGGCTCTCATTGCCTGTTTGTTTTTACCTGGTACCGTTGTTGTTGCTATATGGCCTCATTGCCTGGGCTTACCGCTGCCTGGTCGAATGTGGCCATCTCCTTGTATATCTTGACCCCCGCCTCGATAATGCCCATGGCCAGAACGGCTCCTGTGCCTTCTCCAAGCCTCATATTGAGGTCAAGAATGGGCTTGTGTCCAAGGTATTCCATCTGTACCTTGTGGCCCTTTTCAACCGAGGAGTGGCCGCAAAAGATATGGTCTGAGACTAGGGGAGAGAGGGCCTGGGCCAAAACTGCACCTGCTCCGGAAATAAAGCCGTCCACCACAACTGGCACCTTTTTCTGGCATGCCTTTAGTATCATCCCGCATATCCCGGCTATTTCAAGGCCTCCCACCTTGGACAGGCAGTCAAGAGGGTCATCACTTCTTGGACGGTTTACCTCAAGTGCCCTTTCAATGAGCTGAATCTTTTTTTCAAAGGCGGCCTTGTCGATCCCAGTGCCCCGCCCTGTAACCTCCCTGGGAGATTTGTTACAGATGGCAGCGGTGATGGCGCTTGCAGGTGTTGTGTTTCCTATGCCCATCTCGCCAGTGGCAAGTATGTTTTTACCTTGATTTATGACCTCCTCTGCCACCTCTGCCCCAGAGAGTATGGCCCTGACCGCCTCCTCCCTGGTCATGGCAGGGCCCCTGGCCATGTTTTTGGTCCCCCTTGCCACCTTTTTGTGCAAAAGCCCATCAACCCCCGTTAGGTCGTGGTCTACTCCAATGTCTATGACTTTTACGTCTGCTCCAACGTGCCGGGCAAGCACGTTTATGCCAGCGCCCCCGTTCAGGAAGTTTTTTACCATCTGATAAGTTACGTCCTTTGGAAAGGCACTGACCCCTTCCTCTGTGATTCCATGGTCGCCTGCAAAGACAAGGACGGCCTTTTCAAGGTCCCCTGGATAAGACGTGCCTGTTATAAGGCAGTATCTGAGGGCAAACTCCTCAAGCCTTCCAAGGCTGCCCTTTGGCTTGGTAAGGTTGTCAAGGCGGGAAAGGACGGTATTTTCCAGGCTTCTGTCAACTGGTGCAACTGAAGAGACGAGTTCGTCAAGGAGCCTTTCTTTCATATTTGTTCACCCTCGGCTGCGATTTTTTATCAAGTATTCATGAGTCCTGGCCCTTTATGACCATCGGGATTCCAGCGGCCATAAATATAACCCTGGTTGCCAGGCGTGCAAATCTTTGATTTATGAGACCGAGGGTGTCCCTGAACCTTCTGGCTACCTTGTTTTCAGGCACTATGCCAAGGCCCACCTCACCTGAGACGAGAAAAACCGGACACTTGCAGTTTATTAAGGCATTTTCAAGGTCTTCTACCAGCTCTTGGATTTTTTCCGGACATCTATACAGCATATTTGAGGCCCACATGGTCAGACAGTCTATAACGGTAACGTCAAAACGGTGGGCGTGCCTTGAAAGACATTGTCCAAGGCTTATCCCTTCCTCAACACTGTGCCACATATGGCCGCGTTCCCTCCTGTGGGCATCCACCCGTTCCTGCATCTCCTTGTCCATTACCGTAGCTGTTGCAATAAAAAGGGCCCGAGGCTCGTCTCTATCCTTCTTTATTTCTCTTTGAGCAAGTTTGAGGGCATAGGCGCTTTTACCACTTCTTGCACCGCCAAGGACGAGGGTGTGGCCTTGCGTCTTTTGGGGCCTGGTTTCGTCCATCAAAAGCTTCTGATCCTTCCGCAGTCCGGGCAGACCCAGGTTGCGCCGTTACTCAGACCCCACATGTTTTCCCTAAGGCATGAGTCACATATCTGGAATCCACAGGGGCAGTTCCAGCAAAAGGGCATCTCCTTCTTGCAGCAGTGGCAAAAATACCTGGCCCTTTTACCCCACCTGGATTTTCTCTTGGGATGAGTGTCGCCAAAACGGCCTTTGGGCTTCTCCTCAGCCATTTTGATTGTCACTTTTATTAATGGGCAGGTGAATGATCATTACGGTTTCCATGCCGGCATCTATGAAGCGTTTTTCCTTGGGAGGGGACTGGGCCTCAATGTAGCCGCCATGATCCTTAATTATTCCAAATGAGACGGACAGTCCTAGGCCGGTCCCTTTACCAACGCTTTTGGTGGTAAAGAATGGATCAAATATCTTGTTCTGGATTTCTGGGGGAATGCCTGTTCCAGTATCGCCAATGATTACCCTTATCTCCTTTGCCTTCTTGTCATATTCCGTCCAGATTCCAATGATGCCCTCGTTTTCAATGGCATGATGGGCGTTATTAAGGAGATTTATTATGACCTGTCTCAGCTTTTCCTTTTTACCCTTAAAATGGGGAATATCCTTGGAAAGGTTCTTGTTCACATAGATCCTGTCCATGTTCAGGGAGTGTTCCGTTACGGCTAATACCTCGTTTATACACTCGTTTATATCCACTTCAGAAACCTCTGAATCGGAGCTTGACCGGGAAAACTTGAGGAGATCGCCCACTATCCTTTTACAGATCTTTGTCTGTTTTTCTATTATTTTGAGGGATTCTAGGGCATCTGGGTTGTCCTCAAAATCTTCCTCAAGAAGCTGTGCGTAGCCAAGAATGATTCCCAGGGGCGTATTGATCTCATGGGCCACCCCTGCTGCCAACTGACCCACAGATGCCATCTTTTCAGACTGGATTAGGCTTTCTGTAACCTGTTTCATCTTGGTGATGTCTTTTCCTATGCCTTCACACCCTTTGATGTTGCCGTTTTCGTCCTTCATAACGGATATGGTTAGGATGACGTTACGGGTTGAGCCATCTGTTCTGACCAGCTCAGCCTCAATATCCTTTATGTGGCCCATCCTACATATCTCATCCCTGAACATTTCCCACTGTTTTTCATCCTTGAAAAATTCCTTAAAGGATCTACCTATCACCTCTTCCCTTGATTTAAAGCCAAGAAGTTCAACACCACTGGGGTTGATGTCTTCTATCTGGTGATCCTTGTTACAGAAAAAGATCATGTCCTTTGAACCTTCGAAAAGGCCCCTGAACTTCTTTTCCGACTGTCTAAGCTCCTTTGTGCGCTCCTCAACCATCTGTTCAAGGTTCTGGTTCAGGCGTCTCAGGGCCTCCTGGGCCTTCTGTAGCCTTATGTTGGCTTCGTAAAGGGCCTCTGCATCATGTTTTACCCTGTCGATGACGCTGCGGACATTGGAATAATAAAAGGTCAGCACCGCCACAGATGTAAAGGTTATTGTGTTCAGCCCGCCAGAAAAAGGGGCAATACTTTTCCATATGGCCCTCTCCCCCATATATAGGAGTATGAAGCGCACCGTGTGCCCCACGCCCCGGGATACGGCAAGGGCGACAAGTGCCATGCTGAACCAGAACATGTAGGTCCACAGAACACTTTTGGGCTGAAGAATGGTTAAACGCCTGGCATAAAAAAAGGCGATGAGTGAAAAGACCACCATCAAAAGTGCGCCTATAAAGTCAACCACGTAGACTGGAAAGAGTGGGAGGGATTCTAACATGATTCCATCAAATCAAGCGGCCTTCTGATCCAGCCGTATTGAGTTCTTTTTCAACCCGTTTGCAAAAATCCTTGAGGCTCATGGCTAGACAGTACATGGCGGGAACGCACAGGAAGTGATCGAATTTTCCAAAGTAAAACATTAGCCTTTCAAGGTCAAAGGGCCCCTTTAGTCTTGTGTGGATAAGGTGGTTTCCAGTAACTATGGCCTCCTTGGGAAGCCTTACAGACAGAATGTGGACCATGAATGTGTCGAGGTTCCAAATAAGCCAGAAAAAAATGGAAACCTTGAAATATTTCCATGCAGGGCTGCTGTCCAGGGGATACTTATGAAGGATATATATGAGAAAAATCAAGGCAGAGGTGAAGAATATATGGCCCATTATGTGCACCATAAAGCCTTCAGGTGGCCCGTGGACCTGAACCGCCAGGGCATTAGAAGGCAAAAAAAGTAGAACCAACAGGAATACGCCCGTGATATTTGCGAGATACCTTTTAGGTTTCATGTTTTCACCTGAACTGAAATTCTTCACTTGGAAGATTATACCATAAACTGCCCGGTTAGAAAAATCACAAAGAATAGGAGTGCTGACTTTTGCGGCCTGAACCTTTCGAACAGTCTGTTATTTCCGTACAGGGAATCAGCTCCCCTTCAGTGATTTTCTCTTGGCAAGGATCTTCCTCCACTTGTCCAGCCTGTCCTTAATTACCTTTTCATAACCCCTCGTAGTTGGCTTGTAATAGATACGGTTTCTTAACTCAGAAGGCATGTGCTCCTGTTCAGCAATGGCGTCTCTGTAGTTGTGGGCGTACTTGTAACCCTTTCCGTAACCAAGTTCCTTCATGAGCCTGGTAGGGGCATTTCTTATGTGAAGGGGCACAGGAAGGGTGCCAAACTTTTGCACGTCTGCCATGGCCTCACCAAAGGCCGTATAGATTGCGTTGCTCTTGGGCGCAGTTGCAAGATAAAGGGCAGCCTGGGCAAGGGCCAGCTCGCCCTCTGGCTTCCCTAGAAAGTCAAAGGCGCTCAGGGCGTTAAGTGCAACTGTAAGCGCCTGGGGGTCTGCGTTTCCCACGTCCTCGCTTGCAAATCGAACCATCCTTCTTGCAACGTAGTGGGGGTCTTCCCCTGCAGCAAGCATCCGTGCAAGCCAGTAAAGGGCCGCATCAGGGTCACTTCCCCTAAGGGACTTGTGGAAGGCGGAGATTATGTTGAAGTGCTCCTCGCCCTTCTTGTCGTAACGAAGGAGCCTTTGCTGAATCGCCTCTTCAACGGTCTCAAGGGTAATGCGCCCTCCTTTGCCATCAGGTGCCAGGGATACGGCAAGCTCCGCGCTGAGTTCCAGGAAGTTAAGAAGGCTTCTTGCATCTCCGTCGGCCTTTTCCACAAGAAGCTCGCAGGCCTCCTTTTCAATGGAAAGCCCAAGTGCTCCAAGGCCCCGCTCCCTGTCTGTAAGGGCTCTGTCAATGATGGTCAAAAGGGCCTCTTTGTCCAGGGCGTTCAGGGTGAGGACCTGGCAGCGGGAAAGGAGGGGAGAGATGATCTCAAAGGACGGGTTCTCGGTTGTGGCACCAATGAGGGTAATAAGCCCTGACTCTACGTGGGGGAGAAAGGCATCCTGCTGGGCCTTGTTGAAGCGGTGAATCTCGTCCACAAAGAGCACGGTCCTTGGCCCCCCCATCTTTTTGGCGTCTTTTGCCTCCTGGATGATTGCCCTGAGCTCTGGTATGCCAGAAAGGACGGCAGAGAAACTCACAAAGTTTGCATCCACCATGCTTGCAAGGAGCCTTGCCAGGGTGGTCTTGCCGCACCCAGGAGGGCCCCAAAGTATCAGGGAGGGAAGGGTGCCCCTGGATAGCAAGGTGTGAAGTATCTTGTTAGGGCCAAGGAGATGGTCCTGCCCTACGAACTCCTCTAAGGTTCTTGGCCTGAGTCTTTCTGCCAGGGGGACGTGCTTCATTCTTTGTCTTCGTCTTCCTCAGGTGTGTAAAGCATGTATTCGTAATGCCATGGGAACTTGGCAAAGAGAGCGGCCACTATTATGGAGAAAAGCATCCAGTTTATGCCTATCATGGCAAGTGAGAACCACGGGTAGTTTCCATAGGGCGCCTTGAATTCAGCCACCAAGTCCCCTATTACAATAATAATCAGTATGGCTGGGACAAAAAAGCGTATTATGTTATCCCATATCTTTGGCATTTTTATAGAACTGGTCTTGTTTATGTGCCTTCTAAGTCTTTCTATGTCGAAGATCCATGCGCCAATGATGCATTCTGCTATTCCCACCACTACAAGGCCATAGTGGGTGATGAAGTGGTCAACGATGTCCAGCCAGTAAAGGCCAGCGTTGGTAGTAAAAATCATTGAGCCAAGAAAGCCAACTGCGCAGACAGCCGATACAACGAATCCCCTGTCCAGATTGAACTTGTCTATTACCGCAGAGGTAAAGGCCTCAAGTATTGAAATGGAGGAGGAAAGGCCCGCCACCACAAGGCTCAAAAAGAAGATAAGCCCAAAGAAATTCCCGCCAGGCATTATGCTAAGGGCCTGGGGATAGGCGACAAAGGCAAGGCCTATGCTTTCTGTAACCACCTTTGAAATGGGAAGTCCCTTTGCGTGGGCCATGAAGCCCAGGACTGCAAATACTCCAAGACCTGCCACAATTGCAAAGAGGCTGTCCATTGTTGCAGTCCAGATGGCGTTTCTGCTTATGTCAGCCTGTCTTGGAAGGTAGCTCGCATAGGCGATCATTATTCCAAATCCCAGAGAGAGGCTGAAAAATATCTGGCTGTAGGCGTCTATCCACACACCAATGGAACTAATCTTTTGAAAGTCGGGCTTGAGATATGCAATTACACCGTCCAGTGCGCCATCCAGGGTAAGTGCCCAGAATACCAGGAAGATGGTAAGGAAAAAGAGAAGGGGCATGAATATCTTGTTGGCAAGCTCAATGCCCTTTCCTATGCCCCTGAACACGATCAACCAGTTCAGGAACCAGATGGCCGCAGTTGAAAGGAGTACCTTGGTGTTTACCCCGCCAATTTCCATGGGTGTCTTTGGAAGTTTCAGGAACTCCTTAAAGAAAAAGGTGTTTGGGTCACTTCCCCAGGCAAAGGAAAGTGAATATATGGTGTAATTCAGGCACCAGGCAACTATTACGCAGTAATAAAGGACGATGCCAAACATGACAAAGGTTACAGGCCACCATCCAAAGAACTCCGCCTTCCTGCTTATCTTGGCAAAGGCTAAGGGGGCAGAGCCTGTCCGTTCGTGGCCAAGGCCAAATTCAAGGACAAGAAGCGGTATCCCGCAGGTAATAAGTGCAACCACATAGGGGATAAGGAATGCCCCACCTCCGTGTTCGTACGCCATGTAACTGAAACGCCAGATATTCCCAAGACCAACTGCAGAACCAACCGCCGCAAACAAAAAACCTATTTGGCTATTCCACTGATCCCTGTTTGCTGCCATCTTTCCCCCTTATTTTCTTATGGAAGTAAAAAAAAGCAAAAGGCCCAATTTTTTTTATCGACTTGATGGGCGATTATCCCATATTGACTGTAGCCTTTCAATGGATTTGGGGGCAGGTGACTGCAAGCCATTGGCAGATTGCCTTTTTACCTCAAACGTCATATTTGACAGGTTAAAGTCGATAATGATATCGTATTACAAAAAAATATCGATGAGAGAATGTCATGCAAACAGTAACACTATCGCCCAAATTCCAGGTCGTTATACCAAAACCAGTTAGAGAAACCTTGCGGCTTAAACCCGGTCAGAAGATGCATGTTTTAGAATATGAAGGCAGGATAGAGCTAATTCCTGATAGGGATATGGAGGAACTTCGGGGCTTTTTGAAGGGTATCAATACAGAGCTGAAAAGAGAGGACGACCGGTTATGAATGTTGTGGATTCTTCTGGTTGGCTTGCATATTTTGCAGATGAACCAGAGGCGAAATATTTTCAAAAACAGCTTTGCGCCACCTCTACCCTGATCGTTCCAACAATATCAATTTATGAGGTCTTCAAGGTGTTGTTGCGTGAAACCACAGAAAATGAAGCCCTGCAGGCTGTTGCCGCAATGCAAAAGGGTATGGTCATAGATCTTACTACCCCACTTGCCATGACTGCTTCAAAGCTCAGCATGGCATACAGCCTCCCCATGGCCGATAGTATCATCCTTGCAACAGCAAGAAGGTATAATGCCACCGTCTGGACCATGGATTCGGACTTTAAGGGTATTAAGGGTGTGAGGTATTTTGGAAAGTAGTAAAGGGTTTCCAACAAGTTGCACGTGAGCGTCTGTCCTGCCGGCCTTAAGACCATTGGCAGAAAAAGTGGACAAGTAGAGGCGTATTTCCTAAAAAGGAGACACCATGGAACAGGTGGTTCTTACCCCAGACATGATAAAGGTCTTTGCCCTCTTGTTTTCGGCCATCGTTATTTTTGTCTTTGACTGGCTGAGGGTAGATATTGTGGGCATCCTAATAATGATTCTTTTGCCACTGAGCGGGGTCCTGAGTGCTGAGGAGGCCACTGCCGGACTAAGCTCAAATGCCGTTGTGTCCATAATCGCAGTAATGATAATCGGGGCTGGCCTTAACCGGACCGGAGTGATGGATGTGCTGGCAAGAAGGATAATAAGGATAGCGGGAAAGAGCGAGACCAGGATCATGGTGGTGATTTCCGCAACAGTCTCCTTCATCTCAAGCTTCATGCAGAACATTGGGGCCGCTGCTCTCTTCCTGCCTGCGGTCACAAAGATAAGCCGAACCCTCAGGATTCCGGTATCAAGGGTGCTCATGCCCATGGGCTTTTGCGCAATTATCGGGGGCTGCCTAACCCTTGTGGGTTCAAGTCCACTTATTATGCTAAACGATCTTATGGGCAGCTGGTGGGCAAACAACGCCTCTGCCTTAAGAGGTGCCGCCTTTGAGCCCCTTGGGCTTTTTAGTGTAACCCCCATTGGCCTAGCCCTTCTTGCCTCCGCTCTTTTGTATTTTGCCTTCCTGGGGCGCTTTATCCTTCCATCAGTGGAAAAGGAGGCGTCTCTTAAGGCAGAAGGCCATGGCAAGAAAAAGGTGATCGGGCTCTACGACCAGGTGCTGGACTATGCCCTCTTAAGGGTTCCTGAGGATTTTGAACCAAAGACCCTATCAGAACTTGGCATGGGCCCTCGTTTTCACGTAACGGTTGTTGGGATTTTTAAGGCCTCAAAGAAAAAGGGCAAACGGGAGATGGATGTATCTCCAAACAGGGCTTCAGTGGTTGGCCCTGGAGACCTGGTTGCGGTTATTTCGTCAAAGGAGAACATAGAGCGCCTTTCAAAGCATATGAACTGGAAGGTGGAGGAGTTTCACCAGGAGTTTTCTAAGGGCTCCCTTGGCCCTGAATACGGTCTTGTCCAGGGCATTGTCCCTCCTGGTTCGTCTCTCGTGGATCATACCATGGAAGAGCTTGATTTCAGGGATCGCTACAGAGTGAACGTCCTGGCGGTTTACAGGGGCGAGCAGGTCATTTGCCAGCATTTAAATGAAATTCGTCTTAAGACAGGAGATGCACTACTGTTACTTGGTCCTTGGAAAAAGCTTAGAAAGATAAGAAAAAATTTGGACCTGGTGTTTACCGAGGAGCTTAAGGGCGAGGAGGAAAAGGCGCAAGACAAGGCAGTAGCCGCTCTTTTTTGCCTGGCTCTGGCCTTGATCCTTGCCATGGTCTTTCACGTAAAGCTTGCCATTGCCCTTTTTACCGGTGCCATCGGCATGGTCCTCCTAAGGGTAATTTCCATTGATGACGCCTACCGCTCCGTTGACTGGATGACCATATTCCTTCTTGGAGGCCTGATTCCCCTTGGAACCGCCTTTGAAAAGACAGGGGCGGCAAGCTTCATCGCATTGAAGATAGTGGGGCTTGTGGGTGAGTTTTCCACCCTGACCCTGCTTCTTACCGTGGGAGTTCTCACCTCCTTCTTCTCTCTCGTTGCATCAAACGTGGGGGCCACCGTCTTGATGGTTCCCCTTTCCATGAATCTTGCCCTGCAGGCCGGGCTAAACCCTGTGCTTGCAGGCCTGACCGTTGGGATTGCCGCATCAAACACCTTTATACTGCCAACCCATCAGGTAAACGCCCTTATAATGCGCCCTGGAGGCTACAAGACAAGGGATTACGTAAGGGCAGGCACAGGCATGACCATACTCTACCTTGTGATAATGGTGGCGGTAATCACCATCCTTTACTAGACGGCTCAACCGAGTAAGCAGGGGTTTCTGCCTTTTTCAGTTTTTTTTAAACTTTTTTCATGTCCTTATTTTCTTTAAGCTTAAAAGGTTTGTTTATTAATAGATTATATGCTATAAATTTAAGCAAGATCTAGTTTTGTGTAAAAATTTCCAGACTCACTTTTTCGCAAGAGCCGTGCAAGCAAAAGGCACTAAGCCAATGCCTTCCTTATAGGCATATTGTTGGAGGCAACATGAAGGAATTTTCTGTACTCATAGGCGGAAAGGCAGGGGACGGCATTAAGCAGGCAGGAATAATGGCCGCCAAGATATTTGGTGAGCTTGGCTATCGTGTCTTTTTGTACGACGATTACCCATCCCTTATAAGGGGAGGGCACAACTTTTGTATCATAAGGGCAAAAAAGGAGCAGGTTCTGTCTCATAACAATCAGGTTGATGTAATTCTTGCCCTTAACAGGGAAACCATTGAAAGACACCAACATAGGCTGAAAAAGGGCGGGGAGATAATCTACAGTTCCAGGATAGAAGGCGTTTCGAGGGGTGTTGGCATTGGCTTTGAGGAAATAGTCAAGGAGCTTGGCGGCATACCCATCATGAAAAACAGTGCTGCAATCGGCGCTCTTTCTGCCCTCCTTGGTATTGAAAGGCAGGTTTTGGATGGGGTTTTCGAAAAAAATATCAATAAACAACTGGACTTGAACAAGGAAATTGCTGGGCGGGCCTATGCAGAGATAAAGGAGGTTCTTTTTAAAGTGGAGAGGCTTGATAGCGAGCCTCTTCCTCTTTTTACTGGAAACGAGGCCATAGCCCTTGGGGCAGTGAATGCCGGGCTTGATCTTTATATTGCCTACCCCATGACGCCTGCAACTTCCATATTGCACTTTCTGGCAGAACAACAAGACAGGCTTGGTGTTGTAACAGTTCATCCTGAAAACGAAATCTCTGTTGCCACAATGGCGCTTGGGGCGGCCTATGCAGGTGCAAGGACCATGGTAGGCACCTCTGGCGGAGGCTTTGCCCTCATGACAGAGACTGTCAGCTTTGCAGGCCAGGCAGAGATACCCATACTTTTTGTGGAATGTCAGAGGGCAGGGCCTGGAACGGGCGTTCCAACGTATACCATGCAGGCAGATCTTCTCTTTGTTCTCAATTCCGGCCACGGGGATTTCCCACGACTGGTAGTGGCACCTGGAGATGCTGAAGAGGCCTTTTACCTTTCGGGCCTTGCCCTTGACGCTGCTTGGCATTTTCAGATACCTGCCTTTCTGCTTTCAGACAAGCATCTAAGTGAAAGCATTTTCTCATTTACCTATCCTGAAGGTGAAAGGGAGAAACCGCCAATGGTGGCGTGGAAAGGAGGCGAGGGCCAGTACAAGAGATATGCCTTCACTGAATCAGGCATATCTCCCCTTGCCTTTCCGGGGCAGAAGGGATGTATCGTAAAGGCAACATCCTATGAGCATGACGAGTACGGAATTACCACTGAAGAGCCAGAGAAGATAATGAAGATGCAGGACAAGAGGCTTAAGAAAAAAGAAGGGCTCGTCCATTTCCTTGAAAAAACAGAGCAGGTCAAAGTCTATGGGGACAGGGACAGCAAAACCTGTCTCGTCTGCTGGGGTTCTACCAAGGGGGCATGTGTGGAAGCCGCACTTGAACTGGGCCTGAAGGTGGTACAGCCCCTGGTAGTTGAGCCGTTTCCAGAAAGGCAGTTCAGGCAGGCCCTTGGTTCTTCAAACAGGCTTATTGGCGTTGAGGTGAACGCAACAGGTCAGCTAAGCAGGCTTCTTTCTTCATATGGAATTCATATGGATTCCACCATCCTCAGATACGATTCCCTTCCCTTTACGCCAGACGATCTTAAAGGAAGGCTCAAGGAGGCTACATCATGAAATCAATCAAGGAACTTGGCACCTATGCAGAAAATACCTGGTGTCCGGGCTGCGGAAACTTTGGAATTTTAACTGCTGTCAAGAAGGCCCTGGTTGAGGCCTTTGAAGGAGGAATGAAGGCAGAAGACGTTGTTATGGTTTCAGGAATTGGCTGCCATGCAAAGATAGTGGATTATGTAAACGTTAACAGTTTCTATTCTTTGCATGGACGTGTCCTTCCTCCTGCCACGGGCATAAGCCTTTCAAACCCTGAACTCACAGTGATTTGTCATGCAGGGGACGGAGATGCCTACGGTGAGGGTATTGCACACCTTATTTTTACGGCAAAAAGAAATGTGGATATCACCCTAATCGTACATGATAACCGGGTGTACGGCCTTACAACCGGGCAGTTCACCCCAACAAGCCCCGAGGGCTTTAAGGGAAGATCTACCCCTAAAGGCAGTCCGGAAAGGCCCATAAATCCCCTTGAGCTTGTTCTTTCCGCAGGGGCAACCTTTGTGGCAAGGGGATATTCAGGAAAGATTGGCCACCTTAAAAATCTTATATTAGAGGGCGTCTCCCACAGGGGCTTTTCCTTCATCGAGGTGCTGCAGCCTTGTTACACGTTCTTTAACACCTATTCCTTTTACAATGAAAGGGTATATGAGCTAGAAGAAGGGGAGGGGGGCACAAGCGATAGAAATCTTGCGGTAAGTCTTGCAAGGAAGTGGTCTTACGATTCTGTGGATGCATCCATTCCCATCGGGATTTTTTACAAAGAACAAAGGCCAACCTTTCAGGAGCGGATACTTGGGGACAGGCCCCTGCTAAAAAGAAAAGGCCAGGATGTTTTCGGGTTTATCAAGGAGGCTGTCTAGGCCCGGAGCCTAGTGTTTTTTAGCCAAGGCTTTTATTTCTTTCTCTGCCTATCAAAATGATAATGACAAGATAACTGTTGTTTATCACATGCGTATTCTCTCCATGCTTTAAGGCCTGCCGCTTGTCGGTTGGATTCCGGCATGCATCTTGCCATTGCCCAGGTCCGTCTTATCCTATATTGAAGCTACTTATAATAAAAAATTTCCGGAGGAAAGATGACTGGCAAAAAGATAGGCTACCTTGAGGCGGTTTCCATTGGTATAGGGGGAATGATAGGCGGAGGAATATTCGCTGTCCTTGGGCTTACCGTCATGCTTGCAAAGGGGGCTGCCCCCATTGCATTTCTCGTGGCAGGGCTTATAGCCCTTGTAACGGCCTATTCATACGCAAAGCTTTCTGTCCGTTTTCCAAGCGAGGGTGGGACCATTGAATTCATTGTGAGGGCTTTTGGCCCTGGGGTTATTCCTGCCTGGCTGAATACTCTTCTTCTGGCAAGCTACATAATAATGCTCTCCCTTTACTCCTATGCCTTTGGAAGCTACGGAGCGGTTCTCTTAATGGGGGTTGAGAATCTCTTTGTCAAAAAGTTCCTTACTGCCGGCGTGATAATTCTTTTTACCCTGCTGAATCTCATGGGGGCCTACATAGTGGGAAAGGCAGAAGACTACATGGTGGCCTTCAAGGTCCTGATCCTGCTGTTTTTTTCAGCCATAGGCTTCATGACCATTGACTTATCAAGGGTTTCTCCAAACCATTATCCACATTTTCTGCACGTCTTTGCTGGAGGGCTCATAATCTTTCTTGCCTACGAGGGTTTTGAGCTGATAGCAAACACGGCAGGAGATGTAAAGGATCCCGATTCCACCCTGCCCAAGGCCTTTTTTAGCGCGGTTATTTTCGTCATATTTATTTACATGCTTGTGGCTCTGGTGGCGGTTGGGAACCTTGATTACAAAGAGGTTGTTCGCGCCCAGGACTACGTCCTTGCAGAGGCTGCAAAGCCGTTTCTGGGTAAGGCGGGCTTTGTCCTCATTGGAATTGCCGCACTTGTTTCCACGGCTTCTGCCATAAATGCCACCCTTTACGGCACTGCAAGGATAAGCTACATGGTTGCCAAATTTGGGCAGCTTCCAAAGATATTTGCAAAGAGGATCTGGAAGGGGGCCTACGAGGGCCTGATTATACTTGGTGTTTTAACCATCTTTGCTGCCCTTACCTTTAACCTTGAAAACATCTCTGTTGCAGGAAGCCTTGGTTTTCTTCTGGTTTTTGGCGCTGTAAATTTTGCAAACGTCAAACTTGCAGAGCATACACGTTCAAGTCGCTTGGTTTCGGCAGTGGGTGGTGTGGCCTGCCTGGTATCCGTGGTGGTGCTTATTGGCCACAACCTTGAAACCGCACCGGACTCTTTAAAGTCCTCGCTGATTGTAATTGTGGCAACCCTGGTCTTCGAGGTAATCTATCGCCTAGTTACCAAAAAGAGACTTTCCGAGTTCATAGACTGGAAGCTGAAAGAAAAGGAGGAATTCCTGGATAACTTTGAAAGATACCTTGAGCCAATACTTCGGGCCATAGAGGCCCGCTTCAAGGGAGCCGAGGTGTATCTGCTTGACGAGCTTGCAAGGGGTGAACGAAAGTCTGCAAACAAGCTTCACATTGGAATACAAACCAGGGAAAGTATTAGCCCTGAGGAACAGGAAAAGGGAGAATTCCACATAAGGGAAAGCGCAGGCCTTAAACCTCACCATCCGCTTAAATTATCATTTGTAACCCAAGAAGAAAACGTTAAATTAAGGCCTCATAGCCCCAAGAAGATTTCAGGGAAAGATATATCCGGTTGAACTTATTTCCCATTCAGGAACAGTAATAGTGAAGAACAAGACGCGTTACAAATTATTTGCAGTATGCCAGCCAGGCCTTGAAGACATTTTGGGGCTTGAACTAAAGCGGCTGGGAATAGAAGGCCTAAAGACAACAGGGGGCGTGGAATTTTCAGGCGATATCCTCACCATCTATTCCATGAATCTTTGGCTCAGGACCGCAACCAGGGTCCTTGCAAGGATAGGAAAATTCCCGCTTTCCTCCCTCTCCGATGTGAAAAAGAGGTTTTCCCGCTATCCTTGGGAGATTTACATTGGAAGGTCAAAAGGCGTAAGAATAAGGGCGAGCTGCCACAAGTCCAGGATATATCACAGTGGCGCCCTGGCAGAACGGGTGTGCGAGGCCATCTCTATGAGGCTTGGAACAAGGCTAAGCCGTGAAAAGGAGAAGGCCGGGAAAAGGTCCCCGCTGATCTTTGTGCGCCTTGTAAAGGACCAGTGTGTGGTTAGTGTTGATACCTCTGGAGAGCGCCTCCACAGGCGGGGATTCAAGAAATTTTCTGTAAAGGCGCCCCTTAGGGAAAACCTTGCTGCTGCCATGCTCATAGCCTCTGGTTATGACGGAAACCGCCCTCTTCTTGATCCCTTTTGCGGCTCTGGAACCATCCTTTTCGAGGCCGCAATGATTGCATGCAGGATTCCCCCAGGCCTTAAAAGGCACTTCGCCTTTATGAACTGGACAACCTTTGACCGCAGCCTGTGGAACGAGGTGGTCAGAAGGTCTGAGGCCTTTTTCAGGACACCCAGATTTCCAATAACTGGAATCGACAAGGACGAGGCTGCTGTGGCTTCAGCCCTGGCAAATGCAGAGGCCGGAGGGCTGAGCCAATTGGTCTTTATTTCGCAAGGGGATTTTTTCCACCTTGCGCCTGAAAAATCCCCTGTTCCGGGAATGGTTGTCACCAATCCGCCCTATGGCAAAAGGCTCAAGGAAAATAACAGTCTCCTTGAGTTTTATTCCGAAATGGGGCAGGTTTTAAGGGAAAGGTTTAGAGGCTGGGATATCACACTTATAATTCCGAAAGATGCCCCAATGTTAAAAAAGAGTCTTGGCCTGGGGCTTAAGAGAATCACCACCTTTTCAAACGGTGGGCTGCCTGTGGAACTTCTTTCCACCGTGAGAAAACAGGGTTAAAATCTCTTTACTATGCCGCTTTCAGACAGACTTGTACCGGAAATACTCCTTGAAAACTGGAGAGAGATAAAGGAGCCCTCTGTGATCCACGAGGCAGACCAGTGTCTCATGGCAAACCAGGCTTTTCTGGAGCTTTTCCGCGTAAGCAGGCCAGACGCCCTAAAAGAGATGTACATGGCCCAGTTCGTCTCCCCGTGGCCCTCCTACCATCTGCGTCTTGGAGTCAGGCAGGCCCTTGGAAGAAGCCTGGATGGCAAGGAGTTTGATGTTGAGGTTACCTCGCTTCCCTTTTATTCGTCAACTGACGGCATGTTATATCAAAGTGTTATAAGGGATATTTCCAGGATGAAGCTGTGGGAAGACAAGATGCTTCAGTCAGAGCGCCTTACGGCCATGGGAAAGCTTGCAGGAGAGATCGCCCATGAAATAAACAACCCCTTGGGTGGCATCTTGCTTTATGCAAATCTGGTGAAGGAAGACCTCACCTCGGAACATCCTGCATCAGTAAACCTGGAGAAGATTGTAAAGCTTGCAACCAAGTGCCGCATCATAGCAAAAGGGCTCTTGAACTTTGGACGCTCTTCCTCCAGAAGTTATGCCCCAGTGGACTTGAATCACGTGATAACCGACATGTTTTCCCTCATTGAGGACCACAAGCTATTTTCAGGTGTAAAGACACGCTTTTATCTTGAGCCTGACCTGCCTCACCTCATGGCAGACAGGGGCCAGCTTGAGCAGGTCATAGTAAATCTCCTCATAAACGCTGCCGAGGCTGTTGATGGAAAGGGAAGGATAGAGGTGGTTACAAGAAGCAAGGGGCTTAGATCCTGCGTAGAGCTCCTTGTGGATGACTCAGGGGGAGGAATAGACCAGGAGCTTAGGCTAAAGATATTTGAGCCTTTTTTCAGTACAAAGCAGCACCGGGGGGGCACAGGCCTTGGCCTTTCCATAACCCACGGTATAGTCCAGAGACACGGGGGCAAGATCGTGGTGGAGGAAAGCCCCCTTGGTGGGGCAAGGTTCAGGATATCCCTGCCCCTTGAAAACACCTATTCAACTGGATCGTAAGACTGGATCGTAAAGAAAGGAAATGAAGGAAAGCATTCTCATAATAGACGATGACACTGCCATAAGGGACGGATGTGCCCAGGTTTTGAAGAAGAGCGGCTACGACGTGATAGAAAGCCCAACCGGCAAGGACGGGCTTGAGAAGGTGGACAGGTACGAGTTCGACCTCATCCTTGTGGATCTTAAGCTTCCAGACATCCACGGCCTTGATCTCATAAGGAGCACCAGGGAGAGGGATCTTTCCGTGCCCATCGTAGTAATTACAGGCTACGGCACCATTCAGAACGCCGTAGAGGCCATGCGGCTTGGGGCAAGTGATTTTCTTCCAAAACCCTTTGAACCAGATGAGCTTCGCCTGGTGGTGCAGAGAAATCTCAAGGCACACCGTCTTGCCATTGAAAACCTTTATCTTCGGGAGGAACTCAAAAAAAAGGAGGGAGAGAGGAGAATAGTTGGAAATAGTGCCCAAATGGAGGCGCTTTTTCACCAGGTAAAAACCATTGCATCCACGGACAGCACCGTTCTCATCACCGGAGAAAGCGGCACTGGAAAGGGCCTGCTTGCGCGTTACATCCACGACCACAGTTCAAGGAGCGATTTTCCCTTTGTCTCCGTTGACTGCTCCACCCTGGTGCCAACCCTTTTTGAAAGCGAGCTCTTTGGACACGTTAAAGGCGCCTTTACCGGGGCGGAATCCAACAAGATAGGCAAGTTTGAGCTTGCAAGTGGAGGCACCCTTTTCCTTGACGAGATAGGAAACGTGAACCTTGAGCTCCAGGCCAAGCTTTTAAAGGCGGTTGAGGAAAAGGAGATATCAAGGGTTGGAAGCCACAGGGTTACAAGGGTGGACGTGCGGATTATTGCCGCAACAAACAAGGATCTGAGAAAGGAGGTGGAGGAGGGAAGGTTTAGGGAAGACCTCTTCTTCAGGCTAAATGTCCTTGCACTTAGGACGCCGCCCTTGAGGGAAAGACATGGGGATATACCCGAGCTTGTAAGATATTTCCTTGAGGTCTTTGGAAAGAAGTACAACAGGCCAAACCTTGCGGTAACACCTGCCGTTCTTGCCCTGTTCGAAGAATACCGATGGCCTGGTAACGTCCGTGAGCTTGAGAACATAGTGGAAAGACTGGTCATCTTCTCACGCGGGCGCATAATAGACGTTGAGGACCTTGGACTTGCCGGTGTGAGAATCGGTGAGAGGATAGAGAAGGGTGGGACAGGGGCCCTGTCCAAAACCCAGGAAGGACAAGGGCTTGATAGGTCTGTCATGAATCTTGAGGAGCTTGAAAAGAGACATATTCTTTCCGTTCTTGAAAAGACAGGCGGCAACAGAAGCGAGGCAGCACGTCTTCTTGGAATAGACAGGAAGACACTTAGGCAGAAACTAAAAAAGTGGGGCGTTCAGTGACCTGTGACGTTGGAATCGTAAGCTACAGGTGTTTTGAAGGCCTTTCCAGCTGTCTTGAAAGCCTCTTAAGGGTGGAAAGGCTCTTTTTAGGAAGGGTAATTGTTGTGGAAAATGGCCCCAGGGATTTTCCTCCTACGCTTCTAGAGAGGTTTCCAGGGGTTACTTTCCATAAAAACAGGGAAAACGCTGGCTTTGCAAGGGCATGCAACCAGATAATCAGGCGCTCTGAGGCGCCCTACATCTGCCTTTTGAATCCAGATACGGTCTTGACAGCTCCTTTTATTGGAGAGGCTTCCCGATTTTTGGACGAACACAAGGATGTTGCAGTCCTTGGCCCAAAAATTGTAAATCCAGACGGAACGGTTCAGGGCTCTGCAAGGGGTTTTCCCGCCCTTTCAACGGCCTTTTTTGGAAGGACATCCTTCATTACAAGGCTAATTCCTCAAAATCCCGTCTCAAGAAAAAATATCAGGACCACAGAATCTGCAAGTGAACCAGTTGAGGTTGACTGGGTTTCCGGCGCCTGCATGGTGGTGAGAAAGACGGCCATCGAGCAGGTGGGTATGCTTGACCAGGGCTTTTTCATGTACTGGGAGGACTGTGACTGGTGCACAAGGTTCAGGCAGGCAGGCTGGAAGGTCATCTACCATCCGGGCCTAGGCCCTGTTGAACATGCCACAGGCTCCTGCAGTAAAAATGCACGTATAAAGAGTCTCTACTGGTTTCATAAAAGCGCCGTAAGGCTCTATGTAAAGTATGATGCCACGCCTTTCAGGATTGGTTCGGCACTGGCTGTCCTTGGTGGCATCTTGCGTTTTCTCATCTTCCTTCCAGGTGCGCTTGTTTTCAAAAGATAACCCTTTCTTTTTCCCGGAGAGCATTGGGTGGCACTTTGTTAGTGTAAATTAGTAGCACGAAAAAAAAATATTGACTACTAATTGTGTGCACCTTATGCTGAACAAAACTCCAAGGAGGTGTGAACAGGATGAAGTGGGCGGTATCAGTGGCTTTATTATTTTATTCCCTTTTTGCGTGCGTTGCCTTTTCCTTTGCCCATTT
>Ga0256832_1000573_pt1 | contig 24055 bp, 24 predicted proteins | sample 134614metaG_FD_190534 | JGI IMG/M metagenome (GOLD analysis project Ga0256832, IMG submission 190534) | Hydrothermal vent microbial communities from Lau Basin, Pacific Ocean - 134-614 | ecosystem: Environmental > Aquatic > Marine > Hydrothermal vents | place: Pacific Ocean: Lau Basin | collected... | reverse complement strand
AGGTCGCCCCTATGGGGCTTTATCGAATTGTAATGGTATTATGTTCTACAAACAGGACGCCCCTATGGGGCTAAAAGAAATATTTTAATTTTTTTATAGTGCGTTTGCCCTGTTCCTGCTGTGAGTGTGGAATTGCATGTTTGTCTTGTCCTGATTTTTGTTGACTTTTCGAGACAATCTATTTCTGGACAAGTCACTTCATCATTCGGCATTTGTTAATCTATATTCGATATTTAAATTTTCAGTGTTTTGTTATGATTTTTTTGACCAGTCATAAATTTAATACTTTCAAGCTTCAACTAATTTGATTAAATTTGCGCCTAAATAAATAGTCAATACATTGTTGACGCAGTAGAACATTTATCTATGAAAACCATCAAACAGATTATAAATTCCGAACAACTTAACCAACCGGTTGAAGTCAAAGCTTGGGTCAAAACATTTAGAAATGACCGTTTTATTGCCGTCAATGACGGGTCAACCATTCAAAATTTACAATTGGTCATTGACCCTGACAATTTTGACGAAACGCTGCGTAAAAAAATCAATACCGGTGCGGCTATCCATGCCAAAGGCGAATTGGTCGAAAGTTTGGGTAAAGGACAAAAAGTAGAAGTTTTAGTTAACCAATTGGAAATTTTGGGCGAATCCGATCCGGAAAAATTTCCCATTCAACCCAAGCGTCACAGTTTGGAATTCCTCCGCGAAAAAGCCCATTTGCGACCACGCACTACCTTGTTCGGGGCTATTATGCGGGTGCGTAACACACTGGCTTTTGCCGTGCATCAATATTTTCAAGAAAATGATTTTCTCTACGTCAATACGCCGATTATTACAGGCGCTGATGCCGAAGGTGCAGGTGAAATGTTTCAAGTAACGACACTTGATCCTGCGCAGCCACCACGTAACGATGCCGGGGAAATAGACTATAAAAAAGATTTTTTCGGACGCAAAACCAATTTGACTGTTTCCGGACAGTTAGAAGCTGAAACTTACGCCATGGCACTGGGCAAAGTTTATACTTTCGGACCGACTTTTAGAGCCGAAAATTCTAATACCACTCGGCATTTGGCAGAGTTTTGGATGATAGAACCCGAAGTGGCTTTTATGGACTTGCACGGCGATATGGATTTAGCCGAAAGTTTTGTCAAATACATTATCAAAGCCGTTTTGGATAAAAATTATGAAGATTTGCAATATTTGGAAATGCGTTTGAAAAATGAAGAAAAACAAAAACCGCAAGCCCAACGCAGCGAATTGGCATTGATTGAAAAGTTACAATTTGTTCTAGATAACAACTTCATCCGATTAAGCTACACAGAAGCTATTGAAATTTTGCGAAACTCTAAACCTTTCAAAAAGAAAAAATTCAAATTTCCGGTCGAGTGGGGCGTCGATTTACAAAGCGAACACGAACGCTACTTGGTTGAAAAGCATTTTAAAAGTCCGGTGATTATTTATGATTATCCTGCCAAAATCAAAGCGTTTTATATGCGCCTTAACGACGATGAAAAAACCGTTCGTGCCATGGATGTTTTATTTCCCGGTATCGGAGAAATCATCGGAGGGTCGCAACGGGAAGAACGTTTAGATGTTTTATTACAAAAAATGAAAGATTTAGGCATCGACCAAGAAGAATTGTATTGGTATATCGATACGCGTCGCTTCGGGACGGCGGTTCACAGCGGTTTCGGTTTGGGTTTTGAACGCATGGTCCAATTTGTAACCGGCATGAGTAATATCCGCGATGTGATTCCTTACCCGCGCTATCCGGGCAATGCTGCTTTTTAATTGATAATGCAAGGTAAACAAACATATTATTTATTTAGATTTTTGCTTATCATTCTGAGTATAAGTTGGTTAACGGCTTGTTCTAACGAAGAAATTTTGCCTAAACCCAAAGCACAATTGCGTTTGGAATATCCGCAAGCATATTATCAAAAGGTTGATTTTGAGCATTTTAGTATCGAAAAATCCAATCTTGCCAAGATAGAACGGGTTTCCGGTAAAAAAATCAATTTAGTCTATCCGGCTATGAAAGCCAAAATCTATTTGACTTATAACCAAATTGACAATAATTTGGAAGCTTTGTTGCGAGATGCCGAAAAATTTACCTACGAGCACACCGTCAAAGCCGATGAAATCATTACCCACGATTACATCAATGAGAAAGACAGCGTTTACGCCACTATCAATCAAGTCACCGGTAATGCTGCTTCGCAAATACAGTTTCATGCTACCGACAGCATCAAACATTTTTTGGATGGTTCCTTGTATTTTTATGCCCAACCCAATTACGATTCCATTATGCCTGCAGTGAAATATCTACAAAAAGATATTAAGCATTTGGTCGAGAGTTTGCGGTGGAAATGACGAAGACTTAGTGTTCAAATATGTTATTTTAAAACCAGATTTTGTTGCTGAATTATATGATGATTAAAAAATTTTCCTGCTTAATGTTCTTAATTTCTTAATGGTTAAAAAAATGCCTCTATGCCAACTTTTAAATATAAATAGTTCAAAAAGATTTGGTGTTATCCACACGAAACAATATAGTGCCTAAAAAATTTCATATCAACCGGCAGATTTTGCTTTCATCAAAAAAATAGTAAAAGCTACTTCGTAGAGTAGATACATTAGATACAAACTGACAATGGCATACAAAATATTATAACTTAAATGAATGCCCGGTTGGAACACAAATACCAAAAAATAACCCATTACCAGCATCAATTTTATGAAGGTCCACGCTAAAAAAGTATAACCGGTATATCGTTTGTTCAAATATTGCACCACGATAAGACTGAAAATCATCAATGCGGAAACGGCCGAAATAAAATAGTAAAACCGCCAAACAAAATCCGGTTTTTTGACACAAAAAATTTCTATAAACAGATTATTTAAAAAATAAATAACCACAAAAGCAATGATAACGGAAATATATAAGAATAACTGTTTGTGTTTCATTTGGTTAATTTTCTGACACGCCACATTATGTAAAACATGGATACAAACACGCCGGTCAAAGTGGCTATAATCAAATACAAATTTTGTGCATTCGGATATTTGACATCAAGCCATGTTCCTAGCTTGTATCCTCCAAAAATAATCAGAAACATCTCAAAGGGGATTGATGTAAATTGTAAAAATTTGCGTGTATTATTTGGTTTTGGCAGTCGCATTTTTTATAGTTTGAGCGCCTTTCATTTGACAAGTGGCATTGAAAACAGCCCCCGGTTCTATTGCCAGTTTACCCGTAACCACATTGCCGTCAATCTGGGCAGTTGATTTAATACTTAATAGATTATCTACTATCAAATCTCCCGTAACTTTTCCTAATATCTCGGCATTGCCACACTTGATATTGCCGTCTAAAACACCCTTTTCACCTAATACAATTTTTGAAGTTGTCGTTAAGTTGCCCTCAAAATGACCATCAATTCTAAAATCTTCTTGTGAAGTTATATCGCCTTTTATTTTAGTAGTAGCACCTATATGATTGGGTAATTTAGAAAATTCAGCGGTATGTTTTTTCTTTTCTGCAAACATAATTTTATGGGTTTTGTTTGTTTGTTTCCGATTGATTTTTTGTGTTTTTATTGAGAAAATCTCTATACGCATCTAACTTTTTCGTGAGTTGCAGCGTTTTGTAATTGTCCGACGAAATTACAAAATAATCACGAGGCGCACAAGCACTTTTTTTGAGCAAATCGGCAAAATATTCGGCTGATTGCGGACTAAAAAAATTGTGCACCACTACAAAAGATTGTTTGCCCGTAAACGGATCTTTTGAAATGTGCAAATGCGTGCTTTTATTTTCTACAATAAGCTTTTGAATACAATTGATGAAATTGTCAACTTCTGGCTTGAAAATATCGTAAGGAATGACTAATTTATATGAATCGGATTTGGCATTGGTATACACTTTTTTCTTGTATTTATTGACCAATTCCATACGTTTTTTGGCTTCTACTTCGTAGGGACTTTTCGGATATTTTAAGATGATATTTTGCAAAGCTTTTTCGTAGGCGGCCAAGCCTTGACTTCGAGCTATGGCTGTTGCACGCAATAATTCTATTTTACCCAACTCCGGGTGAAAACTAAATTTGAGCAACAAAGGTTCGGAGGTTTGCAGCAGGCTGTCATATTTTTGAGCTGTATAAAGCCGGTAGAGTTTTTCGTATGCTTGTTGAAATGCTTTATTAGAACGCTCGGATATTTTTCCCGGATTTTGAATCATTTCTGCATATATGCTTTGCGGATATTTTTCAACTATTTCTTGAGCTAAATGTTCGGCAAGAAGATTTTTGCCCAAATCTTTATAGACTTTATACAGATTGTATTTGGCCGGTGGTATCAGTTCGGGTTTCGGATTGGAAGCCAACATGGTTTCCAAATGTTCTTTGGCTTTATCTAACTCCTTAAATTTTTCATAATAAATCATGCCGGCTTGATAATGTGCATAGTTCAAATCGCCCAGTATGCTATCTATTTTTTTAGGATCGACGGGAATTTGTTTATAATAAAAACCAACTTGATATTTTTCGGGCAAATTTTCGTCTTTTTGTTCCGTTTGCTCGTCTTCTGTTTGAGATGCTTCATCTTCGGTAAATTCTTCATCGTCAATACTCATTTTATTTTTTAATCGCCACATATCGGCAAGGCTCATTTTGCCCCAGGTTTTGTCAAAATAAGCTTTACCTTTTTCTACTAAGGCGTTGTTGTAAAAATAAAAGCTCGTATACTTGGGTTTGACTTGTGAAAAGTTGGTTTGTGAGGCTTGTTTTTGCATCTCTTCCGCCTCTTTTTGTCGCAATTGGTCAATATAGTCTTGAATCAACTTTACCCGTGTCAAACTGTCGGCTTTTACCAAAGTCATTATACTGTCGTTACGCTTGATGAGTTTTTCCAATACAATAATATCATCGATATTGTTACGTTTGTGTTGGGTTTTAAGATATTTTAAAGTTTCTTTGGGCATCACTTGCAATAAGCTGTCCAAATAAGCCCCCGCCATTACGTAGTCTTTCTTTTGAAAGCCTATGTTAGCCATTTGTTCGTAAGCTTTTTCTTTTAGTATTTTATCTTGCGAACGAGCGGCTTTGGTGTAGTATGCAATGGCTGTTTTTAAGCTGTCTTCATGATGAAAAATCTCCCCGATTTCGTAGTTGATATACGGATAAAATTTGTGAAATTCATAGCGCTTGAGTTTGGTGTAAAGCGATTGGAGCATTGCCGGATGCTGTTCAGTTTTGTCCAATGACAAATGATAGCGGTATAGTTCGGCTTGAATTCGGTATTTTCGGGGGCGTTTTTGTGCTTCTATTTGTTTTAAAAGTGTGATTGCTGAGTCGCGCAATTGAATTTTGTCGAGCAATTGTGCCGTAATAAAATTATACCGGGCTTTGTGTTCCTTGTCTTTTGCCAAGGCAGCGGCTTTTTGTAAACTTTCGGCAGCCAGTCGCAAGCTATCAAGATGTATCAAAGCCTGACCGGCATAGGCATAAGCTTCTGATTTGACATCTTGTGGGGTGTTTTTTTGGCGGGCAAGAAATTTTAAATTGCGTATGGCCGGCGCATAATTTTCCATCCGGATATTGGTTTTTTCTTTCCATAATTTAAAAAGTGGTCGAATATCCGATTTGAAATCGTTGTCCAGTTCATAATTAAAGGCATCGAGTGCCGCCATAAAACGTTTTTGATAGTACCGGCTTTTGCCGAGCAACAAATAAGCTTTGTCAATTTGATTGTTTTCTTGCACACCGCGTATTTCCATAGAGTGTTTCTGAATGGCTTTCACGGCTTTTTCTTCGGCACGTTCCAAGTTAGCATTGGTGTTTTTTTGCCCGGGTAAATTAATAACGTATTCGGCATTGAAACGCTCTACGGGCAGTATTTCAAAAAAATTGTCATGATAATTGTCTTGAATATTTCTGACTTCTTCATTTAAAGCCTCTTCGCCGTTAAACAAAACGTTGTATTTGGTAGACAATTCGTGTAAATTTCTGTTGACAAAATTATTGCGTTGCGTCGAACAGCGCATCAATATGAATGCTAAACTAAACAACCAAAAAGCAGCGAAAAAAAATTTTCTGTTCATTATATTGAATTTAAGTTCCGGCAAATTTGGAAAGCCTTAATGTTATAAAACGCTAATTTACATAAAATAGTATAAAAAACCGGATTTCTCTTGATGTCTTCTTTTTTGGCATTGACGCCCGGGTTATTCATGATGATTTTTTAACATTTCCGTTCTGATATCCGGATTGACGGCTTCGGAATGACTGACCGTCAATGCTGCCATACGCATGCCGTAAGTAGCCATTTCATCAAGGCTTTTTTGTTGTGCATCGGCATAGATTAAACCTGCCACAAAAGCATCGCCGGCACCAATGGTATTAACAATTTTTGCTTTAACAGGGCTTTGTTTTTTTATCAAATTATGAGTGCCGTAAATGACGCCTTTCTTTCCCAATGTTATAAATACTTTTGTAACGCCTTTTGCTAAAAAATAAGTGACCAGATTTTTTAAATCATTGTCACTTTGCACTTTGATTCCGCTCATGGTCTCGGCTTCTAAAAGATTGGTTTTTAGTATATGTAAATGCTTCAAAACGGATGTAGCCCGAAGGGCTTTTTTGCCCGAAACGGTATCCAAGACAAATTTTTTACCGGAATATTTATGAACAATTTGCTGTAAGATTTCTTCTGACAAATTGGTTTCCAAAACGATGTATTCCGAATCGATTTTTTCCGGCAAATTAGCTACAAACAAATTGGCGTCTATTTCATCGTATAGTTGCATGGCAGATATGCCGACTGCCAAATCGTTTTGATGGTCAAGAATAGCCAAAAATGTAGAAGCGGCCCTATTTTTTAGGAACAAACTTCGCTGAATTGTCAAATCTTTTTTTTGACAATCTTTTATCAGAAAATCGCTCAACGGATCATCGCCGAAAATGCTGATAAGTTCCACTTCAAAATCCAAATGTTTGAGGTTTTCTGCAATATTCCGTCCTACACCGCCGGCTGTGGTTTTCATGCTTCCGATATTAGCATCGTTATAGACCAACGGGTTGTCCGGAAATCCTGTAATATCGACATTGGCTGCGCCAAAAACGGTAATTTTTGTTTGGTTAGACATCGGTTTTAAAATATTTGATAAATTTACAAGATAAAAATCAAATAATGACACCCAAATTTCAAAAAATATTCGGAAATCGCAAAGTTGTTATCGGGATGATTCATTTGCAAGCTTTGCCCGGCACACCGAAATACACCGGCAATGTTGCTCAAATCATTCAAAAAGCCCTTGACGAAGCCCGTATTTACCAACAAGCCGGCATCGATGCATTAATGATTGAAAACATGCATGATGTACCTTATACCAAAAACGATGTCGGGCATGAAATCAGTAGTTTAATGGCGCTTACTGCATATTTAATCAAGCAAGAAACCGGCTTGCCTTTGGGTATTCAAATTCTAGCCGGTGCCAACAAAGCTGCCTTGGCTGCCGCCCACAGTGCCGGTGCCGATTTTATTAGAGCCGAAGGCTTTGTATATGGACATTTGGCTGATGAAGGTTATATTGACAGTCAAGCAGCCGAATTGCTCCGCTATCGTAAAAATTTAGGCGCAGAACATATCGCCATTTTTACCGATATAAAGAAGAAACACAGCTCACATGCGCTGACATCAGACTTGGATATAACCGAAATAGCTCATGCCGCCGAATTTTTCTTATCCGACGGCTTAATTATAACCGGTATGCATACCGGTGATACAGCTGACTTAAATGAGCTAAAAAAAGTCAAAAACACAACGAATTTGCCGGTTTTGGTCGGGTCGGGAGTTAATTTAGAAAATATCTTGGATTATTGGGCAATTGCCGATGCTTTGATTATCGGTTCTTATTTTAAAAAGGATGGTTTTTGGGCCAATGCAATAGAGCAAAAAAAAGTAAAGGCTTTGATGAAAAAAATTAGAGATTTCGGTTAAATAGACCTTTTAGCTCTTGGTTTTTCGCCATTATGTAAAATGATTAAAATACTTTAACTTTGCAAGTAATACGTTATTTAATGAATGAAAGAAAAATATAGAAAAGTCCTTGATGATGGTTATAAAAACAATTTTCTGTTTTATAAAATCATCAAAAATGGCATTGAAAAACGCGTTTTATCTCAAAGAATTTTTAATGAAACTTGGCATAAAGAGAAAATTTTATGGAAAATGAATTTTATTTTTCAGTATTTGTTACCAAAGAACAAATAGTATATGCCCAAGAACTGGTAGCGTATTCTTTAAAATATCATCCTGTTGCTAATATTTGGGATAAAAATAAGAAAGAAAAAACCAAAACTCTAAGAATGACGGGGACAATTGGTGAAATTGTTTTTGCGGATTTATATCAACTTCCCAGACCAACCCGGTCTTTCGGAGCTATTGACGGACAAGATTTTGGAAAGGATTTTGCCCTTGTTATAAATGATACCAAAATGAATGTTGATGTCAAAACCATGCACCGCAAATCAAATGTTTTTTATCAAAATTATGTCTTAAATATTCCTGCACGAAATATTCACAGAACCGATAGTTTAACAGAATATTACTATTGCATCAGCTTGCATAATAATCGCCGGCAAACCATAGCCTCGATATTAGGCTATGTAAAAAAAGAGGATATCACCTCGGGTAAAATAGGGATTTTATACAAGAAAGGGACCAAAAGAATTAGAGCAGATAAAACTTACTTTACCTTTTATGAAGATACTTATGAAATTTTTTTTAAAGATATCAAAACTCCCTTTTTAAACGGGGAAATACAAAACACACCGGGTTTTAAAAAATTATTTTTAAGATAATGGCTTCATTAGTAAAAGCATATACCAAGGAAAAACTGACAGGACAAATATTCACGCCATATTTTATTGTGGATAAAATCCTTGATGATGTGGGCTATAACTCTCCCCATATTTTAGGAAAAAAGATCATAGATCCGGCTTGCGGAGATGGTCGATTTTTAGAAAAAATCGTCGCAAGAATTATCAAATTTTCACCAAAAGACAAATTGTCCGAAAATTTACAATACGTTTACGGCTGGGATACTGACCCTTACGCCGTTGAGGAAGCTATTAAAAAATTAAATCGGCTGATAAAACCTTATAATGTTATTGTAAATTGGCATATTTCCGTTACCAATGCCCTTCATAAAGGCACAAACATGAATCGAGATGTATCTTATACTCCCCAACCGGTGGAAAAATTTGACTTTGTTGTTGGCAATCCACCTTACATTAGGATACAACATCTTGATGAAAATGATCGGCAATTTATCCAAAAACATTACCAATTTTGTCAATCAGGGTCAACGGATATTTTTATTGCCTTTTACGAATTGGCTTTAAACTTGCTAAAAGATACCGGAATAGCCGGATATATTACGCCCAATACTTTTTTTCATACCGATGCGGCAAGAAATTTACGACAATATTTTGAAGCCAGACAAAACTTGATTCAAATTACGAATTACAAGCACATTCAACTTTTTGATGATGCGACAACTTATAGTGCCATAGTTGTTTTTGACAAGAAAAAACACCATAATTTTTTATATCAACAAGCTAAGGATAAAACTAATTTTGAAGCTAGAACAATTGATTTTTCAGAGTTAAAAGGCAAAAAATTTTGGCAGCTCACTTTAAAACCAAGCCAAATCATCAAAGGTAAGCGACTTGGCGATATAGCCAAAATACATGTTGGTATTACAACTCTGGCTGATAAAATTTTTATGATGCCTATTGTAAAAAAGGAAGGAGCATATATTTTTTTACACTCCAAATATAACGGAATTGTTAAAATTGAAAGAGACATTTTAAAGCCTATTATCAAAGCTTCTACCTTAAAAAACGGGAAGGAACCCATAAAAAAATACGTTTTGTTCCCTTATAAAAAGCTCAGCGGTAAACATCAAATTATACCTGAAAACGAAATGAAAGACAAATATCCGTTAGCTTATAATTATTTGTTAAAAGTCAAACCGATGCTTGACAAAAGAGATAACGGCAAACCCAATCCGGTAGCTTGGTATGCCTTCGGACGAACCCAAGGTTTGGATACGACTTTCGGAAAAAAAATTCTCTTTTCACCTATGAACAAAGAGCCCAATTTTATTTTGTCGGAATATGAAGAGGCCACATTCTATTCAGGTTATTGCATTAAATATGATGGCGATTATGACTATTTACTAAAACAATTAAACTCTAAAAGAATGAAAGACTATATACAAATATCGGCGAGAGATTTTCGGGGCGGTTGGAAAGCATACAATAAAAAAATTGTTCAAGAATTTATAATAACAGAAACATAACAGTAATTGCTTGTAATTGAAAATTAGTTGTTGAAATTCAACATATTAAGTTTGAATAAAATATTTAAACGAGAGTCGTGGGTTGTCAAATCTGACGCCGTTCAAACAAGTGCATATTTTGTAGATCCTATTATTTTTAAAAATTAAATAAAATATTAATGAAATACAACAGAATACTTCTAAAGCTCAGTGGCGAATCGCTGATGGGGAACAAAACTTACGGTATTGATCCCGGCAAAGTCGATGAATTTGTACAAGAAATCAAAACTATTTATGACAAAGGAGTTGAAATTGGTTTGGTTATCGGTGGTGGTAATATTTTTAGAGGTTTGTCGGAAGCCGGCAAACAGATGAACCGCACACAAGGTGACTTTATGGGCATGCTGGCAACGGTTATTAACGGTATGGCATTGCAAAGTGTGTTGTTGCAAAACGGCATTAATGCGGAACTGTTAAGCGGCTTAAAAATAGACAAAGTAGCCGATGAGGTTCATCCGCTTAAAGCCAAGCAAGCCTTATCCAACGGAAAAATTGTGATTTTTTCCGGTGGGACCGGCAATCCGTTTTTTACAACCGATACCGGCGCAGTTTTAAGAGCATTGGAGATTGATGCCGATGTGATTTTAAAAGGCACACGTGTAGATGGTATTTACGACAAAGATCCGGAAAAACATCACGATGCGGTGAAGTTTGATAAAATTTCTTATGATGAAGCCTTGCAAAAAGGACTTAAAATTATGGATAGCACGGCTTTTGCATTAGCAAAAGATAATCGTCTGCCTATATTGGTTTTTGATATGAATACAAAAGGGAATTTATTAAAAGTTGTTAAGGGAGAACGGATAGGCACCTTTGTGCAATAATATTCTCTATTAACTATAAAATATACAGCTCTGTGTAAGTAAGGAAAATAAAAACCTATTAGATTTTGAAAACTGTCAGCTATACTAGTGTCCTGTCAAGCATATTATTGTCATACCAAGCACTCGTTCTTTTTGCAGATAGCTGCGTTAAAAATTTTAACCATAGATACGGCTATGCTGAAAATTTTATGCCTTGCTCTCCACAAAAATAATACTTTGGCAAGCTCAGTACACCGCTTCGGCTTATGCGTCATAATACACTTGACATGACACTAGATTAAAAAACTCTCAAAGACCTACCAGGTTTCCAAAACCTAGCAGGTCTTAATATCAAGATAATATTTGATTATACAAAGATGTTAAAATCATTTTTGGCTATTAACACGTAAAATTGTAAGTTTGTTCAACCAAAATAAAGACTATGAATAGCATAAAATTTAAATTGACCATACTCAATTTTTTAGAATTTTTTGTATTTGGTGCCTGGCTGTTGTCTTTTGGCAAATATATGTTTGCCACTTTACATTTCAGCGGCACACAAATAGGGGCGGTATTTATGACTTTGGGGTTAGCCTCTTTGATTATGCCCGGCATTATGGGGATTATAGCCGACAAATGGTTGGGCCCTAATAAATTGTTTGCCCTTCTTCATATTTTAGGAGGTGTTTTGTTGTATTTTTTAGCCCAACAAACAGATTTTAACGGCGTATATTTGTATACCTTGTTATATTTGATGTTGTATATGCCCACTATTGCCTTGGACAATACCATATCTTATTGTATTTTAGAACGTAATGATTATGATGTTGTTAAAACCTTTCCACCAATAAGAGTTTGGGGGACCATCGGATTTATTTTAGCAACTTGGATAACGGATTTGTTTGGCTGGGGTATCAATGAAAAACAATTTTATTTTGCAGCAGTTGCTTCGGTTTTATTGGGTTTATATACATTCACTTTACCCGATTGTCCGCTGGAGAAGGAAGCCGGTAAGAAATCTTTAACTCAAGCTTTGGGCTTAGATGCTTTTGTGCTGTTTAAAGATAAAAAAATGGCTATTTTCTTTATTTTTTCCATGCTGTTAGGCGCTGCTTTGCAAATCACCAATATGTGGGGGGAAGCTTTTTTGCACGATTTTGGCAATAATTCGCTATTTAAAGATAGTATTATTGTAAAACATAATGGTTTTGTGATGTCATTATCACAGATTTCCGAAACCATTTTTATTTTAACCATACCATTCTTTCTAAAACGTTTCGGTATTAAAAAAGTCATGATAATGAGCATGTTGGCTTGGTTTTTAAGGTTTGGCTTATTCGGCGTCGGCAGTCCGGTAGGTATTGGTGCCGTGGCTATTATTTTGTCTATGATTGTCTATGGTATGGCATTCGATTTTTTCAATATTTCGGGTTCTTTGTTTGTAGAACAAGAAACCAATCCGAAAATCAGGGCTTCGGCACAAGGTTTATTTATGATTATGACCAATGGTTTAGGAGCCATGTTGGGGGCTTATGGAAGTGGTGTTATTATAGACCATTTTACCAATAACGGCGTTAGAGATTGGCAAAATATCTGGTTTGTATTTGCGCTGTATGCTTTGGTAATTGCCATATTATTCGCTATTTTGTTCAAATATAAACATGAACCGGAAAAACTAGGAGAGATTAACCATTAGTGATAAGTAAGAAAGTGCGCAATATGTAGCGGTCAACGCCTATATTAGTAATGGGATTTCTCTCTGCGTCCAAAATGACAAACAAATAACCGAATCATCAATATTATCAAATAACCAAAATATGGGAAGAGCATTTGAATTTAGAAAAGCAAGAAAGTTTAAACGTTGGGCAACCATGGCAAAGACCTTTACCAAAATAGGTCGCGAAATATCCATGGCAGTAAAAGAAGGTGGACCAAATCCGGACACCAATGCCCGCTTACGTGCAGCCATACAAAATGCCAAGGCGGCAAATATGCCCAAAGACAATATTGAACGTGCCATTAAAAAAGCTTCTGATAAGGATACAGCGGGTTACAAAACCGTATTATATGAAGGTTATGCCCCGCATGGGATAGCCGTGTTGGTTGAAACCGCTACGGATAATAATAACCGGACAGTGGGTAATGTTCGCAGTTACTTTAATAAATATAACGGAACGCTCGGCACTTCGGGTTCGGTGATATTTATGTTTGACCATGTGTGTAATTTTCGAATAAACAAAGAAAATTTGCCTATGGATTTGGAAGACCTAGAGTTAGAACTTATAGATTTTAATGTTGAAGAAATTTTTGAAGACGAAGATGGTATTTTGATTTATGCGCCTTTTGAAGAATATGGTAATATCCAAAAATATTTGGAGGGAAATAAACTGGAAATTTTATCTTCGGGTTTTGAATACATCCCGCAAGTCACTAAAAAATTAACCACTGAACAACAAGCCGAGGTTGAAAAATTGTTGGAAAAAATGGAAGAAGACGATGATGTTCAAAATGTTTATCACACTATGGATACATCGGAATCTTAAAGTTAGCACCAGGTTGTTTTGTGTGGGTAATTTGATTGCTTTATAATAATGTCACCCCTTCGGGGTTCAATGGTATATTTGTATTATTTTACTATAATAATGTCACCCCATCGGGGTTGTTTTTAACGTTATAAATTTTTACAATAAATATATCCCTTTGGGGTTCTTAAAAACGGAATAAGCATTAAAGCGGCACCTAACTGTTTAAGATATGACAAGTGCTACTCACTTAAATTAACATAGAATCTTAAAATTTCTATTTTACTCTGATTTTTTGTCCTACTTTGATGTAGTTGCCTTTTAAATGATTTAATTTTCGCAATTTGCTAATAGGCACTTTATAGTTGACGTGAATACGATATAGTGTTTCACCGGGCTTTACTATGTGATAAACTGCTCCATCGTTATTATCGGTCTTGGCGTCTTGTTCAACCGGCTCAATTGGTTTGTCATGGACCTTGGTAGTTTGAGCCTTTCCGGTTTGGCTTCGCGGAATTTTGATAACCTTTCCAACGGCAATATCATTATTAATTAAACCGTTAATCTTTTTTAAGGTTTCAATATCTACTTGATACATTTTGCTAATTGAAAACAAGGTTTCACCTTGCTTGACCACGTGTAACATGAGGTCGTTTTCATTCATTTTGACTTCGGGTTCTTTTTTGGTTACGATTGTTTTATCAACCGGTGTTGTTGTGGCTTCTCCTGTTTGTGTTACTTGAGAATTGTCCGCATCACGCTCTTCGGAAGTGTTTGGAGTTGTTTCGGTTTGGGCGGTATTATCACTCTCGGTCAATACCAAAATTTGTCCTTTATAAATATCAAAATCATTCAAGTTGTTAATTCGTTGAATATCTTTAACCGGCACATTAAATTTCCTAGAGATGGTAAACAAGGTTTCGCCTTCTTGAACTTCATAAATAAATTTTTTCTTTTTATCTTGATGGTTTTCTTCCGCTTCATCTACTTTTACGCTCATTTGTGCCAAAACATCTTTGTCCAATTTATCCAAATGGTATTTTTCGATGATATAAATTAATTTATCCGGGTAACTGGGGTCAGTGGCATAGCCGGCTTTCTTTAAGCCTCTTGCCCAAGCTTCGTAATCTGTAATAGGCAAACGAAATAGAAAAGCATAGCGCTTACGTCCGGCTAAAAATTGAGAATGGTCTTTAAAAGATTCTTCCGGATTGTTATATTTTCTAAAACATTCTTGGGCTTTATTGTCATCGTGCAAGATTTTTTCGCCGTGCCAGTTGTCATGACATTTGATGCCGAAATGATTATTGCCCTCAACTGCCAAGCGGCTTTTGCCCGATTGGGACTCTAAGATACCTTGTGCCAAAGTAATACTAGCCGGCACACCATATTCTTTCATTTCTTTTTTAGCAACATCTTCAAATTTTGCAATATATCTCAATGTGGCAAAATCTAAATCTTTCCCTTTGGTATCCGGTTGTTGGACTTTTGGTTGAATGGTTTTTTCTGGTTTTTCCGTTTGTGTTTTTGATATGGTTTTTTTGGAACCGCCACAACTGTTTAAAACCAATAAAATGCTGCCAAAGTATAATAGTTTTTTCATAGATGTTGTTTTGAAATCGAATAAAATTCCGATACACAAAGTTAATAAATTTTAAATTAATATTAACAAGGGCTTTTTCTTGATGGTTTCAAACTTTAAATATTTGTTTCGGTATGTTTGTTGATTGAAAAAATATCGGTATCCCAATATATCCCCGACCTTATTAAAAGCTGTGGTAAACAGGTTTTTTCATCTGTTTATTTTTTATTTAACATTATGGTTCCCGACCGTCGTCGGGATAACCTTTGATGATTAAAATAATCATTTCCCACGACAAAAGTCGGGGCAGGCGTTGTGTGTTTAATAATTATTTTAATCATGTCGGTTTCATATAATGATTCGGGGCAACCGGCGGGTTAAGCCGGCAATGATTTCATAAGGAATGGTTTGGAGTTTGCGGGCGACATCGTAAATTTGGCTGTCGTAGTCAAACACAATGACTTCATCGCCTTGTTGACAGGGCGTTCCGGTCAGGTCGATACTCATGGTATCCATACTGATAGTGCCTACGACCGGCACTTTATAACCACGACATTTTACCCATAAATTTTTATAACCTAACCGGCGGTCAATACCGTCGGCATAGCCTAATGGCAAAAGTCCGATACGGCTATTTTTGTCAACTTTAAATAGGCGATTGTATCCAACCGTATCGCCGGCTTTTAAATGTTTTATTTGGTTAATTTTGGTTTTAAGGCGGACAATGGGTTGTAAGCTGTGTTCTTGTCCGGCAATCATGTTAAAGCCAAATAAGCCCAAACCCGGACGCACCATGTCGTATTGCGCTGGTGAAAACCTGAAAATGCCGGCTGTATTGAGTAAATGCTTGAAAAAAACTTTATTTAAATCGCTTGTCAACCGCTCGGTCATTTGTTCAAATCGCTTGATTTGTGATGAAGTAAAAGTGTCTTCATCGGGGTCTTCTGCTGCTGCAAGATGAGAGAAAACGCTTTTGATTTTTATAGAATTGTTTGTTTTTAGTAGTCGAATCAATTCATCCAACTCATTTAACATGATACCGGCGCGGTGCATACCTGTGTCTAATTTGAGATGCACGGGAAATCCTGTTATTTTTTCTTTTTGCAAAAACATGTTGAGTGCTTTGAGATAAGCCATCGAGCTGACTTCCGGCTCCAATTGATATTGTATTAAACTATCAAAATGGTCAAATGACGGATTAAAAACTAATAGGTTTGTTTTAAGGCCTTTTTGTCGCAAATCTACTGCTTCGTTAATGTAAGCGACAGAAAAATAATCGATACCCTGTTGTTCTAAAAATTTCCCGATTTCATAAGCGCCCAAACCGTAAGCATTAGCTTTCAAATTGGCCAAAATTTTGATATCCGGAAGCAAATTTTGCTTGATGACTTCCAGATTGTGAGCTAATCGGCGGCTATCAATTTCGATATGGCTTTCTCGCATCAATTAAGCTTTCTTTTTTTGGCGTTCGGCCATGGCTTTGACGTATGCGGCACGGCTAAGGGGTTCATACTCTTGGGTTTCACCCAGCAAAACCAGTTTGTCGTCATCGGTGAGGCGGTAGCTGTAATGAGCCAAATTTCCGGTGCGGGTACAGACAGCATGCACCTTGGTAACATATTCGGCAATAGCCATCAAGTAGGGCATAGGACCGAATGGCTTGCCCATAAAATCCATATCAAGACCGGCAACCACTACTCTAACCCCTTTATTTGCCAAGGCATTGCACACATCTACTATTTCATCAGAGAAAAATTGCGCTTCATCAATACCGACGACTTCTACATCTTCGGACAATAACAAGATTTCTTGCGGCGAAGCCACAGCGGTTGAAGGGATTTCGTTTTTATCATGTGACACAATGTTAGTGTCATGATACCGCGTATCGATTTTGGGTTTGAATATCTCAACCTTTTGTTTGGCGAATTGTGCCCGTTTTAAGCGGCGTATCAATTCTTCGGTTTTACCGGAAAACATACTGCCGGTAATGACTTCTATCCAACCGAGATTGTCTTTATGATTTACAGGTATTTCTAAAAACATATTAAGTGCTTATGGTTAATTTCTTTTTAATTTTGTTTTGAACCACATAAGTCACATAAGTTCATATAAGTTTTTTCCTTTTGTGTTCTTATGAGTCTTATGTGGTTAAATATTGTGTTTAATTTTGTTTTGAACCACATAAGTCACATAAGTTCATATAAGTTTATTCTTTTGTGTTCTTAGGTGTCTTATGTGGTTAAATATTGTGTTTAATTTTGTTTTATAACCACATAAGTCACATAAGTTCATATAAGTTTATTCTTTTGTGTTCTTAGGTGTCTTATGTGGTTAAATATTGTGTTTAATTTTGTTTTGAACCACATAAGTCACATAAGTTCATATAAGTTTTTTTCTTTTGTGTTCTTATGAGTCTTATGTGGTTAAATATTGTGTTTAATTTTGTTTTATAACCATATAAGTCACATAAGTTCATATAAGTTTTTTTCTTTTGTGTTCTTATGAGTCTTATATGGTTTATTTTTTGCTTAAATTTGTCACAACGAAATTAATTTATTTTTTGGCAAATTTTAACCTGTCAACAGGTTTTTTATTAACAATTTTTTTGAGGATTTTCTTATATCTCATTATCAATTACTTGTAAAACTTATTAAAATGGACAAAAGAAAAGAACTAGTAAATATTTTGAAGGCTGAATTGACGCTGCTCACAAAAGATATTTTGCAAAATATTCATCAGAAAGACTTGAAGTCGCTGTATAAAGCAACCCGACAATTACAAGAAAAAATGGCTGCCATTATGGCTTTAAAAGATCAATTGGAGACTGATGAATTAAAGCAGTTGTTTGAGATGAATATTAAAGAAACAATGCATGATATAGCAACCGAAAGTCAACCGAAATATGTAGAAGAAGTGAAACAGGAAGTACCCGAAGAAAATCCTTATAAACAAATTCAAAACATGTCTTTTGTGCCAAAAGCTTCAAAAAAGACATCAGAACATGCCATTAAAACTTCAAAGACTGCATCTAACTTGAAAAAAATCAATATAGGTTTGAATGACCGGATTGCCTTTATTAAGCACTTATTTGATGGCAATCAAGTCGTTTATACAGATTTTATTGATCGTCTTAATGCTTTTGATAATTATGAAGATGCCTTGAAATATATCAATCAAGAGGTGAAACCACAATTTAACGATTGGGAAGGCAAAGATGAATATGAATTTCGCTTGTTACAACTACTGGAATTAAAATTTGCCTGAAAAACACTGTCTAATGCTAGGGAAACTATATGTGGTGCCAACACCTATCGGTAATCTGAAAGACATGACTTTTAGAGCTGTTGAAGTCTTGAAAGATGTTGATTTGATATTATCAGAAGATACGCGTACTTCGGGTAAATTGTTGAAACATTTTGAAATTGAGACCCCACAACGGTCTTATCATAAATTTAACGAACATAAAATAGTTGCTGATTTGGTTTCAAAAATGGCGCAGGGGAGCCGGTTTGCTTTGATTTCCGATGCCGGCACACCGGCAATTTCCGATCCCGGCTATTTGATTGTGCATAAAGCCATTGAACAAGGTATTCCGGTAGAAACTTTGCCGGGAGCGACGGCTTTTGTGCCGGCTTTGGTCAATTCGGGTTTACCGGCTGAACGTTTTGTATTTGAAGGATTTTTGCCGGTTAAAAAAGGCAGACAAACCCGTTTGAAATCTTTGCAAGATGAAACACGCACAATGATTTTTTACGAATCGCCTCATAAATTGCTTAAAACTTTACGGGATTTTGAAAACTATTTTGGGGCAGACAGGCCGGTTTCTGTTTCGCGCGAAATCAGTAAGTTGTATGAGGAAACACTTAGGGGAACGCTGCGTGAAGTCAGACGGATTTTTGAAGAAAAACCGGCAATTAAAGGAGAGTTTGTAATAGTGTTGAAAGGAAAAGCTTAGAGTCAAGTTGCATTTTTGTAAGTTTAAAAACTTAAAATTGAAAGTGTTATGCCGGTCACTTCTATACGAGACCGATGAAAATCGGGATCAACCTGTGACCTGATTTCAAGATTTAACGATAACTTTGCGCAACGAAGAAAGTATAACATTGAGGTAGGTGGCTGAGTGCTGTGACGAAGGAGCAGTGTATCGAAGTTACCGAAGTGCCGGTCATCAAATAATACCAATTTCAAACAACAATATCAACAAAAAAACAAATATGAGCACATTGCATAATCTACAAGTTATTGACAAAAAGATGTTAACGCCCGAAAGTGTTTCGGTAGTTTTAGAGATACCCGAAGATTTAAAATCTAAATATAATTTTAAACCCGGACAGTTTGTGATGGTCGAAAAGATAATCAATGGTGAAAATCTTAGACGTTATTACTCCATTTATAACCTGCCGGAAGATGCACAAATCAAACTCGGCATTAAGCTAAAAGGAAAGGATGGTTTTGCAGATTTTGCGATGCATCATTTACAACATGGTGATACTTTACAAGTATCGGAGCCTATGGATGATGTGCCTTTTGATTTATCCGACCATTCATCTAAAAGGATTTTGGCTATTACTATTGGTAGTGGTATTACGCCGTTTTACAGTTATATTCAATATATGTTAAAGCGTCAACTTCCGCATAAATTAGTTTTGATTTACGGTAATGAAAGTCCTGCCAAGACGATGTTTTTAGATGAAATATCCGAATTGGAAGCGCAATTTCCACAGCATTTAAAAGTTTATAAAGTTTATTCAAAAGATGATTCGGGAGATTTTAGCGGTCGTATCAATGAGCAAATAATCAAAAATGTTTTACAAAAAGAAGGTACCGGTTTTGATGCCATATATATGATTGGTCCCGATGATTTGAAAAAAACGGCAGCCAAAGTTTTAACCGAAGCCGGTACAACTTCCGATAAATTGCATTACCGGGTATACAGTTAAGATTAATTTATTCCATAGTTTCAAAAACGGCTAAATATTTTTCGATGGTTTGCTTTAAAAGTCCTTTCTCATCCAAATAGGTTTCAACAAATTCACGAAAAACACCTTGTCCGCCTTGTTTGGAAAGAATTTTATCCACTTCTTTTTTGATATAATAAGGTGCTTGTGCAGGGACAGCAGCATAGCCAACTTTTTTAAGTAGTGGCAAATCGCTAATATCATCACCAATGTATGCAGTTTCCTTCCAAGATACTTTATATTTTTCGAGGATTTCGTTAGCGGTTTTAATTTTGTTAGAAATACCGAGATAATAATCGGTTATTTTCAGGTTTTGTAACCGTCTTTTGATCATTTCGTTACGGTCTTCGGTTAATACAACTACGGGAATGTTGTTGAGGTATAAAAACATTACGCCGACACCATCGTTTAAGTTAAAACACTTGGTTTCGTTACCGGTTTTGTCATAATATACCCGGTTGTTGGTCCAAACACCGTTTATGTCGGTAATAAAAAGTTTTATGTCGTTTTTCATATTCATTGTTTAAAAAAACAAAAATACAAAAATTATACCCAAATAACATAATGTTGTAATAAAATAAAAATAAATTTTATAAAACTTTGATGATATTTTTGTTTATTATGTTAAAAACATGAAAATCACAAACCTTTGCCTTTTAACAAATTCCTAACTTTTACTGACATTAATTAAAAAGTTTTTATAATCGTGTTATGTAAATGAGATATTTGTTATTTTTTCTTCCAATTCGGTTAATTTCCCTTTGGCCTTTTTTAATTCTTCTAACAGTTGATTTTTGTTTTTATAAAAGTGTTTCTTTTTTTCAAAGAAAAGCTCTTGATAATAATGTATCCCATTATTCAAGTTATTAGCAAAGTTTTTTAAGTATTTTTCGGTCTTTTTGTCAATGGGTTCTTTGATATGTTCTATTTCATTTTTCAAAAATTTAATATAAAGATTTAATTCTTTGACAAACATATGAGGACGGTAAGCATTTTTCAACAAATTATTTTTACCATATATATGTTTAACCATATTTTTCAAAGATACAATTTGATCAAAGTAAGCCATGTTCGGACCGGGACAGACACTAACCCCGTTATCTTTGATTTTGTAATCAATTTGATGGGTTATGATTGCCGGTTCGGACAAGCCAACACAAAGGCATTCGGGGGCTATGATCCGGTCAAATTCTTTTTGATACAATGTTTCAGGCAATTTTTTTTCATCCAGTTCTTTTAGTTTCAAATATTGATATTGCCTTGAAGCGGTACAGATGGGTTTGTCTGTATATTCGGTATTAGAAACCAAATAGGCTTTTGGGCAACTGCTGCCGGGTCGTCCTTTTTGAGCTTTTTCTATTTTTTTAAGCGTAGCAGATGCGTTTCGTAAACTGTTAAAAGGCACGCCCAGCGGAGAAATATTACTTAGATACAAATCTTTTTCTTCTGCTTCTAATAATTTTTCTCTGGTATCTTCATCAACAGTTGTAACCTCAGGCACTAACAAAAACGGGCTTCCCCAACCGACACTATCTACTTGGTAATAGTCTAATAACAATTGATGTTCTTCATGGGTGCCAACGCCGCCTTGTGCGGTTACACGCATAGGTAATGGTTTTTGTGGTACAGGTTTGGCTTTTTGTTCTAAGGCTCTAACCAAAATCCCGTGAACATCTTCAATCAACTGAGCACGATTCTTTTTAAATTCTTCTAAAATCGGTCCCATTAAGTAACCTTCTGTAGCAAAGGCGTGTCCTCCACAATTTAAGCCGGATTCTATCCGATATTCACTCACCCATAAGCCTTTTTTTGCCAAAAACTTCCCTTGTATCAGTGCCGAGCGGTAATCACTGACTTTTAAGACTATTTTTTTCTTGATATAAGCATTTTCATCGGGATAAAAATCATCAAAGTTTTCAATATATCCGTAAAGACGCGGACTCATACCGGCTGATAACACCAATGACGATTCCAGATTGCTATTGGCATAACCTCGGAGCGCTGCATGGGCGTCATTATATTCTTGTGGCAGGGCTTCGCCATTTTTGTCATAATTTGTTTTATCGACTTTGGTCATGATATTAACATCAATACTCCCCATTTGCAAATGGTTTTTTACCCAATTTTTCAGCTCGTCTATATTTGAATCCATCCTTTTTTTAAATTCCTTTTTCAATTCAGATGTCTCCGGTAGCATTTCGAAATAATCAAATATTTCCGTTTTTTTATCTTCAAAATTATTTTTTAAATTCTCAAATTTTTCAGTAGTTAACCGGTTGATCATATCAAGGTAAGCCGTAATCCGTTTACTCATATAGTCTTCGGCTTTCTGTGAAATTTCTTTATAGGTTAAGTTAAATTTTTCACTATACTTTGCCCGCAATTTTTCCAGCAAAACATTATCTACAAGTGAAATAACGGAATCGATACCAAACGGTGCGACCTTTAAAGGCGTGTCAATAGTATAAGCAACCCCCATAACAGGGATATGAAAATTGTGTGGTGATGTCATTTTGTTAGTTGTTTGTTTTGATTAATTTATCAAAGATATAGTTTATTGTTTGATTATTGAATTAATTTTCTAATTACAAATAAAAAAGGCTGCCTTTTAAGGCAACCTTTTTATGTGTATTATTAGTTTTATTCGTTACAATAATTTGGGACAAATTCACCATCTGGTTGACTAGGACCACCTTGATAAATTATAGTACCACTGTTAGGTCCATAAACTTCAAATGTTGCTTCTGATGGAAAATCTCCCGATTCCCATACCCAACTAACAGATTGAAAACCAGCAGGTATAGTCACTGTGAATGATTGTTGTACATATTGAGGATCTCCAACAGAACCAACCTGCACATCCCAATAGTTAGGCAAAGCTAATTCAGTAGATACACCGTCAACTGTGAAAATTATTTTTGAACCTTGCCAGCCATCTCCGTAAGAATCGTGTAGAACAACTTGATAATCTCCCGCTACTGGCGGGCATACTATGCTTGCATAATAAGCAAAAGGGGAACTAAAGAATGATTGTTGTAATGTTCCACTCGTGCTTTCTTCACTAAACGTTCTACCATCAGTTAACACTAGTTCTAATCTAAACTTGAAGATATCTCCTCCAAAGTATTGACCAGATTGTAAATTTAAGGTTGATAAAGCATCAGCGAAAATCACAGAAACAGTGGTCATAGGTAAATCTTTCGGACTTGTTGAAAAACTACTTTTAGGTATTGTATTCAATAATTGCTCTGAGACATTATTGTCAACACCATCATCAGTCTTATCTATAAAACTAACGTAAACATTTACTTTATCTAGTAAGTCTCCATATTCAGGGTCTTGTTCTTCAACAATAACTTCAAAAGTAGAATTAGGATCATTAATATTGAAAGAGGTATTAACTCTTTCAATTGTTCTTAAAACGGCTCCCTGTTCTTTGTTATCAAAAACTTTATAAATAACGTTATCAGGTTTTTTACAATTTACTGCATTAAGTAAGAGTAATGCACTTATGCTAAATAATATTAATTTTTTCATTTTTTTCTTAATTTTTTAATTAGACACTGGAAACCCTGGTGAAGGCGGATTGTTATCCCAGAATACTTGGGTGGCAACACCAGGTTTTTGATTCATGTTGGGGTTATTACTAACAGAGTTAGCAGGATACCAATGAGATCTTATAAAAGGTCCAGGATTAGGTTCAAGATTGGGTTGAAGATTATGAGGATATCCTGTTCTTCTGTAAAAATTGTATGCATCTATCCCATTCCCAAATAATGCTACGA
>Ga0256832_1000572_pt1 | contig 24076 bp, 20 predicted proteins | sample 134614metaG_FD_190534 | JGI IMG/M metagenome (GOLD analysis project Ga0256832, IMG submission 190534) | Hydrothermal vent microbial communities from Lau Basin, Pacific Ocean - 134-614 | ecosystem: Environmental > Aquatic > Marine > Hydrothermal vents | place: Pacific Ocean: Lau Basin | collected... | reverse complement strand
CTCAACTTCAGCATCGCCTAAAAGCGTCTACTGTTGGTACGAGTCTTCGCATTAGCGGGCTATTACGTACGATTCGCGCCTTGAACCTGAACATTTCAAGTCGCAATCTACTTCATCCAGAATTAACAAGGGTCTCAATATTGGTTAGCAGACATCGGTGAGCATTAGTCACATTGGGGATGCCTGAAGCGTCAGTGAGTGAAGGCAAAGTAACACAGAGTGTACTCATACAATGCCGAATTCGGTGGGAGCGCCTTTCCAGGCGCGATTCGCCCCTGGAAAGGCGCTCCCACACGGGGAAATAACCCTATAGAAATTATTTTGAGAGGATTAATAATCAGAGGTTCCTAGGTTTGGAATGAGAAGCACCGGGTTTTGTGCTTTGGTGTTCGTTTCCCCACACCAGGAGGCTCTGTTATGAAATGCAGCAATTGCATCATTGGTGTGGTACTGGTTCTGGGGCGGCAGCGCGGTAGCGCCAATAGTGTTAACAGGCCCTAGGCTTATTGTATTTGTCACATTCAGAATGGCCAGACGGCTACCCGGAACACCGGGCTTGCCGTTTTGCCGAGAGAATTTTTTTCCATAACAGATTTAACAGCAACACCCACCGCCAGGTTTCACCGCTTCAATAGTGGCTGACAGCACGTAATCCTCCACCCCGCGGCCCGGCGCCCAGTCCTTGATGAATTCCTTGGATTCGTCCTTGGGCGCGATGCGGATTTTCTCAAAGCCGGCCTCGGCCATCATTGCTTCCAGGTCTTCGATCAGTTCGGCCCCGGCCATGCAGCCGGCGTGCAGCTGGGGATCATTTTTCATCTCCTCCGGCATCACCGCGCTGGCCACCACGTCGGAGATGGCCAGCCGGCCGCCGGGCTTGAGGATACGCCAAGCGTCGCGGAACACCTGGGGCTTGTTGGGGGAGAGATTGATCACGCAGTTGGAGATGATCACATCAACGCTGTTGTCCGCCACCGGCAGGTGTTCGATCTCACCGAGGCGGAATTCCACCTGCGTAAACTTCCCCTGCTCGGCATTGGCCCGCGCCTTGGAGAGCATGGCCGGGGTCATGTCGATGCCGATGACGTGACCGCTCTCGCCTACCTCCTGGGCGGCGAGAAAGGCGTCGAAACCACCGCCGCTGCCCAGATCCACCACGGTCTCGCCGGGCCTGAGGCTGGCGATGGCGCGGGGATTGCCGCAGCCCAGGCCCATGTCCGCGCCCTCGGGCACGCTGCCGCGCTCGTCCTCGGAATAGCCCAGACGGGTGGAGATGATGGTGTTGATGGCAGCATCGTCGGAGACGCCGCAGCAACTGCTTTCCACGCCGCAGCAATCGCCGTTGGTGTTGGCCTCGGCCACCTCGGCGTAGCTTTCACGGACATTTTGCCGGATATGATCGTGGGTCTTTTGATTCATGGTTTACTCCTGAATATCATTGAGCCAGATAGAGTCATTCTGACATCGCCCGCGTAGTTTAACGCAAGCGCCACCGGGTAGACCATGCGCCTCGAGATTCGTTTCCGTTGTGGTTGGCTGGGACTCAGGCCAAGGAATCCAAGCTCGGCCGGAAAGGAGGGCCAGTCGGCACTGAAGAATAGGGCGGGGACTTTGTTCAGTTCATCCTAGCACAGGAGTAATTGATCGACGGCAAGAGTATGGGCGGCCTAATTGGTAGAAAATAACAGGCGTATATCAGCTTCCATCTATTTTTCAGGATACTGCGGATTCATCTTATTGCTTTGGCTATACTTGTCAGATGACAGAGTCAGATGACAGGTTTTCTTTCTTAATTGCTGCTTGGCGAACGGCATTCAGCCCTTCTTCGCGAGTTAGATCCATGGATTCACTGGCTATCGATGCGCAAATAGCAGTCCTGTCGCTGCGCCGGGGACTCCCGAAAGTGTATTTGCATGTCTGTTACCTGGTATTGCTTTGCGCGGTCCTGTATATGCCGGTGCAGGCTGCTCAACCTGGTTCGGCAGTACCGAAGGTGGATCTGGACGATTTTCCCAATGCCTCTTTCCACGAGGGGCTGGCGGCGGTGCGCCTGGGCAAAAAATACGGTTATATCAATCGCCGTGGAGAGATTATTATCGAGCCCCGTTTCCAGTTTGCACAGATTTTTTCGGAAGGACTGGCTCGAGTGGTGATTAATGACCGCTCCGGTTATATCGATAAAACCGGGCGCGTGGTGATCGCACCACAGTTTTACAGGGCGTATAAATTCAGTGATGGACTGGCTCGGGTATGTGCGCCACCTCGGGACCCCTCCGTTCTGTTCCGGCTTCTACGCTTGATAGGATGGGAGGATCGCGATGCCTATCCCTGCGGCTACATCGATCGAACCGGGAAACAGGTTATCGACTACCTGTATCTGCCTTCCCATGGCTTCGAGCATGGCTATGCTCGGGTGACCACCCTGGATGGCCGGGAAGGCTATATCGATCATGCCGGGAAATTCTACGTGACCCGGCCGGCAGATTGAGATATTTGGTTGACGCCTTTTTTCACGACATACTAAAGGCGTCAGCCAGGACATGCTGGCCCATTGAAGCTCAGGCGGAACACTGCTGCGTCGCAGGGTTGTCGAGGGGTTTCCAGCGTTTTCCACGCAATTGCTGTGCAGCGGCCACCATGTTCGTCAGCGCCGCCTCCACCTCCGGCCAGCCGCGGGTCTTCAGACCGCAGTCCGGGTTCACCCACAGGCGTTCGGTGGGGATGTGTCGGGCGGCCTTTTTCATCAGTTCGATGATCTGCTGCGTGTCCGGCACGTTGGGCGAATGGATGTCGTACACCCCGGGGCCGATCTCGTTGGGGTAGACGAAGTCCTCGAAGGCCTCCAGCAGCTCCATGTCCGAGCGCGAGGTCTCGATGGTGATCACGTCGGCGTCCATGGCGGCCACGGCCTCGATGATGTCGTTGAATTCCGAGTAACACATGTGGGTGTGGATCTGGGTTTTGTCGGACACTCCACTTGCCGTTAGGCGGAAGGATTCCACCGCCCAGTCGAGGTAGGCCTGCCAGTCGCTGTTGCGCAGGGGCAGGCCCTCGCGCAGCGCCGCCTCGTCGATCTGGATCACGCCGATACCGGCGGCCTCCAGATCCTGCACCTCGTCGCGCAGGGCCAGGGCGATCTGTTTGCAGGTAGCGGCGCGGGGTTGGTCGTCGCGCACGAAGGACCAGTTGAGTATCGTCACCGGGCCGGTGAGCATGCCCTTCATGGGTTTGTCCGTGAGCGATTGTGCATAACGCGCCCAGTCCACGGTCATCGCCTTGGGTCGGCTCACGTCGCCAAAGATGATCGGCGGCTTCACGCAACGCGAGCCGTAGGACTGCACCCAGCCGTAGGCGGTAAACGCGAAACCATCCAGTTGCTCGCCGAAGTATTCCACCATGTCGTTGCGTTCCGGCTCGCCGTGCACCAGTACGTCCAGGCCCAGGGCCTCCTGTTTTTGCACCACATGGGCGATCTCGTCACGCATCTTTTGCTGATACGTGGGCGCGTCGATATCGCCGTTTTTGAAGGCGCGACGGGCCTGGCGGATCTCCGCGGTCTGCGGGAAGGAGCCGATGGTGGTGGTGGGAAACAGCGGCAGCTTCAGCCAGGCGCGTTGTTGCGCGGCACGTTGCGGGTAACTGGACCGGCGTTGGGCCATGTCGTCACTTACGGCGGCGACACGTGCTTGCACCTCCGGCTGATGAATACGTGTGGACTCACGCCGACTGCGAATCGCTTCGCGGGACCGTTGCAGGGCATTGCCTTGCGCATCCGCGCCGTCGTTCAGCGTGTGTTTGAGAATCGTCAACTCATCGAGCTTTTGTGTGGCGAAGGCCAGCCAGGATTTGAGTTCTCCATCCAGATGCTCCTCCTGGTCCAGGTCCACCGGCACATGCAGCAGGGAGCAGGAGGGCGCGATCCACAGTTCACCGCTGAAGCGTTCACGCACGCTGGCGAGTGTTTGCAACGCGGCGTCGAGATCGGTGCGCCAGATGTTGCGCCCGTCGATGATGCCCACGGACAGCAGCTTGTGGCCGGGCAGCCAGTCCGCGACCTTGTCCAGTTCATCGGCGGCGCGTACTGCATCGACGTGCAGCCCCTCTACGGGGAGCGTGCAGGCAAGATTCAGATTGTCGCGTAGCGGGCCAAAGTAGGTGGCCAGCAGACGTTTCAGTCCGCGAGTGTGCAACTGGAAATAGCTGGCCTCAAAGGCCGCTTTCCAGTCAGCCGGTAAATCCAGCGCAAGAATGGGCTCGTCGATCTGCACCCATTCCACGTTCAGCTCCGCCAGTCGCTGAAGGATTTGTTGGTACACCGGGATCAGCCTGTCCAGCAGGCTCAGTGCATCAAAATCCGCCTTGCTCTTGCCTAACCATAAATAAGACAGCGGACCGAGGATCACCGGCTTCACCCGGTGGCCCAGCGCCTGTGCCTCGCGCACCTCGTCGAACAGCTTGTCGGAGGCGAGGTGGAAGGCCTGCTCCGGCAGGAACTCCGGCACCAGGTAGTGATAGTTGGTGTCGAACCACTTGGTCATCTCGCAGGCCGCGGTGGCCTCGCCGCTGGGGGCGCGGCCTCGGGCCATGCGGAAGTAGGTGTCGAGATCGACTTGCTCGCCGGACCACCGGAAACGCGGCGGCACCGCGCCCAGCAGGCAGCTCATGTCCAGCACCTGGTCGTAAAACGAGAAATCCCCCACCGGCACCAGATCCACCCCGGCCTCGGCCTGCTGCCGCCAGTGGCGGGCGCGCAGTTCGGCGCCGGTCTGCGCCAGTTGGGCGGCGTCGATCTCGCCGCGCCAGTAGGCCTCCTGGGCGAACTTCAGCTCGCGCCGCGCGCCGATGCGCGGGAAGCCGAGGTTGTGGGTGGTGACGGGTTTTGACGAAATGCTGGCGGTGGTCATGCTGGGCTCCTGTTTTGCGCCTTCTCCCCCGGGGGGAGAGGGTTGGGGTGAGGGGGGCACTGAGATAGCTAACAAGCCCCTCGATGAAAAACCTGCAGCGCAGTATGGTGCCCTGCTATCAATGAGTAAATTTCATATTTATACTAATGATTATTAGTTTTATTCATCATTGCCCGGAGCCACGCCCATGTATCTTGAACTTCGCCACCTGCGCAGCCTGCTGGCCATTCAGCAGGCGGGCAACCTGGCCCGCGCCGCCGAGTCGCTGCATGTCAGCCAGTCGGCCCTGTCGCATCAGATCAAGGCGCTGGAACACTACTTCGACCTGCCTCTGTTCCTGCGCAACACCAAGCCCCTGCGCCTCACACCGGCGGGGCGCAACCTGGTGGAGCTGGCCCGGCAGGTGCTGCCCATGGTGAGTGGCGCCGAGGCCGAGCTGCGCCGCGCGGCCCAGGGGGAGGCGGGGCGGCTGCACATGGCCATCGAATGCCACGCCTGTTTCGAGTGGCTGATGCCGGTGCTGGATGCCTACCGCGAGCAGTGGCCGCAGATCGAGGTGGACATCCGCGTCGGCCTGAGCTTCGACCCCATCCCCGCGCTGCAAAAGGGCGACATCGACCTGGTGATCAGCTCCGACCCGCTGGAGCTGCCGGACGTGGTGTTCGAGCCGCTGTTCGACTACCAGGCCCTGTTGGTGCTGGCCCCGCAGCACCCGCTGGCGCAGAAGACATTCATCGACCCCGCCGACCTCTCGGAGCAGACCCTGATCACCTACCCGGTGAAACGCCAGCGCCTGGACGTGTTCACCCGCTTCCTGCAGCCCGCGGGAGTCGAACCCGCGGCCGTGCGCCAGGCCGATCTCACCGCGGTGATTTTATTGCTGGTGGCCAGTCAGCGCGGCGTCGCCGTGCTGCCGGACTGGGTGCTGCGTGAAGCGGCGCGCAAGTCCAGCCTCACCCAGCGACCGCTCACTGAAAAAGGCATGCACGGCACCCTGCACGCCGCGGTGCGCCGTGGAGAGAACGAAGTGGCCTTCGTGCGGGATTTCATCGCCCTGGCGCGGGGGGTGGATGTGTCTGATTCCGAGTTGTAAACGCGGAGGACGCGGAGGCGCAGAGGGCGCAAAGTTTTTGTTTTTTATGCTTGCGTCTGTAATCTTCCGTCACTCCGGCGCAGGCCGGGGCCGGGATGACGGACTGATTGGGCTTTTCGGTAAAAATGCCCCTTCCCGTGAAGATTGCCAGCTGACCATTTATCTCCACGCGCCCAAACCCAAAAAGCCTTTCTTTGCGTCCTCTGCGCCTTTGCGCCCTCGGCGTTAAGTACTCAGCACCCAAAACAACCTCCCAAAGTTTTTCCGCCCACCGCTTGTCATCCCCCCATCGATTCGCTATCTTGTGTCCACGCTTCATCGCACACACAAGATATTGTGGTTTTTGATCAAAAAAGCCGCAATCGTGTGTCGCCACAGGGGAACCCGGCGAGAATCCGGGGCTGTCGCGCAACGGTGTGGGGGACCTTTCATGGGCGCCCCGAGCCCGAATACCTGTCGAAGCGGAGTCCCTCACCGGAGGGATTGTTCACCGGGTCTCGCGTTAAGGCCGCCGGTGGAGGATACCGCTGCATGGCCTCGCGCCTCACACCGTAGCTTTTCTCCCCCGCAAGACGCGACCCCGAAGCATCATTTATGTAGCAATATCAGGTAGCAACATTAAAGGGGGGAGCATGCAGAGCACCAGCGAGACACCGGGCACCACCATTCCGGGAATAACCGAGATCAATCCGGCCGACAATACCTTGTTGACCATTTCTGCCGGCCTGGCCCGTGCCGAAGAAGAGGGAGTGGACACCAGCCGCTACGAGGTCATTCGCCGCAACGGCAAGCTGACCCGCTTCGACGCGAGCAAGATCAGCGTCGCCGTCACCAAGGCCTTCCTCGCCGTGGAGGGCGGCCAGGCCGCCGCCTCCACCCGCATCCACGAGACCGTGCGCGCCCTCACCGCCCAGGTGCTGGACGCCCTGTTCCGCCGCATGCCCGACGGCGGCACCGTGCACATCGAAGACATCCAGGACCAGGTGGAACTGGCGCTGATGCGCAACGGCCATCACAAGATCGCCCGCGCCTACGTGCTGTACCGCGAGCAACACGCCCAGCAACGAAAAGAAAAACAGGGTGACGACGCGCAGCCGGCCATGCCGCAGATGCAGGTCAAGTGCGCCGATGGCAGCCTGCGCCCGCTGGACCAGGCGCATCTGCAGACGCTGATCGGCGAGGCCTGCGCCGGGCTGGAGAACGTGGACGCCGAACGGGTGTTCGAGGGCGCGCTGCGCAACCTGTTCGACGGCATCAATGAGGCCGACGTGGGCCAGGGCCTGACCCTCAGCGCCCGCGGGCTCATCGACCAGGAACCCAATTATTCCCAGGTGGCCGCGCGCCTGCTGCTGGCGGACCTGCGCGGCGAGGCGCTGGCCTTCGTCAGCCCGGAGTCGAATACGAAACGCTTCGCCGGCCCCGGCGCCGCGGAGATGGCCGCGCAGTATCCCGGTTATTTTTCCCACTACATCCAGCGCGCCGCCCAACTGGAATTGTTGGCTCCGGAGCTGGCCCGTTACGACCTGGAAAAACTGGGCCGGGCGCTGAAGCCGGAACGCGACCTGCAATTCACCTATCTCGGCCTGCAAACCCTGTACGACCGCTACTTCATTCACTCCGCCGACGGCCAGCGCTTCGAACTGCCGCAGGCCTTTTTTATGCGCGTGGCCATGGGCCTGGCCATCAACGAGATCGACCGCGAGGCCCGCGCCATCGAATTCTACGACCTGCTGTCCAGCTTCGATTTCATGAGCAGCACGCCGACGCTGTTCAACTCCGGCACCCTGCGCCCGCAGTTGTCGTCCTGTTATCTCACCACCGTGCCCGACGACCTGGCCGGCATCTACGGCGCCATCAAGGACAATGCCTTGCTGTCAAAATTTGCCGGCGGCCTGGGCAACGACTGGAGCCGGGTGCGCGGGCTGGGTGCTCACATCAAGGGCACCAATGGCAGTTCCCAGGGCGTGGTGCCGTTTCTGAAGGTGGCCAACGACACCGCCGTGGCGGTGAACCAGGGCGGCAAGCGCAAGGGCGCGGTGTGCGCCTACCTGGAAACCTGGCACATCGACATCGAGGAATTTCTGGAGCTGCGCAAGAACACCGGCGACGAACGCCGCCGCACCCACGACATGAACACCGCCAACTGGATTCCCGACCTGTTCATGGAACGTGTCGCCGAAGAAGGCCAGTGGACGCTGTTCTCGCCGGAGGAAACCCCGGAGCTGCACGAACTCACCGGTCAGGCCTTCCGCGAAAAATATGAGGCCTACGAAGCCCGTGCTGACGCCGGCGAAATCAGAAATTTCAAACGCGTGGACGCAGTGACCCTGTGGCGTAAGCTGCTGGGCATGGTGTTCGAGACCGGCCACCCGTGGCTCACCTTCAAGGACCCGTGCAACCTGCGTTACACCAACCAGCATCGCGGCGTGGTGCATTCCTCCAACCTGTGCACCGAGATCACCCTGCACACCAACGACGAGGAAGTCGCCGTGTGCAACCTGGGTTCGGTGAATCTCGCCGCGCACATCGACGACAACGGGCTGAATCTCCAACGCCTGGAAAAGACCATCCGCACCGCCATGCGCATGCTGGACAACGTCATCGACTACAACTACTACTCCGTGCCCCAGGCGCGCCATTCCAACCTGCGTCACCGCCCGGTGGGACTGGGCATCATGGGTTTTCAGGATGCGCTGCACAAGCAGGACCTGGCCTATGCCTCGGAGCAGGCCGTGGCGTTTGCCGACCGTTCCATGGAGGCCGTGTCGTACTTTGCGATCCAGTCTTCGGTGGAGCTGGCCGCGGAGCGGGGCCGCTATTCCACGTTTGACGGTTCGTTGTGGAGCCAGGGCATACTGCCCATCGACTCCATTGCGCTGTTGCGCGAAGGCCGCGGCAAATATCTGCAAGTGGATGAAAGCACGACATTAGACTGGGACAGCCTGCGCGAACGGGTCAGAACCATCGGTATGCGTAACAGCAATTGTCTGGCCATCGCGCCCACCGCGACGATTTCCAACATCTGTGGCGTGTCGCAATCCATCGAGCCCACGTACCAGAACCTGTTCGTCAAATCCAACCTGTCCGGCGAGTTCACCGTGGTCAACGCCTACCTGGTGCACGAGTTGAAGGAACTCGGCTTGTGGGACGAGGTGATGGTCAACGACCTCAAGTATTTCGACGGCTCGGTGCAACACATCGATCGCATCCCACCGGAGCTGAAACAGAAATACGCCACCGCCTTCGAGATCGATTCGCGCTGGCTCATCGAGGCCGGCGCGCGCCGGCAGAAGTGGATAGACCAGTCCCAGTCGCTGAACCTGTACCTGGCCGAACCCAGCGGCACCAAGCTGGACAGCCTGTACAAGCTGGCCTGGGTGCGGGGGCTCAAAACCACCTACTACCTGCGCACCCTGGGCGCCACCCATGCGGAGAAGAACGCCGCGGGGCAGGAAGCAACGGCCGTGGAAGAGGCGCCGAAGGTGTGCTCCATCCTCGACCCGGATTGTGAGGCATGTCAGTAGTAGTCAGACAATGCCTGTTTACTCCGTCATTCCGGCGAATGCCGGAATCCAGGTTGCGCGTACCTTGAAGCTGCAGAGTAACCACTTTCTGGATCCCGGCCTGCGCCGGGATGACGGACTTAAAAAAAGTAACTGTAGGGTGGGCACGTCTTTTGTGCCCACGCGTAGAGTCGATATTCCGCGTGGGCACAAAAAATCGTGCCCACCCTACGGAATGTTGGAGCAATAACAACAAATAGTCATCGGAGAAAAACCATGCTCGACTGGGACGACCCCCTGGGACAAAACACCCAAACCACAACCGACACAACCCCGCCCAACCCGGCGGTGGTGGAACAGGCGCTGGCGACGTTCGCACAGGAGGAGCCGGTGCTGACGGAGGCGGTGCACGCACCGCAGGAGAACGCGCCGCCCAGCGGTGTCGCCCCGGTGCGCGCCGACGACAAGCGCGTGGTCAACGGCCTCACCGACATCAACCAGCTGGCGCCGTTCAAGTACCCCTGGGCGTGGAATTATTTTCTCAACGCCAACAAGAACCACTGGACGCCGCTGGACATCAACATGTCCCAGGACATCCACGATTACCACCACAAACTCAGCGACACCGAGCGCCACGTGTACGAAAATGTGTTGTCGTATCTCACCACCTCGGACATCCTCGCCATGCGCAACATTGGCCTGGCGGTGATGGAAAAGATGAGCGCGCCGGAGTTGCAGATTTACCAGGCACGGCAGGTCTACGAAGAGGCCCTGCACACCTGGACCTACCAGCACTGCATCGAGTCCATCGGCCTGGACCAGGGGGAGATCTACAATCGCTACCGCGTGGTGCCGGAGATCAACCAGAAAATCCGGATGGCCAATCGCCGCCTCGATGCGGTGTTGCGCGCCGACATCGACCTGACCCAAAAAGATGATCTGGAAACCTTCGTGCTGTCATATTTATTTTTTGGCGCGGTATTCGAGGGCTGCTGGTTCTATAACGGCTTCAGCCCCATCTTCGCCCTGCAACGCCGCGGCCTGATGAAGGGCACCGCCGAGCAGTTGCAATACATCATGCGCGACGAGGTGCTGCACTGCGGCTTCGGCATCCGCGTGGTGAAACAGATCATCGCCGAGAACGACGTGCAGCTCGATCCCGCCGCGCTGCGCGAAATGTGGGACGAGGCCGAGGCCTGCGAGACGGCCTACAGCGGCTACCTGCTGCGCAATCCCATTCTCGGCTACAGCGCCGACGAGCACATGGAACAGTTCCGCTACATCGCCAACCGCCGCGCCCGCCAGCTGAACATGGAAGAACCCTTCCCCGGCGCCCAGTGCGCCCTGCCCTGGCTGGACGAGCAGTCGAATATTCGCAAGGAGAAAAACTTCTTCGAGACCCGGGTCACGGAGTATCAGACGGGCGGGGTGTTGAGCTGGTAGTGACAGGTTGATGAAGTACGATTGTATGGACAAAAAAACCACCCCGCAGCCCGCGGAGTGGTTTTTTTGCTTTGCCGAAAAAAAGGTTTAAAAGGTTTAAACAGTTTTTCTGCGACGGCGGGAAAAACCGAGACCAGCCAGGCCGAGTCCCATCAGTGCCAGGCTTGCCGGTTCCGGGATATCGGTTGGGTTCCCGGTAAAGTCAGCCTTTAATCCCATCAGGCCATTGATCTCGTCATCGCCGTCATCTCGCAGTGAACCAGGACCACCATGTATTACAGAAGCATAACGGAAGGTATCGGTGGTGCCGGTACCAACGGCGTAGACAAATCCATCCCAAAGGATATCGGTGTTGGCCATGAAGCCTTCCAGCCAAACACGTTCCACCACGGCCTGGGTCCATGAAACTTTGTCGTTAGACAAATAAACCGTGGACTCGATGGATTCACCAGGAAGCGGCCCATGGTCAATGGAATTGAACACAGCTGCTTTTGTTGCATTAAACCCGAGATCAAATACCGTGCTTCCAACGGTTCCTCCAGACTGGAACCATTTGTTGTCAATGGCGTTGGCGTAGTCGGAGACAGGGCCGCCTCCACATGCATAGCTGTAACTACCCGTGCCGGTCAGATCGAGAGAGGTGCCAAGGCAACCACCGCCACCGGAAAGTAATGTTGCGGTAGTGAAGCCGGTGGTATCGAAAATGCCGTCATCAAGCATTTGATTATCGATGACTTGCTGGCGGTTGGCCATTGTGTCACTGCCAAAATAGAGGTTGGCGAAGGTGCCAACGGTGGCGCCTTGCCAGCTTCGCGCATCGTTTGGATCTGTGAGTAACGCTGCCTGGGTTGCTGATGCAAACAAGGCGGATGTAATAAGGCCAGTACTGAGCAGTTTTTTCATGAAACCTCCCTTTCGTTTGTCTCAATGTCGTGTTGTTGAAGTGGATAATCCGTTTCATTACCAGCAATGCAAAATCTGATCCAAAAAATATAATCCTAGATTTATCAGCAAGATATAATATTTGTGGGCTGGGGGGTTGTGATGGTGTAAAAAAATCCGACAGGGCAAATGGGAGACCAGTGGCTTTTCGGTTGCATGTTCGAAATACCCCTATGTTCCAAATCCGCAAGGAGAAAAACTTCTTCGAGACACGGGATACGGAATACCAGGTGGGTGGGGGGCTGGTGAGTGCATGAAACCCTGGCCAAGTTAAGAATGGGTTTAACAGATATCGCTGGGTATTGGCCAGCGTGGGAATGTCCTGAGTGCAATGAGTGATCGCAAACGAATCCCAAAGCGTACTTCTACAGTGCCAAGCGCTGTGGGAGCGCCTTTCCAGGCGCGAATAGCGCCTGGAAAGGCGCTCCCACCTAGGGGATATAAGCCTGAAGCAATTATTTTGAGACGATTTATAACTAGTTTTTTTGTTCAGACTGTCGCCACTCAGTTTTCGATACAGGGTGCGCTCACTCAAGCCGAGTTGCCGGGCGAGGCTCCGCTTGTCCCCCGGGTAACGGGCGCTGATCCATTGCAGATAGGTTTGCTCCACAATCTTCAGGGGCAGCACTTCGTCGGGGGAAGAGAGATTTGGCGCGGGATAGCGGCTTTCACTGGTGGTGCAGCCGCATTCAGGTGGCAGGTGTTCCGGCTGGATTGTCTGGTCGTCAGCCAGTAACAGGGTCCGTTCGAGGAAGTTACGCAGTTCACGGATATTGCCGGGAAAGGGGTAGTTTATCAGGCAGTCCATGGCCTCACGGCTATGTGTAACCTTGCGTTGCGGCTCAAAGCGTTGCAGCAGAGTCTCGATCAATAGGGGCAAGTCATCCTGACGCTCCCGCAACGGGGGCGAATGGTTAGGGAGGGCGTTGATGCGGTAATAGAGGTCACGGCGAAAGTGGCCGTCTTCCACATGTTGTTTCAGGTCGCGATGGGTGGCGCAAATCAGGCGGAACTCCGCCTTGATGGGCTCGGTGCGTCCAACCCGGAGAAAGGTGCCGGTTTCCAGCAGGCGCAACAGTTTGACCTGCAATGAGAGAGGGATGTCGCCCAGCTCATCCAGAAAGAGGGTGCCACCATGGGCCGCCTCCACCAGGCCGATGTGGCGTTGCTGTGCGCCGGTGAAAGCGCCTTTCTCGTGGCCAAAAAATTGACTCTCGAAGAGGGTCTCACTCAGTCCAGAGCAGTCCAGTGGCACAAAGGGTTTGTCGGCGCGGGGGCTGGTGTCGTGAATGGCCTTGGCGACCAGTTCTTTCCCAGTACCGGATTCGCCCAGCAAGAGCACGGTGGTGTTGCTAGGCGCCACCCGTTGTAGCAGACCAGATCATCCGGTTGAAGGCGGCGGAGCGTCCCACCAGCCCCTGCTGTCGAGGCTGGCTGCAGACTTGTGGTGCGAGGTGGATGTGTTCCAGCAAGTACTGAATCTCACCGTTTTCACCAAATACGGGAAAGGTTTCCACGTCCACATGCTCCTGCCCTTGGGGGGAATGGTGTAAATGCAGAACCCGCTGGGCCTGGCGGGTGTGCTGGGTGTTTTTCAGCGGGCAGATTTCTCTGGCCTGGTCGCAGGGTACTGAAAAGTGATGGGATACTTGGTAGCACAGCGCCCGCGAACCGTCTTGTCCCCATGGGTAGTGGTTTTTTAGGCTTGGTTGGCCGCGACTATCTCATAGTCGGCGGAAATTAACTCTAAGGGATGCGTGAAGGTTTCAAGCAGAGACGGTGTCTCGTGGGGAAGGGAAGATGACAAAGGCGTGCCTTGGGGCGTGTCATTTTTGACGGAGGTGTCAACGAAGTCTGTCATCTGTAGCGTTCAAGGTACAGGGAGAAACTATAGTTTCCATCTTTTACGTATGTGAATGTCACTTGCGGGACATAGAATGATTGTCATTATAACCATGCAAAACAATAAGTTGTGGCATTTTGTGTGAGCCTGGAAGGTTTTTGGACTTTCCAAAGTTTAGATTGGCACATTGCTTGCAAACGTACAACGGGCAATCCCATATCAGAGCAGAGGTACCTGCGCCCTTAATCAGGCAAACAGAAAGCAGCGGGCTGAAGGCAATGCTACGAACGTGCAAAAAAATGACCTTGCTTGTAGCCGTCTGGCTCATTCCGTGGCGGGGACACTCTCTGCGTGGTGAGGTGATTCTTGTGTTGTTGAGCAAGAGCCTGGTGTTAATGGTGATCTGGTGGCTGTTCTTCAGTGACCCTGTGGATGAGACGCTGAACGGTGAAGATATTGCTGAACGGCTCTTGGGTGCGGCGAGTGTGCAGGCAACCGACAAGGTTGCAGGTGGCCCGAGTGTGCTTACGCAGACTCAGTCAAAAATCACAGAACAAGAGGAAATGTCATGGTAACAGATGAAGTAGTGGATCTTTCGCGCCTACAATTCGCGATAACCGCCATGTATCACTTCCTGTTTGTGCCGCTGACCCTGGGGCTGTCATGGATTCTGGTGATCATGGAAACCGTTTATGTGATGACGGGACGAACCATTTATCGGGATATGACGAAGTTCTGGGGAAAATTATTCGGTATCAACTTTGCGTTAGGTGTCACAACAGGACTCACCATGGAGTTTCAGTTTGGCACCAACTGGGCCTATTATTCACATTATGTAGGCGACATATTCGGCGTTCCTCTGGCTATCGAAGGGCTGATGGCGTTTTTTCTTGAGTCCACGTTTGTGGGTTTATTCTTTTTTGGCTGGCAAAGGTTATCGAAGGTAAAACATTTGATGGTGACGTTCCTTGTCGCCCTAGGTTCCAATTTGTCAGCGCTATGGATACTTATTGCTAATGGCTGGATGCAGAACCCGGTGGGTGCAGCGTTTAATTATCAGACCATGCGCATGGAACTAACCAGCTTTAGTGAATTGTTTTTCAATCCGGTGGCTCAAGTAAAATTTGTTCACACCGTGGCGGCAGGCTATGTGACAGGTGCAGTGTTTGTGCTGGCGATTAGTGCCTATTACATGCTCAAAGGGCGTGACCTGGCCTTTGCAAGGCGCTCATTCGCGGTGGCAACCGGGTTTGGACTGGCATCGATTATTTCGGTTATCGTGCTGGGTGACGAAAGTGGGTATGAAATCGGGGATGTCCAGCGAACAAAACTGGCCGCCATGGAGGCCGAGTGGGAAACTCAGCCTGCACCGGCAGATTTTACCTTGTTTGGTATCCCGAATCAGGAAACACAGACGACGGATTATGCGCTTCGGATACCCTGGTTGATGGGGATTATTGCCACCCGGTCCGTGGATGAAGAAGTGATTGGTTTGAAAGATATCCTCAAACGTAACGAGCAGCGTATCCGCTCGGGTAGAGTGGCGGTGATCGCCTTGCAAAAAATTCGCGAGGGAAACGACTCCCCCGAGGTGATCGAGCGTTTTGAACAACACAAGGCGGATCTTGGTTATGGAATGCTGTTGAAACGTTTTTCCAGTGATGTGAGTAAAGCCGGCGAGGGTGAAATACAGCAGGCAACCAAGGCATCGATCCCGCATGTTGCGCCGATTTTCTGGGTGTTTCGCTTTATGGTGGTGTTTGGTTTTATCATGCTGTTTCTTTTTTCGGCAGCGTTTTATTACTGCGCCAGGCGGGTGGCCGACCAAAAGCGCTGGCTGTTGAAGCTCGCGCTGTATAGCCTTCCTTTACCCTGGCTGGCGGCGGAAGCGGGGTGGTTTGTCGCTGAGTATGGCCGTCAGCCGTGGGCCATTGGTGAAATTCTTCCCACCTCCATGGCTACTTCAAGCCTTGATAAGGGTGATCTGTTGTTCAGTTTGTCGGGATTCATCGGATTTTACACGCTGCTCTTGGTGGCTGAAATGTACCTGATGATCAAGTACACGCGGTTGGGTCCAAGCAGTCTGGGCACCGGAAAATATCACCTTGAGACAACAGGTGCGGCAGTTGCCTTGCAGGGAGGAAAGGGCTGATGATTTTCGACTATGAAACATTGAAGATAATCTGGTGGTTGTTTGTTGGCATCCTGCTTATCGGTTTTGCGGTGATGGATGGTTTTGATCTTGGGGTAGGTTTTCTGTTGCCGATTATTGGTAAAACGGATGTTCAGCGGCGCGTCATTATCAATGCCATCGGTCCTACGTGGGAAGGGAACCAGGTCTGGTTTGTGACGGCCGGAGGCGCCTTGTTTGCGGCATGGCCAATGGTCTATGCGGCGGCGTTCTCCGGGCTTTATGTTGCTTTGTTGCTGGTGTTGTTTGCACTGTTCTTTCGTCCGGTGGGATTTGATTACCGCAGTAAGCTGGATAATCACCGCTGGCGCACACTGTGGGACTGGGGATTGTTTGCGGGAGGATTCGTGCCGGCCCTGGTGTTTGGTGTGGCCTTCGGAAATCTCTTTCTGGGGCTGCCGTTTCGTTTTGATGAGGTGTTGCGGCCAAGCTATGAGGGCTCGTTCTTTGCCTTGCTCAGTCCCTTCGCCTTGTTGGTGGGTGTGGTGAGCCTGTCCATGTTGGTAATGCATGGGGCCATTTATCTGCAGTTGAAAACGGAAGGGGTGATTGCCGATCGCTGCAAACGTGCGGTATCGATTTCCGGCTCCATCATGCTGGGCAGCTTTATTCTGGCAGGGTTGTGGCTGGCCACGGGGATCGAAGGTTTTGTGGTGACATCTATGCCTGATCCTGGCGCCGTCCCCGATGTGCTGGCGAAAACGGTACTGCGCGAAGAAGGTGCTTGGATGGCTAATTTTCTCAAGCATCCCATCGTAATGTTGGCGCCGGTGCTGGGTGTCGGTGGCGCAGTGCTGGCGATGTTGTTGTCGTTTTATGGCCGCCCTGGTATCGCTTTTATTGCCAGTGGCAGTGCTCTCGCAGGTGTGATATTGACGGCGGCAACGGCCCTGTTTCCGTTTGTTTTGCCATCGTCCTTGGACCCGCGAAGCAGTCTTACCTTGTGGGATGCAACGTCGAGCCATTTGACCTTGCAGTTGATGTTTTGGGCTGTGCTGATATTTTTGCCCTTGATTATTGCCTACACCAGCTGGGTGTATCGCGTGATGCGGGGCAAGGTGACGGAGCAGAAAATCAAGGAACAATCCCACTCGCTTTATTGAGTGCATGAAAGGAGAGAGCGATATGTGGTATTTCACCTGGATTCTCGGCGTTTTATTGGCTGTGAGCTTTGGTGTCATCAATGTGATGTGGCTGGAATCGGAACAATGTCTGGGTGACAGTGATGACGGCTAGGCCTTTGCTGGAGCGGGCTCTTTATTGTTTTATTTAATTGATTTGACAAAAGGAAAAAGACTATGGCTAAGATTGTCATTATGGGCGCAGGGACGGGTGGTATGCCTGCTGCATATGAAATACGAGCTTTGTTGGGACGTGAGCATGAAGTGGTGGTGATTAACGCCAGCGATACCTTTCAATTCGTACCTTCAAATCCCTGGCTGGCGGTTGGTTGGCGCGAGCGTCAGGAGATTACCTTTCCCATTGAGCCTTATCTGAAAAAGAAGAAGATTGGTTTTATCGCCAAGGCAGTGACGCATATCGATCCTGAGCAAAAGCGTCTGACCCTGCAGGATGATACCACGGTTGACTACGATTATTTGTTGATAACCACAGGGCCAAAACTGGCTTTTGATGAAATTCCCGGCAGCGGGCCCGAAGGCTACAGTCAATCAATTTGTGTCTCGGATCATGCTGAAAAGGCCCATGTAGCCTACGAGGAGTTTCTCAAGAATCCCGGTGAGATCATTGTCGGCGCCGCACAGGGTGCAAGTTGTTTCGGCCCGGCCTACGAGTTTGCAATGATTCTGGATACCGACTTGCGGCGGCGCAAGCTACGCGACAAGGTGCCCATGACATTCGTGACCAGTGAGCCCTATATCGGCCATTTGGGCCTGGGTGGGGTGGGTGATTCCAAGGGCATGTTGGAATCGGAGATGCGCAACCGGCACATCAAGTGGATTACCAACGCCAAGGTGCTGGAGGTGCGCGATGGCGAAATGCAGGTGGCGGAACATGACGAGGCGGGCGAGGTGACCAGGGAGCATACATTGCCGTTTCGTTTTTCCATGTTGCTACCGGCCTTCAAGGGTGTGGATGCCGTTGCCAATGTGGAAGGCCTGTGTAATCCCCGGGGTTTTGTCATCGTGGATGATCAGCAGCGTAGCCCGAAATATCCGTCTATTTATTCCGCTGGGGTCTGTATTGCCATACCGCCCGTGGAAGCCACGCCCGTGCCCACGGGAGCGCCGAAGACGGGTTATATGATTGAATCCATGGTAACGGCCATTGCACACAACATTCAGCAGGAGGTGGCGGGCGAGGCGCCCACCCATACTGGCACATGGAATGCCATTTGCCTGGCGGATATGGGCGATACCGGCGCGGCCTTTGTGGCCCTGCCGCAGATTCCCCCGCGCAATGTCAACTGGTTCAAGAAGGGCAAGTGGGTGCACGTGGCCAAGGTAGCGTTTGAAAAATACTTCATGCGCAAAATGAAGAAGGGCACCTCGGAACCAATTTTTGAAAAGTACGTGCTCAAGGCCTTGGGTATCGAACGGCTGAAATAGCCGGTATTCATCAGAAAATCCCAGCGCAAGGATTGTCCACGGGCGGAGCGGGAGGATACACTATGGTCTGTTGTAGACCTACGGTTGAAATTCTCCCATGTCTGACCTCAATCCCCGCCAGAAAGCCGCGGTGCGTTATATCGACGGCCCCCTGCTGGTGCTGGCCGGGGCCGGTTCCGGCAAGACCCGCGTGATCACGCAGAAGATCGTGCACTTGGTGCAGAACTGCGGCCTCAAGGGCCATCATATCACCGCGGTGACCTTCACCAACAAGGCGGCGCGGGAGATGCAGGGGCGCATCAGCGGCGAGCTGAAGGCCGCGGAGCGGCGCGGGATGCGCATTTCCACCTTTCACAACCTGGGGCTGAACATCCTCAAGCGCGACGGTCGGGCGGTGGGCCTGCGCAAGGGCTTTTCCATCTACGATGCGCAGGATTCCCAGGCGCTGATCAAGGAGCTGATGCGCCGGGCCTTCGATGCCGATGATGAGGCGCAGGCCATGCAGTGGCAGATCTCCAAGTGGAAGAACGACATGGTCAGTCCCGCCGAGGCCCAGGCCGCGGCCAATGGCGATCCCAAACTGGTGGCGGCTTCGATGCTGTTCGAGCAATACGACCGTCACCTGCGCGCCTACAACGCGGTGGACTTCGACGACCTCATCGGCCTGCCGGCGCGGCTGTTCAGCGAAAATCCTGAGGTGCTGGAGCGCTGGCAGAACCGCATCCGCTACCTGCTGGTGGACGAATATCAGGACACCAACGGCGCCCAGTACCGGCTGGTGCAAAAGCTCGTCGGTGTGCGCGGCGCGTTGACGGTGGTGGGCGACGACGACCAGTCCATCTACGCCTGGCGCGGCGCGCAGCCGGAGAACCTGGCCCTGCTGAAGGACGATTTTCCCACGCTCAAGGTCATCAAGCTGGAGCAGAATTACCGCTCCACCGGGCGCATTCTCAAGGCCGCCAACCAGCTCATCGACAACAATCCCCACGTGTTCGAAAAACGCCTGTGGTCCGAGCTGGGTTTCGGTGAGCCGATAAAGGTGGTGCAGGCGCGCAACGAGGAACACGAGGCCGAGCAGGTGGTGTCGCGGCTGCTGGCGCACAAGTTCCAGAATGGCGGGCGCTTCAGCGATTACGCCATTCTCTATCGCGGCAATCACCAGTCGCGGCTGTTCGAAAAGGCCCTGCGCGAAAACCAGTTGCCCTACAAGATCTCCGGCGGCACCTCGTTTTTCAGCTACCAGGAAGTGAAGGACATCATGGCCTACCTGCGTCTGCTGGTGAACCCGGAAGACGACAACGCCTTCGTGCGTGTGGTCAACACGCCGCGCCGCGAGATCGGCCCGGCCACCCTGGAGAAGATTGCCACCTATGCCAGCGAACGCGGGGTCAGCCTCTGCGCCGCCTGCGACGAGCTGGGGCTGGAGACCCAGCTGAGTTACCGCGCCATGAAAAATGTGCGCGAGTTTATTGCCTGGCTAACGGCAAAAGCGGAGCTGGCCGAGCGCGGTGATCCCATCGCCGCGGTGAAGGAGTTGATCAGCGACATCGGTTACGAAGACTGGCTGCTCAATACCAGCAACGACCCCAAGGCCGCCGAGCGGCGCATGGAAAATGTGCACGAACTGGTGGCGTGGTTGGACCTTATGTCAACAAAAGCGGCAAAAAAGGCCGAGGAAAATGCCACGTTGGGCGAGCTGGTGGCGCAGATGACCCTGATGGATATCCTCGAACGCAACGAGGAAGAGGCGCGCGACGATTGTGTGTCATTGATGACCCTGCATGCCGCCAAGGGCCTGGAGTTTCCCCACGTGTTCGTGGTGGGCATGGAGGAAAACCTGCTGCCCCATCATGCCAGCCTGGAAGCGGACGATATAGAAGAGGAACGGCGTCTGGCCTACGTGGGTATTACCCGTGCGCAAAAGACCCTGACCTTCACCATGGCCGCCAAACGGCGCAAACACGGAGAGACCGTGGACTGCGAGCCCAGCCGTTTTCTGGATGAACTGCCCCAGGACGACCTGGCTTGGGAGGGCCGTGGGCAACAGGCCGACCCGGAGGAGCGCCAGGAGCGGGGCAGGGCGCATTTGGCCAATCTGCGTGATATGCTGGGATAAAAATAGTGCCGAGGACTGAATATTTCCGTCATTCCGGCGTAGGCCGGAATCCAGTGAAACGACCGGCATTCTAGATTTTGGCCTACGCCGGAATGACGACGGCAGTTCGTAGGGTGGGCACGTTTTGTGTGCCCACGCATAATCTGTGGTACCGCGTAGGCAAAAAGACATGCCCACCCTATGTGCTACGTGCTAGGGACGGAAGAACTATTCAATAAGTGAAAGTGTAGATTAAGCGAAAAGCTTGATTGTATAGCGCCTCCATTGGGGGCTTGATTAGAACTAGCGGCTATGTCGGTAGTACGTGACTTTGTTGGATGTTGTCATGCGTTATCCAGTGATCATTTTTCTGCTACTGCATCTTTTTATTGCCACAGTCCTTGCCGCCGGCAGCCGGTCCCCGGAAATGGTTGACGAAGATGACCTGCTAGTGCCGGTAAACCTGAAGCTCCCCGTCAGCAACAATATGCCCGCCCTGGGTAGACTGTCGAAAAAAAATCGTGTGCCCATCCTCCTCATGTTCGCCACTGAAGACTGTCACTATTGCAAGCGCCTGGAAGCCGAGGTGCTTGGCCCAATGCGTAAGGCTGGTGTTGACCCCAAACGTGTCATCCTGCGCAAGGTCATGATGGATCAATATGATGAGCTGCACGATTTCGATGGCAATATCCGTAATGCAGAGGGCTTTGCCATTGTCAGAGGCATAGAAGTGGTGCCTACGCTGCAGTTGCTCGACGCAGCGGGAAATGAACTGGTGCCGAAGATTGTGGGTTATCAAACGCCAGGTTTCTATAACGATTATCTGGAAAAGGCGATAAAGGTTTCAGACGCACTGCTGAAGGGAAAATAATGCAGGCCGGTGGATTCCGGAGGCCGGGATTAATGGCTTTATGCTTTACTCAAGGAGGATTTTTATGTCGGGTCTGATCGAAGAATTGAAACATGAGCATTCAAAGATTGCTGTCTTGCTCAAGGAAGTGCTGCAACTGGGTATTAACTCAAATGAAGGCAGGAAACGCCTTTTTGATGCCAGAGGATACCTGCTTGCCCACCTGAGAAAAGAAGATACCCGGCTGTACCCGGTGCTTCGCGAAGCTTCATTGGAAAACACCGAACTAAGTCAATTGCTGGATAACTGCATTGATGAAATGGATGAGATTTCAAAGGCGGCCCTGTCTTTTTTCGATCAATATGCCCAGGGCGGGGACGAACAGTCATTTGTGAGTGATTTCAAACAGCTTTACAGAGTGCTGAATGAAAGAATTCTACGTGAAGAAACTGAGTTGTACGATATTTATGATGATTTTCAGCGGCAGTGTGGTGGGGGCGAATGAATCCCGGGTTGGCTTGTTGCCGGTCTTTGTCGCATTGAGTCACGGTTTTTGCAGAGGGTTTCCGCCATCAACGTGTTCATGCCTTGCCTAGTTCCTTGAGCCGTCGCCGTGTGGTGGCCACCATGCGGCGGCTCACTTCCAGCTTGTCATCGATGCCGCGCAGGCGAATCCGGTATTTTCCATCACTGTCTTTTTCCAGGCCCTCGACATAACCGAGGGCGACAAGTGAGTTGCGATGAATGCGCAGGAAGCGCTCAGCGAATTCCTCTTCCAGGGATTTCAGGGAGTCGTCGATGAGCAGGCTGCCATTGGGGTGGCGCACGGAGACATATTTTTGTTCAGCCTGGAAATAAAATATTTTTTCCGAGGGCACTAACTGCAAGTTTCCACCCACGTAGGCGCTGATGTGACTACGCGCGCGTTGTGCGTCTTCCTGCTTGCCCAGTTCCAGCAGTTGTGCGCGATTGATCTTTTGTGCCTTGCCCAGGGCCTCCTCCAGTCGTTCACGGCGAATGGGTTTGAGCAGATAGTCCACGGCATTGGCCTCGAAGGCGGCCAGGGCGTGTTCGCTGAAGGCGGTGGTGAAGATCACCGCCGGCGGGTGCTTCATGTGCGACAGGTGCAGGGCGGTTTCCAGGCCGTCCATTTCCGGCATGCGGATGTCCAGCAGGACGATGTCCGGGTGCAGCACGCTGGAGCGCAGCAGGGCCTCCTTGCCGCTCTTGGCTTCGCCCACGATCTCCGTGCCATCGATGTCCTGCAACAGGCGTTGCATGCGGCTGCGGGCCAGGGGTTCGTCATCGACAATGATAATCTTCACGGGTATTACTCGATTCTGCCTTGGGCTTGATGATGTTGATAAGGGAAGATGAGGGTGATGATGTAATCCCTGTCATCCTCCTGTACGTTCAGCTTGCCGTGCTCACCATAAATAGCGGCCAGGCGCTGGCGAACATTATCCTGGGCGATCTGATTTCCCTGCTTTTGTTCGGCGTTTTCCTGTTGCGGCAGGGGATTGCTGATGCTGATGTAGATGTCGTCATCGTAGACATGGCCGTCGATGCCAATGGCGCCGCCCTGGCTGATGGGCTCGATGCCGTGGTAGATGGCGTTCTCCAGCAGGGGTTGCAGGATCAGCCGAGGCACCGAGGCATCCTTTGGCAGCTCGTCCACGCTCCAGCGGATCTGCAGGCGCTCGCCGAGGCGTAGCTTTTCGATATCCAGGTAGCGCTGGGTCAGTTGCAGCTCGTCGGCGAGGCTGATGTGCAGGCTGGCGTCCGCCAGGTTGTTACGGAACAGGTCGGCGAGATTTTCCACCGCGGCCTCGGCCTGGTCGGCATCCACCTGGGTGAGGCTGGCGATGGTGTTGAGGCTGTTGAACAAAAAGTGCGGGCGGATGCGTGACTGCAGGGCCTGCAGGCGGGCCTGGGCCTCGGCACGCACATTCTGTTGCCATTGGTGCTGGATGTAAAAGAAGCGCAACACGATGGCGCTGAAGATGGCGCTGATGCCCAGGTTGCGCAACAGCAGGTCGAGCTGCCAGGCATTGGGCGGCCAGACAGCCGGGTTCCAGTGTTCCATGCGCAGGTAGCCGCCGATGACAAAGGCCAGCAGGGTGATGACCAGGGTGGTGATCAATAACAATAAATAGCTGGTGGTGGCGGCGCGCATCTTGTTCATGCGCGCCAGCCAGGGGCGGGACAGGCAGAGAACGCCGGCGCTGCTCAGCCCCACCCATTGTACGAACAGGGAGATGATGCTGAGGTCGTTCCAGCGGTTGCCGCTGCGTAGGGGCGAGAGACTGAGCACGATGGCCAGCAGTTCACTGATTACCACCACGGCGAAGACCATGCGCACATTGCAAAAGTCCGGCAGGAAAAAATTGTCTGTGCTCGAGCCGTTGCGTTCTGCCGATGAGGGTTGTGGGATCCTGGCCATAGGAAATCCAGTGTAGCGAAGTAGGGGGTGTTGTGCAGCAAGGTGTCGAGGCGGCATAAATCCCCCTCACCCTGGCCCTCTCCCCCTGGTGGAGAGGGGATAGATTTGCAATACATTGCCCGTTTTTATGTGAGCTGGTAGTGATATCGTCTATACTGCGCGTCAGCTTGAGTTGCACGGAATACCGGGAATACGCACATGA
>Ga0256832_1000571_pt1 | contig 24151 bp, 29 predicted proteins | sample 134614metaG_FD_190534 | JGI IMG/M metagenome (GOLD analysis project Ga0256832, IMG submission 190534) | Hydrothermal vent microbial communities from Lau Basin, Pacific Ocean - 134-614 | ecosystem: Environmental > Aquatic > Marine > Hydrothermal vents | place: Pacific Ocean: Lau Basin | collected... | reverse complement strand
TTGGAGCACGGCTGGAGCTGATTCCCCGCGCCGGCCACTACCCCTGGATCGACGAGCCCGAGGCCTTCTTCCGGGCCTTCTACGGCGCGGTCGACGCGTTCAGCGAGTGAGCGCGGCGCGCTGAGTACGCCGCGACCCAGGGGCTGCGGCGGTCCCGCAGGCGCTTTGCGCGGTTCCCGTCGCCGCCTGCCCTCACCGCCTCCCCCTTCCCTCCCGCCCCAAGCCGGTTGGCCTTCCTCATCAAAGAGTGAAAGAATAGGCTCATGGAGCTCTCGATCGCCGCGGCCTTCCTCGCGGGTATGCTGTCGTTTCTCTCGCCGTGCGTGCTGCCCCTGGTCCCCACCTACCTGGCCTACCTCGGCGGCGACCAGGGCCGCCCGGTGAAGAACGCGCTCTTCTTCATCCTGGGGTTCGGCATCATCTTCATCCTGCTGGGCCTGCCCTTCACCGTCCTCGGCAGCCTGCTGCAGGACTACAAGCCGGTGCTGGCCAAGGTGGGCGGCGTGCTGCTCATCCTCTTCGGGCTGTACATGCTGGGCCTCAAGCTCCCCTTCCTGGCGCAGATGCGCGGCGTCAGCTACACCGGGGACACCTCCCGTCCCTGGGGCGCCTTCCTGATGGGCGCGGCGCTGGCCACGGCCTGGCTGCCCTGCATCGGCCCCATCCTGGGCGGCATCCTCACGCTGACCGCCATGGAGGGGTTCGGGGGGCTGGTCTACCTGGTGGCCTACGTGCTCGGCCTGGCCGTTCCCTTCTTCCTCGTCGCCCTCTTCGCCGACCGCGTGGCCGTGATCATCCGCAAGAGCGGCCGGATCTCGCTCTGGGTCGAGCGGGTGGCCGGGGCCATCCTGATCTTCGTCGGTTTCCTGATGATCACCGACGCCTTTCAGCGGCTCAACAACTTCTTCATCCGCTTCACGCCCGAGTGGCTGTTCGAAAGGCTGTAGCGAACGGTGGCGGATCCCTTCGTCGAGGTTCAGAACGTCTGGAAACGGTTCGGCCGTCAGTGGGTGCTCCGTGACCTCTCGCTGGCGGTCGAGCGCGGCGAGGTGGTCGCGCTGCTGGGGCCCAACGGCGTGGGCAAGACCACGCTGCTGCGGGTGATCGCCACGCTGATCCGCCCCCAGCGGGGCACGGTGCGGCTTTTCGGGAAGCCGGCGCGGGCGCTCGAGGCCGAGCGCGGCCGCATCGCGCTGGTGGCCAACCCGCCGGCCTTCTACCGGCACCTGAGCGGCGAGGAGAACCTGGAGCAGGCGCTGGCGCTGGCGGGCCGGCCCATCGCGCGCGCAGAGGCGCTCGAGGCGATGGCGCGGGTGGGGCTGCCGGAGGGCCGCGCGGTGGCGGCGTACTCGAGCGGGATGCGCAAGCGCTTGGCGCTGGCGCGCACCCTGCTGGCGCGGCCGCAGCTGCTGCTGCTGGACGAGCCGGAAACGGCGCTCGACGCCGGGGGGCGCGAGGAGCTGGTGCGCGTCATCGGCGAGGTCGCCCGCGAGGGCGCGGTGGTGCTGGCGACCCACGATCACGGCTTCGCCGCGGAGGTGGCGACCCGCAGCTTCGCGATGGGGGCGCAGGCGTGAGGGCGCTGGTGCTGGCGCTGCGCGACCTGCGCCTGGAGTGGCGCGGGCGGGCGGGGCTGCTCTCGGCCTTTTCGTTCATCGCCGTCGTCCTCTTCATCATGGGCATCGCCTTCGGTCCCGACGAGGCCAACCTGCGCCGGGCGGGCCCGGGGGTGCTCTGGGTGGCCCTGGCCTTCGCCGGCAGCATGCTGGCGAGCCGCGCCTGGGCGCTGGAGGTGGAGAACGAAACCCTCGACGACCTGCTGCTCACCCCCGGCAGCCGCGAGTGGATCTACGTGGGCAAGCTGCTCTTCCTCTGGCTCCTGATGATCGTGATGGGGGCCTTCCTGCTGGTCCTCGTCGCCGCCTGGTTCTACCTGCCGCTCGCGGCCTGGCCCCAGCTCTTCGTCACCCTGGTGCTCGGCGGCACCGGCTACACCGTCATCGCCGCCTTCTACGCCGGCCTGACCGTGCGCCTGCGGGCGCGCGACGTGCTGCTCTACCTGCTCGTTTTTCCCATGATCCTGCCGGTGGTGCTCGCGGCGGTCAAGGCCACGCTGGGGATCGCCTTCGGGGCCGAGTTCGCCGAGATCGTGAGCTGGTGGAAGCTCCTCGGCGTCTTCGACGTCGTCTACCTGACGCTCTGCGTGCTGCTCTTCCCCGGGGTCATCGAGGGCTGAACACGAAAGGCGCCGCCGGGAGGCGGCGCCCGGGCGTGCGCCGGCGCGTCACTCCCGGAAACGCAGCGCCGCCTGCACCCGCTTGGCCTCCTCGCCGAGCCGCTTGACGTCGTTGCCCAGGAAGATCTGGTAGGCGTCGGCGTGGCCGTTGCGGTGCAGCGCCACCACCAGCGCCTGGCGGCGTTCGGGGCTGTACTCGGGGGTTACCTCGAGCACCGCCACCGCCGCCCAGTCGGCCCGGAAGAGCCGCAGCGCCTCGTCCTCGGGGTATTCCCGGGATTTGTAGCGCCCCCAGCCGGAGATCTCGGTGAGGATGCCGGGGAAGAGCAGGGTGAAGAGGTGGTCGGGTTCGGGGGCGGACGAGTGCGGGTCGTCGTAGTCGATCTCGACGCGGTCGAGCGGGAGAACGACGTAGCGGATCTCCACCTGGCCGTCGTCCGAGACGACCCGGTGCTGGTAGGGGAGGACCGGGTTGAACTCGACGGGGGCGGGGGCGTAGCCCGGGGGCAGCTGGTAGACCATGCCGGCCTCGTCGAGCAGCTCGGCGAAATCCTGGGCCGCGGGAGCAGCGGCCAGCGCCCCGCCCAGCCAGGCAAGGGCGAGGAGGGCGAGGGCGAGGGGCCGGCTCACGGGCCCGCCTCCCGTTGCGCCTGCCACGAGGCGCGCAGGTCGCGCGCGGTATCCTTCCACGCGCCCACCGGGGCGCGCTCGATGAAGGCGTCCAGGTCGGCGATGGCCGCTTCCTTCTCGCCCAGCGCCCAGCGCACCGCGGCGCGGTTGAAGTAGGGGGCGGCGGCGGTGGGGTCGATGGCGATGGCGCGGTCGAAGTCGGCCAGGGCCCCTTCCTCGTCGCCCAGCTCGAAGCGCAGCACCCCGCGGTTGAAGAGCGCCGGCAGGTAGTCGGGGTTCGTCTCGAGCGCCCGGTCCAGGCTGGCCAGCGCGTCGGACTTGCGGTCGAAGCGGCGCAGCGCCTCGGCGTAGTTCACCCGGACGCCGGGGTCTTCGGCGAGGCCGAGCGAGCGCTCCAGGTCGGCCAGCGCCTTGGCGTACTCCTCGAGCTGCAGCCACAGCGCCCCCCGGACCGCGTAGAGGTGGGCGTTTTCAGGGTAGCGGGCGATCGCCTGGTCGAGCGTGCTCAGCGCCTCGCCGAACTGACCCTTGGACTGGTACATCAGCGCCACGCCCGCCCAGGCGTCGGGGTCCAGGCTTTCGTGAGCGTAGGCCTCGTCGTGGGGCCCGATCTTCGAGAGGTCGAGGGGTCCGGCCTTGGCGCCGGGCGGCAGCGTCGGCGGGGACGTCGGGGCGGCGGCCGGCGCGGCCGCGGTCGGCGCTGCCGCGGCCGCCTGCTCGCTCTTCGTCGGCTTGCAGCCGACGAAGAGCGGCGCGAAGGCGAGTGCAAAGAGCAGCACGAATAGGTGCCTGGGCATGATTCGTCTCCTGGTGCACAATTTAACGCGTGTAGATGAGGCGTGGGCTGGAGATCGACTCCAGCCCACGCGCGGCAAAGCCGCGGGATTACCGACCCTTCTTGGCATCCTCGTAGTACTTGAGCAGCATCTTGTGCATCAGGTCGAGGTGCTCGGCGGTGCTGAGGGTTCCGGGCGTGCTGACCACGTTCCAGACCTTCTCGTTGGTCATCTCCTTGTGGCAGCCCATGCAGAGGCCGCTGCGGTTCATGTTCTCGCGCATCTCCGCGGGGAGCGAGCGCGAGAGCGGCCAGTGGGTGCCCACGGTGGCGACCTGCTCGCCGGTCTTGGGGTCGACGATCCGCGACCAGTCGAAGGTCAGGTCGGGGATGGCCGGGATCTGCACCTGGTAGTTGCTGGCCAGCGGTTCGCCGGTGCGCGGGTCGGTCAGGTCGGTGATGATGTCCTCGGCGTAGCGGTTCTGGTAGATGCCGCCGTCGATCCCGTAACCCAGCGCCTTGGGGTTGTCGTGGCAGCTCTCGCAGCGGCGGGCTTCGGGCAGGGCCGAGTGCGGCTGCGCCGGCGCCATGTCGATGGCGAGGGGAACCAGATCCTGACCCAGCTGGGCCGCCTCGTCGGGCGAGCGGGCGATCACGTTGTGGGCGATCGTCTTGCCCTCGGTGTCGATGACGGTGTAGACCACCTGGCAGCCGGGCATGAGCGGGGTCACGCGACCCTCGCCGTTGATGCCCAGGACCGGGTCTTCCCAGCGCAGGTAGGAGCGCGACTCGGAGATCTTGCCCGGCGACTTGATGCCGCTCGAGCCGATCGCCGACTCGGCGGTCATGCCGTGCTCGTCCACGACGCTGCCCGACTTGATCCAGTCGGTGCCGCTGGCGCCGCCGGAGTAGTCCACCTTGACGTGGCAGCCGTAACACTGAGGCACCCAGGAGGCGTGGCAGGCGTAGCACTCCAGGTTCTCGGCGTGCTTGGCCACCGAGACCATGGCCACCTTGGCGTCCTGGGAGACCCAGGCGTCGGCCTGGTTGATGGCCTTGAGCACCGGCACCTCGAAGTCGGAGCCCGAGGCCGAGTGCACGATCACCTTGTCGCCCTTCTTGACCACGTTGCCGAAGGGGTTGCCGCGGGCGGTGAGCAGGTAGCCGTCCTCCTTGGGGTAGAGGGTGGCGAAGGCCGCGGTCTCGGGGAGCGGCGCGTCGGCAAGGCCGCGCGGGGCGTTGCCGATGTCGCGCCCGAACTCCTCGCCCTGGCCCAGCGGCAGCTCCCAGGGGAACTTCTCGGGGGTGCCGTGGCAGTCCTCGCACTCGATCTCCACCTGGGCCAGCGTGGTGGCGAAGATGTTGCCGTCGCCGTGCATGTCGATCGTGGTGTGGCAGTCCTGGCAGAGCATGCCGCCCTTGCCGGGCTGGCCGCGGTGGTGCACGTCGTCGGCGATGAAGAGGTACTTCTTGGTGTGCAGCTTGGGCTGTTTGCCGCCCTTGGCGTTGAAGGGCGTGCCGTAGGGGAACTCCATCAGCCCCTGGAAGGTCACCCCGATGCGCTTGCCGCGGTTGTGGCAGGAGTTGCAGGTCGCGGTGGGGATGCCGCCGCTCGCGCCCTCGTGGATCCCGCCGATCTCGCGGGTGGCCACGATGCGGTGCTTGAGCGGGTGGCCCCGCTCGTCCTTCTTGATGGCGGGGTCGTTGCCCTCGTAGAAGCCCTCGTCGCCGTAGAGGATGTGGCAGGACGAGCAGCCCATGCCGCGGTAGTCGCCCCGCTTCTCACGGCCGTTGACGCCCACGTGGCAGCGCTGGCAGTCGTGGCGCTGGTAGGTGAGCGCCGCCAGCTTGGGGTCGGCCTGCACCTCTTCGGGACTGGCCTCGGGGAGCTGCTTCAGCTCGCCGGGGAAGGCCTGAGGGTACATCTCGATCAGCTGGGCCATGTACTTCTTGTAGGCCTCGGTCCCCACCTGCGGCACCGGTCCGTCGGTGTCCTTGACGTCGTAGTTGCCGTAGGGCGTCTTGCCGTCCCAGGTCTCGGGGAAGCCCCAGGTGTGCAGGTTGCCCTGGATCTTGCCGGCCTCGGTCTGCATCAGCGCCAGGTTGAGGCGGTAGTCGTAGCCCGGGTGGCACTGTCCGCAGGTGCGGTCGGCGATCCAGATGGAGCCCGGGTCGGGGTAGAAGGTCTTGGGCCCGCGCGCCGCGAGCGCCTCGGGGGCGCCGGCGTGGGCCTCCTCGGCCGTCAGCCCCTGGGGGTTGCCGCCGTGGCAGACCACGCAGCCCGCCGGATCCCCGGCCATCGCCCCGAAGGCCTTGATCTGGGCCATCATGCCGCTCTTCGCGGGCACGATGTCCTCGATCCCCTCGTGGCAGCTGAGGCACCCTTTCTGGGCCGCCACCTCGGGGCTGACCTTCTCGGGCGCCTGCGCCCAGGCCAGCGCCGCAAGCGCCACCAGGGCCGTCCATACCAGTCGATTCATGCCTCCACCTGCCTTTCTTCGTCCGACTTCGTCCGGACATGCTGTGGTTTTCTAATCCACATCATAAAAGTTGGAGCAGGTCATTTGTCCCGAAAAGTACTGGGCAAAATCAGCGCTAAAGCCCGTGCTGAACGAAAGCTGTAAATGGATATACTCAGTGCAATTATTCATTTACTAAATAGCCAATCCATGGAGGTGCCGTCGGGTTCTCATCTGTTGCTGCAAACCCCTTCATCCTCGGTGTGATAGGTTGGGGCGCGAGAAAGGTCGGGCACCGTCACCGTTTTCACCTGAAGGGGAAGGAGAATGTACGCGTGAACCACGCCGAGAAAACTTCCAGCCTCGATTCTGCTTCGCGCGCGTTGCTGGCCCTGGCGCTGGCCGTCTTCGCGGTGGGGCAGTACCTGGCGTTCAAGGCCCCCCCGGACGTACAGCAGGGGTACCTCATCCGCATCCTCTACGTGCACGTCGGCGCGGCCTGGGTGGCCTACCTGGCCTTCTTCGTGGCCATGCTCTACGCCGTCCTCTACCTGTGGAAGCAGGACGCCGCCTACGACCGGCTCTCGGCGGCCAGCGCCGAGATCGGCCTGCTCTTCATGCTGCTGACGCTGTTCGGGGGCATGATGTGGGCCCGGCCCACCTGGGGGGTGTTCTGGACCTGGGAGCCGCGGCTGACGACGAGCGCCATCCTGACCGCGTTCTACGTGGGGTACTTCCTGCTGCGGCACGCGATCGAAGACCCCGAGTTCCGCGCCAAGGCGGCCGCCGCCGCGGCGATCCTGGGCGTGGTCAACATTCCCATCAACTACATGTCGGTCTACTGGTGGCGCAGCATCCACCAGACGGCCACCTTCGACGTCATCAACCGCAAGACGCACATGGACGGGTCCATGGTGGTGGCCATGCTGGTGAACCTCCTGGCCATCACCCTGTTCTACCTGGCCTTCCTGCGCATCAAGGGTCAGATCGCCGCGCGCGCGGCGGCCCGGGAGGAGTGGGATGAATAGCTCGAGCCTCGGCATCTACGTTACCGCGGTCTACGTCGCGACCTACGCGGTGCTCTTCGGCTACGCCGCCTACCTGCTGTGGCGGAACTCGGAGGTGGGCGGTGAAGACTAAGTACCTGATCGGCTTCCTGATCGTCGTGGCCGCGATCGCCTACCTGGCCTTCGGGGGGCTGGGCAACAGCCTGGTCTACTACGTGCTGCCCAGCGAGTACGCCGAGAACCCGGCGCGCTACGAGGGCAAGCGCATCCGCCTGGGCGGCCTGGTCAAGGAGGGTACGATCCGCTACGACCCCCAGACGCTCGAGCTCGACTTCGTCGTCACCGACGGCGTGGTGGACATCCCCGTGCAGCACGAGGGCACCCCGCCGGAGCTCTTCAAGGACAACCAGGGCGTCGTCGTCGAGGGGCGCTTCGACGGCAAGGTGTTCAAGGGCGATAACCTGCTCATCAAGCACTCCGAAACCTACCAGGCGCCGCCGGAGGGGGGCTACACCCCCGAAGAGGTGCGCAAGCTGATCGAGGAGGCCAAGTGAACCCCAGCATTCTGGGCAACATCGGGCTCGTCCTGGCGGTCTTCTTCAGCGTCGCGGGCCTGGTGGCCGTCGTCTTTTCCTGGTTCCTGCGCGACGCCCGCTACGTGCGGGTGGCGCGCCGCAGCGCGCTGCTGGCCTTCCTGGGAACCTTCGTGGCCTTCGGCGCGCTCGAGTGGGCGCTTCTCAGCGACGACTTCTCCATCGCCTACACCGCGCGCAACCACACCTCCGCGAGCCCCACCTGGGTGAAGTTCGCCACCCTCTGGGCGGCGCTCGAGGGTTCGATCCTGCTCTGGGCGCTCCTGCAGACCCTCTACACCTGGCTCGCGGGGCGCAGGATGCGCGACTACTGGACGAGCCCCGTCGCTCTGGGCACGCTCTTCGTCATCCAGCTCTTCTTCCTCGTCAACGTCCTCTTCGTCATCAACCCCTTCACCCCGGTGCCCAACCCGCCCGCCGACGGCCCCGGCCCCAACCCGCTGTTGCAGAACCACTGGATGATGGCGGTCCACCCCATCCTGATGTACCTGGGCTTCGTGGGCCTCTCGGTGCCCTTCGCCTACGCGATCGCCGCGATGGTGACCCGCCGCTACCAGACCTGGGTCGGCGAAACCAAGTGGTGGCTGATCTTCGCCTGGGGCTTCCTCACCGCCGCCATCTTCGCCGGCGGCTGGTGGAGCTACGAGGTGCTGGGCTGGGGCGGCTACTGGGCGTGGGACCCGGTGGAGAACGCCTCCTTCATTCCCTGGCTGCTGGCCACCGCCTTCGTGCACACCGCGATGGTGCAGGAGCGCCGGGGGCTGTTCCGCAGCTGGAACTTCGCCCTCGTGACCCTGGCCTTCGCCGGCACCGTCTTCGGCACCTTCCTCACCCGCTCCGGCGTCATCGAGTCGGTGCACGCCTTCGCCGGCGGCCCGGTGGGCCCGATCTTCCTGGGCTTCCTGCTCGTCATCCTCGCCGTGGGCTTCTCGCTGCTGGGGCGCGTTTCCAGCGAGGTGCGCGACGTCGGCAGCGTGAACGTCTGGAGCCGCGAGGGGCTGCTGCTCTTCGGCGCCCTCGTCTTCGTGGTCATGGCCTTCGTGGTGATCCTCGGCACCCTCTTCCCGCTGCTGGTGGAAGCCTTCAACGGGGCCAAGGTCTCGGTGGGGGCGCCGTTCTTCAACCAGCTCTTCGTGCCCCTGGGCTACGCCATGCTGGTGCTCATGGCCCTCGGGCCGCTGCTGCCCTGGCGCAAGGCCGACCCCGAGACGCTGCGCGTCATCGCCTGGATGGCGGTTTCGCTGGTGCTGGGCACCGCCGTGGGGCTGGCCGTGGGCTGGACCCTGTGGGTGAGCCTGACCGTCGGGCTCTTCCTCTTCAACCTCGTCGCCCTGGGGTGGCTGGTCGCCAGCCCGCTCGCGCGCAAGTCGCGCGCCCTCGGGGGCGTGCGCGCCGGCATGGGGTCGCTGGCCTGGACCCGCAGGCGGTACGGGGGTTACCTCGTGCACTTCGCGGTGGCGCTCACGGCCCTGGCCATCGCGTTCAGCCAGAGCTACCGGCTGGACGTCCAGAAGACGCTGCAGATCGGTGAGGCCTGGCAGGTGGCCGGCCGCACCATCACGGTGCACGCCCTTCGCGCCGTCGAGGACCCGCACCGCTACTCGGTGATCGCCGACGTGGAGATCAGCGGCATGGGCGTCCGCCAGCCGCGGCTGAACTACTACCCCACGTCGCGCACCCCCTTCGCCTCGCCCTCGGTGGCCTACACCCTGGGCAAGGACTACTACCTGGTGCTGCAGGCCTTCGACCAGGAGAACGCGCAGTGGGTGACGCTGCGGCTGGTCGTGACGCCGCTGGTGCTGTGGCTTTGGGTCTCGGCGGTCCTCATGGCGCTCGGCACCGCGATGATCCTCTGGCCCGCCCGCCGCACGGCGCGGGCGGGCGCCGCCGCCGGGGAGGTGGGCGCGTGAGAGCCTTTTTTGGATTGCTGCTCGCCCTGGCCATCGGGGCGTTGTTCTGGTGGGGCATGCAGACCAAGGACGAACGCAGCGAGCTGCCGTCGGCGCTGGCGGGCCGGCCGGCGCCGACGTTCGACCTGGAGCTGCTGCCCAGTTCGCGCGAAGCCTGGGGCGAACGGCTCAACCTGAGCGACTACCTGGGCAAGAAGCCGATCATCCTCAACTTCTGGGCCAGCTGGTGCTACCCCGCCTGCTACGAGGAGGCGCCGATCCTCGAGGCCACCTGGCGCCGCTGGAAGGACCGGGTGCTCTTCGTCGGGGTCAACACCCAGGACGAGCTGGACGCGGCCGAGAAGTTCATCGAACAGTTCGGCATCAGCTTCCCCAACGTCTACGATCCCCGGGGGAAGGTGGGCATCGACTACGGCATGTACGGCGTGCCCGAGACCTTCGCCATCTCGGTCGAGGGGCGGGTGCTCGAGCGCTTCGCCGGTACGATCAGCGCCGAGAAGCTCGAGTCCATGATTCGTGAGGTGCTGCCGTGAGACGCTGGCTTTGGATCCTGGTCTTCGCGCTGGGGCTGGCGGGCGCGCAGACGGTGGGCAACGAGCCGCCCCCCGACCTGCCGCCCAAGGTCTTCGAGATCGCCAAGAAGCTGCGCTGCCCGGTGTGCCGCGGCGAGAGCGCGGCCGAGTCGAACGCCGGGGTCACCGAGGAGATGCGGCGGCAGATCGCCGAGATGCTGGCCGAGGGCAAGACCGAGGACGAGATCATTCAGTACTTCGTGGACCGCTACACCGAGTGGATCCTCTACGAACCCCCCAAGCGCGGCCTGGGGCTGGTGGTGTGGCTGGCGCCGGTGATCGGGCTGGGCCTCTTCGGTTTCGGCCTCTACAGCTACCTGCGCGCCACCTCGCGGCGCGCGGCGGAGCTCGAAGGCGTCAGCGAGGAGGAGCTGGCCCGGGCCGAAGCCGAGCTGGGGCGCGATGACGAAGGAGGCCCCCCGTCATGATCCTGTTTTGGACCGTGGTAGCGCTGCTGGTGCTCCTGGCCGCCGTTTACGCCACCCTGCCGCTGGCGCGCGAGCCCGAACCCTTTCCCGCCGACCCCCTTCCCGAAGAGCTGCGGGCCGAGATCGAGGCGCTGAAGCAGGAGGCGCGTGAGCTCGAGGGAAGCGAACGCAAGCGCACCCTGGGGCGGATCGTGCAGCTCGAACGCCGCCTGGCCGAGATCGAAGGCCGCCCGGCCGCCCCCCGAACGCGCCGCGTTTCCTGGGTGGCCCTCATGGCGACGACCGCCTTCCTGGTCTTCGTGGGCGGGGTGCTGCTGCGCTACACCCTGCCGCGGGCGCCGGGCGAGACGATCACCACCTCGAACCTGATCAGCGGCGAGCGCACCGTCGACCGCGCCAAGCTGGCCGAGCTCAACCGCCTCAAGGCGCAGGCCGAGCGCAACGACGACGCGGAAAGCTGGCTCGCCTACGGCAACGCGGCCTGGGAGGTGGCCGACTACAACGCCGCCGCCGAAGCCTACAAGCGGGTCCTCGACCTGGACAGCAAGAACCTGACCGCCTGGAAGCGGATGGGGATCCTCTTCTTCATGTCCGGGTTCCCGGAGGACGCGGCCCAGGTCCTCCAGGTCGTCGTCGGGGTGGACCCCAACGACCCCGAGGCGCTGCTCTTCCTGGGCAACGCCTACTCGATGCTGGGCCGCTTCGACGAGGCCGTCGGCGTCTGGGAGCGTTACCTCGCCGTCGGCGGCCCGGACGCCGAGCGGGTGAAGGCCCTCATCGCCCAGGCGCGCGCCCAGCAGGAGGCCAAGGCCGCGGTCGACCGCGGCCAGACCCCTGACGGAAACGTCGTCTACGAGGCCAAGTGCGCGGCCTGCCACGGACAGAACGCCGAGGGCGGCATCGGCCCCCGCCTGGTGGGCAACCCGGTGCTGCGGGTCGACGGCGCGGTGGCCGAGATCGTGAAGAAGGGCACCGGCAGCATGCCGGCCATCCCCATGAGCGAGGCCGAGCTGCAGGCGCTGCTGGACTACCTCAAGGGGTTGTAGCCGTGAAGCTGAGCCGCCGCGACCTGGTGTGGATCGTGCCCTCGGGGATCGCCGCCACCTTCTTCGGCTGGTTCGGCTGGCGCACCGTCAAGATCCAGTTCCTCAAGTCGGGCCCCAACGCCCAGCCCCAGTGGAAGCAGGGCGAACGCGTCCGCATCGCGGAGCTGGCCGAGCTCGACGAGGTCTGGTCGTTCAAGTACTTCGAGTACCCGCTGGCCGCGGGCAAGCTGCCCTGCACCGTGCTGCGCCTGCCCGGCCCGGTTCCCGGCGGGCTCACCGTCGAGGGCCGCCACTACGCCGCCTGGTCGCGGATCTGCACCCATCAGGGCTGCACCGTGGACTACGTGCGGAACACCGAGGCCGGGGCCATCCTCTACAACTACCGTTCCGACCACCCCTTCTTCGGCTGCAAGTGCCATTTCGGGGCCTTCGACCCGGTGCAGGCGGGCAAGGCCGTCTTCGGCCCGCCGCGCTTCCCGCTGCCGCGCATCCGGCTGGTGGCCGAGCTGGGCGTCCTCTACGCCACCGGCCACGAGGTGCCGCTGCGGCCGCTCGAGAGCCTGCGCACCACAGGCGGTGGCCCAAGCGCCTGAGCCGCCCGCGCCGCGGAGCGGCGCGGCGGGTTGCGTCCGGACCGCACCGAGCCTCCGGGTCTCCGGGCGGTCCCGGTCAACCCGTCCGGAAAGCGGCGGCGTCGCGCCAGGGCCAGGCCAGGTAGCCGAGGAGCGCGCCCACCGCGAGCGCCAGCCACGCTTCCGGCGTCGGGGATAGGGCCTCCTTAGGCCAGAAGCCGGCCCAGAGCAGGCCCACCGCCGCGCCCACCAGGGGCCGGCGGGACCAGGCCATCAGCGCGAGGGCGGCCGCCCCCAGCGCCAGCGCGAGGAGGGCGAAGGCGGCGATCGCCGGCCCGAGGTTCATGGGGTCGGCCGGGGCCATCAGGGCCGCCAGGCCCAGGTAGAGGGCGAGCCAGGCGGCGGGGTTGGCGACGAGGCTCGTCCAGAAGACGGCCCGGGGGCCGTAACGGCGCGCCAGCTCCGCCACCCCGGCGCCGTAGACGGCGGCGACGAGGTAGGCCAGCCCGGGCAGTGCGGTCAGGGCGAGGGCCGCCCAGGTCCAGGCGGCGATGCGCAGGTAGGTGCGCATGCCTCAGTCTAAGCGGGGCGCGGCGGCGCGCCGCCGTGACGGGGTTTACAAAGCGCGGGCTACCCCTTGAGCTGAACGCGCACGAACTTGTCCTTCCCGCGGCGAAGGATCCGCGGCCGCTCGAGGGTGACCTGCAGCTGCGGATCGGCGATCACCTCGCCGTCGAGGCGCAGGCCGCGGTTCTGGATGAGGCGGCGGGCCTCGCCGTTCGACTGGGTGAGCCCCGCGAGGGTGAAGAGCCGGGCGACCCAGATGGCCCCGTCCTGGAGCTCGGAAGGGTCGATCGTGACGGTGGGGATGTCGTCGGGTACGCCCCCTTTGGCGATCTCGTCGTAGCGCGCCTCCGCCTGGGCGACGGTGCGGGCCAGCTCCGCGTCCTGCGGGTCACGGGGCTGGCGGTCGCGTCCGGCCTCGTCGAGCCGGTAGCCGAGGCGTTCGTAGAAGCTGCGGTCCAACCAGGCGGGCACGACCTCCTGGGCGTAGGCGCCGGTGAGCAGGCGGGCGAGGACCCGGTGCGCCCCTACCATGCCACCCTCTTGGATCACGGCTTCGACCTCCTCGGGCTCCAGGTCGGTGAGCAGGCGGAAGTAGTCGGGCAGCACCGCGTCGGGGACGCGCATCAGCTTCTTGAACATCACCGCGGGTTCCTCGCTGACGCCGACGTAGTTGTCCAGGCTCTTCGACATCTTCTCCACGCCGTCGAGGCCCACGAGCAGCGGCATGATGACGAGGACCTGGGGCTCCTGGCCGTAGAACTTCTGCAGGTCGCGGCCCACCAGGAGGTTGAACTTCTGGTCGGTGCCCCCCATTTCGACGTCGGCCTCGAGGGCCACCGAGTCGTAGCCCTGGGCCAGGGGGTAGAGGAACTCGTGGATGCCGATGGGGACGCCCTCGGTGTAGCGCTTCTTGAAGTCCTCGCGCTCGAGCATCTGCGCCACCGTCATCTGCGCGGCGATGCGGATGACCTCCTCGAAGCTGAGCTTGGAGAGCCACTCGGAGTTGTAGCGCAGCTCGAAGACCTCGGGTTCCTGGCGCAGGATCTTGCGCGCCTGCTCGACGTAGCTCCGGGCGTTGGCGCGGGTCTCCTCCAGGGTGAGCGGCGGGCGCGTCTTGCTGCGCCCGCTGGGGTCGCCGATCATGCCGGTGAAGTCGCCGATCAGCAGGATCACCTTGTGCCCCAGCTCCTGGAACTGGCGCATCTTGCGCAGCACGACCGCGTGGCCGAGGTGCAGGTCGGGGCGGGTGGGGTCCACCCCCAGCTTGATCCGCAAGGGACGTCCGGAGGCCAGCTTCTGCTTCAGGTCGTCTTCGGTGATGATCTCGGCGGTGCCGCGACGCAGGAGGGCGAGGGCTTCTTCGGGCTCCATGACCTTCAGAGTATACTCTAACCATCTACGGCTGCTTTGGCCCATGGGGAGGCGATATGTGGCGGAACCTGCTGATTCTTGGAGCGCTCCTGGGAGGGGTCTACCTCTACGGCCTCAACTACGGCCTGGCCCTCGGTATCCCGCCGTTCACCCCGGTCTACTACCTGAACCACAGCGCCGAGATGAGCTACGGGCTGCGGGTCGCGGGCGGTTCGGACGCGGTCAAGATCAAGCTGGAGGGCAGCCTCAAGAAGGGCCGCGTCGCGATCTGGCTGACGCGTCAGGGCCGCCGGCTGGGCAAGGTGAAGGTGTACAAGGGCCGCTTCCGCGACCAGATCAAGTACAAGGTCGAAGACGGGTTCTACACCGTTCACGTCAAAACCCAGGAGGCCGAGGGCACGGTCCGCTACGACTGGGTGTCGACGCGGTTCCAGGCCTACTGAAAACCCGGCGCTTGGCAGCCCGCCGGGCGCTGTGGTAAACTTGCGGTTGGCTTGCCCTACGGGGCCTAGAGGAGGAATATGGCGAACAGCAGCGCACGTACCCCTTCGGCGATGAAACGCCACCGCCAGTCGCTCAAGCGGCGCGCGCGGAACAAGGCGAAGAAGTCGATGATCAAGACGTTCAGCAAGAAAGCGGTTCAGGCGGCCGAAAACGGCGACAAGGAGCGCGCCCTGCGCTACCTGCGGGTGGCCGAGAGCCTGATCGACAAGGCGGCCAAGGGTTCGACCCTGCACGCCCGCACCGCCGCGCGCAAGAAGTCCCGCCTGATGAAGAAGCTGCACCAGATCCTCGGCGGCTTGCAGGCTTAGGAGGCGACCATGGGCCGTGGAGACCGCAAGACCCGCAAGGGCAAGATCGCCAAGGGTACGTACGGCAAGTACCGCCCGCGCCGCAAGAAGTAAGGCGCGGTTCCCGAAACCTCACACGCCCCCTGCGGGCGTTTTTCTTTTCTTCAGCCCCCGCGGCGGCCCCAGGGCTCGATGACGATCTGACCCTCCTCGACCCGGGCGCGTTCGGGGCCCCCGGGCGCGGGGGCGTCCTCGGGGGCGACGGCGACGTGGCCGGCGATGCGCAGCTGTTTGGCGGCCAGCTCGAGCGCCCAGATCGTCGCCTGCTCGTTCCCTTCGGCCCCGGCGTGGGCGAGGCCGCGCAGTTTCCCCACGACGATCACGTCGCCCCCCGCCACCACCTCGGCCCCGGGGTTGACGTCGCCCAGCACGACGACCGTTCCCGCCGAAGCGATGCGCTGACCGCTGCGCAGGGTGTGGTCCACGACCTCGGTGTGCGGCACCCTGCGCTCGCCGCGGGGCGGGCGGAAGCGCACCTCGAGGTTCCGTGAGGCGGCGGCCTCGAGCAGCGCCTGCACCACGGACCCCGGGGTGGCGCCGGCGATCTCGACCTCCAGCGGCATCTCGGGGGCTTCGGCCAGGGCGGCGGAGAGCTCTTCGGGGGTCTCGTTTCCGTCGAGACGGAGGGCCAGGGCGCCCAGGGTTGCGCGCAGTCGCATGCTGCTTAGTATGTCACGGGCCGGCCGCCCGGGCGACGGGGGCCGGCACCTTCCAGTAGGCGGCCATCACCTTCTTGACCGCCGGCAGGGCGACGCGGCTGCCCTCCCCGGCGTTTTCGAAGAAGGCCACCACCGCAAGGGGCGGGTAGGGGCTGGAGCCGTCGAGCGGATAGGGGCCGTAGCCCATGTACCAGGCGTGCTCGTAGCCCGCCTTCTTGCCGGGGGTCTCGGCGGTCCCGGTCTTCCCGGCCGTCGGCACCGGGAAGTCCTTGAGCCGGAAGGAGGCGGTGCCTTCGGTCACGGTCTCGCGCAGGCCCTCCTGCACCACCCGCCAGTAGCGTCCGCGAACGCGGGCGGGCGCGCTCCCGGCCCCCTGCACCAGGTGGAGCGGCGGGGTGCGCCCCGAGGTGGCCACCAGCGCGAGCATGCGCACGACCTGCACCGGCGTGGCCAGCACCGCTCCCTGACCGATGGCCACCGAGAGGGTCTCGCCGGGGTACCAGGGCTCGCCGAAGCGTTCCCGCTTCCAGGCCTTGTCCGGCACCAGGCCCCGCTTTTCGGCGATCTCGAGCCCCGTCGGCGCCCCCAGCCCCAGGGCGCGGGCCCGGTCGGCGATCACCTCCACGGTCTCCACGGGGCCGGCCTCGATCACCGCCTGGTAGAACCAGGTGTTGCAGCTGTAGGCGAGCGCGTCGGTGACCTTCATCGGGCCCATGTCCCGCGGCGACCAGTTGCGGCGCGTCTGCCCCCCGAAGCGGATCGAAGGCAGGCAGCGGAAGGTGGTGGCGGGGCTCACCAGCCCCGCTTCCAGCAGGGCGCTGGCGGTCACCGGTTTGAAGGTCGAGCCCGGCGTGTAGGCCTGGACCGCGCGGTTCAGCAGCGGCAGGGCGGGGTCGTTTTGCAGGGCGCGGATCTCCGAAGCGGGGGTGGGGCGGCGGGTGAACAGGTTGGGGTCGTAGGCGGGGGCGGTGGCCATGGCCAGCACCTCGCCGGTGGCGGGGTCCACGGCCACGATCGCCCCCCGGGCCACGGTCTCGGGCGGCAGGCCCAGCTTCTTGCGGCCCGCGTTCAGGTCGGCCAGCGCCTCGGCCAGGGCCCGCTCGGCGGCGCGCTGCAGGTTGAGGTCGAGGGTCAGGCGCACGTCGCGGCCCGGCACCGGCGGGGCCAGCACCTGTTCGCGCAGCACCTCGCCGCGGACGTCGACCTCGACGAGCTTCAGCCCGCGCCGGCCGCGCAGCGTCTCCTCGAGCGCCGCCTCCAGCCCCGCCCGGCCCACCAGGTCCCCCCGTTCGTAACCGCGCTTCAGGTCGGCGGCGGTGGGCCCCTGCACGTAGCCGATCACCGGACCCGCGATGGGGTTGGGGTAGTAACGCTCGATGCGCTCCTCCAGGCGCAGGTTGGGCTGGCCCGCGGTCAGCTCCGCGAGCGTGGGCACCCACTTGTCGGGCAGGTTGGCCGCGAGCACGACCTCCTCCTCGCCCTCGGGGACCTCGGGCAGGCGCTCGAGCCCCAGGATCGTCAGGATCCGCGAGGCGAAGCGCACCGGTCCGCCGCGGTAGTAGAGGTCCACGGCGATGCGGTTGGCGGCGATGGGGGTGCCGTTGCGGTCGAAGATGCGGCCCCGCGGCGCGGGAATCGTCTCCGTGCGCTGGTGGTTGCCCTTGGCCAGGGTGGCGTACTTGCCGTGCTCGAAGACCTGCAGCTGCACCAGCCGCCCCACGAGGAGCAGGAGGACGAAGTAGACCAGGGCGAGCAGCAGCCGGACCCGCTCAGGCATAGGCCTCTTCCCCCGGACCGAGGAGCGCTTCCGCGAGCCGCAGGTAGAAGGGGGCGACGAGCAGGGTGAGGACCAGCTCCGGGGCGAAGACCTGCGCCCAGGTGCTCGTCGGCAGCGTGGTGTAGCGCATCCAGTAGACCAGGATCAAAAAGCCGCCCCACTTGGCGAGGAAGGCGAGGGCCAGGACGACCATCCGCGCCGCCGGCTCCTCCCAGTGCAGCCAGCCGCGCAGGCCGTAGAAGGCGTAGGCGGCGGTGGTGAGCCCCAGGGCGTGGAAGCCCAGGTAGCCGGCCGAGCTGAGGTCCTGGAGGAGGCCCAGGCCGAAGGCGGTGGCGAGGCCGGCGTAGGGGTTCTGGCGGCTGGCCAGCACCACCGCCAGCAGGAACCAGAGGTCGGGGGGGCTGACCCGGTCGGGCAGCAGCCCCGAAAGCAGAGCCTGCAGCACCAGCGAGAAGAAGACGAGCACGAGCGCGTTCATAGTTTGCCCAACACCACCACTTCTTCGAGCAGGCCGAACTTGACGAGCGGTTCGGCGCGCACCACCTTGCGCAGCGCCCCCGGCGCGCGCGGCAGGATGCGGGTCACCCGCGCCACCGGGATGCCCTCGGGGAAGAGCCCCTGCAGGGAGCCGGTTACGAGCAGGTCGCCCACGGCGATCGGCGTCTCCACCGGCAGCTCGACGCGCAGCCCCGCCGGCGGCTCGCCCATGGCGATGCCGCGGCCGGGGCTGCCCTCGGGGCGCACCCCGACGCGGGACTCGGGGTCCACGATGGTGCGGACCACCGCGCGGTGGGGGGTGGTCTCGATGATCACCCCCACCAGCCCGTCGGGGCTGGTCACCGGCATGCCCACCGAGAGGCCGTCGGCCTCGCCGAGGCCCAGGATGAGGCGCCGGTAGAGGCCCGAGGTGTCTTCGGTGATGACCGGAGCGATGGCCACCACGCCGGGGGCCTGGGCCTCGCGCACCGCCAGCGCCCGGCGCAGGCGCTCGAGCTCGACCTTGAGCTCGAGGTTGCTCTCCTTGAGCCAGGCGACCTCCTCGGCGAGCAGGCGGTTCTCGTGCCGCAGGTTGCGGCGGTCGAGCAGCGTGGTCGCCGCGGCGCGCAGGTTCTGCGCGGCGCGGTGGCCGAGGCCGAACAACGGCGCGATCCGGGCCGAGACCTCGCCCGGGAACTGGGGTGCGAAGTTGGCGGTCAGCGCCGAGAGCGCCAGCGCCAGCAGCACGTACCCCAGGTAGACGAGCCTAAGCATCCCAGACCTCCGCAAGCGGGTAGCCCAGCCGCGCCAGCGCTTCCCACAGCCGGGCGACGGGGAGCCCCATCACCGTGAAGAAGTCGCCCTCGACCGCCTCGACCAGGACCATGCCCTTTTCCTGAATGCCGTAGCCGCCGGCCTTGTCGAGGCCTTCGCCGCTGGCGGCGTAGGCGGCGATCTCCCAGTCCGCAAGCTTGCGAAAGCGCACCCGGGTGCTGCTGACCAGCGCCGTCGCCCCGGCCGGGGCCCGCAGGGCCAGGCCGGTGTGCACCCAGTGGTCGCGTCCGGAAAGCAGCTCCAGGAACCTGCGGTTCTCGGCCAGGTCCCGCGGTTTGCCCAGGATGCGGCCGTCGACCGCGACGACGGTGTCGGCGGCCAGCACCCACGCCCCGGGGGTGCTGCGCACCTTGAGCTGCGCGAGGCGGCGGGCGGCGTCGGCGGGGTCCTCGCCGGGGGCGACCGACTCGTCCACGCTTGGCGGCTCCACCCGGTGCGGCAGACCCAGCCGCGCCAGCAGTTCGCGCCGCCGCGGGCTGCCGGAGGCCAGCACGATCACGGGCCGGCTCGTCGCCACGCTTGCCATACCTTTTCTTTGTACCGCTGCGCCAGCTGAGGGTGGGTGAGAACCAGCAGGTTCTCGTCGTTGCGGCTGACCGCGGAGCGCGTGAAGTTGAAGGATCCGGTGACGACGGTGCGCTCGTCGATGACGATCGCCTTCAGGTGCATGGCCGCGGGGTTGGCGTCGGCGCGCACCTCCACCCGGGGGCCCAGCGCCTCCTCGCGCGAGTCGGGCAGGTTGCGGCGCTCGAGCAGCACCCGCACCGCGACCCCGCGCCGCGCCGCTGCGTTCAGCGCCTCCAGGACGCGGGGGTGGGTGAGCACGAAGGCAGCCACCCAGACCTCGCGCTCGGCGGCGTCGAGTTCGTGCACGACCCGCCCTATGGCCGCCTCCCCGTAGCCGGGGCTGAAGTAGACGCTGAGCTGGCCGCCGTCGAGCTCCAGCGTCGCCGGTGCGGGGGGCCTGGGCTTGCGCTGCCAGAGCGCGACGAAGGCCGCGTGGTAGAGGCGCGCCGCCGGTTCGCCCCGGAGGACGAGCAGGTCGTTGTCGTTCTTGTGCAGGCCGTTGTAGCTCCAGTTGGCGCTTCCGGTCCAGACCTCGCGGGCGTCGAGGACGGCGAACTTGTCGTGCATCAGCCCGGGCCGGTCGTCGTAGCAGAGGTCGACGCCGGCGAGCCGCTCGCAGTTTTCCGAGGTGCGCCGCGCCCGCGCGTAGGCCTCGTCCGGGCGCACCCGGGGCCGGCCCGCGGTCTGCCCCCGCGAGCCCGCGAGCAGCGTGGTCAGCGTCTGCTCCCGGTTTTCCCGCTCGCTGAAGATGCGGACCCGGACGCCGCGGGCCGCGGTCTGCGCCAGCAGGTAGCCCAGGCGGGTGTCGTTCAGGGTCAGCAGGGCCAGGTCGGCGGTGCGCTCGCTGCGCGCCAGGGCGCGGCCCAGCGCCTCGACGGCCGGGGCCTCGTCCTCGGGCAGGAAGTAGACCGCGGGCCGCACCTCGCCCGCGGGCGGCGGGTTGGTGTAGCCGCTGCGCTGCTGCCACAGCGCGATCCCCGCCAGCAGCACCAGGAGCGCGTACCCCAACCAGGCGGGTTTCGGCTTGGGACGCGGCGACGGCTTAATAGCCCCGACTCTCCCCGCCCTCGACCAGCGCCACGCCACTCGAGGTGCCCAGGCGGCTCGCGCCCGCCTCGATCATCTTCCAGGCGTCCTCGCGGGTACGGATGCCGCCGGCGGCCTTGACCTTGGCCCGGCCTCCGGCCACCTCGGCCAGCAGCCGGACGTCCTCGAGGCTGGCCCCGCGGGGCCCGAACCCGGTCGAGGTCTTGAGGAAGTCGGCCCCGCCGGCGAGCGCCGCCTCGGCGGCCCGGCGGATCTGCGCCTCGTCCAGGTAGCCGGTCTCGAGGATCACCTTGAGCACCGCGTCCGGGGCGGCCTCGCGCACCGCCCGCACGTCGGCGGCGACCGCGTCCCAGTCGCCGGCGAGCGCCCGGCCCACGGGGATGACCATGTCGAGTTCGTCGGCGCCCTGGCTGACGGCGAGGGCGGCCTCGGCGGCCTTGACCTGAGGGGCGTTCGCCCCCAGGGGAAAGCCGATCACCGCCGCGACCCGCACGGGGCTCGAGCCCAGGGCCTTCCTGGCGGTGGTCACGAAGCCGGGGTTGACGCAGACGGCGTAGAAGTAGTGCTCGTCGGCCTCGCGGCAGAGGCGTTCGATGTCGGCCGGCGTGGCCGTGGGTTTCAAGAGGGTGTGGTCGATGTACTTGGCGAGCTCGGTGTCCATGCTTCCATGCTACACGCCGCCGCTAGCGGCCGGCCGCGGCGTAGGCGCCGTTGCCGAGCATCTCCAGGATGCCGGCGGCGATGCCCTCGGCCAGCTTCTGGCGGTAGTCGGCGCGGGCGAGCAGGCGGCCCTCGGTGGGGTGGTTGGCGAAGCCCACCTCGACGAGCACCGCCGGGATGCGGGCGTAGCGCAGCACGTAGAAGGGGGCCGAGTGCACCCCGCGGTTCTTGGTGCCGGTGCGCGCGATCAGCTGCTCGAGGATGTCGTCCGCCAGCCGGGCGGAGAACTGCAGGTTCCCCTGGGCGATCAGGTCGGCGAGCGCCGCCTCGGCCGTGCTCTCGGCCTTCTGGGTGAGCTTTTCGCCGAGCTCCCCGCCGCCGTTCTCGGCGATGGCCAGCGCCAGGGTGCGCGGGTCCAGGGTCTTGCCCAGGTAGTAGACCTCGATGCCGCGGGCGGGCCGCTCGGCCGAGTTGACGTGGATGGAGACGAAGAGGTTGCGGTTGCCGTTGGTCATCTTGGCCCGCTGGTTGAGGTCGAGCAGCTTGCGCTCGTCGAAGTCCTTGACCGACTTGGGGGCGAGGTCGTAGTCGCCGTCGCGGGTGAGCACCACCTCGATCCCCCGGGCTTCGAGGATCTTCTTCACGCGCAGGGCGATGTCGAGGGTGACGACCTTCTCCTTCACGTAGCCGACGGTTCCGGGGTCGGGTCCGCCGTGGCCCGGGTCGATGACCACCACCGGGGCCGGAGGCTTGGGCTTGGGCGGCGGCGCGGCGTCGCCCGCTTCGGGTTGCAGCACGTCGATCACCAGGCGGAAGCGGCCTTCGGGACCCTCGAGCACGAAGGGTTTCTTCGCCGTCGCCCCGGGGCGCAGGTAGAGGCGCACCTCGGTGCCTTCCGCGGAGGGCCGCAGCTCCACCCGCTCGACGGCGGGGTCGTCGGTGCGCAGCGTCTCGGGCGCCTCGGTGCTCAACCCCAACCGCACCCGCACCAGCGCGCCGCTGCGCTCGGTCGCGTAGGCGGTGCCGACGGGCAGCTCGAAGACGAAGCGGGTGAACCCCTCGTCGGCGTGAGCCGCCCAGCGCATCCAGCCAGGGCTTGCCCAGGCAAGGGCGGAGAGGAGCAGGACCAGGGAGGCGAGGGCGCGCATCTCCCGCGATTATAGCCAGAATGCGGGTGAGAACGCAGCGGTTCCAGATTCGATGGTAAACGCGTCCCTAGCCGCTGGCGCCTGAGAAGTGTAAGAATGGCGGAGTGTGCTCCGATCCGGAGCGGAAAGGGGGCAAGCCGTGGACTACCTAACGGAACTGCAGGCGGGGATCACCGCGATCGTCTTCTTCCTCGTCGGCCTCGCCATCGTCTTCGTGACGATCGGGATCGCCCGCTTGCTGGTCGGGGTGCGCCCGAAGCCGCCGGGCAAGCTCGACGCCTACGAGTCCGGGGAGATACCCATCGGCGACGTCAACCTACGGTTCAACGTCAACTACTACATCTTCGCGCTGCTCTTCCTGCTCTTCGACGTCGAGGCCGCGCTGCTCTTCCCGTGGGCGGTGGCGTACGACAAGCTGGGCTGGCTGGGCTTCTTCGAGGCGGTGGTCTTCATCGGCATCCTGGCGATGGGGCTGGTGTACGCCTGGCGGAGGGGGGTGCTCAAGTGGGTCTACTAGGTTCGGACGAACGACCGCGCGACATCATCTTGGGAACGCTGGACGACCTCATCAACATGGCGCGCAGCCGCAGCATGTGGCCGCTGACCTTCGGCATCGCCTGCTGCGCCATCGAGATGATGGCCACCTGGGATCCGAAGATCGACGCCGACCGCTTCGGGATGTTCTTCCGCAACACCCCGCGGCAGGCCGACGTGATGATCGTCTCGGGTACGGTCAACAAGAAGCTGGCCAAGCGCCTGCGCCGCCTCTACGACCAGATGGCCGAGCCCAAGTGGGTCATCTCCATGGGCGCCTGCGCCAACCAGGGCGGGCCCTTCCGCCAGGGCTACTCGGTCGTCGAGGGCGTGGACAAGATCGTACCCGTGGACGTCTACATCCCCGGCTGTCCGCCGCGGCCCGAGGCGCTGCTGCAGGCGCTCCTGCTCCTGCGCGACAAGATCGCCGACCGCGAGCTGCGCTACCAGAAACCCCGTGAGATCCCCACCGACTACGACGTCCTGGCCGAACCCGGCAAGGACGGGCGGCTGCCGGTGCTCTAGGAGGTGGCCGTGGAAGCGAGGATGAAGCAGGAACGCCTCTTCGACGAGGACGTCTACACGGTCCACCCCGAGGACTACCGGGCGCTGTGCGAGCGGCTCGCGGCCGAGGGGTACGACTTTCCCCGGGCGATCAGCGGCCTCGACATGGGCTACGGTCTGCGCGTCACCCTGCAGCTGACCCGGATGAAGGACCTGGCCAAGGTGACGGTGCGCACCGACGTGCCCTACGACGACCCCGTCGTGCCCTCGGTGACCGACCTCTGGCCCGGCGTCGAGTGGTACGAGCGCGAGGCCTACGACATGCTGGGGATCCGCTTCGCGGGGCACCCCGACCTGCGGCGCCTGCTGCTGGAAGACGAGTGGGAGCTGCACCCCCTGCTCAAGCGGTACGACACCGGCGGCTACCCGGTGCCCGGCTGGGAGGCCAAGCCCTGGCCCGACCCCGAACCCTGGGCGCCGCCCCCGCCGCCCGAACCCGAGGACGCGGGCGAGGCGGGCGAAGGAGGTGAGGCCTCGTGAGCACGATGAGTCTGGAACCGGTGCCCGGCCGCAGCGACGAGATGATCGTCAACATGGGGCCGCAGCACCCCGCCACCCACGGCGTGCTGCGGGTGGTCCTGGGGCTCGAGGGCGAGCGCATCACCCGCGCGGTCCCGCACATCGGCTACCTGCACCGCAACCACGAGAAGATCGAAGAGGCCCGCAGCTACCCCCAGGTGATCGCCTACACCGACCGCATGGACTACGTCTCGGGCACCCAGAACGAGCTGCCCTTCGTGCTGGCGGTCGAGGACATGCTGGGCATCGAGGTGCCCGACCGGGCCAAGAAGATCCGCACCATGTTCTTCGAGCTCTACCGCCTCGCCAGCCACCTGGTCTGGATGGGGACGGCGATGCTCGACCTGG
>Ga0256832_1000570_pt1 | contig 24197 bp, 11 predicted proteins | sample 134614metaG_FD_190534 | JGI IMG/M metagenome (GOLD analysis project Ga0256832, IMG submission 190534) | Hydrothermal vent microbial communities from Lau Basin, Pacific Ocean - 134-614 | ecosystem: Environmental > Aquatic > Marine > Hydrothermal vents | place: Pacific Ocean: Lau Basin | collected... | reverse complement strand
CCGTATGGAAATGATCCTCCATCACATGGTTTCTGATGTTTTTTCGTTGCTTTGCTCATATCTTCAATCTTTGCTTGCCTTGTTCACTCGACGAAAAAACATGTCTGCTATTCCAATATGAGCGTTTCTTTTTATCTGCGTTCATCCGTTTCAATCTGCGTCATCTGCGTCCTCCAAATCTATTTTCAAAGCAGTTATCGCTGCACGGTGATGGGCACGCGGATAACGAAATCCGGGTCGCTGACGGAGATGCCTTTAAGCTGCACCCGGGCCGTCCCCTGTGACCCCGCGGGGATGGTGAACCGCACGATGGGTGTGGTGGAGCCGCCCGGCGGCGTGTTGGGCGTGGTCTTGGCGAGGCCGCAATCATCCCCATAGCAGATGACCACGCTCCAGCCGGAGGGCAATTGCACATTTTCCAGGGTGAGCAACAAGGCGTCGGTCACCGTGCCCCGGTTGGCGAGGGTGATGCCCACATCGGGGCCGGGGCCCACATAATTGCTGGGCGAGGCGGCCCAATCCACGATGAAGGGGGTGGGCGTGGGCGGCGCGGGGGTGGGCGTGGGCGTAGGGCTTGGGGTGGGCGTAGGCGTGGCCGTGGGCGTGGGCGTGACAGTGGGGGTGATGGTGGGCGTAGGCGTGGGCCAGGGCGTCCAGGTCACGGTGGCCGTGGGGGTGGGACTGGGCGTGCCCTTCTTCACCAAAATCGTGAGGGATTTCGTGGTCGTGTTGTTGCGCAGATCGATGACCTTCAGCTTGTAGGTGGTGTTTTTCAGCGGGCAGACTTCCTTGCTGCTGACGCCCGGCACGCCCACGTCATTCAGATAAACCGCCTTGGCGTTGGTCACGTTCCACTTGAGGGTGGTGCATTCGCCTTCAACAATGGACGTTTTCGTGGCGGTGAAGGAGATGCTGACAGGGGCGTAGGTGGGCGTGGAGGCCCGCGTGGGCGTGGGAGGATAGGTGGGACGCGGGGTGAATGTGGGCCGAGGGCGGCGGGTGGGCGTGGGCCGCGGGGTGCTGTAAGGCGTGGGCGTGGCCGTGGGCCCGAGAGGCGTGGGCGTCAATTCGCCGCCCAGCGGCGTGGGCGTGGGCGTGACCACAGGGGGAGGGACGATGTTGCTGGTGGGCGTGGCCGTAGGCGTGGGAGATCCAGGCGTTCCCGGCGGGGGAACGACGCCGGGCGTCGCGGGCGTTCCGCCCTCAGCCACGGTCATCGTAGGCGTGGGGGGCAGCGCCGTGCGGAACAACGCTTTCATGCTGAAATACCCCGCAATCGCGCCCGTACACAGGAAAAGCGCCAGCAAAATCCCGCCGATGATCAGCACCAACGACCAATCTTTGCCCGGCTGCTGCGGCGGCATGATGGGATAAGGCACATACACTGGCACGGGGGGCTGCGCGGCCCCTCCGCCCCCGGCCGCGGGCGCGGGCGGAGGCAGGGGCCCGGCCTCCAGCGTGTTGGGCTCGGGCTGGGGCGGGCCGTGCAAAGCCACGTAGCGCGGACAGCTCTTGAATTGTCCCCCAAGACAGAAAACCGCTTGCTCAGAAAGCGGGATCGATTCGCGAGCGATGGTTGCGTAACACCGGTTTTCGAAGCTGGGGTAATTCAAATGGGCGTCGGGATCATCCAGCAACCCGAGATAAGGGCAAACACTGGCGCTCATGCCGTTGATTATAGGTCAGACTAGAAGATGTGACAAAACTCCGATATAAACCGCCCACTCAAGTCGATCTATCGAGCCTGCCGGGCTGAAGGGCGGCCTTTCAACCGAGGTCGGACACGTCCAAACAAAAAATCGGCAGGTCGGGAGCGCATCCCGACCCACCGATTTTCTGAGCCATGCATGGAGAAATCAACGTGGTCGAGAGCGCACGCCCCCCAACCACGCTTTCTCCCTGAATCAGTTGCCCGGGACCAAAGCGAAGTCGAATTCTCCCATGCGTTTCTCAAAGCCCGAGACATCGCCGCAACTGTTCTTGCCGCGCACGATGTAAAAATAATTGGCGGCAGGATCACCCGCGGCGCCGCTATCGGTGTAGGACGTGGAGCCAGCGGGTTGCGTGGCGAGAAGCGAAGATGCGTCGGGCGTGAAGTAGGGCGATGTGTTGCGATGGATTTCGTAACCGCCGGTATTGGCGGGGTCGTCCGTCCAGGAAAGAAGCACGTCCGTTTGGGTGGCTCCCGTCAGGGCGATGCCGGTGTTGGTGGGCGTGACCGCGGTGGTGCACACGTCGGCCACAGTGAATTCGGAGAAGTCGGTCATTCCCGTTTTGGTGAACGTCTTGGCGACGGGGTCATGGGTGAAATCCGCGGTGACGTCCACCCAGGTGCTGGTCGCGTCGGAGCGCTTGAGGAGATGGATGTTGTCCTGATTGATCGCAGTGATATTGCTGTAATCGAACACGACCGTGGCAGTCACGTCACCATACTCCCGGATGCCCCAGAAGATATCTGCACGGCGAGTGATTCCGGAGGGGAATGTCTCGCCCGACGTCACCACATCATCGCCTTGGCCCGTGCGGTAGATGCCCAGGTAGTTGCTGGTGTCGGGCGTGGAGGTGATGGTGACGGTCATCGCTTTCCCTGGATCCCCCACGGCTACGGGCGAGACGCCATCCACGAATTCGCCTTCGGAGCCCACGGGCGCGGTGGAGGTGGTCAGGCTGGGGCCGTTGTAAGCCACCACCTGCTGGCATTGGGCGGAATAGTCGGTGATGGCATCGGGCTGGTTGTTGAATTGGAGATAGGAGATCAACCCGGGCACGGTGCTTGTGATAACGTTATGCATGTCATCCTGGATCTCCGTCTGAGTGCGCACCGTATCCCACAGACGGAATTCGTCCAGGAGGCCATTGATGGTGTAATCGTTGTTGTCGCCAATGCGGAAATGACTCAACACATTGTCCAGCGGGTCGGAGTCGGTGATTTCTCCCACCAGTTGGCCGTTCTTGTAGAGTTTGGCATGCGTGCCGCTGAGGGTGAAGGCGTAGTGCTGCCAGACGTTGATTTCGAGCGTGCCATCAGGAGGACGGATATAATGATTGTTGTTCACGCCAACATCCACGGTCTGGGCCGAAGCAGCGTTGCTTTCGAAGAGGAATTCACCCCAACCGTTCCCGATCTTTTGATCCCAGTCGCTGTATGCGGCCGGATTCAACCAGAATTCGACCGTGAAGGAACTGTTGGGATTCCAATCGAGCTGGGTGATGTCGAGATAGTCATCAGCGCCGTCGAAGCTCATGGCCTGCCTCGCGGAATCGACGTACTGCGTGAGATTGAATTGAGGGATGGTCACAGTCTTGGTGTCCGCCCCCGTACTGGCATTGGTGATGGTGCCCGAATAAGCGCCCGTCGCGCTGAGCGCGGGCTTGACGTAGATCGTCTCCGCCACCTGGCCGTTCACTGGAGCGATAGTGAGGGATGAGGAGAATGCGCCGGCGGGATCGGTGGAGACGACGAAGTCTGCACTGGGTGTGACGGTCACATTATCGGTGAGGTTGACGCCTTCTAGCTGATAGCTGCGCGGGTTGCAGGCGGGATGATAGTTGGGGAAGACCAGGGTTTCTGGATCGACCGCCAGGAAGGGATTGAGGTTGCGTACGATGATGAACTGTCTGTCAAATGTGGTTAATCCATTGAACGTAGCCTGGTCATTGGTCGCATCCACGGCATCGGCGGTGGCAACGAAGCTCCAGTCTCCCACAGCGCCCTTGTCGCGGGCGAAAAGTTGAATCTGGGCGGGCGTGTTTTCATCGTCGGTCGTCAGATCTTCGGCTAGGGTGAAGGTCACATCTACTGCGAAACTGCCGGAACCATCCCTGTGGATAACCCAATACTGTTCATCGAACACCGTGCTCCCGGCAGGCAGACCGCCGAGCGCGTTGGGCTCAACGTTGATCCTGGCGACGATGATATCGGCGCTGCCAGCCTGAGTGAAGTTCATGGAGAGGTTCGCATTCGGGAAGGAAACCGCTCCCAGCATTTCGGAACGAACGTCGGTGAATCCATTGCCCATAGGAGCAGTGGAAAATTGGCCGGAAACGCCCCCATCCAGGGTTTCATCACGCCCGTCCAGGATGTTGATGACCCGATCGGTGCGTCCGTCGAAGTCATAATAGGCCAGCAAGCCCGTTTCCTTGCCTGTGAGTGGATGATGCATCATCTCCCGTATTTGCGATTGGGTGAGGGCCACATCCCAGAAGCTGGCTTCATCGATCATGCCATCGAACATGTCACCAGCATGTCTGCCCAGATACACATCATAAGGCTGGGTATCCAAAGTGATGCCCGACATTATTTTCATCAGTTCGCCATCGTAGTAGATTTTCAAGTCGGAACCATTGTAGGTAATCGCGTAAAAGTGCCAGGAATCCTTGCTGCCGGGCAGGGTGACGTCGGTGGTGCCGTTGCTCCAGTCCCAGGTTTCCATGCGCCAGACTTCGTCTGTGCCCGTGGTAGAGAAGGCAAAGTCGCCGGCGGTTACCCCGGTAGGTCCTGCCTGGAAGGCGCCTCCCCAACTGAAGCTGCGGGCGTAGGCCCACATGGCCACGGTGCGAGGCGCGTTGCCGAGGACCTGGAAGCGTTGTCCCAGATTGATGTCATCATCCACACCGTCGAAATTCATGTGGTATCCGGGCGCCAGACGGACTTCCAGGTCCTCACCAAAGACGTCGGTTCCATCCGATTTGCCCACAAGCCGATAATGAATGACGTCGTTACGGTGGGTGAGCGTCGAGCTGATGATCGAGCTCACTGACTGATAGTCATGCCCTGTCACCGTGATGGGGATATCTGCGGTAATGGAGCCATAGCTGGCATCGGGACCGTACTCGAAATGGACGTCCGTCATCGTGGTGGTGTGAGGATTGACGATCCCGTTCAACGTCGCGTTCACCTTGTCGATCTCGGTGGCTGGCGTGGTTTTGACGTTATAGCAGTTGACATCGCCAGGTTCTTTGGTCACCGACAGGGTGCGAAGCCCTTCATTGGCGCCTGTATAAGCGCTTACGGCGAATAGTTCGCGCGCGTTGGGATCGATGCCTGTGATGATGGCGCTCTCCCCGTCGAACGTGATGTTCGTAGTGACCTCCTCCATGTACTTGGCTCCCAGGCGATACACCTTGTAGCCATCCGCACCAGGGACGGGTTGCCACGTCAGCTTGATCGAATCGCCACAGGCCCAGTCGATTTGAAATTGGGCGGGAACCGCGCCGATGTAATTGACGCCGCTTTCACCGGTGAGAGATCCGCGCGTGATGCGGAATTTGATGGTATGAATGCCGCCACCGATGACGGGGGCCGTCCATGCATAGCTACGCTTGTCTGCGGCGATGCCTGTAGCGATCGTCGTCCAGCTCCCGCCATCAATCTGGTACTCGAGATCAAAGGTTCCTACGCCGCCATAACTATCCCACTTGATGATATATTCCGCGCCTTCCTCCAGTCGCACATTCTCCAACGGGAAGATGAGCTTGAGTTCATCCTGCAGGAATTCATAAGTGATGTAGTAAGTCTGAGGACCCTCGGGCACATTGTGGCCGCGCACCTGGATGGTCCAGGTTCCCGAAGCGGGGTTGTCCACCGTCACCTGTTCCATGGTGTTGAGGTGATCTTCGCCCCGCACCGCGGGCAGGTCCAGATTGGCGGGATCCGGCGTGTGGTCCAACACCCAGGGCTGGTAACCTGTTCCCACCGTGTCGGTGACGATCAGGTCCAGGTCGTTGACGATGGCGGGATCGGCGTTGACCGCGGCGGCCTTATCGGGCCACATCAACATGACCCGAAGTTGAGTCACGTTGGCGGGCACGCTGATGGTATGAATTTGAATATCGTTGGTGTTTGTGATGGTGTTGGAGAAGAACTGGCCTGCATCCAACACATTATACGCCCGCCGCACGTTGGGACGTCCGTAGCCTGTGCGGAAATCGGGGCCGGGATCATCCATGTCGTCCGCGGTGTTCATGAGGATGGCCCGCAGCAAGTTGGAGGGCGCTTCCTGGCCGCCGTGCTTGTCCTTGTACGCCTGAGCGAGGATGGCCATGATGCCGACGACCTTGGGCGAAGCGTAGGAGGTGCCCTCTTCGCCCTCGATAATCAACTGGGGCAAAATACGTCCGTCATACGCGGGGCCCTTGCTCCCCCAGGTCAGAATATCGTCCACCCGGTTGAGATTGCGAATGGCAAAATGATTCTTGTTCTGCTTATAACAGCCAGTGATATTCGCCCAGCCAGAGAACCCATCGTAAGGAGGATAGCCTGTCTCGCCGCCAACATTACCCGAGGAATAGGAGACGATATGCTCGGGATAGGATTGGATGCGCAAATCGTGATCTCGGGCTCCCTGACAATAGCCTCCTCCCACACCACTGCCATAGGAATGATTGGTGAAGCGTAAATTGTCAGAGTTGTAGTAAGCGACGTAGTCGGGCGACCCCTCGATACTCATGACCGTGGCGCCCCAGGCGTTGTTGCGTTCGGTGGGATCCTCATTACCGCCGGCCGCGGCGTTGCGAATACAGCCGACCTTATGGTGCCCGACATCCCCCGTCATTTTCTCGATCAATCGTCCCTTCACTTCCAGATAATTGTCGGCGGTGCCGCCCTCTCCCACAGCAATCGTCACGCCTTCACCATTGTAACTGACACCGTTGAAACCACTATTGATGTAATTGGACCGACCGGTGGCATTGTGATAATAGGATTCGGGCGTCGGATCTGGAGATGGCTCCTGGGATAATCCTTCCTCCAGGATCACTTTGGTTTCATCAAATGCCGGGCCGACAAATTGAAGATAAGGCAGAGCAGCGATCGCATCCACCAACTTCGCCGGAACCGCAATATCGAGTTGGGCGGAATAGGCGCGATGGCGTTCGATGCGAACGCCCCGAGAAGCCAAATCGTCGATGACCTGTTGCGCATCCAGCGGAGCATAATAGGTTACCGTCAATCGCACATCCCCAGTCGATCCCGGAGCCAATTGATCGCGCAGGGCCACAAAGGCGGGCTCGAACCGTACAGCGTCACTGACAGGAGCAATAGTCGTCACCAGGCCCGAGAGCATGGTGAGATCGACGTGCTGATCGATGACCGCGAAATAGGCGTCCTCGGGCAGATAATCCACCAAATGCAGCCCCTGGTGCGCCCACGCCTGACGCATTTCGTATGTAGGAAGTTCTTTGAATTGGATGATGCGGAAGTAGCGCCCTCCGAAAACTTCGTCGGATGAGACATTCACTTGATCGGGAGGGATGGATTGCAATATGACTTCTCCGGTCACAAGCCGAATCGGTTTCGTTTCACCACCTCCCTGCGCATGGACGCTTACGAAAAGCATCCCAAACAAAAACAGAAACATGAAAGATTTTTTCAAAAACTGAGGAAACATAAAACCTCCATCTCCGATAAATATACAGGAATGCGTGGTGATCGACAAAAAGGCTCTGAGAGTATATCAATTACCCTGAATTATTACAAAATAATGAAAACGCTTTTTGCTATCCTCACCTTCTTTTCTGGCATAAAAAACGATTTACTGTAAAACAGTGCATTAGAATGAATGGTCTGAAGAGCCGACTGATCCAGGACGCTTCGACGCGGTTACGATTACGGTCGCCCACCACCAAACAAGAGGAGGTGACAAAATTGCCACATTCTTCACATGGGCGCTTTACTTTTCCTTCATAAACAAGTACACTACGTTACACTCTTCATGTGCAGAAGCGCTTTGCCCCGGACTCCTTCATGAACGAGCTCTTCATCTTCGGCATCCTCCTCGCACTTGCTCTTCTATATAACTTTCTGAATGGATTTCACGATGCGGCCAATGTGGTGGCGACCATTATCGCTTCGCGAGCCATGTCGTCGCGGGCCGCGCTGATTATGGCCGGCGTCGCGGAGTTTTTGGGACCGCTCCTGTTCGGCGTGGCAGTGGCCACCACCATCGGCAAGGAGTTCGTGGACCCAGACGCCATCACGGTGACGGCGTTGATCGCAGCGCTGACCGCGGCCAACACCTGGAACATCATCACCTGGTGGTTCGGCATCCCCTCCAGCTCCTCCCATGCTCTGGCCGGCGGCTTGGTGGGGGCCGCGCTCATCTACGGCGGCGTCGCCATCATCAAAATGGATGGTTTGATAAAGATCGCCCTGGCCCTCTTTCTCTCTCCGATTCTCGGATTCATTTTTGGCTGGATCCTTCTCAAACTCACCTATTGGCTGGCACGCGGGGCCACGCCTAAAATCAATCGGACCTTCAACCGCTCTCAGCTCATCACAGCCACAGCGCTGGCCCTCTCCCACGGCGCCAATGACGCGCAGAAGGCCATGGGCGTCATCGTCATGGGCCTGGTCTCGTTGGGTTTTCAGGATCATTTTTATGTGCCGCAGTGGGTGATCTTCGCGGGAGCCATTCCCATCGCCCTGGGCACGGCCACCGGCGGCTGGCGTATCATCCACACCCTGGGCGGCAAGTTCTATCGCATCCGCCCCATCCACAGCTTCACATCCCAATTGGCGTCCGCGCTGGTCATCTTCGGCGCATCCTTCCTGGGCGGGCCGGTCAGCACCACCCACGTGGTCAGCTCCACCATCGTCGGCGTGGGCGCGGCAGAGAGTAAAAGCCAGGTGCGCTGGATGAATCTCACCGATATCGGGGGGGCCTGGCTCATCACGGTCCCCATCACCGCGCTTCTGGCAGTCATCCTCTACCCCCTGTTACGCATCTTCCTCGTACCGTAACACCCGACCTTTCAACCAGATCCCCTCATTTCGTTTCTATTCCCAATCGAGGTCAACGCCTATGGGCATTCTTGGCAAGAGCAAAGAAAACACGTTCATCCGACTCCTGCGGGAACAAGCCGAGGTGTTGCAGCGAGGCGCTCACGCCCTGGAACGATTCGTCAAGACCGGCGATCTCAAGGACGCAGAGATCGTCGAAACCAGTGAAAAGCAGGGCGATGAACTCCGCCGCATCCTCATCGACGAACTGCACAAAACTTTCGTCACGCCCTTCGACCGGGAGGACATTTTCGAGCTCTCCCTCTATCTGGATGACGTGCTGGATTATTGCTACACCACCATCCTGGAGATGCAGTTGCTGGATGTCGATTCCGACAAATATCTGCAGGAGATGGTCAGCCGGGTGCGGGAAGCCGCGGATGAGCTGCTCCTGGCCATGCAGCGGCTGGAACAAAACCCCATGGTGGCGTTGGACCACTCGCGGCGGGCCAAGCATCGGGAGAATCAGGTGGAGCGGCTCTATCGCCAGGCGGTGGCGGATCTGTTCGAAGGCCCGGAGGACAGCCATCACATCATGATGATGCTGCGCACCCGCGAGGTGTACCGCCACGTCTCCAACGCCGCGGATCAGGCCGATCAGGCGGCGAACGTGATCGGCAAAGTCGTGATGAAGATGACGTGAGATGAAAAGAGCCATCAAATCCATCATCGAAAAGGTAGTTCCACAGCAGGCCCAGGCGGGCCTGTGGCGTTCGTACCGACGATGGACGACACGGGGGGATCGTTATGAATGTCCGCTATGCGGCGCGCATCTCAAAACCCTGTGGCCGCGGGGATTGACGCATCCGGTGTTGGAGCAATACGATATCATCGGTGGGGGCTATCGTGAACAGGCCTCCTGCCCGATTTGCGGCTCGACCGAGCGGGAGCGGCTGGTGTATCTTTTCATCCGCCACCGCACCGACCTGCTGCAACGCCCGGCCAGCCTCCTCCATGTCGCGCCTGAACCCCAACTGGGCCGCATCTTGCAGGCTTCGCCTCAACTCGACTACCTCAGCGCCGATCTTTATGTCGAGAATGTGATGGTGCGCATGGACATCACCGACATCCAGTATCCCGACGCCAGCTTCGACGCCATCATCTGCAATCATGTGCTGGAGCATGTGCCCGGCGACCGGCGGGCGATGCGCGAGCTGTATCGGGTGTTGAAGCCGGGTGGTTGGGCGATCCTGCAAGTCCCATACAGCGAACGCATTGCTCAATCGGTCGAAGACCCCGCCATCGCCACGCCCGAAGCGCGCGCCCGTGTCTTCGGGCAAGAGGATCATGTGCGGATTTACGCCAAAGCGGATTACCTGGCTCGACTGGCCGAAGCAGGCTTTCAGGTGGATTCCCTGCGATGGTGGGAAGAAGGCCCCGCCTTCGGCAATCCCGACAATCACTACGGCCTGATGCCCCGCGAAATCCTCTTTGTGGCGAGAAAGTTGACCGGCTGACCTATGGCGCGCCTTTCACCACCAGCGGCGTGAAGATGGTTTCCAGCATGGGCGCCTGGACGCGGCCACGGACGATGATGGGCGTCTCGGTCAATGTCAGGGTGACGAGGCCGTTTTCAGGGGTGAATGAGGCCACGTCGGGGCTGGTCTGGCCGGGGCGGGTGGGAATGGTGAAGACCAGCAGGCGAGGCTCCTGCGTGGCCAGTTTGAGGATGGTAGAGGCGGGAGGATCGTGCGGGCCTTGCGCGACGCCGTCCTCATACCAGAACGCGTACACGGGCTGGCCTTCCACCGTAAATTCGAGCGCGTACACGCCCGGCCCGAAGCCTTCCAGCCGCCGCATGGCCGTATAGCCGCCCAATTGGCCTTGCGCCGTGGCCAGGGCGTGGATCACCGGGCGGGTGAGTTGGTCTTCACCAGGGGCAAGCATGCCCTGAAAAGCGAGGTCGCGCAGGCCATACTCGGGCCGTTCGTAAGTGGGACGATCTTGCTCATAGCCCATGACCAACGCGTCGAAGCCGCCCCACGCGGCCATCACCCATTTCTTGAACGCCAGGCGGGCCTGCTCCGCCCGATACCACAACGTCACCTCACCATGGTCGGGGTCGGACGGGTCGCGCAATGCGTTCCACAGGGCCTCGCCATCTGCAGGGTAGAGGGGATTCACGGAGATGATCTGGGGATCGGCCGTCAGCGCGGGGGCCGAGGTCGCGCCAGTTATCCAGACAGGTTTCGCATCCCCGGCCACCGTCGCCACCCAATCGGCCAGGGTGACCAGGCCCGTGTAGTCGGCGACGCTGTGCACAGCCACGATATCGTAGGCGTCGCGGGCCGAGACAATCTGCTGGAACGCGGTCAACGCCCCGCACACGTCGGGACTGATGCTGGTGACGACATCCTTCAGGTCGGCGGGCGTTGGGTAGCGATCCAGCATGTCGGTGGCGGCGATGCCGCCGAGGAGAATGCGGGCGTCGGGGGAGGCCGCGCGGGCCGCAGCGGCCGCGGTGCGCAGCAGCGTCACATAGTCCGAGGCCGCGGTCTCAGGCGAGGCACCCTGCCACCACACGCCCGTCGTGGCCTCGGTCTCGATCTGGAAATAGCGCACAGGATGCCGCAATCCAGGCAAATCGTCCACGCCATCTCCATCATACCGCTCGACCACGGCCTGCACCCAGGCGCCGTAATCATCCAGATAGTCCGGTTTCGGGGGCGTGGATGCAGCCGCCGCCGCCAATCCGCCCTCGGGCCCGGCCACCCGCGCCCAGGGATTCCACGCCCGCAGCACGATGACCAGCTCGAAGCCCGCGTCCTGATAGGCGGCGACCCGGGAATCGAGCTGCACAGAGGGCGCGTCCCACAGGTAGGCGTGAGTCCCATCCTGGGGGGCGTTGGGTTCGATATAGCCCCAACGCACGTCGTCCAGCACGGCTATCTGGGCCTGGCTGGCGCGCAGGGCGTCGGGAAAGTCGTTGAGGAACAGATGGCTGGCGTCGATGACGCCCAGGCGCATGGGGCCGCCTTGCAGATGCTTGCCCGCGGGATACCGGATGCTGTCCTGGTTGCAGGCGGGCGCGGGGACCGTGCAGGCGGAGATCAGCAAGGCCAGGAGGATGAGGAGGATGGGGGTAAATCGTTTTGGATGGGACACAGGGAGGTAAGAAGTGATCAGTGATCAGTGATCAGTATTCAGTGTTGGATTTCCTGAAAAAACTCACTTCACCGCAGAGTGCGCTGAGAGCGCAGAGAAAATCATCAGGTTTCGCAGAGAAAATACCTCTGAATCCAGTCTTTTAACTCTGTGTCCTCTGCGTTCTCCGCGGTGAGTATCCTTTTTGCAGTAAAGCCAGTGTTCAGTTGTGACTATACAGGTATCCAGCAAAATGCTCTGCCACGAAAGCTCGAAGGGACGAAGACTACGCAGGTTTGCAGGTTTGCAAGTCGCAAGTGGCAAGTTCTTCTGGCAGCGACGTTTCTCACCTGCCACTTGCTACCTGCCACCTGCCACTTTTAGCCTTCGTGCCTTCGTGTCGTCGTGTCGTCGTGGTTTTTGCCCTGCTATGAGAGGGTGCGTGTATAGTTTCGTTCAGTTTTTCTTGAGGAGGGCGAGCATGGCGTCGACGGGGCGGGTGTTGATGACGTCGTCGGGCGTGAGCCAGGCGCGGCGGGCGACGCCGACGCCGTAGATCAGATAATCCATGTCGGTGAGGCGATGGGCGTCGGTGCTGATGGCGATCTTGCAGCCCAGATCCACGGCCCGGCGGGCGTGCACGTCGTTCAGGTCCAACCGCCAGGGATGGGCGTTGATCTCGACCACCGTGCCCGTCTCCGCGCAGGCCTGCAACACCCGCTCCATGTCGATCTCGGTAGGCGGGCGCTTGCCCAGGAGACGGCTGGTGGGATGGCCCAGGATGTCCACATGGGGGTTGCGGATGGCCTTCAAGCAGCGCTCGGTGATGGTCTCTCGATCCTGACGCAGGCTGCTGTGGATGCTGGCCACGACGACGTCGAGCCGGGCCAGCACGTCGTCGGGCAGCGCCAGGGAGCCGTCGGCCAGGATTTCCAGCTCGACGCCCAGCAACAGACGAAAATCCACGCCCTCACGGGCCCACTGTGCATTCAGGGCGTCCACGATCTTCCGCTGCTCCGCCAGTTTCTCGCCATCCACGCCGCCTGTCACGCCCAGCCCCACGCTGTGGTCGCTGAGCAGCCAATAGCGGTAGCCGCGGGCGATGGCGGCTTCGGCCATGGCTTCGATGCTGACCCGGCCATCGCTCCAATCGGAATGGCCATGCAGCTCGCCCAGAATGTCGTCGCGGGTGAGGAGGTGGGGCAGGGCATGGGTCTGGGCCAGCGCGATCTCGCCCCGGTTTTCCCGCATCTCGGGAGGAATCCAATCCAGCCCCAGGAATGCGTAGAGGGCCTCCTCGGTCTCGAAGAAGCGTTCCTCGCCCGCGGGCGCATCGCCCTTGCCCGTGGCCTTCAGCCCATACTCGCTCAGGCTCCAACCCTGCTTCAGGGCCAGCTCCCGCAGTTCGATATTGTGGGCCTTGCTGCCGGTGAAGTATTGCAGCGCGGTTCCCCAATGCCGGGGCTCCACCACGCGCAGATCGCATTCCAGGCCGCCGTGCAGCCGCACCCGCGTCTTCGTCTCTCCGCCCAGCAACACCTCCTCCACTTGAGGAAGCTGTTGAAACGCGGCCATGACCTGGGCCGGGTCGGGCGTGATGGCCAGGATATCGAGGTCGCCCACGGTTTCCTTCCAGCGGCGCAGGCTGCCCGCGGGCTCGATGGCGGTGATGGCGTCGGCAGGCAGGGCTTCGCGCAGCGCCTGGATGAGCCCCAGCGCCTGGGGTCGGGCCACGCCCAGGGGGGTGCGGGCGTGACGACGCTGTTCCAGCAGGGCGACGCCTTTGAGGATGTTCTCCTCGGTCTTGGCCCCAAAGCCCTTCAGTTCCCGGATGCGGTGGGCTTCGGCCGCGGCTTTCAGCTCGGCCAGGGTTGTGATTCCCAGCTCACGCCACAGTCGGGCGACTTTCTTCGCGCCCAAACCGGGCACCTCGGTCAGCTCCACCAGGGTGACGGGCACTTGCGAGCGCAGTTTTCCGGCCAACTCGCTGTCTCCCGTGGCCAGAAACTGCTCGATGACCTCGGCCACGCCCTTGCCCACGCCCGGTAGATCGGTCAGCGTCCCCGCCGCGGCGATGTCGTTCACATCTTCGGGCAGGTTGTCGATGACGTCGGCCGCGTTGCGGAACGCCAGCCAGTGGAAACGTCCCTCGCCCTTGATCTCCTTGAGCGTGGCGATGAGCCGGAGGTGCTCGGCCACGTCGTGGTTGGTGAAAGTATGCGTCGGTTTGGCGTTCATCATGTTCCTGCCAGCAAAATCATCCAGGGGCGGTTGAGGACGCGGGTGAGGACGACGATGACCGGGCGGCCGCCCGGCGTGCGGTGGAGGCGACGGCGGAAGGGCTCAGGCTCGATGGGGGAGCCGCGCTTCTTCACCGCCACGACCTCGGCCTGAAGCGCCCGCAGCCGCCGGTTGAGCGTTTTGAGATGGAAAGGATGATGCTCCAGGATGGGCCAGGAGCGGGCGAAGGGGGTGGGGATGCGCGTCTCGCCCGAGAGATAGGCTATGTCCCCATCAATCTGCCACAAACCCAGCCGAACCGCAAGATCGCCCACCGCGCCAGCGCGGATCACCGCGGGATCGGGCTCGTAGAGGTATGCGCCTGGCTCGGCCACGCGTGCGGCTGCCCCCTCGCGCCACAAACTGACGCCCGCGGGCAGCACGGTCGCGCGCCGGCCCGGACGTTCCGCCAGCCCGCCCAGCCATAACACGGCCTCCTTCAGCTCACCGCCCAGACTGATCCATTCCGCCTCGGCCTGGGGCGGGATGGCCGCGTGTTCCAGGCCCGGCATCAGCTTGACGCCCAGGTTGGGAATGCGCGTGCGCTGCAGGGCCAGCAGCGACGCCAGGGGCGGTTGCAATTGATCGGGATGAAAGACGCGGCGGCCTCCCTCCCGTCGTCCGGGGTCCGCCCAGGCCGCCTCCACCTCCCAGGCGGGACGCGTCACGTCCGCCCGAACGGGATGGACGCGCGCATCGAGTCCCCACGCCCGGGCGTTGGACGCCGCGAGGGACACCGCCAGCGCCCGCCGATCCACCGCGGCCACGCGGCAGCCCGCCTCGGCCAGAGCCAGCGTATCGCCGCCCAGGCCGCAACCCAGATCCGCCACCCGCGCGAAGCGTGCGAAGCGCCGCGCGGTCCATGCGGCCACGACCGCGGGGCTGGCCTGCTCCAACGCCTCTCGCTCGAAAAACATGGCGCGGGCCCGGCCGGGAAACTTCGTCTCGGCTCGCTGGCGCAGCCGGGCCAGCTCCACCAGCGCGGCCGCCTGCTCGGGCGAAAAGCGCTTGCGCAGCCGCGTCAGCGTGGTCAGAAGCTGCGCGTCGTCGGGCGGCGAGGCGGTCAGGGCGTGCAACTCGGCCCGGGCGTCTTCCGAGGCCAGCCAGCGGAGCAAGGCGGGGGTGAGCATGGGGTCAGTGCGGACGGTGCGTCCGTTGAGTGGGAATGAAAATGGCGGGGTGCGTAGACCGGTAGACCGGTAAACCAGGAAACCAGGCCAACTCGCCAGCCCGCCCGGCTGATTGACTGTCAAACGTGGCATATGCGTTTGTCATGTCCTTTTGCCCCCTCCCCAGCCCTCCCCCGAAACTCGCTCCGCTCGTTTTCAGGGGAGGGAGCACATGGTCTCTTGGGGAAGGTTTTGCAGAACCGGATGGCCTCCCCCTGAGCGTAGCTCGGAGGGAGGTTGGAGGGGGGCACGCGACCAAAGGAAAAGACCACAGACCTTTGTCAGTCAACCAACTCCCCGGGTCTACTGGTCTACCGGGTTCCCGGGTTCCCGGTCTACCAAATCTGTTTTCATATCAGCGGAAAAAGATTCCTCCTCACTCGGGCAGGGTTCAGCCAGGGGCAGGCGGATATCGAAGGTCGAACCCTCGCCCGGAGTGGATTCCACGACGATCTGCCCGTGATGCGCCTCCACCAGCCATTTGACAATGGAAAGGCCCAGGCCCGTGCCGCCGGCCGCGCGGGTGCGAGCCTTGTCCGCCCGATAGAAGCGGTCGAAGATGTGGGGCAGGTCCTCGGGCGCGATGCCCTGGCCCGTATCCTGCACCCGAATCACGGCCCAATCATCCTGACAGCTCAGGCTGAGCTCGATGCGGCCTCCTGCGGGCGTGTAGCGGATGGCGTTGTTGATGAGATTGTCCAGCACCTGCCGCAGCCGATCCGCATCCCCCATCACCAACGCCCGATCCGCATGCCCCAGTTGGATATCCAGCCGCTCGCCCGCGCGGCGCTGCGCCAGCCGATAGGCTTCCAGCACGATGCGATCCAGCTCCACCAATTCCAGGTGGAGTGGGTGGCGGCCCGATTCGGCCTGGGAGAGCAACAGCAGGTCGGAAATGAGCCGGTGCATCCGTTCCGCCTCGGAGCGGATCTCGTTGAGCATGTCCTCCCGCTCCTCCTCGGGTAGCTGCTGCGCCCGCTTGAGCAGGCTGAGATTGCCGAGGATGGTCGTCAGCGGCGAACGCAGTTCGTGGGAGATGTCAGCGCTGAAGCGGCGCTGCTTCTCGAACAACGCCTCCAGCCGGTCGAGCATCTCGTTGAAGGTGTTGATCAGGGCGCCGATCTCGTCATGGCGCTGCTTGCGGATGGGCACGCGGCGGCTGAGGTTGCCCGTGCGGGTGATGGCCAGGGCTGTGGCCGTGGCTTCCTCGATGGGATGCAGGGCCACGCCCGTCAGCCAATAGCCCCCGCCCGCGGCCAGAGCCAGGGCGATGGCGAAGAGGATGAGCAGGTTTTTGCCGAGCTGATCCAGCACCTCTTGCTGCGCCTGCAAGTTCCGGGCCACCTGCACAATCCCCACGGTCTGACCATTGACCACGATGGGCGCGAAGTAAACGCGCAGGTCGTTGGGCTGCTCCTTGCTGAGATTGTAAAACCCCGCCAGCCCGTGCATGGCCTGCTGGTAGTAGGGTTCGGGCAACTCGATGACCGTTCGGGCGAGGTTGGAGGACCGATAAACGACCCGCCGCGTGTTGTCCCGCACCTGCACGAAAAGCTCCGGGTCTTCCAACGAGGCGTTGAGAAAGGGCAGCAGAGGTTCGGGAATGCCTTCCACCTGCGCCGAGAGGGAGACCAGCCGCACCACCTGTTCCCCCTTCTTCTGCAATTCCCCATCGATGCCGCCCATGACGCTGGCCTGGACGCGCGAAAAAACCATGCCGCCGACCAGGATCAGCAGCATGGCGAGCAGGCCCGTATACCACAGGGTGAGGCGGAGACGGAGGGACACGTTTTTGCGATAGGAGGAATGGGCGAGGCGTGAACGCAGGAAACCGTCAGAGATTACGTTTCGCCGCGGGCAGCTGATAGCGTAATGCACGATGCGTAAGTTCATCACGTTTCACGCATTACGCATCACGGGATTGTGACCTCGCGCGGCGTTGGATTCGAGATCATTTCGGGGCCACGCCAACCTGACTTTCAGGGTTGACGCAAAATGTAGCCAGCGCCGCGTTTGGTGTAGATAAGGCGGGGTTCGCCCTCGGCCTCCAGCTTGGTGCGCAGATAGCGGATGTAGACCTCGATGATGTTGGACTCGCCGCCGAAATCGTAATCCCAGATCTCGTCGTAGATCTGCGACCGAGAGATGACCTGATTGGGATGGCGCATGAATAGCTCCAACAGGTCGAATTCCCGGGCGGTAAGCTCGATCTCCCGCCCTCCGCGATGCACCGTGCGGGCCGCGGTGTCCATGACCAGGTCCGCGAATTCCAGAATTTTCTTGGGCTGATGGTGTTCCGAGCGGCGGAGCTGCGCCCGCACCCGGGCCAACAGCTCGTCGATGTCGAAGGGCTTGACCACGTAATCATCCGCGCCGCTGTCCAGGCCCAGCACCCGATCCTCCACCGTGTCCCGGGCCGTGAGCATGAGGATAGGCACGGCGCTCTCCTCGCGGATGCGCTTGCACACCTCGATGCCGTCGATGCCCGGCAGCATCAGGTCCAGGATGATGAGATCGGGATTCTCCTCGCGGAACGCGTCGATGCCCTGCAGGCCGTCGGTCACCAGGCGGGCCTCATAGCCTTCCAGCAACAGGGCCCGGCGCAGCAGCTTGCCGATGGAGGGGTCGTCTTCGATGATCAGGATTTTGGTTGTCATGATATACTCACGATGAGGATGGTATGAATTCTGTCCGCCCAATGATCTCGCAGCCAACGTTGGCCGGGGCCGCCACCGGCGTCAAACGTCAAGCGCTGATTGACTGACAAAACGCGTTGAGGTCTGCTTTGGTCGCTCATACTGTCGACTGAAGTCGCACCATGGCAGACCTGCGGCCAGTGGACGGCCTCCGCCGTCCATGTTCATGCTGGAAATCAGGTCGACGAAGGTCGACCCCGGGCGCGAAGCGCCTAAAGAGTCCGAGTTTACTCGGTAAAAGCGGGCGGAAAAGCAGACTGCAAGATTTGTCAGTCAACCAGCGTCAAGCGTAAAACGTCAGGACATGACGCATGACGGATTCGGTTTTCCGCGCCGCGGCCGCCAGGCATTTTCATCCGTATCGGCGAGCCATTGCTCAGGCCGAGTGCTATGAAAAAGGATTTGTAGACCGGGAAACCGGTAGACCGGTAGACCAGGAGACCGGGTGGGGGAGCGAATCGGCCCGGTTTCCCAGGTTTCCTGGTTTACCGGTTTACAGGGCTACGCGCCCAGCCATTTTCACCCGTATCGGCGAGCCATTGCTCGGGGGCGACTGCTTACAAAGCAAACGCGGGCCCGCCTTCCGCGGCCAACAGCTCGCGCAGGCGGTCGATGCTGAGGTTGCCGCCGCTGAGGACGACGCCCACGCGTTTCCCGGCCAGCTCCTGAGGCAGCTTCAGGGCCGCGGCCAACGCGGCCGCGCCCGCGCCCTCGGCCAGATTGCGGGTGTGGGCCAGCAGGATGATGATAGCCCGACGGATCTCGTCATCGCTTACCAGCACGAAATCATCGAGATGGCGACGGAGGATGCGCTGGGGCAGTTCGAACGCGGTGCGGGTGGCCAGGCCCTCGGCGAAGGTCTGCATGGGCGCTTCCATCAGCCGCCCCTCCTTCCACGACAGCCAGGCCGCGGGGGCCTGCTCCGACTGCACGCCGATGACGCGGATGGCGGGGTTGATGGTCTTGGCTACAATGCACACGCCCGCGGCGCCGCTGCCGCCGCCCACAGGCACGATGATGACCTCTAAATCGGGCTGCTCCTCCAGCATTTCCAGCGCGTACGTGCCCACCCCGGCGATGAGCAGGGGCTCGTTGCCGCTGTGGATGTAGCGATAGCCCTGGCGCTGCGCTTCCGCCTCCACCCATTCCCGGGCTTCGTCGAAATCCCGGCCATGGAACACGACCTCCGCGCCCAGATGGCGCATGGACGCGACCTTGGCGGGGTTGGCGTCTTCGGGCACGGCGATGATGGCCCGCACGCCGAACAGCCGGGCCGCGTAGGCCACCGACTGGCCGTGATTTCCTGTGCTGGCGGCAATGACCCCCGCTCGGCGCTGCGCCTCATCCAGTTGGGAGATGAGATGGACGCCCCCGCGCACTTTGAACGCGCCTATGGGCTGATGATTCTCATGCTTCACCCACACCTCTGCGCCCACCATCGCATCCAGCGCGGGATAATGGAACATGGGCGTGGGGCGCAGATAGGCCCGGAGATTGTGCCGGGCGTGAAGAATGTCGCGGAAAGAAACCGGATCGGAATTTGCCATAATGGCAGTATTATAGGGAATGTTGGGCATTGACACAAAAAATACTGCCGACACGGGTGCGTCCCAAATTATGGGCGCGTTGCGCCTGGCGCCCCGGAGGTGAACCTCCGGGCTAGAAACGACGCCCCCTCAAGGGGGCTTTCAGAGCCAGCCCGCGCCCAAAGCCGGGTTCACCCGGCGTGGTTTTGTAGCCCGGCGCTTCAGCGCCGGGTGGAGCCCGCATGACCGAATTCCTGATGACAACGCGATTCGCCAAAATTTTAGGACGCGCCCTGCCGACACAGACCTTCGGGAGGTGGACGAGCGCATTCACCGAGTTAACTCGGGCTCTTTAGGCGCAAGCCCCCTCCTTTGCTTCCTCCCCCACTTCGAGAGGGGCGGGGGAGGTAATAAGGAAGGAGGATTCGATGGCGCCTGTGGTCGACCTTCGTCGATCTGATTTCCATCATGAAAATGGACGGCGGAGGCCGTCCACTGGCCGCAGGCCCGCAATGGTGCGACTTCAGTCGACAGTATAGGCGACCGAAGCAGACCTAAACGCGTTTTGTCAGTCAACCAGCGAGCCATGTTTGACTTGGCTGGGCGGTTGTTGTCCACCTCCCGGAGGTCAAGAACAGGTGAAACTTTTTTCATCCACCGCATTTTGCCCCGCCCCGGCCATGACAGTTTGATCATGAACCCGCGAAACCCCTTGACGGGGGTGACTGGGGTTGGTATGGTATTTGTAAACCAGGAAACCTGTAGACCGGGAAACCAGGGAGAAGTCGATCCTCGTCCGGGTTCCCGGTCTACAGGTCTACCTGCCTACCGGGTTCCATACCCCTCCCCACCGCTGCGGCAACACCCGCAGTTGGATTAAACACGGAGCACCGAAAACCCACTATGATCCACTTTACCCGCAAACGCATCCTCCTCATCCTTCCCCTCCTCATCCTGACGCCCATCCTGGCCCAACTGGCCCAGGCCCGGCCCGGACCCGCGCCCGCGGCCCAGCCTGCAAGCTGGCAGCGCGTCTGGCGCGGGGAAGGTTATCTCTACGGCCTGACCGCGCTGGACGCGCAGAACGCGGTGGGCGTCGGCTCCGACGGGCTCATCGTCAGCACCAACAACCGCGGCGACACGTGGCATTATCAATCCCCCTTCCCCGACGCGGACCTGCGCGCGGTGACCGCGGCGGGCCAGAACCTGTGGGCCGTGGCCGAAAGCGGCCTCGTCATCGCCTCGGATGATGGGGGCGCGCACTGGCGGCAGGCGGGAGTGACCCAGCCCGGAGCCTTGTACGGCGTCTTCTTCCACGACGCCAGCCGGGGCTGGATCGTGGGCGAGAATGGCCTCATCCGCTTCAGCGACGATGGCGGCCAGACCTGGACCGACCAGACCAGCGCCGTGAATTCGGACCTGCGGGCCGTGGCCTTCAGCGAAGATGGCGAACACGGCGTGGTCGTGGGCGATGGCGGGATCATCCTCACCACCGCGGACCACGGCCAGACCTGGACCCGGCGCAACGGCGTCACCTCGGGCGATCTCCACGCCGCGGCCATGACGGGATCGAAAATCATCGCGGCGGGCGCGGGCGACGCCGTCCTGGTCAGCGACGACAACGGGGAAAGCTGGCAGGTGAAGCAGGCCAGCACGGGCAACGACCTCTACGCAGTGGGGTTTGCGCCCGGCCAGAGCAGCATCGCCTGGGTGGCGGGCCTCAACGGGACCATCGCCAAAACGACCAACGGCGGCGCGAGCTGGGCTCTGGTCGCCACCATCGAGGGCAGCGAACGTTCGGGGCGGGACCTGTTCGCCCTGGCCGCGGGCAGCGCCAGCACGATTTGGGCGGGCGGCAGCGTCATCACCGAGAACGACGGCAACTGGGGCGGGCCGGTGAAGCCCCATAGCTGGTTCATCTGGCAAAGCGACGATGGCGCGAGCTGGCAACACAACATCGGCGGACATTATCCCCGCTGGTTCGACATCGTGGCCGCGTCCGAAGACGTGGCTTACGCAGTGGGCGACCATCTCGTGGCCCTCAAGACCGAGGACGGCGGCTATTCCTGGCGCGAACTCTACGAAGAGCTACGCTCCGACCCCGACACCTCGGGCGACGTGGCCGATGACTATCGATCCTGGCTCATGGCCATCCAGTGCGTTCCCGACAACCCCAACGACTGCCACGCTGTGGGCCGCTTCGGCCTCATCCTCCACACCCGCGATGGCGGCCAGACCTGGGAACGAGAATACGCGCCCGGCTACGGCGGCTTCCTCTACGACGTCAACCGCACGACCGATCAGAAGGGCGTGGTCACGGGCACGCACTACTTCTTCCACACCAGCGACAACGGCGCGCACTGGAACGGCGCAACCAACAATGATAACTATCTCACGGGCGTCGATCTCGACATGATCTCGCCCGACGTGGGCGCGCTGGCCGTGCTCAAACCCTACTACCACTACACCCTCGACGGCGGAGCCAATTGGGGTCTGAAATATCTTCCGGGCGACTACGGCTCCTGGAAATTCGAGGCCCTCACCGCGGTGGATGCGGACGCCAACGGCCAGCTCGATCATGTGTGGCTTGCGGGATGCTCGCGAGCGCCAGGCGGCTGGGAACACGACGCACCCTGCATCGCCGCCGCGGTGGTGCGCACGCCCGACAACGGCGGCTCCTGGTCCGACGTCGTCCTCGACGGCAGCGGCATCCCCTCCCTGCTGGCCATCGACATGGCCGATGACCGGGTGGGCTGGGCCGTGGGCGAAGCGGGCGGGCTCATCGCCACCACAGACGGCGGCGACACGTGGCAGGTCATCGACGTCCCAGCCCGCGGTAAGCTGCACGGCGTCAGCGCCTGGAGCAAGGATCTGGCCTACGCGGCGGGCGAGAACCACGTCATTTTGCAGTACAACGCCCTCAACCGCCGCAGCATGAACGGGCCCGCCCAGCAGAACGTCATCATCGACGGCGATTTCGGCGACTGGACCGGCGCGGCCGTGACCACCATCGACGCGGACAACGCGGACACGGTCACCGGCAGCATCTCAGGGCCGGATGACCTCAGCGCCCGGGTGCGGGTGCGCTGGTGGGAAGAAACCCTCTACCTGGCCATCGACGTTTCCGACGCGAACGTCACCGACCACGATAAGGTGACCATCGCCATCGACGGCCTGGGCGACGGGCAGTCGGGCGGGGATAATCATACCATCACCTTCTGGGCCAAGGGCCGGGTGGAGAGCGACGGCATCCCCGTCACCAGCGCGGCTTCATGGGATGCGACTCGCTATCGCATCGAGATCGCCCTGCCCGCAGATGAGCTTGGCGGGCTCTTCGATCCCTATCAGAACGTGGGTTTGAACGTCGAGCTCTTCGACTATGACAGCCATTTCGATCAGAAAAGCATTATCTGGAACGGGGACGACGTGGACGCGGAACCCGCGGGCTTCACGACCGTCTCCCTCATCCCCTTTGGCGGCGATCCCCGCGGCGTCACCGCCTTGCCAGCCGGGAATCTCAACCTGGATGGGAACCTGGATGACTGGTCGGATGAGGAAACCGTCTCCCTCACCGCGGCCAACGCGGCCCATGTGCAGGGCGACCCCGTCAACGACGTCGACCTCAGCGCCACCCTGCGCACCCGCTGGTGGCCCGACTACCTCTTCGTAGCCGTGGTCGTGCGGGATGACGTGGTGGGCTCGGGCGACGCCGTGCATCTCGCCTTCGATGGAGACGGCGACGGCCATAAGGGCGGACCCAACGATTGGGTGATGCGTATCGGCGCGGATGGCTTCGTCAGCGGCGGTTACCAGGCCCTGGCTTATGTCAAACCCACAGCGGACGGCTATCAGATGGAAGTCGCCGTGCCCCTGAGCATGTTGGGCGGCTCCTTCACCGATGGCCACACGCTGGGCTTTGGTTTGGGGCTGGAAGATGACGATACGGGCGATGATCGGGCCGAGAGCTGGTTGATGTGGACGGGAGCCAGTCCCGGCGGCGTCTTTGCCGACCTGGGTGAGATTACCCTGCAATCGTATGAGACCACCCTGCAGCCAGGGGTGAACGGTTACGATGGCGTGGCGGATACGATGCTCGACGCCTGGGCCACGACCACGAATTACGGCGCGGACGACCAGTTGCAATGGCGGGCCAACAGCGGCGGCCCCATCAAGAAAATCCTCACCCGATTCGACCTCTCGCCCCTGCCCGCGGACGCCATCGTGGACAACGCGACCCTGTGCTATTACGCCACGAACAACGATTATGGTTACACCCAGGTGCGGGCCTGGCGCATGTTGCGATCCTGGAAGGAAATGGAAGCCACCTGGGAGCAGGCCACGGCCTCCGATTATTGGGAGACCTTCGGGGCCACAGGGGCAAGCGACCGGGCCTCCTCGGCCACCGACACCATTCTCGCCACCGAGGAGAACCCACCCGGCTGGTACTGCTTCGACGTCAGCCGGGACGTGAAGGACTTTATGTCGGGTGCGGCCAGCAATTTCGGCTGGCAGCTCGAACCGGGCCCTGACTATTCCCGCTTTTTCCTGGCGGCGTCCGAATACGCCACCGCAAGCCAGCGACCTAAACTCACCGTGCGCTACAACCTGCCGGGCAGCGGCAGCTTCCCCACGCCCACGCCCACGCCTTCCCCCACGCCCACGA